>WNGI01000498.1_pt1 | contig 37934 bp, 31 predicted proteins | sample 5400621 | NCBI WGS metagenome assembly WNGI01 (sample SAMN13153374, study PRJNA577476) | soil metagenome | isolation source: 20 cm soil or saprolite under Garry oak tree replicate 1 | place: USA:California | collected 2016-06-15
GATGGCGAGTACTTTATTAGAGCAACGGTGGCGCACGATGTTTCGGCTTTGATGGAATATCGGGGGATGCCCCTGCAAGACGCGGCCCAATCAGCTCTCGACAAAGCCGCGAAACTTGGTGGAACAGGCGGGCTGATTGCAATCGATAAGAATGGCAACATCGCTTTGCCTTTTAACACTTCCGGCATGTATCGCGGCTACATCGACGCAAGCGGCAAAATCGTCGTCGATATTTATAAGTAGACCTCCGTGAATCGTTAAATGGTTAAATCGTTGAATCGTTTAAATGGTTAAATTCGCGGGTTGTGAACACGATTCACTAATCACGAGTCACGAATCACGTCATTCACATGCTACCGCCCTTTTCTATCGTCATCCCCGCATTTAATGAAGCAGCGCGCATCGGCGAGACGATCCGCGCGACACTGGATTATCTTTCACGCACCAGCCCCGAAAGTGAACTGATCGTCGTAAACGACGGGTCGACTGACGCCACATCGACAATCGCTCGGGAAGCTTTAAAGCCCTCGGCAATTCAAACGCAGTTGCTGGAGAATTTCCCAAATCGAGGAAAAGGTGCGGCTGTGCGGCGTGGACTCTTAACCGCGCAGAAGCCGATCGGTTTGTTTTTCGACGCCGATCTGTCGACACCGCTCGAGGAGATCCCCAAGCTAATCGAGCCCATCGCGAAAGGCGAGGTGGATGTGGCCTTTGGGTCGCGCGCACTCGACCGGAGATTGATTGGGCATCACCAGCCGTGGCGACGAGAGCAGGGCGGTCGTGTTTTTAATTTGATTGTGCGCGTCGCTACGGGACTTCCTTTCTGGGACACGCAATGTGGATTTAAAGCATTTCGTCTCGACGTTTGCCGCCCGATTTTGGAGAAGGCGCGAGTTATCGGGTTCGCGTTTGACGTCGAGCTACTTTACCTGGCGCACCGCGCCGGGCTGCGCCTACGGGAGATTCCGGTGCGGTGGAATCATCAGGAAGGAAGCAAAATTCGTCTCATTCACGACAGCCTGCGTATGCTGCGTGAAATTGTGACATTGCGCACAGAGGGAGGGGCGATTGACCAAATGGGGGATGGGCAGATAAACGAACCGCGCAAATTGTAGGGCGGCCATCTTCTTAAATGCGACGGCCAAAATGGCCGCCCTACTATCTTTATCCACTCCGTAGGCAAAGCGGCGCGCAATTGTGCGATTGCGCGCCTGCCTCATAACTAAGCCGGCAATGGCCGGTCACTGGTCCGGCCAAGTGCTGTCGTTATTGCCTAACGATCTCGGCGTTCTCGATCATGGCAATTCCGCCACGTTCTGCGATCTTCCCCTTAACGGTGATCGTCTTGCCGGCATATTCGGCAAGCTGATCGTTCATTGGCTTATGGTCGCCGACGATCAGATATGTTTTGCCTTCGCTGGCAATGCCGACGGGTCCGCCTTGCTTGATGCACTTGCTGGCGCAGGCGGCGTGTTTATCGCCGCTTGCGTTGTGATCGACATAGCACATCAGGTCGACGACCTCACCAGTGACGGTTTTGCCGGTCGCTGCGTCCAAGCTGTCCTTGCCGTGCTCATGCTCTTGGGCCCGAGCTAACGGTGAGAAAACCAGGGCCGCACTAAATGTGACAGCAACTGCTACTTTCAAAACAGTGGGTCCTTGTGAATTAAACATGAACGAATCTCGGACGGTTTTGCGCAGGGTCAATTAGAGGTGGATCGAGCAGTCCCCTGCTCGATGTTAACGGTAGGGACAGCGCGCTGCGCTGTCCGCGGACGCCCCAGAGCGGCCTCCCTACCCGTTTTTTTCGATCAATTCCGCAAACTGCGTGAAGAAGTATGATGCGTCGTGCGGTCCGGGTGCTGCCTCGGGATGGTATTGCACGCTGAAAATGGGCAACTTCTTGTGCCGCATGCCTTCGACGGTGCCGTCATTGAGATTCACATGCGTTACCTCGACTTCTGAGGGCAGCGACTCGGGATCGACGGCAAACCCGTGATTTTGCGATGTGATTGCAACTTTGCCGCTGCGCAAATCTTTGACCGGCTGGTTCGCACCACGGTGTCCGAATTTCAGCTTAAAGGTTGATCCACCAAAGGCGAAGCCAAGCACCTGATGGCCGAGACAGATGCCGAAGATCGGTTTCTTCCCTATCAAATCGCGCACCGATTTGTGTGCATAAGGCAGCGCCGCCGGATCCCCGGGACCGTTAGACAGAAAAATGCCGTCGGGATCGAGCGCGAGAACTTCCTCGGCAGTCGTCGACGCCGGAACAACCGTCACACCAAAACCCTTCTGGCGAAGGAGCCGCAAAATGTTTTGTTTGATGCCATAATCGTAGGCTGCGACACGGAACCGAATGGGCGGAAGCGGCGGCTGGCTGCGTGTGGCTTCGCGTCCATTTACGATCGTCCATGGTTTGCTTAGTTCGTCGTTGGGGTCCCACTGATAAAGTTCGGGTGTGGAAACTTCGCGAACAAAATCCATCCCGATGACACCTTCGCCTGTAATCGCGTACCGGATCGCTTCTGCGCGTGAAATTTTCTCCGTTGTTAGGCAGGCCTTCATCGCACCGCGCGTGCGCAAATGCCGGGTTAACGCGCGGGTGTCAATATTCTGGACGCCGGGGACATCCCATTTGCGCAGGTATTCATCGAGTGACATCTCTGATCGCCAATTACTGGCGATTTCGCTTAATTCTTCGATGACAAACCCGCGCACATGTGGTGAGGCGCTTTCCTGGTCGAGTGAATTCGTTCCGTAGTTGCCGATCAACGGGTAGGTCATCGCGACGATTTGGCCGCGATAAGAAGGGTCGGTCAGGACTTCCTGGTACCCTGTCATGGAGGTGTTGAAGCAAATTTCGCCGACGCGGGTCCCGACGGCGCCAAAAGATTCACCTTCAAAGAATCGACCGTCTTCGAGGGCGAGAAGTGCTTTCATACCATTCAACGCTCAACGCTCAACGCCCAACGCTCAACTACAAATCGACTCTGCGCCGCGAAGGGTAGGGACGCCGCGCTGCGGCGTCCGCGGACAGCGCAGCGCGCCGTCCCTACCAAAGAAGAGGCCTGGATCGACAACTCAATCCAGGCCTTCAAAGTATTACCCCGCTGGTGCCGTTTAGGCGAATATCCCGTTCCCTTTTGGGTAACGGACGGATGACCGTCGCCGCAGCGTCTGACTTCCAATTAAGGCATGTCATTTTCTCCGCGCGACCAAGCCTCCTTTGTTAATCAACTATCGGTTCGGGAATCCCACCTGTAATCTCGAACATCGCAGGGTAAATTTGTCGAGAGCCGTTGATTGAGAGTTGAGAGGTAAGCACTGGTTTCCTGCCCAACCCTCAATAAACGGCTCTTGTTCTCAAAGAACTATTCACGCAATTCCGCACCAAGCTCTCGCTGCAATCGCTCGCGAATCTTGGCGTGGACTGCGCTCACTTCTTCATGCGTCAGTGTGCGACTTTTATTTCGGTATGTCAATCTGTATGCGAGCGACTTGCGGCCGGCGCCGACACCACTCTCTTCCTTTCCGATAAACAGATCGAATAATTGCACGCGCTCCAACAACGGTTCCTTCGTTTCGTCAATGAGGCGGACAACTTGTTCGTGCGAGATTGTTTCCGGCACGATCATGGCGATGTCCCGGGCGATCGCGGGAAACCGCTCGATTTCGCGAAAGACTGGATGGCGGGCGTGCGCGGCCAAAACTAGATCGACATTTAGCTCCGCGACGAGCACAGCGCCGGGAGCATCGACCGCTGCGGCACCGGAAAAGGCGAGCTGACCGGCGATGCCAATGACGGAATTTCGCAACCGAATCTCAGTTGCTAAAGCAAACTCCGGGCGCTCGACCTGTTGAAACAATAATCCGTCGGCCGCGACCCATTCAATCGCACCTTTGAGATCCATAAAATCGAGCTGGCGCTTCTCGCCGGATCGCCAATGCGGGGCGCCGCTCAAACTCCCCCACAACAAAATGCCCAGGCGTCGTTCTTCTTTTCCGCTGCCTGGAAGAAAAACGCGACCCAACTCAAAAATGGCCACTCTTTCGGCACCAGCCCGCACATTGCGCTCGAGAACTCCCAAAAGGCCGGCAATCAAACTGGGTCGGAGCGCCACGTGATCTTCGCTTAGGGGATTGCGCAGCTCAATCCGGTTTTCACCGAAGGGGATCGGCCGGCGCGGAATCAATTTCGAAGTTCGCGTTTCGGCCAAGCCGCGCGCGACCAGGCGGTCGCGCAGCGCCGATTCGAGATCATGTGAGATATCGGCAGGACTGGTGGGAGTGAAGCGGCTGCGATCGGTGCCCGGGATCTTTTGCACGCCGTGGGCGCGAACGACCTCTTCGATGAGGTCGACATCGCGTTGCAAATCGCGACGGTAACTCGGAATGGCCCAAGTTGTTTGGTTATTCCTACTTGTTGTCTGGCTTTTGCTTAGCCCAAATCGCTCCAGGATTTCGTTGACCATGTGCTGTTTGATGGTGAGCCCCAGCACTTGATCGCATTTCGCATAGCTCAGCGAAACATCCGGTGGATTTGAGGGAATCTCACCATCCGCCGCGATGTCGTTTGCCGGATTTCCACGCGCGATTTCCTGCATCAGATCCGCGGCGCGCTGCGATGCTGGAAGGACCATGCCCGGATCGACGCCGCGTTCAAAGCGATAACTGGAATCGCTCGGCAGATTCAGATTTCTCGCCGTTCGACGAACGCTGGCCGGCAGAAAGTAGGCACTTTCAAGCAGAACGTTCCTGGTGGATTCGGTCACGCCCGTATCTTCGCCACCCATGACGCCGGCAATGGCGACGGCGCGCTCTTCATCTGCGATCATGAGATTATGCTGGTCTAACGAGTAAGTTTTGCCGTCGAGCGCGAGAAATTTTTCGCCGTCATGCGCGAGCCGCACTGTGATACCACCTTTCAATTTGTCGGCATCGAAAGCGTGCAGCGGCTGACCCAGCTCGAGCATAACGAAATTCGTGATATCAACCACGTTGTTAATTGAACGGATGCCGACGCTCTCGATTTTAGCGCGCAGCCATTGTGGGCTTGGTCCGACCTTGACGTCATCAATTCGGCGCGCGGAATAAAACGGGCATTCGCGCAGAGCAGTGATATGAACGCCTTTGCCCGTGAATGGTAGGGACGGCGCGCTGTGCCGTCCTCGATCATCGCCGCGCGATGACCTTACCAGCGCCGCAACTTCACGGGCGAGGCCATAATGACTGAGCAGATCGCCGCGGTTAGGCGTGATCTCGACATCGATGATCGTGTCGGTTGGGAAAAGATCGCTGATCGGCTCCCCTATTTTTGCGTCAGGTGACAAGATCAACAGTCCAGCCGCATCTTGACCCAACCCAAGTTCGATCGCACTGCACAACATTCCGGCCGAGTCGACGCCGCGCAATTTACTCTCCCGAATCTTCGTTCCGTTAGGCAAGGTTGTCCCCGGCAACGCCAGCGGAACCTTGTCACCGACCTTGTAATTGGTCGCGCCGCAGACGATTTGGCGCATTTGACCACTGCCGTCATCAACTTGGCAAACGGTGAGCCGGTCCGCGTTTGGATGCTGTGAGGAAGCCGTGATTTGAGCGACGATGATTTTGTCGATATTGGCGCCGCGTTGTTCGATACCTTCAATCTCCACACCAGCGAGCGTCAGCAATTCCGTCAACTCCTCGGTCTTATCCGGAAGCGCAACAAACTCGCGCAGCCAATTGACAGAGAATTTCATGACCGGGGAGCGCACGCGCCCCCGCGTGCAGCGCTCGGGGCCTCGCCGAGCGGAATGGTTTGCAACAAAGTGTTTCCGACGGGGGCGCCGGAAACAGCACGCGAGGCGCGTGCGCTCCCCGGATAAGAAACAATCCCGTTCATACAAACTGCCTCAGGAACCGCAGATCATTCTGCGCGAAAAGCCGAATATCCGGAATGTCGAACAAAATCATGGCGAGACGATCCATGCCGAGGCCGAAAGCGTACCCTGTCCACTCTCCGGGATCATAGGCATTATCGCCGCGCGCCTTGTTTACTTCTTCGAAAACGGCCGGATGCACGATGCCGGAGCCTGCCACTTCGATCCATTGTTCGCCCCCTTTGAGAGCCTTTGCTCGGACGTCGATCTCGAAACTGGGTTCGGTGAAAGGAAAATAATGCGGGCGAAACCGCACCGCCGTTTCCGGCCCGAAAAGTTCGTGCATGAAAAATTCGAGCGCGCCTTTCAGGTCCGCCACAGTCACATTCTTATCCACGTAGAGGCCTTCGATTTGGTGAAACTGTGGGCTATGTGTGGCGTCCACTTCGTCGCGGCGATAAGCTGCGCCGGGCGCGATCACCCGAATCGGCGGCGCAGCCGATTCCATTGTTCGAATTTGCACAGTGGACGTATGGGTTCGAAGCAAACGGCCGTCGGGCAGATAAAACGTATCTTGTTCATTCCGCGCCGGATGATCAGGCGGGGTGTTGAGCGCGTCGAAACAATGCCATTCCGTTTCAATATCGGGTCCATCGGCCAGGGCGAAACCCATGCGACGGAAAATTGTGATAGCGCGATCAAGCATTTGCGTGAGTGGATGGAGCGATCCGCGCTCCAGCGGCGTCCCCGGCAACGAAATGTCAAGCTGGGTAAGCGCTGCGCTTTCTTTTTTGGCCCTGAATTCCTTAGCCCGCTGTTCAATGGCAACGGTGACGGTGTTCCGAGTTTCGTTGAGCAATCTGCCAACGATTGGCTTTTCGTCGGAGCCCAGGGTCTTCATCTGTTCGCCCCATGCCGAAATGCTGCCGCTACGCCCGAGATACCGCACGCGGGCGACTTCGAGCGATGCCGCATCCGGTGCAGCATTGATCTCGCGCAGCGCGCTCTCGCGTAATTCTTCGAGAGGATGGCTCATGGGCTGAAACGTGAATCGTTAAACCGTTACATCGTTACATCGACAAATCGATTCACGATTCAACGAATTACGATTTAACAGCTCACGCCGCCTTCTTGCCTTTGGTCTTCGCTTTATCGTCCAACGCCCTCTTTGCCTGCTCAACAATCGACTTGAACGCGGTTGTATCGGAAACTACGAGATCGGCGAGAATCTTGCGATCTAGACCAATGCCAGCCGCTTTCAACCCTTCGGCCAGACGGCTGTAAGTCATGCCGTTGGCACGGGCCGCTGCGTTGAGACGTTGAATCCAAAGATAGCGGAATGTGCGCTTGCGCGTTTTGCGGTCCCGATAGGCCCAATACTGGCCTTTCATGGTCGCGTCTTTGGCATAACGGAAAAGTTTTGAGCGGCGTCCGCGATAACCTTTCGCTTTTTTTAAAACACGTTTGCGTCGCGCCCGGCTGGCCGGTGCGTTGGTAGCTCTTGGCATTCAGTTTTAGTCCAGGATTGCTCCTGGACACCTCGTTCAGCGAATTGTTGTTTCTTGTCGATCTTCGCGACCTCATTCGCTGATGCGGTCCCACGGCAGCGGGACCAGGTGCGCAGATCATTATGACGCCTTCGGCGTCAGCGCCGGGAAGTTAAGCAACTCATTATAAATAACAACTTTTTTCGCGCGGATATCCGGCGAACAGGTAGTGGCGATTGACCCATTCGACTTCGCTCAGGGCAGGCTCTCAATCGCCAAAAGACGTAGGACCGCGCATCCATTGTGGCGGTTCGGTGAACCGCCGCTACCTAACGTCGGTGGAATTGATTCTATCTCTTCGCCAAACCAGCCAGGCGACAAATCCGGTGGCCGCGCCGCCCAGATGGGCAAAGGCGGAAACTGCACTGATGCCTGGGACTTGTGCCCAGGCCCCAATGATTTGAAATAAAATCCAGAAAACCAGCGCGAACCAGCCGGGTAAACGAATCCACCGAAAGTAGACCCACCCCCACCGGAACAGGAATCCCAGGCGCAATTGCGGAAACTGTAGCGCGTAAAATGTGATTACGCCCGTGATGCCACCGCTCGCCCCAACACATGGCGTGGATGAGCGTGGATCGGCCGCAATATGTGCGAGATCGCCGATGAACGCCGAGAGAGCAATCAAGGCGAGATAACGACTCGGACGCAGGAAGTTCTCCACATCGTCGCCAAAGACGAAAAGGGAATAGAGGTTGCCAACCAAATGGATGATGCCCGCGTGAATAAAGAACGATGTGAGAAAGGTAAGGCCACCCATCCGCATCGCCTGCGAGGGTATGAGCCCGAAATTTGAGACGACGTCATGCAGATTTGGGAGGCCGTGTAAGCTGACGGAGATGATTATGACGCAGAGAATCCGCGTCGCCCACGGCTTTCGTTCTGGTTGCGTGGCATCGAATTCAACTGGCATCCCACAGAATCCCGCGATCTGTTTCCACCAGTCGTCAGGAGGCGCGCTGTCGAAATCGCTGCCGCGCGCTTCTTCGGCCAATTGCTCCACCTTCATTATCGCGATTGCTTCGCGTAATTTTTGCGGCATTGGTGGCGGCGTCGGCGGCAGCGGACGCGGAACTAGTGAGTCTACTTCGTGTGGGTCAAACCAGACAAAATGGCATATGCGGCAGACATCGACTTTTACGACCGCCTTATCGGACAATCTGACTTCGAGCATCGGATTGGCGCAGGAGGGACAACGTCCGCCGCTTTGGCCTTCCCCGCCAATGGCGTGAAGCCAAAGCGGATTGATCGATTCCGGGGTAAAAGTGCGACGCAGAAGCTCGAGACCGACCGCGCGCCCGCCACAATTGTCGCACGCCCAAAGTACGCCATGCGAGGTGCGCACCTGTTTCAACGCCAGATTGCACCGCGGACAGAGCAGCTCCGAGCCGTTGTTTGCAGTCACAAGAGCGAAAGCTCCAAAATCCAAGCTCCGACATCCAGAGAAATTCCAAACTTCAAGAAATCAACGTTCACAATAAACGGTGCGCGGTTTTTGAATTTGAGAATTTGGGGGGTATTGGCGATTGCGGCTTTCGTTCGTTGATTATCAACCCGATGGCCTTGATCGCGACTGGGCGAGCGCGGATCCCACAACCGAAGCCAACGTCACACTGGTTACACTGGCGTGATCAATCGCGCTTGTGATCTCGCGGCCATTTGCGCGTTCTGGACCGGATTGGTGATGACGGCGCATTTTTTTCCTTCGTTCCCATTTTTGTCCAACATCTGGCGAAGCGAACAAAGCTTCGAGGATCTGCTCCGCCGCGAAGGTCGAAAAACGGCGACTCGGCCGGACTTTGTTTTTCTTGGCATCGACCAGAGCTCGTACGAATTCCAGCCTTTCGATGAAGCGCAACTGGCAAACAATCGCGCCTTACAACTAATGGCGGCACACACCTTCCCGTGGTCGCGGGAAATTTGCGCGCTCCTGCTCGATCGATTGTGTAACGCAGGGGCGCGACTGGTCATATTCGACTTGGTTTTCAGCCCGCCCACCGAGAGTGATCCGGTGTTCCGTCAGGCGCTGGACAAGTACCGCGACAAAGTGGTGCTCGGCGCAAATTTCGATCTTTCGGGCGTGGAGCAGCTTCAGGTAAAAAACGTCGCACCGAATGCCGCACTGATTCCGGTGCCGCCGATGGAGGACGATCGGGTGGGCTACGTCATCTTCTTTCCGGACCCGCTCGACAACAAGATCCGCTCCCTTCGCTACACTGTTACTGATTTGCAGCTGGTGCGTGAATTGCCGCTGCCAGGTGAAAAGCCGTCCGAATCATTGAGCGCACGCGCCATGGAAAAGTTGGGGCACGGTGACGATGTGCCGCGCGATTTGCAGTCACATCTCATACGCTTCAGCGACATCAATGCTTACCCCCCGCGTCCGCTTTGGGAAATTTTTGACGACAAGGTCTGGCATGCCAACTATCAGGACGGCGCGTTCTTCAAAGACAAGATCGTCATGGTCGGTCCGTCCGCCCAGATCATGCATGATTTTTGTAGCACGCCGATGAGTCCACAGATGCCGGGTCCACTGCTGCATCTGAATGCCTTGGCTGCGGCGCTAGGTCACGAATTTTTGGTAAGCACATCGGGTCCGGTCAATTTCGTTATGATCGGCCTTGCGGGGTTTCTGGCGTGGGCGCTAGTGGCTTGGACCCGCCGACCGGCGCTTTGCATCATAATACTTGTCGCCGTCAGCGTTACTTATTTGGGAGCCGCGCGAATACTCTATGATACAAAAGGCCTTTTTTTGTTGGTCGTGCCGACACTCTCGGCCTTTGTCTTGAGCGGAATGTTTGGCTTGGGATTCGGCTATACCTTGGAGCGACTCGAGAAATTGCGGACGCGGCGCACGCTTGAACGGTATGTCTCGAAGAACCTGGTGAAGGAGATTCTGGACAGTCCGGGCAGCTACTACTCCTCCATGCTCGGTTCACGCAAGCCGGTCACGGTCCTTTTCTCTGACATTATTGGATTTACGAGCCTGTCTGAAAAAGCCGATCCGGTCGCCCTGGTGAAGCAGCTCAATGAATATTTGAGCGGCATGGTCGCGCATGTTTTCAATAATGGTGGAACGCTCGACAAGTTTATTGGCGACGCGATCATGGCAGTATGGGGAAATGTGAGCAGCCACGGGGTGGACCACGACGCGAAGGCGGCCGTGCGGACTGCTCTTGGAATGCGCGCTGAGTTACTCAAGCTGAACGCCAGCTGGAAGGATGAGGGCAGACCCGAACTTGGTTTTGGCATCGGAATCAACCATGGCGAAGCAGTTATTGGAAATATCGGCTCGTATGAACCGAATGAACGTCTCGATCCAACCGTTATTGGAGACTCGGTGAATCTTGCCTCACGTCTGGAAGCCCTTACCCGTAGCTACAGCGTCGACATTCTCGTTGGTCCGACTGCGGCCGAATTAGTGCGAGATGACTTTTGCCTTCGCTCGGTCGCGCGCGTGCAGGTGAAAGGCAAAACCAAACCCGTGGATGTTTTCACATTGATTGGGGCACGTGAGGACAATATTGATCCGGAACTTTTAAAGTGGCTCGAGGCTTACGAGGAAGGAATCGAGAAATTTCGTGAGCGCGATTTCACTCAGGCGAAAATCTTGTTCTCGCGGTTTCTTGAGTTTTATCCCGATGATTTTCTGGCCAAAACTTATCTCGAGCGCGCCCTCGAATACGAGCAGCAACCTCCCGACGAAGCCTGGAACGCAGTCGAGGTGTTTAAGAAAAAGTAATTGGAAGCACCAAATTCCAACATCCAAGCTCCAGAGAACATTCCATCGACCAAAACTCAAAAAAACCGCTCGGTCTGCGCAGCCTCAATATGACAGGTTGAAAGCTCTTTTTGATTACCGCGCCAGGATGAAAGTGGCCGTCAGTTGTCACTGCGGTGTCATCCTGTCAGGCGCAGCAGTGTATAATCAAAGGGCCAGAGGGCTGGCGCACTCCCAAAAGCTTCGCGATTGAGCGGCTGCCGCCGAAGCCGGTTTAGCATCTTGGAGTGCGGCAGTGCTCTGCCGCTTTTCAGCGCCCGAAGAGTCAATCGAGCAGCCAGCAGCGATCTAGTGCTTTGTTACACAAGCCCAGGGTTCAGCCCACGCCGAGCGGATGAAAGTTCGCGAACCCGGGACGGCTCCGCCAACGCCCGAGGCGGGCGCGCTACCCGGAACGCGATCCACGATATCTGAGAGATCTGCGTTTCTTATTTTCTAGCGCGGCTTAAACTCCCAGCGTAGAGAATTTGCGTGAAGGAGGCCCCGCGGCATTTTCATTTTCTTGGAATTTGCGGCACTGCCATGGGCTCGGTCGCCGCCGCGTTGCGCGAGCGTGGATTCACTATCACCGGATCGGATGAGAACATCTATCCCCCGATGTCGACTTTTCTGGAGCAGCGCGACATCACTCTGAACGCCGGTTATCGCGCCGAAAATATCCCGCCCAATGTCGATGTGGTCGTGATCGGTAACGCCATTAAACGCGGCAACCCGGAAGTCGAAGCAATCCTCAATCGCAAACTGTTTTATCTCTCCCTCCCGGAAGTTTTAAAAAACTATTTTTTGCGCGAGCGGCATAATCTAGTCGTCACCGGCACACACGGAAAAACGACGACGACGGCACTGTTGGCGTGGGTCATGGAGAAAGCCCAATACAAACCTGGCTATCTCATTGGCGGCATTCCCAAAAATCTTGGCCAAGGCGCCCGGCTAAATGATTCCAAATATTTTGTGATCGAAGGCGACGAGTACGACACGGCTTTTTTCGACAAGCGCTCGAAGTTCATCCATTACCTGCCCGAACTGGTGGTGGTGAATAATATCGAGTTCGATCACGCTGATATTTTTGGCAGCCTCGAAGAAATCAAACTGAGCTTCCGCCGTTTGCTAAACATCGTACCGCAAAACGGGATGGTATTGTTAAATAGCGATGACCCAAACTGCGTGGAGGTGGCGAAGGATTGTCTCGCCCCAATACTCGAGGTCGGGTTCTCTAAAAACTCGGCGCAGCGAATTCGCGATGTTGTCCAGTCATCGCAGGGTTCGCGATTCAAGCTCGGCGAGGAAACGTTCGAGATACCGTTGAACGGTGAGTTCAACGTGCGCAATGCCGCCATGGCTGCGTCCGCGGCGCGTTTCTACCGAGTGCCAGATGCTAAAATTCGCGCGGCTTTAAAGAGCTTTTCCGGGATCGCGCGACGACAGGAGGTGCGCGGAGAAGCACGCGGCGTTACGATCATTGATGACTTCGGCCACCATCCGACTGCCATTGCGCAAACGCTGCAAGCGCTGCGGCATCGTTACTCGGGCCATCGCCTTTGGGCGATTTTCGAGCCGCGTTCCAACACAACAAGGCGAGCGATCTTTCAACAACAGCTGCCGGATGCATTGAAATTAGCCGACGGTGTTTTCATCGCGCAGGTGGCCAAGCTGGAACAAATACCGGAGCAGGAGCGCCTGAATCCAGAAGCCGTCATCAAAGCAATTGGGCGTGACGGAAGACCGGCGTTTTACGAAGAAAACGCCGATGCCATTGTCGATCGCATTGTTCCCATGTTACAGCCAAACGATGTGGTCACTGTTTTCAGCAACGGCGGATTTGATCGCATTCACGAAAAGTTGTTGGAAAGGTTGGGCAGCGATGAAGCGATTAAGCGTTGAAGAGTTCAAGCGATACAGCGTTGAAGCGCGCGATTGAATTATCCGCTTCAACGCTTCATCGCTTCGACCAGCCACTACGGCGGCGCAGCCGCCGTGAACGTATGGTCGTGAACGATCCGCCAACCGTCGGACGTACGTCGGAAGACAAGAGTGAAGAGTCCGTGCGGATTGTCATTCGTCGCGCGCTTAAGCAGCCAGCGCCCGAGCACTACGGCGGCATCATTATTTAAAGGTTGAATTTCGAGATCAGAAAATCTCAGCTTCCCCATTTTCGCGCGACTGCGAAATTTCATCTTGTAACGAGCCCGCACCGTTTGCCAACCGCGAGTAACCGTGTCACCAGAAACAAATACAGTTGAATCCGAACGCGCATACGTGTTCAGAAAAGCGTCCATGTCGCCGCGGTTCCACGCTTCCTGTTGTGCTTTGAGGACGGCGCGAATCTCATTCGCTGGTTGATCAGCAGTGGTTTCGCTGGATTGAGCAGGGGGCGCTGATTGGGCGCGGGGAATGTTTGCGGCTAAAAATACAATCAGGCCGAGCGTGCAAACTTGAATAGTTTGTAACACGCATCGCTGCTGTGGCATGTGGCGCTTAGGCAAGGGCTTACAGGGGCAATTCATTTATGTGGGCGAAGCAGATTGACCGTGCTACTATAAATTAGTAAATACGAACGTGCTGAGACTTTTCTGGGTAGCTGCGGTCCTGCTCGCATTATCGACTGGTGCCTTTAGCCAAGTCGCTCCTGTTGCATCTACAACAACGGCGGCGCCACCGCCAGCGACTCCGCCTCCCGGAGCGCCAAACATGGTGAAACTACAGTATCCGAATAGCGACGTCGACGACATCTTGCGTTTATACGAACAGCTCACCGGCAAAAAACTCGTTAAAGATAATTTTGTCCAAGGCAAGGTTAATATTTTCATCAGCAAAGACGTGCCGTGGGAGGAAGCGATCAAAATCATCGAAATCAACCTGCTGATGAACGGTTTCTCCTTGGTGCCGGCGGATAACGACATCGTAAAGGTTATTGGCACCGGAAAAAACCCGCGTACCACCGGAGTCCCGATTATTTCTGACCCGGCGGACATCCCGGACGGCGACCACGTCATTAGTTTTCTTTTCAAATTGCGCTATGCCGATCCACAGGAATTACAGCAAGTGATTGGGCAGTATCTTTCGCCTCCGCAATCGTATACCTCTGCGTTGCCGCTGCCAAAAGCCTCGGCCATTCTCATTACGGAAAATTCCAGCGTGATTCGCACACTTTCGCGCATCATCGAACAAATCGATGTCCCGCCAGCGGAAGTGGTAAGTGAATTTATTAAACTGGAGCGCGCCGATGCCAGCAAAGTGGTGGACATGCTGAAGGATATTTTTGAGAAAGGAACGCAACCGAGCGGGCAACCGGGTCAACCAGGTTACCCCGGTGTACGCAACGTGCGACCTGGAGTAGTCCCGCAACCGGTTGCAAATGTCGGCAATGAAAGTGACGTGGGCGCCCTGACCGCTCTGACGGAGGAGGCGGTGGTGGTTGGCAAAATTAAGCTGGCCGCGGATGTGCGGACGAACCGCATCCATGTTATTACGCGCCCAATCAACATGCCGTTTATTCGCAAATTGATCGCGGAATTTGACGCCAATGTTGAGTTTGCCAAACCGGTGACACGAGCGTTGAAATATATTTCCGCGGGTGACGTTCTTCCGGTGCTAGTCCAGGCCTTGACGGAACCAGGCACACAGGCACCCGGTGCTGAAGGCGGCGGGGCACTGCCAGCTCCAGGAGCACAGCCGTCGCCGGCGCGACAACCGCGCACTGGCACGCCGACCAGTCCTTACACGGGCGGACTTTCGAGCACGGCCAGCGATAGCACCCTGAATATTTCAGAGGAGCTTTCCACCACCGCGGTCGATACCACACCGAAAGCAGTAACCGTGGGCAACGCGAAGATTATTGCCGACCAACGCGCCAACACCATCATCATGTTGGGCAACCGCGAGGTCGTGGTAAAGGTCGAGAAAATTCTCGACGAAATGGATGTGAGCGCGCCGCAAGTTGCGCTGAGCACCGTGATTGGGGAGCTGACGCTGAGCAATAACGAAGAGTTCGGGGTTGATTATTTTGCCAAGTACAAAAACAAACTTGTCGGTATTTCGCGCAATACCGGTGCGCCAATTCCTGGTGCGTCGGCGTCGGCCTCGCCCGGGGCTTCACCAGTGGTTGTGCCGGGGGTGAGGGATCCAGCTGGGCTGATCAACTTCGGCAATGCGCTCCGTCAAGTCGCCGGTGGAACTAATATCTACGTCGCGGCGGGGAATTATCTTGCCACGATCATACATCTGCTCGAATCAACCGGAAATTTCAAGGTTATTTCGCGGCCAACCGTTTTCACGAGTAACAACAAAAAGGCTATCATCGCTTCCGGGCAGGAGATACCAGTGCCGGTCAACACGCTGACGAATGCAACCACCGTAAATAACGTGGCCGCGGTTGCCTCCAACATTCAATTTAAGAAAGTCGCGCTCCAGCTGGAGGTCGTCCCGCTGATCAACTCGGAAAAGGAAGTATCGCTCGATATTTTACAAAAGATCGACAGTTTGGGAACGCCGACCATCATCGACGGCAACTCCATCCCGACAATTAACACTCGTTACATTCGAACGAACGTGGCCGCCGCTAATGGATCAACCATCGTTCTCGGAGGACTCATCCAGGACAACAAAGGAAAGAATTACACGGGCATCCCGGTCCTTTCGCGCCTTCCGGTGATCGGCGCGGCGTTTCGCAGCACAGTGAAAACGGGTAATCGTACCGAGCTGATCATTCTTATGTGTCCGGAAGTAACCCTAACGAAGCTGGACCTGTATCGGCTGCGCGCGAAAAACGAGGATAAGACTCACTTCGGACCGGAAATCGATCAGGAAAATTGTCCGGATTGCCCACCGCGAGCGGGCGAAGAAAAGCAATTGCAGCCGGTGGAGATTCACGGCGCGAAAGATTTTTAAACGAATGAATGCTTTTTGGCGAAAAGCGGGACTTCTTGCTGCGCTTCTATTGGGCTGGGCGGCCATGGCGCGAGCGGAGGACTATTGGCTTTATCATTCCGCGGATTATCCGTTGTTTCATTCCACGGACCCCTTGGCGCCGCGTGATGAATTGGGTCTGCGCCATCAGATGCCCAGGGTTAATTCAACCGATTTTGCGCCGCGGTATCACTGGCGGCCCCTCTACTGGCTGGAAGGTGAGCGCGATCTTATTTACCAACCGGCCTACATCGGTGCGGTGCAGCGCGATTTGCACCGGCTCGGTTATTATTGCGGCCCGATCGACGGCATCTTTTCTCCCGATGTGGCCGACGCGATCGCGCGCCTGCAAAAGAACTATTCTATGCGTGTAACCGGCACGCTCACTATTCCGGTGCGGCGGGCATTGTTCTTGCCTTAGCACCTTCCCGTGAGTTCGCCGGCGAGTCAGTCAGTTATTAATCTGTTGATCGAGGGCGGTGTCTCTTCGCCGGAAGAAGCCCAGCAGCTGGCTTCAAATCTTAACGGCGGTTCCTGGGTGGGTCAGGTGCTCGACTCCGGCAAAGTGGACGAGAACCGTTTCCTGGGCGCGATTGGAAAATTCTTCCGTGTGCCCGTTACTTCGGTCGAAGCCAAGAGCATCGACCGTGGAACGTTGCAGATTTTGCCGAGCCGGTTTGTTTTCCAGCATCATATCCTACCGATCGAGGTGAAGGAGAATTCCGTCGTTCTTGCCACCTATGATCTGTTTAATTCGGTCGGCCGCCAGCTGGCCGGACAGCTTCTGAAAAAACCGGCTGAATGGGTCCTGGTGCCGCGCGGGCAACTTCTTCGCGCCATGAAGACGCTCTATGGAGTGGGCGCCGAAACGTTCGATGAGATCCTGAAAACGAATCGGGCGTTCGAGATTCTGCAGGATGCCGAAACCAGCACCGACCTGAATGCAGATGATCCCGAAGCCTCAGTGGTTAAATTCGTGAATCAAATTATTCGCGAGGCCATTATCGAGCGGGCGACTGACATTCACGTCGAGCCGCTCGAGAACGATCTGCGCATTCGCTATCGGATTGACGGCATTTTGCACGAAGTGGCCGTGCCGCCGCAGTTGCGTCTATTGCAATCGGCGATCATTTCGCGCTTAAAAGTGATGGCTCACATGGACATCGCCGAGCGGCGTTTGCCCCAGGATGGGCGCATGAATTTGCACGCCAACAATCAAGAGATCGACGTGCGCGTTTCGACCATTCCGACCGTTAACGGCGAATCGATCAGTTTGCGTTTGCTTAGCCGCGGGGAGCAGCAATTCGGTTTCGAGCGTCTCGACCTGAGCAAAAAACAAGAAGAAACCATTCGTCATCTGCTCGCGCAGCCCAACGGAATTATTCTGCTCACTGGTCCCACTGGCTGCGGCAAATCGACCTCATTGTATTGCTTTCTCAGCAGCATTAATTTCGTGCAGCGGCGTATCATCACGATTGAGGAACCGGTCGAATATCGATTGCCCGGCGTTTTGCAGATCGACGTGAAACCGGAGATCGATCTCACTTTTGCCAAAGGTTTGCGTCACATCCTTCGACAGGATCCGAATGTGGTCATGGTTGGTGAAATTCGAGACGTTGAAACCGCGGACATTGCCATTCGCGCAGCCATGACCGGTCACCTGGTTTTTAGCACCCTGCACACAAACGACGCGGTTGGCGGGATCACGCGTTTGCTCGACATGGACGTGGAGCCCTTCTTGCTGGCCTCGGTTGTGAAATCATTCATCGCCCAGCGGCTTGTCCGAACGATTTGTCCTGAGTGCCGGGAAAAAGTGGAATATCCGCCGGATTACCTGGCTGAAATCGGGTTCCCCGTGAAAGAGCTGGGCACCAAATTTTTACGTGGCAAAGGCTGTGAGCAATGCCGCCAAACAGGTTATCAAGGGCGCACCGCTATTTATGAGATTTGCGTTGTCACTGAGCCGCTTCGAAAAATGATCATGCAAAAACGCGACGGTGGCGAGCTCAAGCAATGCGCCATTGTCGAGGGCATGGAAACGCTACGGCTGGACGGCTGGCGTCGCGTCGCGCAGGGGAGAACCACAATTGAAGAAGTCGTCCGTGTCACGCAGACGGACGAAGTCATGGCCGAAACGACTGAAGAAGCCGAACCGGTGGTGGCGGTAGGATAAGGGGTGGAGACGGTGCCGCGGTCCGCGGCGTGGAAGCGTGAATAGTGATCAGTGATTGGTTCTCGATCTGGTCCTCGGGATGACAATTGAGACTGATCGCGCGCTGAAACTATCTGATACGGCCGAGCGTTCTTATGGTGTTATCTTGATCCCGCCAATCGCGGGAGAAGAATCTCTCACAAGCCGATCGGTTCACGCTGCTCAGCCAGAGTGATATTCGCTTCGATTGTGAGATCCCTCTCTCTGCTTGGGATCACATGCTGAAATGTTTTATGCGCGAGACTCTCCCCGCAATTCCCGAATCGCCTGGGCGTAGTCCTTCTTGTGAAAAATAGATGTGCCGGCAACGAGAACATTGGCGCCGCTCTCGATCGAGACCCGTGCGGTCTCAGGGTTGATGCCGCCATCGACCTCGATGGGCATGTTCTTTCCGTGTGCTTTGTTCCATGCCGCCGCCCGGTTTACTTTGTCCATCATTTCGGCGCGAAAGGGCTGACCGCCAAAACCGGGATGCACCGTCATGATGAGTAATAAGTCGATACTATCAAGAAACGGCTCGACCGATTCAAAGGGCGTAGCTGGATTCAAGGTGAGACCGACGCGACAACCGGACTTGCGAATCTGCTGCAACGTTTCGGCGATGTCATGCCTGGCCTCGGCCTCAACGTGCACTGTGATTGAGTTCGCGCCCGCCTCCACAAACCGCGGCACAAAATGATCGGCATGCTCGATCATTAGGTGCACGTCCAGCGGAAGTTTAGTTTGCTTCCGCACAACGCCGACAACCATGGGACCAAAAGAGATGTTGTCGACAAAATGTCCGTCCATAATGTCGCAATGAATCCAATTGGCCCCCGCTTCCTCAACGTGACGCACCTCATCGCTAAGACGCGAAAAATCTGCGGCAAGGATTGAGGGTGCCACGATAATGGAAGACGGCTCCATGGTTTGGAAGGGAAGGTCCAACGCGCGACGCGCAACGTCCAACACTCAATTCGCATCGCGGCGTTCCTCATTCGTCCCTGGATTCGGCGTTACCGGCGCAGTCGCCATATATATTAAGAATATTAAGAGCTTGACGATACGGGGCTCTGTTTGATGTTACGGCGTTTCAGCCGGTCGAATTGCGTTCGCAGGGCATGGTACCTGCGTAGATCGACATTGTGGACGCGCTTACGACAGACTGGATAGTGCGTTTACGCAAATAATTTAACTGATTCATGTTCAACGGACTTTTCGGCTGGCTCTCCAGCGATATTGGTATCGACCTCGGCACCGCGAACACGCTGGTTTACGTTAAAGACCAGGGGATCGTATTGCGTGAGCCTTCGGTGGTGGCGGTGCAGGCGGGCACGAACAAGGTGCTGGCGGTCGGCGACGAGGCGAAGCGCATGCTGGGCCGTACGCCCTCCAACATCGTGGCCGTGCGTCCGTTGAAGGACGGTGTCATCGCTGACTTTGAAGTAACCGAGGCCATGCTGCGGCATTTCATCTCCAAGGTGCACAATCGCCGCGTCCGGGCGCGCCCGCGCGTGGTAATCGCGGTCCCGTCGGGAATTACAGAAGTAGAAAAGCGGGCGGTGCGTGAATCAGCCACCCATGCCGGTGCGCGCGAAGTTTATTTAATTGAAGAACCGATGGCGGCGGCGATCGGGGTCGGTCTACCAGTGCAGGACCCGGCCGGCAACATGATCATTGATATTGGCGGAGGCACTACTGAGGTGGCATTGATTTCACTCTCGGGAATTGTGTTCAGTCGCAGCGTGCGCGTGGCCGGCGATGAGCTTGATGAAGCCATCGTTCAATACATGAAGCGAGCCTACAATCTGATGGTGGGCGAGCGCACGGCCGAGGAGATCAAAATAAAAATTGGTTCCGCCTATCCGAGCGAGAAGGAAACAAGCGTGGAGGTAAAAGGACGCGATCTGGTCGCCGGTTTGCCTAAAACACTCATGATTACCTCGCAAGAAGTGCGCGAGGCTTTGCTCGAGCCAATTTCGACAATCGTGGATTCAGTCCGGATCACGTTGGAACGCTGTCCACCTGAGCTTTCAGCGGACCTCGTCGATCGCGGACTGGTGCTGGCGGGCGGTGGCGCACTCTTGCGCGGCTTCGATAAACTTTTAAGTGAAGAAACAGGGTTGCCAGTTCATGTGGCGGAAGATCCGCTGAGCGCGGTGGCGGAAGGCACGGGCAAATGCCTCAATGAGCTCAAGTTTTTGCGTCAAGTGGCTTCGGCCGACCGCCAATGGCGTTGAGAATTCGGATTGCGGACTTTCGATTGCGGATTGAAAGCAAATAATAGCGGCAACGGCTTCCTCATTCCGAAATTCGAGTTGGAACACGGCCATCCTTGGCCGTGCGAATTCCGGCTGTGTTGGCCGTCTTGTCTTTGGCAGCAGGGTGAAAACCCGCTGGCCGCACCGGCTCAAAGCCTGTATTCCCGAATCGCGGGATGAACCGCACGAGCATCATCGCGCTGCTCGTTTTCGGCGCTATTCTTGGCTACTTCCTTAGTTTTGGACCCGACACGACGCAGAAGTTTCAGGCCGGCGCCTACCAGTTAATCTCGCCCTTCTTGACCAGAGGATCCGGATTGAACAAGGAAATCACATCGGTCCGGGGAAAGCTGAAATCGCTGGAAGAGCTGGAGAGAGATAATGGCTCGCTGCGGGTGGAAAACCGCCAGCTCAAGGCGACCAACCAGGCGTTGCGGGATGTGGAACACGAAGTAAATCGGCTGCGTCACGCGCTTAATTATCGTGAGCGCTCGGTTTTCAAGCTAGTGCCAGCGGAAATTCTGACGCGCGATTCTTCCACCTGGTGGAGGACGGTGACGATCAATCGCGGAAAAGAAGATGGAGTGGAGGGCGACATGCCCGTTGTTACCGATGAGGGGTTGGTCGGAAAGACAACAACGGTGAGCAAAAGTATTTCCGTTGTCCTCCTGGTTTCGGACGAGAATTGCAAGGTTGCCGCCTCGGTCGAAGGCACGCGTGAACAAGGCATCGTTTCCGGTGAGCGTGTCGCCGGCGGACTGACTCCGTTGTTGAACCTCAATTTCTTGTCCAAGCAGGCGAATTTGCACCCGGGCCAGAAAGCTTACACTTCAGGCGTGGGTGGTGTTTTCCCATCAGGATTGCTTATCGGTACGGTAAAAAGTTTCCATGTACGGGAATTGGATGGGCAAGCTCAACTCAATCCGGCTGTGGAGTTGTCACATCTGGAAGATGTATTCGTGGTCACCGGGCGGAAATGATCTTCTTTATCATCCTGCTGGTTCTGGCTTTCATCGCGCAAATGGCCGAACTGTTTATTCCGCCCTTGCCATGGCTGTTCAACGCGCACGTTTACATCGCGCCGGTGATAGTGTTTTACGGTGCGATCGTGTTGCCCTTTCCATTGATGCTCGCGCTGGCGTTTTTCGCGGGCGTCTTGCTCGATGTGCTAACAGTGCAGGTGATCGGACCGCGGGTTGAAATTTCCCTCGGTTCCTCGATACTCATCTATGGGGTGCTGGCCGGCATTATGCATGGTCTGAGACCATTGTACACCCGCGGACGCTGGGAAGTACACTGTGTCATGTGTGGTGTCTGCACTTCCGCCATCGTCCTGGCACAATATCTAATGATCACATTTCGGCGCGGTTCCGTCTTTTTTTCGCGGGAAGTCTGGTGGCAGATCGGCGGCCCGGGGTTGATCGCAATGTTGATTTCGCCGCTGGCTTTCTGGCTCCTGCACTGGCTCGCGCGGGCCACCGCCTATCCTTATTTACCCGGTAGGAGTCGTCTCGAGTACGAATGAACCGTCGCCGTCTTAATCCACGCTTGAGAATTCAATTTCTCGGGCTGCTTATGATCTTGGGTATGGGCGCTCTCGGACTTCGACTTTGGTGGGTCCAGGTTGCGCGTGGCGCAGAGTGGACCGCTCGAATCCGGGGAAGTTCTGAGGCGACCGTGCGCATCCCGTCGGTGCGTGGGGAGATTAAAGACAGAAATGGAGTGACGTTAGTCCAAAATCGGGCCAGCTACGAAGTCGACTTCTATTTGCCGGAAATGGTGAAGGGCTATCGCGAGCGCTTTGGTGTCCCGCCGCTGACGGAGTATCGCGCCATCATCAGCGGTATGCCAAAAGATCAAAAAGAGCCCGACATTATTAAGATCGTGAATGAAGGAGTCGTTCCGCGGCTGGGCGATCTTGATTTGGCACGCGATTACAACGCCGGTCAATTGCAGCGGCATTTTCGCAACGATACCGAAGTCCCTTTTTCTTACATCAAAGACATCGATTTCCCGACCATGGCCAAATTCTCGGAGCATGACGTCGGCCTGCCCGGTGTGGATATCGCCATCAAACCGGTCCGGTCTTATGTTTACGGCGCGCTGGCCGCGCACCTTCTTGGTTATGTCGGCGCGCCGGACGATACAAATAAAGAAGAAGCAAAGAAGTATACCTTCTACCAAGGCGACGTGGAGGGGAAATCGAACGTCGAAAGATCGATGGACGACTATTTGCGTGGAAAACCTGGGGTGCGCTATCTGCGACGCAACGCAAAGGGCGTGATTGACGGTGTGCTGCGGGAAGATCCGCCGAAACAAGGGGCCAACGTTTTCCTCACCCTCGACGCGCGCATTCAAGCGATCGCGGACGAAGCGTTGCGAGCGGTGAGTCGGGCCGGCGCGGTCGTGGTCGATCCAAATAACGGGAATATTCTGGCGATGGCTTCGGTGCCATCATTTGATCCAAATACTTTCATCCCGAGCATCAAGGCGAAGGATTGGAAAGCGCTGCAGAAAGACGAGGGCGATCCATTAGTCAACCGCGCGATTAGCTGTCTACCGCCAGGCTCGACATTCAAGCTCATCACGGCACTCGCCGGCCTGCGCGGCACGAAAAATCTAGCGGGTGCCAAATACAGCTGCGGTGGCGGTGTGAGTTACGGCGATCACTTTTTCCGATGCTGGGTAGCCGAAAAACATTACACGCACGGAACCATCGGACTGGCCGATGCAATCAAGGTCTCATGCGACTCGTTTTTCTACCAGTACGGAAACGCGGCTGGCATTCAGTCGATTGACGCCATTGGCAAGATGTTGGGAATCGGCGAAGAATCGGGCCTGCAACTGTCAGGTGAACAAACCGGCAATATGCCGGGCCCTGAGTGGATGCAAATTCACCATCCGCAGGAGAGGTGGTCGCAGGCGCAAACGGCCAATGTTTCGATCGGCCAGGGCTACACGCTTGTTTCGCCTCTGCAATTGGCGATGGCTTATGCCACCGCGGCCAACGGCGGAACGTGTTATTACCCCCGCCTGGTCGATAAAGTTCTGAACCAGGACGGCTCGCCGGTGCTGACCGAGCATGGCAAACCTGCCGTTTCGCAAACACCGCGCGTCCGCTTCGATCTGCGGCGGGAAGTTTCGCCTCAGGATATCGATCTTGTCCGCAAAGGGCTCTGGAAAGTTGTGAACGAAGACGGAGGAACGGGTGGCAGAGCGCGTTTGAAAGACGTTGTGGTGGCTGGGAAAACTGGCACCGCGCAGGCCACCGACCGTGGCCACGAGGAAAACGTGGCGTGGTTTACGTGTTTCGCGCCATTTGACCATCCGATGTACGTCGTCGCAGTAATGGTGCAGGGCGCCTCTGGGCACGGCGGCGAGGTCGCGGGCCCGATCGCTACACGCATTCTCGAACGCACTCTCGCGCAGGATGAAGGAAAGTTCGATATGCAGGTCGCCTGGCTCGCACCCGCACATCATGCCAATCCGCTCCAATTGATCAAAGCAGTGAGCTATACTGGAGGTAATCTCGGCAGCGAGGACGAAGAAGGCGCCGATACCAGCCAAAGCGCCGTCGTGCAAATGGCGAGCGCGGGCGGCTCGCCCGATGTCGAGCCCGAAGCAGATGCTCAAGGCCGGGTCTCAAAGCGGCCGTCTGTCCCGCGTGCTCAACCGGTGGCGGTGCAACCGGAGCGGAAGCGCAACTTTTTTGAGCGGTTGTTCGGGGTAAAACGTCAACCGGCACCAGTGCCTACTCCGCCACCTCCGCGTCGTCGATTTTAACAATAGTACGATCCAACAGCGATGAATAATTATTACATAGTTCCGCTTTTGATCAGAAAAACTCTTCAGATTTATGTTAGACAAGGTTCGAAAAATTTTAGGACTCTCTTCTCGCAAGACCGGAAACAAGATCGTCATCAGCGTGGAAAAGCTCGAGCGGCGGGTTGCCCTGCTCGAGAATGGCCGATTGGAAGAATACAGCGTCGAGCGTAACACCTCGCGCAATATTGTCGGCAGCGTCTACAAGGGAAAAGTCAAGAACATCGAGATGGGTTTGAAGGCGATGTTCGTCGACATCGGCTTCGAGAAAAACGCGTTTCTGCATTTTTGGGACGCGATTCCAGCAGCCCTGGATAGTGGCATCGAGGAAATCGATCGCCCTTCGCGAAAACAGAGGAAACGTATCACGGCCAAAGACATTCCAAACATTTACCCGGTAGGCTCGGAGGTGATCGTTCAGGTAACGAAGGGGCCGATTGGCACGAAGGGACCGCGCGTTACCACCAATCTCAGTTTTGCCGGCCGCTACTTGGTCTTGATGCCCTTCAGCGATCGCAGCGGCATTTCGAGAAAAATCGAGGATCCGAAAGAGCGCGACCGCTTGCGTAAAATCCTGCAAGAATTGGACATACCCGACGGTATCGGTGTGATCATTCGAACCGTCGGCGAAGGGCAGCGCGCGCGTTATTTCGTGCGGGATTTGCGTTTTCTGCTCGATCAGTGGGCTAAAGTGGAAGAGCGCATCAAAACCGAGCCGGCTCCAGTGCGTGTTTTTGAGGAACCCGACTTAATCGAGCGGACGGTGCGTGACTTTCTCACCGAGGAAATCGATGAAGTGATTTCGGACGATCGGGAATCGACCGAGCGCATGGCTGAGATGGTGGGACATATTTCGCGGCGCGGACGAAATCGCATTCGTTTTTACGACGGCGCGACGCCGATCTTCGAAGCTTTCGGCGTGCAAAAGCAAATCGACGACGCCTTTCACCGGCAGGTGTGGCTAAGATGCGGCGGCTATATCGTGATTGATGAGACCGAGGCTCTGGTCGCCATTGACGTAAATACCGGCCGAAATAAAGGCGGACGCGACGTCGAAAAAACGATCTTGCAAACCAACTTGGAAGCGGCCGACGAGATCGCGCGTCAATTACGGTTGCGTAATGTCGGCGGTTTGATCATTGGCGATTTTATCGACATGAAAAGCCGCAAAGACCAGCAACTGGTTTATGCCTTGATGAAGGAGCGGTTGAAGCGCGATAAGGCCAAGACGCACGTCCTTCCGATTTCGCCGCTGGGTCTTATGGAAATGACCCGGCAACGCGCGCAAGAAAGCTTAAGCGACACAATTTACCAAAACTGTCCGTACTGCGGCGGTCGCGGCGTGGTCAAGACCTCGATGACCACAAGCGTGGAACTGCATCGCACTCTGAACACGGTGATGCGAAAATATCAGGATAGCGTGCACGAGATCCGCGTCATCCTGAACCCGGCCGTACTGAAACGATTGAAGGAGGAGGATGAAGAACTGCTGGTGGAATTGGAGCGCAGATATGCCGGCCGTCTCATGTTTCGAGGCGACCCGACATTTCACCACGAAAAATTTACCGTTACTGACGCGAACACGGGCGCTGAGTTAAAGCCCTGATTATCTGAAACTTACACCGTTCCGCCTTGCGATATGGAGGGGATGTGCTTCAGTCGCTGCATCCGCAAAACCAGCGGCATTCGTTCTCAGGTAGGCTGGAACGATTTTAGCTACACTAGCGGGACTTAACCAAAGGGAGAAAGGATCAATGAGAAAAATAACATTAAGCGTAATAGCATCTGCCACGATTGTGTCCGCAGCTTTGGCTGGGACAGAATTCTCGGGCAAAGAAATCAGGCAGACAGCAGCCGCGCCGGCGGAGTGCTGGTATGCCGATAATGAATGGAACGTCAGTCTCTGGGGAACTTATGCCCTCACCGGCACCGAGTCGCACGGGGTGGGAGCCGCAGACTTTGTCCTCGGGAACATCGGCGGGGACCGGTATATTGAAACCGACCATGCCTGGGGCGGAGGTGGCGATGTAAAATATTTTTGGCATCGCTATTTCGGCCTTGGTGTTGAAGGTTTCGTCCTTGATGCGAAGCGGATCCGCTTCGACTTCAACGGCACCCCAACGGCGGGAGGCTTCGTTTTTACGAAGGATGAAGACCGCCGGGCCATTGGCTCGGTGTTAGGCACCTTTACGCTCCGTTATCCGATTGGTTGCTCTCGCTTCGCTCCATATGCCTGGGCAGGCGGCGGCGCCATCTTCGGTGGCGGAGAACGGGATCGAGTTGTGTCGACCGGGGCGATCCTTACAACCGATCATTCCGAGGGTGAGTCCAAAGCGATGGGACAATTCGGGGGCGGTATCGAAGTTCGAATCACTAGGCACATCGGATGGACGAACGACTTCAGCTGGAATGTCGTTGACGGCCCGCATAACAACTTCGGTATGGTCCGTAGCGGTTTGACGTTCGCGTTCTAGATCGGCTACGTCAGTTGTATCGGCGGCATCGCGGTTTGTAGCCCGATGCCGCCGTTTTTTTTCCAAGATCAGAGGCCAAGCCGCTCGTTATGATTTTTACGACATCTTGAATCGGGTTCGTTAGAATTAATTGTTGACCCAGCTTCTTTGCCCATGTAAAAGCCTTCGCAATGAAGAAATTCATCTTAACCTCAGTAATTTCGTGCGCTCTTTGCACGTTGGCTAATGCCGGCACAGAGCGATACTCTGGAAAAGACAAGGAGATTATGCAACCGGCCCCGCCGCCATGCGAGTGGTACCGCACTAATGAAGTGACCGTTTCCGTTTGGGGCGCTTTCGCGTTCCCTGGGAATGACGACAGCCGTGATTCCCGCGAGCTGATAAGATTCCACGAGACTTTCGAAGGCGCCGACACCCACGAGTTCGATCTCGGTCATCTGAGCAACGACCGATTTTTAGCTAGAGACGGGAGCTGGGGCGGCGGTGGCAGCATCAAGTACTTTTTTTGTAAGTACATCGGCATTGGCGTGGAGGGATATGCTCTAGCCGCGCATGACACCGTGGGCGGCGCCCTCGGCACTCTCACCTTGCGCTATCCAATCGGCTGCTCGCGTTTCGCTCCTTATATCTTCGGCGGCATCGGAGGCGCTTTTGGGGGAAGTCATACTGTCCTTGCCGAGTTTCCAGAAGAAGTCTTCCATGTATCAGACGTTAATCATGACGAAGATGCGGTTTTGGCGGGAGAGGCCGGAGGCGGACTGGAATATCGCTTTACCAGGCACATCGGCATAATGGCTGATTTTAGCTGGCATTTCCTGGACGGCCCGAACAACAACTTTGGTATGGTCCGGAGTGGTGTGACCTTCGCGTTCTAAACGCTGCTTAGAAAATCAGGAATTCAGAAACGCCGGGACAACAATCTGTCCCGGCGTTTTTTTAGAATTGCCGCCGCGACAATACTCGCACTCACGCCGCCCGATTCCGCGACGCCACGAGCGTCTTTAAGAGCAAGTTAAAAGTACGGCGCAGCTGGAGACAGAGATCGGCGATGTTCGCCGTCCTGACCGAGATCTCGCCCACGGAGCTAATGGGCCGCCCTCCCTACGAGATTGGTTGCAGTTTGCGAAGAGCGGCGCGCGCGCGAGATTACCTCAGACATGTCATTTATTGAATCTCTCGACGGTCTCTCGCTTACGCGATCCGCACTCGTCCGGCGTTTCGCAGAACTCATTGCGCCGAAATCTGACGCCGAGCTGGAAAAAATGGGACAAGCTGCCCGCGCGCTCACCTTACAAAACTTCGGGCGAACAATGCGGCTGTTCGCGCCTCTTTACCTATCGAACGAGTGTATTAACAATTGCCGTTACTGCGGCTTTTCTCGCGATAACCCCATTTTACGGGTCACGCTGGAGCTTGAGGAAGTAGTTGCCGAGGGACGACATCTGGCTCAGCAAGGCTTTCGCCAGGTACTTTTGGTCGCTGGAGAGCACCCGAAGTTCATCAGCAAAGATTATCTGGTCGACTGCGTGCGGGCGTTGTCCGAAAATTTTGCCTCCATCGCCATAGAAGTTGGGCCGATGCCGACGGAAGATTATGTGCCGATTGTTTGCGCCGGTGCGGAAGGCTTGGTGGTCTATCAGGAAACGTACGACCGCACCGCTTATGCCGAACTTCACACCGCCGGACCGAAACGCGATTTCAATTGGCGCCTCGATTGCGTCGAGCGGGGTTACCATGCCGGGTTTCGGCGGCTCGGCATCGGCGTACTTTTCGGGCTGGCGCAATGGCAGCCGGATGCGATTGCCTTAGCGGCTCACCTTGAATATTTGCTGAAGTGCTGTTGGCGCTGTCACATCAGTGTGAGCTTGCCGCGGCTGCGTCCGGCGGCGGGTGGATTTCAGCCGCAGTTTTCCATGAGCGATCGTGAGCTGGCGCAGTTGGTCTGCGCGTTGCGCATAACTTTTCCACAGGTGGGTATTGTCCTGAGCACGCGCGAGCGCGCTCCGTTGCGGGATGCCCTGATCTCATTGGGCGTGACTACGATGAGCGCAGGGAGTCACACCGAGCCCGGAGGGTACACTCGCCAAGGCAGTGAGCATCTGCATCGAACGGTCCGTGGCCGCATTGTCGCACCGGATTTTCAAAACGGGGAGGACGAGCTCGCGACCAGACAATTTGAAATCAGCGATGAGCGATCACCAGCTGAAATCATGTCCGTTCTTCGAGTTCGTGGATTTGATCCTATATGGAAGGATTGGGATCAAGCGCTGGCGGGCGTGTGAAGATCTCACTTAACGGCGAAACAGTGGACGCATGTGGCGCGACCACCGTGGCTGAACTCGTCGAGCGTTTTGAGTTGATTCCGCAAGCAATCCTGATCGAACACAACGGCCTTGCGCTGCACCGACACGAGTGGCCTAACCGCTCCTTGGCCGAAGGTGACCAAATTGAGTTTGTTCGGGTGGTCGCTGGCGGCTAGGGAAAACTGATTTGATGCTCAGCGCGTTGTTGCCAATCGAGCGCCGAGAAAAACAAACAGCGAACCAACGGCTCGATTAAGCCATTGCGCAATCGATTGGTTCCCACGCAGGCGCTGACTAAAAATGGCAGCAAACGAGGCTAAAATCAGGCACCAAATTGTCCCGGTTGTGACGAAGGTGAGCCCCAGAAGGATAAATGCCGGCACCTTAGTAGTAGAAGCGGGATCGATAAATTGAGGAAGAAACGCCAGGAAAAACAGTGCGACTTTCGGATTAAGCACATTAGTCAAAATACCTTGTCGAAAGGCAGCCCCGGAATCGGAGCGACGAAAACTCAAAGGTAGCCGAAGTTCTTGTCGTCTCTCCAAAAGCATTCTGATTCCTAAAAAAATTAGATAGCCGCCGCCGATCAGCTTGATGACCGCGAAGGCAAACGCCGAAGTCGCAAGAAAAACGGAGAGCCCTAGAGCGGCCGCACAAGTATGCGCAATACTCCCGACCATAATTCCGAATGCTGATGCGACGCCGGCCGCGCGGCCTTGGGCAATACTTCGGCCCAGAATGTAGACGGTATCGGGACCCGGTGTGAGGTTAAGCAGAATTCCGCTCGCGACGAAGAGGGAAAAATCGTGAATCCCAAACACAGCGCACCAGTGGACCACATCCGCGTCAGCTCTGCAATGGCATGCCTGGGGCTAACCCGATGACGACGTCTTCGTGCGAACCGTCCCAGCTGTTTCTCCGTCGAGTTATGCCGCAGAAGAACCCTAACGCGGTATCCAACACGAGGTATGCTTACGGTGTCATCCTGATCCCGCAGTCGCGGGAGAAGGATCTCTCATAAGGTCTATTGATCACGCTAGTTCAGCCAGAGTGACGTTCGCTTCGGGCTGCGAGATCAGTTTCGACTGGGAGATCCGCGCTCCGCCCAGTGGCGATTCCAGCCCTCGGGATGACAGCCAAAGAGTGATTGGGATTGGCTACGCTTTGGCAACGCTCTCCACGACGACCCGCATCCCGTCGGTTTGGACCACGCTGATTGGCGTGCCCGGAGCGATAAATTCTCCCTGGGTGATCACGTCTACAATATGGTCGGCGAATCTCGCTTTGCCGCTGGGCCGCAAAATCGAAAGCGAAACTCCTTGCGTTCCGGGTGAAAGGGCAACCGGGATGGCAAATTCGCGCGGCGGGACCGAAAGCGAAGGCCCGGGCGGGTTCGACGTAATCAAGGCAAAGCGCCGATAAACACTCGTGCGGGGTAGGTAACGAGCGAGAAGAGCGATCACAACCGCAGCGGCGAGAATAGCGAGGAAGAGATTGAGCAGCGGGACGGCAAGCATGCGGCCCGATGGGAAAAATGTTTGATCCGGATAACGGTCCACCATGGCCCAAAGAAGTGAAGCGAGCATGAGAAATACTCCGACGACACCGAAAACGATCGTTGAATGCGCGAAAAAAAGAATTTCGATTAAGACCAGCGCCAGTCCCAGAAGGAACAAAGCGACAACTTCCCAGCCGGCCAAGCCGGCAAAATAATGGCCTAAAAAAAAGAGCGTGAAACAAATCGCTGAAATAATGCCAGGCAAACTCGCTCCCGGGATTTTGAATTCAAGGTAAGCGCCGATGATGCCACCTAGCAAAAGAAGCGGTGCCAGAGACGTAATCCAGAAGGCGAGTTGCTCGAAGCCCGTCGGATCAATAGAGACAAGGTTTCCTTGCAGTCCCGCTTTCTGTTTGAGGTCAACGATAGAATCTGCGATCCCATCGGCGAGCAGCGGTTTCCCGTTGATTTTTTCCGTCGCTTCCTGCGCATTGAGAGTAAGCAGTGTTCCCTTGGGATGAATGATACGGTCTCCTATTTTGACTTCTTTTTCCTTGTTCATGAAAGCTTCGCCCAGGTCCGGATTATGCCCGTTGCGAACGGCGGAACCACGGATAAGCGCCGACCAATAAGAAAGGGTTTTTTCCTTCTCGGCGACGGGAAGATCTTCGCCCGTTGGCAATACGGGCGCGGCAGCTCCAATCGCGCTCACCGGCGCCATATAAATGTGCTTCGTGGCCAAAGCGATAAGCGCGCCGGCCGAACCCGCATTGGAATTAACAAACGTGTAAGTCGGGATGGTGGCGTGGTTGAGAACGCTGGTGATTTCTTCGGCGGTGTCGAGTCGTCCGCCATATGTGTTCATCTCCATTATAATCGCCGCCGCGCCACTGCTTTCCGCTGCCTTCTCGGCCCGACGAAGAAACATCAAGAGCGATGGTGAAACCTCTCCACGCAACGGCACGACTACGACGTCGCCCTTATGGATAAGGTCGCGCGCCTCCGCCCTCTCGGTTGTCAACAAGGCGAGGCCCAAAACTATAATGGACGATAGCTGTTTCAACTCTTGGTGGCGGCGGCGCACTGCTTAAATTTGACATCGCTTACTCATCTGAACGAGTGAAAAATCGACCTTAGTGAGCTCTATTCCAACACAAACAATCGAACAGATCGCTGCAGCGAATGATATCGTTGAGGTGATTGGCTCGTATTTTCCGCTCAAGCGCGCCGGCTCTAATTTCAAGGCGCTCTGCCCGTTCCATCAGGAAAAGACTCCCTCCTTTCATGTCAGCCCCCAGCGGCAAACGTTTCACTGCTTCGGATGTGGCGTCGGCGGGACTGTGTTTCGCTTTGTTATGGATTACGAGCACATCGATTTTCCATCAGCCGTGCGGAAGCTGGCCGCCCGCGTTGGCATCCCCGTAGTTGAAGAGCGCGGCGGCGGCGCCGAGGAGGACCGCCAACATGAAGCTCGTCGAATATTATTGCAGCTGCACGCCGAAGCGGCGGAGTGGTTTCATAATAATCTGCTGAAGAAGGACTTTGCCGAGCCGGCTCGGGCTTATTTGAAAAATCGCGGGATCAATCAGCAGGTAGCGAAGAATTGGCAACTCGGATATGCGCCCGAGGAGTGGGACACATTTTTAAAATGGGTTTTGCAGCGCGGATATGAGCGCCGCCAAATTCTGCAAAGCGGCTTGGTCAAGTTACGCGATGAGAACCGCCCGGAGAGTGATTTTTACGATCGTTTTCGTGGCCGCATCATGTTCCCCATTTATAACGATGTCGGTGAAGTGATTGCCTTCAGCGGGCGCATTTTGAAAAGTGAGGCGGAAGGCGCAAAATATATCAACTCGCCGGAGACGCCGCTTTTTCGAAAAGGAAATGTTCTATTTGGCCTCCATAAAACCAAACGCAGCTTGATCGAAGCGGACTGTGCTGTTGTCTGTGAAGGCCAGCTCGATCTGATCACTTTGTTTGAAGCCGGAATCACCAACGTGGTGGCACCTCAGGGAACCGCTTTCACTGAAAGTCAGGCGCGCACCCTCAAACGCTTCGTTAACGAGGTCGTCCTTTGCTTCGATGCCGATGCAGCTGGTAAAAACGCCGCAGCACGCTCCCTAGATGCCTTGCTCCAGAACGATTTGATCGTGCGCGTCGCTGAGATGCCACCTGGCGAAGATCCCGATTCGCTCGTCCGGCGGAAAGGAAAGGCAGATTTTGAAGCACGAATAGCCGAGGCCCGCAATTTTTTCGAGTATTGGATCGATCGAGAAGCGTCCAGCACGAATCTGGATTCTTTGGGCGCAAAGATGGAACTAGCCCGCAATTTGGCCGAAACCGTCTCGCACGTGCGGGACCCGCTGATGCGCGGAGAAGTCGCTCGTCGCGTCACGGCGCGGCTCGGCGTTTCCACATCTGACTTTGAGAATCTTTTGGCCCAGCAAACGCGGCGCCAAGCTCAAGGATCAGAACGGGCGCATGTGCCCACTGCGGTTGCGCCGCCGCACGATATCGCCATGCTTTGTCTCTTCGCTTTACGGGATGAGGCATCGCGAGAATTCCTGCAGGAGCAAAATTGGCGTGAAATACTGGCGCAAACGCCAAATTCTGAATTACTCACCCGGATTTTGAGCGCCGAATTCCGTCCGGGCGATTCCGCCTCGCTGAGTGCATTCATGGCCACCCTCAATCCGGCCGAGGAGTCTTTGGTTTCCTCCTGGCTGCTGCAAAAAGTCCCCTCCAACGCTAGTGCTATCGTGGAGGATTGGTGGCGGGGACTGCAACAGGGGGCGGTGCGGAGGCAGTTGGCAATCGCTGAAAGCCGGATGAAACTCCCCCAGCTCAGCACCGGAGAAGTGGTCAATTTGCAGAAACAAATTCTTGACCTCAGGAAGCAACTCCACGAGCTTTCCCAGTTTTCGCCAGCTCCTACAAATGATAGCTAAACTGTCGAGAAGGCGGGCACTCGAACCTCCCAGTCCAAACTTAACCGTCTAAACTTGGCCAGGCATTCGATAGGAAAGAAAACGGGCAGTTCACCGCTCCGGGCAAAGCGGCCAAAACCAAAGCGTGCGTATCGCCATTTGCCGGCGAAAGTGCTGACAGTTCGTCGCGGCTCCCGAAAGCAATCTACCAACACTGACATTAAAGCGAAACGCATAAAAGTTTCGGCTCCCACGCAGGATGGTTCTGCTCGCGATAGTGCGACAGCAAAGAACGCATCGCTTGCTGCATCATCGTTGGAAAGCGATCTCCAAGCTCGAATTCGAGAGCTGATCAAACTCGCCAAAGAGCAAGGCTACCTCACTTTTGATGATCTGAATGAAGCCTTGCCCGAGGGGATGACGAATGCGGATGATCTTGATGCGATTCTAACCCGCCTGCGACGGATGGAGATCGATATCATCGAAGCTTCAGAGGTCGACCGTTTTAAGGACGGAAAAAAAGAGGCAGAAGAAGAGGAAGAGGAAAAACCCGAGACCAAGCTCGATATCCTCGACGACCCCGTTCGCATGTATCTAAAGCAAATGGGTCAGGTGCCACTGCTGACCCGGGAACAGGAGGTGGAAATTTCGAAACGAATTGAGGAAGCCGAGAGCATGGTAGGGAAGCAGATCAATCGATTTGGCTTTATCGCCCGCGCGCACCTCGATTTGGCGGAGAAGCTAACCGAAGGTCGTGAACGTTTCGACCGCGTCATCCTCGATAAAAAAATCGAAAGCCGCGAGCGCTACATGAAGATGCTGCCACGGTTGTGCAAGCAGGTAGAGAACCTAAGCAGCTCAATCAGCGAGCAGTACGGTCAGCTGATGCGTAATTCTGCCAAACGCGAAACAAAGAAGTTGAAGTCCTTTCAGAAAGCCGTCGTTTCCCTGCAAAGGTTTTATCCCAAGTTCTACTTTAAGCAGAAGGTCACGGAAGAATTTGTCCATCTGGCCGACGAACAATACAGCGCGCTCACGCTTTTGCAGGGCGAAGGGGCAAAACGTTCTCGCACCCGCTCGACGAATTCTCCAGCAGTCGCAAAGGTGCAGGAGATTGAGAAGATCCTTTGGTTGTCGGCTGATGAATACGCCAAGCAGTATCTCGAGCTCAAAAACTGGCTTCGCAAGGCCTTGCGGGCCAAAACCGAAATGGTGGAAGCCAACTTGCGCCTGGTCATCTCGATCGCGAAAAAATACACGAATCGCGGTCTCTCCTTCCTCGATCTCATTCAGGAAGGCAATATGGGTTTGATGAAGGCGGTGGAGAAATTCGAGTACCGGCGTGGTTACAAATTTTCCACCTACGCCACCTGGTGGATCCGGCAGGCGATTACGCGTTCGATTGCCGATCAGGCACGCACTATTCGTATTCCCGTCCACATGATTGAGACGATCAATAAACTAATGCGCGTGCAAAAGCAGCTCGTGCAGGAGTACGGCCGCGAGCCCACACCGGAGGAAGTAGCCGAGGAAATCTTACTACCGGTAGACCGAGTCCGCGCGGTCCTAAAGATGGCGCAACAACCGATCTCGCTTCAGTCACCGGTCGGCGAGAGCGAAGAAACCAATTTCGGCGATTTCATCGAAGATAAAGGCGCTGAAAATCCTAGCGACATGACCGCGATAGTGCTCTTGAAGGAAAAGATCAAAGACGTCTTGGAGACGTTGACCGAGCGCGAACGGCAAGTCCTGGAACAACGCTTCGGCCTGGTGGACGGCTACAGCCGGACGCTCGAGGAAGTGGGCCGGCAATTTCGTGTCACACGTGAAAGGATCAGGCAAATTGAGGCCAAAGCCTTGCGCAAGATGCGTCACCCCACGCGCATTCGCCAGCTGGAAGGCTTTCTAGAGGCGGCCGAGGCATAGCCAGGGCCGGTCCGAAGCGTGTGCCCACGGCGCAACTTTTCAGTCTCCGCTTGGTTTAATTTTGCGGATAATTATGAACCGCGAGGATGACGAAAAATTGTGGGACCTGCTGGGTAGAACACCCCAGGTGGAGTTATCACCGTTTTTCGCACGAAACGTGTTGCGGCGGATTCGGGAGCAGTCGAACTGGTCCATTCAAGTGCGCTCTTGGCTGAGCTTGCGTAGGGTGATTCCAGTTTCGGCAGTCGTTATGGCTGTAATTGGAACGTTTCTTTTCCTCCATACTCCTGCCTCGCATCAAGACCCAGCCACCGAGTCTGATCTGATAGCAAAGATCGATTCACAAGACTATGAAGTGGTAGCGGATTTGGATGACTTGTTGGCTTCTGACGAAAGTAGCTTGTGGGACGACGACAGTTCATCGTTGTAAGCGCGATCGCCTTTTCGCTCGTTATCACCGGCTCGACCTTTGCCCAGGGCCAGCAGGCGCCGCGCTTTCGTGGAGGAGGAGGACGGAGCGGCCCTCGCCACAACGAAATTAGAGGCCCAGGCCGGGAGCGTTTTTTTCAGCTCTCGCCGGAAGAGCGCCAAGCCTTTCAAAGAAATGCCGAGCGCTGGCTAAAGATGAGTCCGGAGCAACAGAAGATACTTCGGGAACGCGAGATGCAACGCAGGCGACAAATGAAGATGGAAGCTGACGCGGCCCTTCGTCAATCTGGTCTTCGTTTGGATCAAAATGCGCGCGATCAGTTCGAGGCGCGCTATCTGCAAGAACGTCGCAGAATCGAGCGCGAGCTGCGACAGGAAGTTGAATCGAAACGGCAACAGCAGTTGCCGCAATTAAATGAACGGTTACGGAGCGAGTTCCAGTCGCATCAAGGTTCGCCGCCGGCCAGCGTAAGTCCACCGGCGTCACCGAAAAAATAACCGGGGCCTCGGGCCAAAGTTTAGATCCGAGAGTGCGCCGCACTTCCCCGCGCCGCTATCGGGAAAAGAAGTGAGCTGGGCGAGAAATGTTCCCGCCAGCTCATGGAAAATTCGAGCGGTTTAGGTTATCGCCAATGGCGATGACGCGCGTAATAAACGCGGCGCCCGTGGTACCAATAATAACTTCGTCCGCCGTAATACGGTCTGTAGTATCCGTAATAGGGATAGGGATACGGATAATAGCCTGGATACCCATAACCATAAAACCCCGGGAAGCCAATCCCAATACCGACCGAAACACCGGCCTCGGACCGTGGCGCCGAAGCGAATAGGAATCCTGCCGTTACCAGGGCGATTAAGAGAAGCTTTTTCATTTCAACCTCCTTTTATTACAATTCAACATAAATATGACGGGAAAGTTCCGCACTTTATTCGTTGGCGCTAGTTTGAAATTTCGGATAGCCGGTCACACAAATGTCATCCGCCAATCTCCGATACGACACATGCTCCAGCCGCGCAGCATTTCGGGTGCTAGGACTTCCTCGACCCGGAAAGGCTAAAACCGGCCCGCCGGTCAAGAGCGAACCAAGATAGATATGCACTTTATCGATAAGAGCGGCGTCCAGAGCCTGGCCTAGTATTTCACCGCCGCCTTCAATCAAGACACTGGTGACGTTTTTGCTTCCGAGATCCCGTAAAACCGAATTGATCGACTGCTTCCGATAAATCAAAGTTCGTTCGGCAAACCGATCGCGAAATAACTTGCAGCGGCGCGACAATTTGCCGGAGCGTGTCAGGACTACGCGCCAAGGTTGTTTCGCGCCGCGTATTCCGCGCACCGTTAGCCGCGGGTCGTCCGCCCGGATTGTTTCGGCGCCGACAAGAATCGCGTCGACCTGGGCGCGCAATGCATGGGCGTCGCGTCGCGCGGCAGAGCCTGTAATCCATCGCTTTTCGGCATCAGGTCTGGTCAAGTGGCCGTCCAGGCTCATGCCGCACTTTGCAATGACAAATGGTCGCCCAGTCGTGATCCATTTGTTAAACGCTTCATTTAGAGCGCTGCATTCCTGAGCTAACACGCCGGCGTGCACATCAACGCCGGCTTCTTGCAAAATTTTTATGCCCTGTCCCTGATGACGAGGATTAACATCGAGAGCTCCCACCACCACGCGGCCTACTCCGGCGCTAAAAATCGCATCGGTGCATCGACCGGTTTGACCAATTGTCGAACAAGGTTCGAGTGTCACATATAAGGTTGCATTTTTGGGGAGCCGACCGCGGACTCGCTCGAGGCATTCGACTTCCGCGTGCGGACTTCCTGCTTTCCGATGGTGCGCTCGCGAAATAATCTTGCCGCCTGCGACTATCAGTGCGCCGACCGCCGGATTAGGGCTTGTCCAGCCCAATCCCTTTCGCGCCTCGACCAGAGCCAGTCGCATAAAGCGCTTATCAATTTGGTTCGGTGTCACGAGGAGACGATTAGCTTGTGTTCCAAGATCAGCAACCTTTTC
>WNGI01003153.1_pt1 | contig 37849 bp, 40 predicted proteins | sample 5400621 | NCBI WGS metagenome assembly WNGI01 (sample SAMN13153374, study PRJNA577476) | soil metagenome | isolation source: 20 cm soil or saprolite under Garry oak tree replicate 1 | place: USA:California | collected 2016-06-15
TGCAGCAGTTGTTCATTAATCTGGTTGACAACGCGATTAAATACACGCCCCTCGAGGGAGTTGTTTCGCTCACCGTCACGCAAACTGCGGTTCACAATGGCGGTGCTCCTCAAATCGAAATCGCCGTGCGCGATACCGGCCCGGGCATTCCGGAAAAGGACTTGCCACGCATCACGGAGCGCTTCTATCGTGTCGACAAAGCGCGCTCGCGCGATCTGGGCGGCACCGGTCTGGGACTGGCGATCGTCAAACATATCGTCCAGGCCCACAAGGGCGAGTTATCCATCGAAAGCGTGCTAAAAAAAGGCACGACCGTGCGCGTCCGTTTGCCCGCGGATACGGCGAAATAAGACCGGTTTAGTTTTCTTGCATGAAATAACTCCTGCCGGAAATAAATGACCCAACACTTCACCCGGTATTTCGTCAGAGTTAGCTTGATGTTTCAGCTCCGGAACTGAATTCCAAATACCTCGTTTCATCCGCCATCCACGTCCCGGTTGAAGCCACGCGGGACGCATGCTAGATTCCATCGCGTCCCGATTCCCTTTATTCAAACTTCCATCTCATAGTTAATTTTGGAGCGAACATGGCCAAATTTCAGTTCCTGCCGGCTGAGACGAAATTCTACGAATGGTTCGAAAAAGCCACCGCGAACTTGCTCGAAGCGGCCGAGGCATTGGAAGATCTTTTGGACCACTACGAGCAGGTCGAGAGCAAAGTCGCCCGGATCACCGAACTGGAGCACCGCGGCGATTTTATCGTGCACGAGGTCATGCATCTGCTGATGCACACGCTCATTATCCCGTTAGACGGCGAAGATGTCGAACGACTGATCTCCGCCCTCGACGATTCGGTGGACAAAATCGAAGCGACGGCCGTGCGCATGCTGATTTTTCGCATCGAGGCTCCGACCGACAAGGCGCGTCAACTGGGTCATCTCATCCGCAGCGGCGCCGCCGAACTTCATACGGCGATGCCCAATCTTCGAGAAAAAAAGAATTTTCGCCTCGTGACGGAACACATCAAAGAAATTAATACGATCGAGAACAACGGCGACCTGATCCTGCGCGAAGCGCTCGTGGAAATCGTCAACCACAAGGACGACCTCTATAATTTAATTCGCTGGAAAGAAATTTACGAGATGCTCGAGGAAACCACCGACACGATGGAAGACGTGGCCGACGTATTGCAACGAGTCGTGATCAAAAATGGCTGATCCGATTTTCGTCTTGACCGTTCTGATTATCGCAATCGCGTTGGTGTTCGATTACGTCAACGGCTTCCACGATGCCGCAAATTCGATCGCGACCGTCGTTTCCACGCGCGTGTTAACACCGCTCCAAGGGGTCGCCTGGGCGGCAGTTTGGAACTTTGTCGCGGCCTTTACCTTTGGCACCGCCGTCGCCAAAACCATCGGCAGCGGCCTGCTCGACGTTCAACAAGTGGATGCCTATGTGATTCTCGCCGGGCTGCTCGGCGCCATCACTTGGGATTTGATTACCTGGTACGTCGGTTTGCCGACCAGTTCCTCGCACGCTTTGATCGGCGCCTATGCTGGTGCGGGAATCGCCAAAGCCGGACTGGGTGTCATTATCCCCGCCGGATGGATCAACACGCTGATTTTCATCGTTCTAGCCCCGTTATTGGGCATGGGACTGGGAATGCTGAATCTTGTCCTTATTCTTAATATCTTTAAGCGTTCGATCCCGTCCAGTGTGGATCACATTTTTCGCCGCGGCCAGCTGATCTCCGCGGCCGCCTATAGTCTCGGTCACGGCACCAACGACGCGCAAAAGACCATGGGGATCATCGCTGGGGCGCTCTTCACCGTGCCCGAATATCGCTACCTGGTCAGCGACGCTGCGGGCAAACTCGCCATCCCTTATTGGATCGTGTTACTCGCCCACGCTGCCATTAGTCTCGGCACTCTGTCGGGCGGCTGGCGTATCGTTCACACCATGGGATCGAGAATCACCCGCCTGCAACCGATCGGCGGTTTCGCCGCCGAAGCTGCGGGGGCGATTACGCTTTTCAGCGCGGCCCATTTCGGCATCCCCGTCTCGACCACTCATACGATCACCGGCGCGATCGTCGGCGTCGGTTCACTGCGCCGGTTGAGATCGGTGCGCTGGAACGTCGCCGGACGGATCGTCTGGGCATGGGTGCTGACGATTCCCGCGTCGGCGCTGATTGCGATGCTTTGTTGGCTGATGATCGATATCAGCAGAAAAATATTGATCGAGCGCTAAAAAGTTATCAACGACCTCGCGCGTTACGCGTTAGATTTCGCGCCGGCCTTCCAAGGCTTTTCCTAATGTGACGGCATCCGTATACTCGAGATCTCCGCCCATTGGCAGGCCGCGCGCGATCCGCGTGACCGATACCCCCATCGGCTTTATCACCTTCGAAAGGTAAAGCGCCGTGGCTTCGCCATCCATGGTCGGATTGGTCGCCACAATGACCTCTCGCACTGCGCCGTCGCGCAATCGTTCGAGCAGTTCTTTTATGCGCAACGCGTCCGGCCCCACGCCGTCCAGGGGTGAGATCGTTCCGTGCAAGACATGATAGCTGCCGCGAAACTCTTGTGACTTCTCCACGGCGATCATATCCGCCGGTTCTTCAACGACGCAAATTTTGTCCCGTTCACGCTCCGGGTTGCGGCAGACTTCACACAGTGCGCCATCTTCATTTTGCGCGGTCACTTCGCTAAAACCGAAGCAACGTTGACATAAGCCCATTTCTTGGCGCAGCTTGCCGATGCTCTCGGCAAGACGCAAAATTTCATCCCGCTTGGCCTTCAACATGTAAAAGGCCAAGCGGGCTGCGGTTTTTTCTCCAATGCCGGGAAGCTTAGACAATTCCTGAACCAGACGAGCAAGCGGCGCGGGATACAAACTCATGGCATCAGTCCTGGGATTTTCAATCCTCCGGTGATTTTGCTCATTTCCGATGACACTAGCTCACGTGCCTTGCGCACGCCATCGTTGGTCGCCGCGAGGATCAAGTCTTCCAACATCTCCTTTTCGTCGACGTTCACCACGGAAGTTTCAATCTTGACCGCTGTGACATTGAACTGGCCGTTTACCGTAACTCGAACCATCCCGCCGCCGGCGGAGCCTTCGACGGTTTTGTTCGCCAGCTCTTCTTGTATTTTCGCCATGCGCGCCTGCATGTCCTGAGCCTGCTTTAAGAGATTGCCCATTGCGCCTATATTCGCCATCGCGTTTTTCCTCGCGTTCCTACGCCTTTTTTCGAAACTAATAACTTTAGCCGTTTTCCCGCCGCACGTTGCGCACCGAACCGCCAAAAATACGTAATGCCTCTTTGACCATCGGACTTCGATCTTCGCCTGGACTGACGGGAGCAACAGCAATCGCCTCGGTGGGTTTCGCGTCGCCCTGCCTTATTGAATTGACGATGTGCAAATCAACATCCTGTTGAAAATATCTCTTCGCCAGATCTTTGAGCGTCGTGAGATTGTCGCCGTCCTGCCAGAACGCAAGATGGTATCGCTCTGCTATGCCAAATCTTAATGGACCGGGTGGCAACTCCAGAGCGGTCGCAGATTCGAGATAAGGCGATAATGGCCTCTGCTCTTTTCCGACAAAGGCGACGAACCCTTGCCAAGTATTGAACGTATCACCGTCGTCAACGTCCTGGGTCTTTGGCTGCGGCGGAGCGGCGGGGATGGGCGACGGCGGGCGCTGCTCGGGCGCTCGAACGGGCGCAGAGCCAAGTTTCGTTTCTCCGGCGACCTTAACTTCCAAACGCTCCAATCGTTCCACCCACTCCGTAACCGGCAGCGTTTTCGGTAGGCCCGCCATCCGCACCAAGACGCTCTCTAACGCGAAACGCGGTGTCGCCGAACGCGCCATCTCTTCTTCGCCGGCCGCTATGAAATCAAAATAATCCAGTAGTGTGTCCACCGCTAGAGCACGAGCTTGCTCGATCAGCTCGGAGACCTCTTGGTCCGGTAGATCGAGAAGGTCTCCGGCGCCGGCCAGCCGCGCGATGAGAAGATTTCTAAAATGTTCCACGAGATCGCGCGCAAGTCGACCGATGTCGCAGCCGACGTTAACCACTTGAGCGACGAGTTCGATGCACCTCCTCGGATCGGCTTGGAGCACCGCCGCCGAAATCTCATAAAGGACTCGCCGTTCCGCAAGACCAAGTATTTCCTGCAGCAAAATTTCATCGACTCGCTGGCGCGTGCCTCCGCCCTCCGAAGGTTCAGCAAAAGCGAGAACCTGCTCCAGCAGCGATTGTGCATCGCGCATGCTGCCGTCCGCTTCCCGCGCCAATAGGACCAGTGCTCCTTCGGCGATCTCAAGTCCTTCGCTTTTTGCTATCAGGCCGAGCCGCTCGACAATTTCACGCAGACTGATGCGGCGAAAATCGTAACGCTGGCAGCGCGAAAGAATTGTCGGCGGCAGGCGGTGAGGTTCGGTGGTCGCCAGGATAAATTTGACGGAGGGTGGCGGCTCCTCGAGAGTCTTCAACAACGCGTTAAACGCGTCTTTCGTGACTTGATGAACCTCGTCTATGATGTAAATCTTAAACCGACACTTTGCCGGCTGATAGCGGACATTTTCAATGATCTGGCGAATTTCATCGATACCGCGATTCGACGCCCCATCGATTTCAAGAACGTCGATCGAGTTGCCCTGGGTGATCTCCTGGCAGTGCGTGCACCGGTCGCAAGGAGTGGCCGTCGGCCCTTCTTCGCAGTTTAATGCTTTGGCGAGGATCCGCGCCGCGGTAGTCTTGCCGACGCCGCGAACCCCGGTAAACAGAAAGGCATGAGCGATTCGGTTGGCGCGGATGGCGTTCTGCAGCGTGCGGGTGATAGGCTCCTGCCCGGCAATATCCGCAAAAGTTTGCGGACGCCATTTTCGTGCAATCACCAGATAAGACATAAACTTGAAGCCGAACGGCTGCGCGACCGAGGACAACTACTCTTCACGGTTTGTACCGATGCCACCCGCGGGATGCCCATGGCTGACAGCCAGGTTTCCCTGTGGCACAGGGGCTGATCCGCTACCGCTGCTTCCTTCCGGACCTGACGGAGTTTGCGGTGCCGCCTTGCACAGGACCTAACTATCAGCCATCGACATCCAGCTCTGTACACACTGCGCAATGACGACTGAACGTCCACTCGCTGGATCACCGATTCGTCGGCCGGCAGCGCTCAGTACCAAGTGTTCCTCATGGCGGAGAGGGGGGGATTCGAACCCCCGGTACCCGTATTAGGGGTACACACGATTTCCAGTCGTGCACCTTCAACCGCTCGGTCACCTCTCCCGATAAGCCAGTCATCAATGGCACACGTCAATGGATATTTCGACGCTACCACAGTGTCAATCCGTTTTCTACAAAACGGCGAATCTCAGCGCAAATACAATTTTTTTGCTTCACGAAAGAAAACTCCGGCGATTTAAAATCCCTAATAACTAATTAAACGCCGCGACCCACTAACAATACGTTGACATCCTTATTTGCGTAAGCCAGGAGTAGGCTGGTCATGCTCTTTCAAAGAGACCGGTAGTACCCACAAGCAAGCTGGCAATCCCGAATTCATAAAACTAATTCCCTGGGAAGACTTTGGAACGCCCTAAGAGGCGCGCAGAGTCGCGGCAACGGTGCGATCGAATGTTTTTTCGATACGTTGTTCAAGAAGCAGTCTTCGACGATCTTTACCCTTCGCTGGACAGTAACTCACCGATCAAGATTCGCCGCCGCATGCGCGAACAGCGAGGGTGTGCGCCCGCAGCCGCTGTCTAAAGCGCTCCGCCTCATAAGCGAGACAGATACAGATCCGAAGACCTTTTGATTGAAAAAGGTTGGCGGAGAGGGAGGGATTCGAACCCCCGGTACGGTTCCCCGTACACTTGATTTCGAGTCAAGCGCCTTCAACCGGGCTCGGCCACCTCTCCGCTTTTCTAGAATCGCGCTTTTGCGCTCTCAGCCGTACAAAAAAATCCGCAAGCAAAGCTGCGGACTCATCGGCTAAAACGCCGCCAGTCGCCGGCAATTGATGGTTGAGGCGACGATCCTCACACAATCGAAATAGAGATTCAACCGCACCCGCCTTCGGATCAAGGCAAGCGAATATCAAGCGACGCATTCGCGCTTGCAGGATCGCGCCCGTGCACATAAGACAAGGTTCCAGCGTGACATAGATCTCACAGTGGTCAAGGCGCCAGCTGTGCAAGCGCTTTGACGCCTCCCGGATCGCCATGATCTCCGCATGGCCAATCGGACTCTGGCGCTCTTCGCGGCAATTGTAACCCGTGCCGATGATTTCACCCGCCGATACGATGACGGCTCCGACTGGTACTTCCCCTCTGCGATATGCCTCATCCGCGGCCGTTAACGCCGCCTTCATGAAATCAGTATCGTGGTCTGCCATTTGATGATCGTGACGTGGAGCGAAACATCTAATCGAAGGCGAAATCGTTAACGCGTTTCTAACTCAGTTTCAATTCGGCTACGGCGCAGATTAACTTCTTCGCTCCACCTGCCGAGAGCGACCTCTTACGGATGCATGTATTCGATCGGCGGCGGCTCGATATCCGTGCTTACCTCCGACACGCCGCCAACCCCTTTGGCAATCCGTACAATCTCCTTTTCTAAGTCGGGATCGGCCAAGATGCCGGAGATACTTACCTGACCATTGTCGCTTTTCACGTTGAGAACTACGTTTCTAGTTTTAGGTGAGGTGATCAATGCCGCTTGAACGCGCGCAGTCGTGGCCAAGTCTTGAAAAGCTTTTGTCGACTCCCTTGTCGGTTGAAACTCCGGGCGGCGCACGGTGTCCGCGATGAGCGATGCGCCAACGTCCGGCGAAAACCTGCCGCTGTTCAATACCAAATCATGTCCAATGGGATCTTGCCATTCGTCATTGAATACCGCGCGAAAGCGCCGGCTGCGTACGCGATCCAACTCGCGAAGGTATTGACGCGCGTTTTCAATGTCCATGCTCTTCTGCGCGCGCACCAGTTCGATTCGATAGTCGATGGGCGCTACGATCAGGACCTTAAGCACATGGGGAATCCCGGGAAGCAATTGCTGGCCGGCGCGGCCATAATAAACCAGATTACCTCCTTCCGCGACTTCACACATGGCGGCCTGAAGCGTGATCCGGTACAGTCGAACGCTTTCCCGCCAGCGCTCCCACCAATGCCCCTCACCTTCCAGTACTTCGGTATATTTCGCCTCCGGAATACCGTATCGCTTGCTCGCTTCAATGAGCACCTCGCGATCGACCGAGCGATAATTCAACAGCGCTGCGACCTTTTCCGCAACGGCATTTCCGCCGCTATAGGCTGCGTGAGCAATCGTTACGACCGACATGATTCCGGCCCTCCGTTTCCGATGAGTCCGTTCGTTCCCTTGGCCGCGTCCGGCAATACTGGAGCAATATCATTCGTTTACTAACGGATCTTCTACAACTTTCCTAATATCGCGACAAGGCCTTTTTTCCGCACGCAATTCGGGCGTCAACGCAGCAGCAGATTCCTTCCATAAGCAAATTGCTCCCGGTAACTTAGAAAACAGCTCGGCGCGAGACTAATTGTACCCTTTGACAGGGTGTTTGATCGATCAATCGGTTTCGGTGCTTGGGAGACAAGACACCGCATTGACGGCCCACTACAAATGGAACGGGGATCGGAAGGAAACTACGCTATCGCGCTAAACTTATTTGTGCGGCGGGTGGCGCGTCGTGCAAAAATTGTCGAATATGTCCCATCAGGTCGATCATTCTCACCGGTTTCTTTAGGAAATCATCACACCCGCCGTAAAGAGCAGCGTTCTTCATGTAGGAAAAGATGCTCATAGCGACGATAGGGATGTTCTCGACTTGCGGTTTCTCTTTGAGCAGTGACACAAATTCGAGCCCATCCATATCGGTCAAATCTAGCTCGAGCAAAATCAGGTTGGGACGATACTCCATCGCTTTGCGCAGCCCCCCTTCGCCGGTGACGGCCACCAGCGGAGACAATCCGGCAAACATAACCTGCTTGACCAAAAGTTGCGTGTAATTCGGCTGCTTCTCGATGATCAAAATTTTCTTACGCGTCACCCTATCCATTTCTGTTCACCGGCTAGACAAGTCGCGAGCGCAACAATCATGCCTGAGCGCGAGTCACGCCATGGCCAAATTCGTGGCAATACCGTGCGTGGAAAGGGATCCCGATTTAGGCAAAAAGTGCTTGGAATGGGCTGAAGCTACCGCAGATCCAAAAACCGAAATGGCTCAAGGCGACTATTCAAAGCGGTAACAGAAAAGAACAGGCAACTTTCGTGTTACTTGATTGTACGACCTTGTCGGACCACGCCCCCCGGACCCGTGCAATCGCAAGGCTCTCCCGCCGGCCCTAAACCGAAGGGACAGGTAAACCTGCCAACGTTACATTCACGCTCGGTGAGCTGGTCGGTTAACCTGTCGAAGAAGCCTCGCGGTGCTTCTGCCTGGCCGCTCATCATGCTCGCCGGAAAAGCAGTAGAGCTAGAGGTAGTAGTAGTCGTGCATCCTGAAATTGAGAGGCCAAGTAAGAACAGAGATGAATAAAATTTCAACGTTTTAGGCCAACGAGCTTTCTCTCGCTTAGCTGTAACATCCCACTGTAACGGCATGTCCATCGACGAGACCATTGGCTTGGCGCGCTCGGAGGGCTTCGAACCCCCAACCCCCCAGATCCGTAGTTCCTTCTAATCCACAACGAGCGGAACTAGCAGAGGGGAAAAGCTCCAATTTCGGGGCCTCTCCCTTTTTGCGTCGTGCCTCACTTTACGCTGTTTCATATCGGTATGGAAACAAAATGGAAACAAATCGCGCTTAAGCGTTCAGGTGCGCCAATCAACATTCTGACATTTATCAAAGGTCGCTCGTTACGGGTCATGGTGATAACGAACGCAGCACCAAGGGATGCGAAGAATCACCTTACTGCGCGAAGGTTACACCTCATCGTTGGGTTCATGCCATACGAGGCGCCCCTTTCACCGGCGAGGAGATTCGCGAGCTTCGAGAGGAGTATCAAGGCGCAGGCAATGCGCAGACTTGAACAGCGTGCGCGACGTACATACATTGGGAGCAAAGTCTTTTCCCTATGCAGATTGAAGACTCTTACGCCCTGTCGTCGATACAACACGGCATGCTCGTCCATAGCTTGTCGGCGCCGCAATCGGGTGTCTATATCCAGCAGCTCGTTTCAGTGCTCCGCGAGGAGTTGAACATCATCGCTTTTCAGCAGGCCTGGGAGCAAGTTGTGCGCCGCCATCCTGCACTGCGGACAAGCTTTTTCTGGGAAGGCACCGAGCAGCCCGTCCAACGAGTTCATCGAGATGTACTAATTCCCTTCCAAATTTTGGATTGGACCGATCGAGGTCTTGATGATCAGGGAAAACCATTAGAAAGTTTCTTGCAAACGGACCGGCAGCTTGGGTTTCACCTGGATCAAGCCCCGCTCATGCGTTTGACGCTTATTCACTGCGCTCAAGCTCACTACCGCTTGATTTGGACTTCTCATCACGCTTTATTTGACGGCCGCTCCCGTCTCTTGCTCCTCAAAGAAGTCTTTGCCTGCTATGAGGCTAATCGCCGGGGAGAAACCTTACATTTAAGTAATTCGTGGCCCTATCGGCATTACATCGACTGGCTTCAGAAACAAAACATTTCCGAAGCGGAGAATTTCTGGCGCACCAGGCTAAAAGGTCTCAACGCCGGGAAAAGTTTGACCGCAAATCTTCGCCGATCAACGCCGCCGGAGTTGCACGGTTATAGCAAGAAGACCGCGCGGCTTTCCAAAACCGTTACCCGTGCGCTTCTCTCTTTGGTCGATCAGTACCAGTTGACACCCAACACCTTTCTACAAGGCGCTTGGGCAATGCTCCTAAGCCGCTACAGCGGGGAAGCCGACGTCGTCTTCGGCGCAACCCGGGCCAGCCGTCATGCTCCTTTCGCAGGCGTTGAGTCAATGATCGGGCTTCTGATCAATACGGTTCCTATTGCCATTCATGTGCCTGCGAGCACCAGGCTGCTTCCATGGTTAAACTCTCTCCGTTCTGAATGGATCGCCATGCGCGATTTTGAGCACACTCCGCTGGTCAAAATCCACGAATGGAGCCAAATTCCCGCGGGTAACCCATTGTTCGAGAGCCTGCTCGTTTTTGAAAATTACCAACTGAATACTTTGATGCAGGAGCAAGGCGATCGGTGGAAAAACCGTGAATTTCACCTGATTGGAACAACCCCTTATGCGCTGACGGTCGGGGGCTATCTGGGGCCAGATTTGTCTCTAGAAATCACATACGATCTGCAGCGTTTTGATAGCGAAACCATCACGCGGATGCTGAATCACCTCAGGATCCTGCTGACGGAGATGATAACTGATCCGAACCGCCGGCTCGTGGACTTGCCGTTGTTAGGGCCCACTGAACAGCATCAGGTGCTGGTGGCGTGGAACGACACCATGCGGGCTTATCCTTCGGACAAATGTATTCATCAACTGTTCGAAAAGCAGGTGGAGGAGAGTCCCGATGCGGTTGCTGTTGTTTTTGAAGACCAGCAGTTGACGTATCGAGAACTCGAGGAGAAAGCTAATCAACTCGGGCATTATCTGGAAAAGTTGGGGGGCGAGCCCGGGGATCTGGTGGGAATATGCATGGAGCACTCGGTCGAGATGATAATCGGTTTACTGGGTATTCTCAAAGCCGGAGGAGCTTACGTGCCGTTAGATCCGTCCTATCCAAAAGAGCGACTGGGGTTCATGTTAGAGGACACGCACGTCGGCATAGTATTGACCGATATGGTTTCGCTCAACAGCCTACCGCTAACTGGCGTCCGTGTGATCTGTCTGGACCGGGACTGGGACGAGATAGCGAAGGAGTCGCAAGTCAATCCGAGCAGTAGCAGCACAGCCGACAGTTTAGCGTATGTCATTTACACCTCCGGTTCGACAGGTTTACCGAAGGGAGTGGAAGTGCGCCATCGAGGCGTTGTGCGTCTGTTGTTTGGAGTTGATTACGTGCAACTCGACAGCGCGCAGACTTTTGTCCATTTGGCACCGATCTCCTTCGACGCGGCGACATTCGAAGTGTGGGGCGCATTATTGCATGGCGGCAAGTGTGTCTTGTTCCCCGAAAAAGTGCCGAATCCCCGAGAGCTCGAAGAAGTGCTGAAGAAATACCGGGTCAGCACGCTCTGGTTGACGGCGGCGCTGTTTAACATGGTGATCAACGAAGAGCCCCAGGCCTTAGCGGATGTGAAGCAGTTACTGATCGGCGGCGAAGCGCTATCCGTGCCACACGTGAGAAAGGGACTCGCAGAGTTACCGGGCACAGAAATCATCAATGGCTACGGGCCGACGGAAAGCACGACATTTACCTGCTGCTATAGAATACCGCGTGAACTTGATGAAGATTTATCTTCTATTCCGATCGGCCGACCGATCGGGAACACGCAAGTTTACATTCTCGATCCATATCTAAACCCCGTACCCATCGGTGTAGCGGGTGAGCTTCATATTGGCGGAGACGGTTTGGCGCGGGGGTATTTGAACCGTCCTGAACTAACGGCTGAGAAGTTTATTAAGCATCCGTTCAGTAACGACCCGGAGGCACGGTTGTATAAGACGGGAGATCGGGCGCGGTACTTGCCCGACGGTAACATCGAGTTTTTAGGCCGCATCGACAATCAGGTCAAACTGCGCGGTTATCGGATTGAGTTGGGCGAGATCGAGACGGTGCTCAATCATAACCCTGCGATTAAAGAGGCGGTCGTAACGGTCCGGGAAGACAGTCCCGGAGACAAACGCTTGATCGCTTATGTTGTATCACACCAACAGTTGAGTCTCACAAACAGCGAACTGAAGAGCTATCTTAGAGAGAAGATACCCGAGTACATGGTGCCCTCTGCGTTTGTGCTTATGGATGCGGTGCCGCTAACGGCAAATGGCAAAGTCGACCGAAGAGCGCTGCCGGCACCGGATCGAAGTAAATCCGAATCAGGACGAGGCTACACGCCCCCTCGTACTCCAGTGGAAGAATTGCTTGCTGGGATCTGGGGTCAAGTTCTGAACGTGGAAAGAGTCGGCATCTACGACAACTTCTTCGAGTTGGGAGGACATTCCCTGCTGGCCACCCAGGTCATTGCCCGGATAGAGGCAACCTGCCAAGCCGAGATTCCCTTGCGTCTTCTGTTCGAAAACCCCACCGTTGCGGGCTTGGCTGAGCGAATCGAGCAATGCCATCGTCAAGAACACAACCTGTACACTATGCCCATGTCTGCGACTGCCCCCCAGGAGCGAGTTCCCCTTTCCTTTGCGCAGCAGCGGTTATGGTTCTTGGACCAGTATGGGTCGAACAGTTCCGTTTACAACATATCGAGCGCACTGCGACTCAAGGGAGCGCTGGATGTAGCGGCCCTCGAGCACAGTCTTAACGAGATCGTGCGACGGCATGAGTCGCTGCGCACGACCATCTCGGCGGTTGACGGAGAACCGGTTCAGGTGATCGCACCGGAGCTGAGGGTGTGTGTGCCGATAACCGATCTGACGAGTCATCCCGCAAGCGAGCGTGAACGAGAGGCGCAAAAGCTGGCAATGGAGCAGGCCCGAGAACCGTTTGATCTATCCCAAGCTCCGCTACTCAGAGTTATTTTGCTTTGTCTCGGCGCAGACGATCACGTTTTAGTTTTGACGATGCATCATATCGTGTCGGACGGATGGTCGCGAGGAGTGTTTTACCGCGAGCTGTCCTTGCTCTACCAAGCCTACAGCCAGGGCACCCCCTCTCCCCTTTCGGAGCTTGCCATTCAATACGCCGATTTTGCCGTCTGGCAGCGTCAGTGGTTGCGAGGAGAGGTACTAGAGAACCAACTGTCCTACTGGAAAAAACAACTTGCCGGCGCTCCCGCTATTCTCAATCTTCCTACCGACCGCCCCCGTCCAACCATGCAGAGTCATCGAGGAGAAAACCAATCCATCGAGCTGTCCCAGGAGCTGACGGACGGACTCAATGCGCTCAGCGCTCGACAAGGGGTCACACTGTTCATGACCCTTTTAGCGGCATTCCAAACCCTGCTCCACCGCTACACGGGACAAAACGATATTGTTTTGGGCTCCCCGATCGCGAATCGAAACCGCGCCGAGATCGAAGGCCTGATCGGTTTTTTTGTCAACACTCTGGTCATGCGCACCGACCTGAGCGGTAATCCGACATTCAAAGAGTTGTTAGTCAGAGTTCGAGAGATGGCTCTCGAGGCATACACGCATCAGGACCTGCCCTTTGAAAAGCTGGTGGAAGATCTACACCCCGAGCGCAGCCTTAGCCACTCGCCACTGTTTCAGGTGCTTTTTAATCTGCTAGAAACTCAAAACGATCGGCTGTCGCTTGCCGGGGTGGATGCATCGCCATTCGAGACCGATGCCGAGCATGCTAAATTCGACCTGACGCTCTATGCCATACCCAAGCCGCAACGGCTGACTCTGATCATCAATTACAACTGCGATCTGTTTGACGGCGCATCCATCAGACGGATGCTCGCGCATCTGTGCACCTTGTTGGACGCAGTGACCGCAGACTGCGACCGTCGGCTGTTAGAATTGCCCCTTCTGGCCGAGGCTGAGAACCGCCAATTGCTCGTGGAGTGGAGTGGCTCGGAAACAAACCCGCCTGAACATCGCTGTACTCACCAACTCTTTGAAGCCCAGGTTCAGCAAACTCCGGATGCCACCGCGCTCACCGACGAACACCAGAGCTTAACCTACGATGAGCTCAATCGACAGGCCAATCAGTTTGCCCATCACCTCAGAAAGCGCGGTGTCGTACCGGGAGACTTGATCCCGATCTTTATGGAGCGGTGCTGCGATATGGTGATAACGGTGCTAGGGGTTCTCAAAGCCGGCGCGGCCTACGTGCCGCTGGATTTCGACTATCCCAGGATGCGCCTTGCCTACATGCTGGGAGACACGGGGGCGACTCTGCTTATAACCAGCGCACGTTGTCTAAACCGACTGCCAGAGTACACGGGAGAAATCATTTGTTTTGATCGGGATCGACGTCTCTTTGAGACGGAAACTGTGAGCAATCCTCCTTTCGCGACGGGTGCCGCCGACTTATGCTACGTCTATTATACTTCAGGCTCCACCGGCAATCCTAAAGGAGTTCTCTCGTCGCATCGCGGAGTTGTGCGCTACTGTGATTTTCTCGCAAACACTTATCATCTCAATTGTGCAGATATCGTCCTGCAACTTGCCTCCTTTTCTTTCGACGCTTCGGTCCGCGACCTGATCGCTCCCCTTACTGTGGGTGCGGCTGTGGTGCTGGTCGATCAACAGGGAGCAAAAGACCCGACTCTACTGATCTCGAAAATCAAGCAACATCGGGTAACCTGTCTGCTAAGCACGGTGCCGCCGATGCTCAACGAGCTGGCTGAAACCATTCTAGGGTCTTTGTGCCGCAAGGTTTACGAGGCCTTCGGAGAGAACACGTTGCTGGTAAACCAGTACGGTCCGACCGAATGTACAATGACCTCGAGCTATCATCCGATCTCGCTGGCGGACCACCAGTGCCCGACCGCGCCGATTGGTCGACCGATTCCGCATGCTAACCTTTATGTCTTGGACGACGAGCTCAACCCGACGCCCGTGGAAATCGAAGGCGAGCTTTACATAAGCGGAGAAGGATTAGCCGTAGGATATCTCAATCGCTCCGATCTCACCGCTGAAAAATTTATTGCCAATCCCTATAGCAACAAGCCGGGGGAGCGCTTGTACAGAACCGGAGACATTGTTCGGTATCGCTCGGACGGCACTTTCGTATTCGTCGGTCGCAGGGACAGGCAAGTTAAAATCCGCAGTATCCGCGTCGAGCTGGGAGAGATCGAGTCGGTGCTCAGCCGACACCCGAAAGTGCGTGAAGCCGTACTTATCGCACCAGAGGATAACTCTGGAGAAAAGCGGCTGGCGGCCTACGTTGTTGGGGAACAGGAAGTAACTCCCACCGACGTGGATCTACGCGGCTTTCTCAAACAACAGCTGCCCGAATACATGGTGCCCTCGTTTTTCGTATTCCTGCCTGCTCTACCCCGTACCCCCAACGGGAAGGTGGATCGCGCAACGCTCCCTTCCCCGGACCCTGGACGCCGTGAGCTCAATGAGAGCTTTGCAGCACCGGGTACCGTCGTCGAGAAGACACTGGCAGAACTCTGTGCCGAGATTTTAAAAATCAACAAGGTCGGCATTCATGACAATTTTTTCGATCTGGGACTACATTCCTTATCTGCCACACAGCTAGTATCCCGCGTGCGCACCAAGCTGCGCGTCAAGCTGCCCCTGCGTCATATTTTTGAAGCGCCGACGATCGCGAGGCTCGCGGCGCGGATCGAGAAACTCGCCCAAGAGAATGCCGCTCGGCCAAAGGCGAGCTGCACCCCAACCGTGCCGGAGTTGATTCCTAAGCGAGCCGGGAATGATTCGCATTCTTCTCACCCGGTCGACGAGTGCGCTAGACCGATATCGATCGAACGGCGACCGCTACTGTCTCTTTTGGCTGCCGGGAAGATCGCCCCCGTCGACTCCGTCGCGTTGAGTTACTTGTCGGAGGATTTTCTTCACCACATGGGGTTGTCGCTCGATACCGCGCTTTATGACTGGTTCGACGATTTACCCTGCGTGTTTGGAATCAATGAAACTCATCTTGGCCGGATCGCGATTATTGGACTGCCTCGGTTGCGCTCCCGGCTATACGATGATCAAGCCGATCTCATCAAAGTGATTCTCGAAGCGTTGGAAATATCCCATCGCATCGGCGGGCGCGTTGTTTCTTTGACCGGCTTGATACCGTCGGCAACAAACTATGGACAAGCCATCGCGGAGGTCATTTCGAGGAACGATCACTGTCCCCTCGTCACCACCGGCCACGCGACAACCGTGTCTACCGTTGTATTGACGGTCGAAAGGATTTTACGCGAAGGGGGCAAGAGCCTAGCAGAAGAAAACGTCGCGTTCCTAGGTCTGGGATCCATCGGTTACACCACGCTTCGGCTCCTGCTCCGCAGCCTCCCCCATCCTAAGTCGATTACGATGTGCGACGTTTACAGCAAGCTCGATCACCTTAAAAAAGTTCGCGACGACATTATTCATGACTTGAAATTCGAAGGATCTATCCAGATCGTCGAGTCGAATGGAAAAGTGCCACGGGAATTTTACGATGTCGGCCTGGTTGTTGGAGCCACCAACGTACCCGATGTACTGGATATCGAGCACCTCAAACCAGGAACCTTGATCGTCGACGACTCAGGTCCGCATTGTTTCAGTCCCGCCAAGGCTATCCAGCGTTTTGAAGCCCACGAGGATATTCTTTTCACTGCGGGCGGCGTCCTTCGGCTCCCACAACCTTTCCAGCGAACCTTGTATCTGCCGCAAAGGGTCCAGGAACAAATGCGACCGGCAGCTCTTGAGGCTCTGTCTAAATACAACCCGTTTAATATGGGCGGATGCGTGCTTTCGGGATTGCTTACGGCGTGTTATGAGAATTTGAAGCCAACGCTCGGTATCGTCGATGACGCTTCATGTAAGTTGCAATATCAACTTCTCCAACAGTTAGGCTATCAGGCCGCCGGTCTTCACTGCCGCGGCTATACACTGCCTGAAGAGTCCGTGCGGAGATTCCGAAAACGATTCGGTTATGTGTGAACCCTGCCTCTGTTTTTTAATGGGATCAAAAATGCACAACACGGACGAGGCGAGCCGGGACATTCCTCGTTGAATCTCCGTTATGTTTACGCATGAACTTTTTGAAGCCCAGGCCGGAGATACTCCGGATAACGTCGCGGTGGTGTATGGCGAGCAGTCTCTCTCCTACCGCGAACTGGATCGCCGTGCGAATCAATTGGCGCACCGTCTGCGTTCACTCGGGGTAACTCCAGAGGTGCCAGTGGGCATCTGCATGGAACGTTCGTTGGAATTAGTAATTGCGGTATTGGGGCTTCTCAAAGCAGGCGGGGTCTATGTCCCGTTGGACCCGGCAAATCCCAAAGAACGTCTATCCTTTATCGTGAAAGAAACTCGGCTCAAAGTGCTACTGGCTCAGGAGTGGCTGTTAGAATGTCTTCCTGAAGTTGACGTAAAATCAATTTGCTTGGATAAAGACTGGCGCACAGTTCTGGGGGAAAGCGACGCTCCCGTTGAGAATTTGACTACCAGCGAGAACCTGGGCTTTCTTATCTACACTTCAGGGTCCACGGGAGAACCCAAAGCCGTGATGCTGCCCCATCGCCCCCGGGATTCACGAATCTCCCATGAGAACAAGATTTACCAATTGACCGCAAATGACCGCCATGTCCTGAAAAGTTCGATTAGTTTTACTCTTCTCCTTCGCGAACTCTTCTGGCCGCTTTTGACCGGAGCTCGGCTAATCATCAGTCCGCCAGGGACGGAAACCGACATGGACTATCTCCTGCAGCTCATCGCTAAGCACAAAATTAGTATCATCACTCTGACTCCTTCGACCCTCCGAACTATTCTCTCGCAACCCGGACTTGAGCGCTGCCGGAGCCTGCGACACATCGTCTGTTTCGGCGAACCTTTAACCGCTGATCTGCAGTCACTATATTTTTCGAAGCTATCAGCGGAATTGAGTGTTTACTATGGGGCGACAGAGGCCCCGAGCGCTACTTACCGCAAATGCCAACGGTCCGAGACGCTAAATAATACGGAGCTGGGGCAAACACTTCCCGGCATACAATTGTACTTGCTTAACGAGTCTCTGGAGCGCGTTGCTGACGGAACGTGCGGTGAAATCTATCTAGGCGGGAAACTGGCCCGCGGGTATTTTAAACGTCCTGATCTGACAGCAGAAAAATTCGTGCCTCACCCCTTCAGCCAGAAGCCAGGCGCATGTCTTTATAAAACCGGCGATCTCGGTCGCCTTCTGCCCAGCGGTAGCATCGAATTCGTAGGGCGGGTGGATGATCTGGTCAAGGTTCGTGGTTTCCGTATTGAGTTGGGAGAAATTTCAAAAACAATCCGTCAACACTCTGAGATTAACGATGCTTTCGTTCTTGCCCTCGACTCCGACTCCGACAGTAGCCAGATCGTCGCCTATGCCGTGCCGAATCTGAGATCGACTGTCAGCACCATGGAGCTTCGCTCGTACGTGCGAAAACAGTTGCCGGGCTACATGGTCCCTGCCAGGTTTATCTTCTTAGAGGCTTTACCGGTATCGCCTAACGGCAAGATTGATCGGAAAGCGCTTCCGGCTCCGGGACGGTCGCGGCCGGAACTGGACACGCCGCTCGTCGACGGCAGAACGCCTCTTGAAAAAGATCTAATCCAAATTTGGGGCGAGGTTCTTGAGCTGGATCAGATTGGGATACATGACAATTTCCTTGATCTGGGAGGCAATTCGTTGGCGGCCACACGAATCATATCCCGGGTGATCGCAAGATTTCAGACAGAAATTCCTCTTGGGTCCTTGTTTCAATCACCAACCGTCGCTGAAATGGCGGCGGTCATTTCTCAATACGAAATCAAGAGGGGCGAAAACGAACTAGAAACAATCCTTGATGAACTGGAATCTCTCGAAGAAAAAGAAGGTCGTCGCTCGGTGAAGAAAAATACTTTGAAGACTGCAAAAAAATGAATGGCTCGGTGTGCTTCTCTTTTGTCCACGACCTGCGCTCACCCGGCCCCTTACAAAACCCAAAGTTCCAACGCCCGTTACACCAAAACACTCAATATCCCGCGGCCTTTCCTCGATTGGTCATGACTAGCACCGTACCGAACATGCTTTCGCTGATGCTTGATCGGTGGTTTAGCGCTTAACTCAATCGCTCGGCTAAACTCGACATTGGGGCCAGAATTGTTTCCCCTCCATCAGTATCGTGTAAACTTTTGCGGTTACCCGGCATTTCATAAGAGCTCCCGTTGAGTTTTTCCGACTCCCACGAGCTTGTGTTTCTCTTGCTGCTAGATCACGTGAGTCAGCAAGCCTCTGCAAAAGAACTCAAGCCCGACGGAGACCGGCAGTAACCGCCAGACCCAAGCCCTCTACGGGAGAAAATTCGGATGGGGATAAACCGCGAAGCGGCTACATTAGCGAGCTTCAATACAGGCCGCTTCGTGAGTAAAAAAAGGCGCCCTGGGGGCAGAGCGCCTTTTACTGGTGGAGTTGACGGTCGGACTGGGGAGGCAAATCCACGTCCCACATTTCTGCTTAACCGAGGAACAGTGGCTTTAAGCAGAGCTAACTCGTAACGAGTATTCGCCCACTCCGAATAAAGTCTAACGCTTGGGGAGCAGAAAAAAAGCCCCAGCCGAAGCCACGGCTCTTTTTTCACAAGGATTTAATCAGAGCCGCCTTCTTCCTTCAGCTCCGTGAGGATTTTGGCCATGTCCCCGAGTCAGCGTAGATTTTAAGGACACTGCTCTGACAGGAGCAGACTAGTGGTGCGTAAGTTATTGAAAAAGATGGCGCGCCCGGAGGGATTTGAACCCCCAACCCCCAGATCCGTAGTTCGCTCTAATCCAGAATCAGATAAACCAGCAGAGGGGAAAAGCTCCTTTTATCGGGGCTTCTCCCCTTTTCTGTTGCGGCTCATTTCACGCTGTTTTATGTCGGTATGGAAACAAAATGGAAACATTGAATTGACGAGCGTGTGGCTGCAGAGCGGAGTTAAAGCACGTTCGGTTGCCGACCTTCTAAATCAGCAAGGCGATAACCAGGAAACGGAAAATAGGCGCAATGGTACTGGCGAGCATGACATCGTTCGATGGTGAGGCGTTAACGGCTGAACAAAGTGGCTTTGAGCCGTGTGCTAATCCATTCTGCAATGTGACGACGACAGCCAAGAGCGGGAAAAGGTTTTGCTCCGATCGCTGCCGGATGGACGGCTATGTGTTGAGGCGAGCCAAGGCGCTGCTCGATAAGGTCGGAATTCTCAGATTTCACACGCTATTGGACGAGGTATGAACAGTCGGGACTCATTTGCCGTTTACAACTACCGGGAGCGGCGAAGAGGCGTTTTCTCGGGGATGAAGGTCGTAACACCTACAGCAGATATAAAAGCGGCTAGTTCGTGGGCGAGTGGAAATAGTGCTGCAGGTCGCGCACTCTTTATGAGTGCAGGAGATAGCGGAGATTGGTCCTGGCTTACGGTCCATAAAAAAACCCTAACAGGCGCGCACTGGGTCTGCTAGACGTTAAAAAAATTAGAGGGCGATAAAGTCGGTATCGTCAAATTCAATTCGTTCCTGGAAGGACTCTAATCCCATGGCGCTTGAGATCCATGATTACGCCGAGCATTTGGAGAAGGTAACCGCCAATCACCAGCGCCAGGCCGAGCACCGAAGCACCTCCCTGAAAAAGGTTCCAGATCACCAAAACTATGCCAGCTAAGATGAAAACAATCCCGGTAAAAGTAATCCAATCTGACCACGTCATGGTCGCCGGATGTAATCACTTCGAGTCTGGGAGAGCAACATAAAACCATGAGCATCATTTCCCCGATCACTTTCATTGACAGACTCGTAAAGAAAAACGAGCTCGGGCAACCGTTCGCGTTGATGGATCATCAGCGGGAAGTCTTGCGCCTTGCCTTTGCCTTTGATCAGGACGGCCGTTTGCCATGGGACACGATCATCTACAGCTGCATCAAGAAGAGCGGCAAGACCACGTTGAACGGGGCGTTAACGCTAGGCTGGGGCTTCACTCAAGAGGCAGATCGTCGAGCCGGCCATCACACTGGAGCGCATCAAGGACTATCTATCCGCCCAGGACGCAGACAATGACATCACCTTCGGGGATGTCTGCTCAGTCATCGGCTCTCTCGTCTTACTTACGCTTACGTCGGCGAATATAATCTACGATGTGAACCCACGGGTGGAGTATTGGCGAAATCCAACCCGAAATCTTGTGAGCGACATAAAACGCCCGCGGATCTTTCAGCGCAAGGTGATATGAAGCGATCATTGTGCGTGCCTGTTCTGGCGAAAATTCATCGAGCATCTTCGCACTTTCATGATGGCTAAGATCTTCACTTCGCTCCATGAACAACTTTAACGCGTTGAGGTAGCGCTTTTCCTGTTCTGTCAGTGGTTTTTCATCCGCCATGATTTGTTCGTCTGCCTATCGCAACCCCGATTAAAAGCAAGGTTAGACCGGCACCTTATGACAACTCCAAATCGCCGATCTCCCTGATCGAGCAACCCACTTTGGATTTGAAGAGAGCATCCATTTCCTTGCACGATTCGGGGTCGTCAAAATACATTGAGCCCGTAAATCGAGAACCTTTCAGCAGCTCCCGCATTTGAGCGACGAGTTTTCTATTTTCGTCCCTAGCCGTTTTAGCATCCTCGATGACTTGATGAACGCGCTTAAGTAATTTTTCCACTTCTTTTTCTTTGTCGGGCATCACTGCTCGGCCTTCTAATCGCAACCCCGGTTAAAAGCAATCTCACACCCGCGGGTGCGTGTTTGCGTGTACGGTCTGACAACGGTGTGGCCGTAATTTTGCCATTGTAAATCCGAACGGCTTCCCCTAGTTTGTGATTCCTGGGGGCTTTTTATGGAGCTTCGGAGCCATCCCCTGATGTCGTTTCAGGGCCTTAGAAATTGGCCACCGGAATGGAGACTGACATCCGGAACCCGCGTTACTCATCCGGCGGGCGAGATAGGAACGCTCGAGCATGTACAACCCTCCGTTGTCGATCCGCGCACGTGCCACGTCACAATGTCCCATGACGGGTGTTATTATGTCGGCCAGCTCAGCTTGATGACTATGCCCAGGGATTAAACTGTCGATGATTATCCCTCAGTTAGCTGACCGACATCGGACCAAACATAACTGTAAGGATCACTCTTTTACCGTCTTTGCGATGTTCCGCCAATGAAATTGCAGCGTGCTGTGGCACCGTCATCGCTATGCGAACCCATTTGTTGCATTCCTTCGGAACATACCCAACCATGACCCGCCCAGTTCTGTCCCATACTCCTACCGCACTTCTGTCGAACTTGTTGTCGTTCTCGGGAACTAACTTCAGGACTTCCCCAGGGGCAAATTCCTCGCGTTGTAGCTCATCGGCACGATAACTCGTATCCGCAACGCAGAAGATTTTAATACCAAGGCCAAGGTTCTCGGCGTCGGCATAGCTCAGCGCATGATTATTTTCATCGTGAATGTGAAACCCGGACCACCGGAAATCCGTCTTGTCGCCATCAGGGTCGAAATTGCCCTTGACGAGCTTGAATGTTTTGGGTTTGCCCCGGGAGTCTCGGGCTAGTGCTTGACCATAGATGCGTTTTTTAGGGATCGGCTCTGGTACAGACGTGAGCTTTGGTCCAAATAACCGGTCGAACAGGCCCATGGCGATATCCTTATCTTATGAATTCAACTAGCAATCCCCAGCCGTCGATAAATCGAGGCCGCGACGCTTCGCCTTTTATTTTTTGTCCTCAGGCATTGCGGCGCGATCGTTCTGAGTAACTGAAAGCGCATCTTCCGGGCTTCGATATCGTCGCGAGTTTACGGAGGTCCAAGGTTCGCGCAACGCATCCGTTCTTAGCCGATTACCCAACTATAGACGATCATGCTACCCGCATAGCCGACGGTTGCGGCCATGACTAGCCAGATCAGAAGCTTCAACCAAATCGGGAAGTCGTCCATTATCGCTCCTCTCATGCAGCTCAGCCTTAGCCGATCTGCGCCAAGGGTAATATGCGCAACGTACACCGCCCGTGCGCATGAAGATCAAAGGAGGAGGTTTGAAAACGAACTGAGAGGTCAGATCAGAAAGACGCGATGGAGTTTATGCAGTGGAAAGTATGCGTGGAAATCGAGAAACGAGTCGGAGTCGATGATGGTCGGAATAAAAGTAAGCAGCGCAATGTAATCCGGCTCGCTATAGATTGCCGACTCAACGATGTTGTTTGCGAGAGGCCCCCATCCGCCTCGCTTTGTAGAGGCGTTATCCTTAAGGGAGCTTTTGGAAACCGCAGCTTGGCCAGGTATCTCGTTGAGATCCTCGACGACGTCGAAGCAGGAGAGACTGATCCAACCCAAGATGACCAGAGTCCCCACAATCTTTCTCCACATACGACGGAATATCCGCGCAATAGGTGAGCTTGTCAAGTTCTGCGAAGGTCCTGTGGACAACGTCCATTTTTGACCTGCCGGAGAACAAACGCACCCGAGGACGCGGTCCGGCGCTGTCGCAATCCCTCACGCGCGCGGCTACCAGCGCCGAGAGAACCCCGACCAAAACCGAGAACTTCATCCAACGAACTTGCTCGGCGATGAGCTTTCGGTCGAGTTCATGTTGTTTGAGGCGATTAAATGTTTAATCCTTCAGCGTAGCAGGTGCCACGCACTTTCATAGGCGACTCCAGTCTTTCTGGGGTTTTTTATTGTTGCCCACTGCGTATTTACCATCGACGGGGATATACACAAACGAGACCTTGCGCAGATGAGCTAGTGGGATGACGTAAATCCTTCGAACCGAGCATATTTACGCGCATAGGGTGCGAATTTGTGGCCTTTGCGCAATTGAACATTGCAAACCACGTCGTTCACGAGAATCATTGTTTGCGACCGCCGCTCAACGTTTGGGCGATATGATAGGCGAGAATTGTAAGGGCTCACCTGCATACCTGCGTGCTCAATCTTATCGATGACAGCTCGAATACCTGGCGGGTATTGTTTCTTTATGAGGTAAGGCTCACGGCGTAACGTGCGATCGCGTTGTCGCTGCCTAGCGTCTATGCCTAAGTCCTTGGCGAGCTGGGAGATTCGCTGTAACGACCTAATCACCGACTCCGGGTTTGACATTTCACTATTAACGATTGAGTTTTTTTCTGGTATCTAATGATCGTCGGTTACTGAGTTCTGAGTTGCTTTTCTAAATTCGTCTAACTAAAAAGGAGAGAGCAATGACAAACTGGATGAACAAATCTATCGCGGTTTTGGGCGTGACCTTAATGTTTTCTATGGGGCCAGTGATACAGAGGGTTTTGGTGGCACAGACTACGCCATCGAAAGATTCAAAAACGACCAAATCCTCAAGCGCCAAGACTAGCGAGGTCACCGCAGCACCCTCGGATAGTGAGATCGCCGACGCGAAAACAAAGGGAATGGTGTGGGTTAACACCTCCAGCAAAATTTACCACAAAGAGGGCAAGTTTTACGGCAAAACTAAACGTGGCAAATTCATGTCTGAAGACGACGCCAAAAAAGCGGGGTATCGTGAAGCAAAGACCGAGACTCCACCGAAGGCAAAATCAAAGACAACTGACACAAAACAAAAATAGCTTTTCAAATTAATCGACAATTCGTAACGCGATTATGTGCGATTGGCTCGGTGCCGCGAGGATGTGTGTTTAGAGTGAGAAGTTGCCGCGGGAGCTTTTGGATTATGAGGGTCGCGGCGAATTGACTGTTCTATCTTTTTTTCTTCTTTTACCTTAGAGATGCTCGGCAGCCGTCCGCGATTGCTTCGGCAGGATTCGCATAACATTTCTCGGGTTTTGTCTTTTCGTAAAATTGGCCGCCCGGTGAATGAAAAATACAGCGCTCTCCGTTGTACGTAGTAAAGTTTCCTTTGATCGGGTGACTCGTTGGACAGAGCCACGGCGAGACGGGAGAGACCGCGGTGCGTTGTGCGATTTGTTGGGTAAGTAAATAGCGTTGAGCGGCCGCGGTTTCACAGACTCTGCTCTCCCGCGGGCTGACGAACGCGCAAGCATTCAGTACCGCCGTCCGGCACTCAGTCCATTCCTGTGACATCAGACCGCCGGGACAATTCTCCGCTACCGCTTGGCGAGGCCAAAACCAATATGCGCCGGCAAGCAAGCCCAGCATCACCAAAAACAACTTCATAGTTCCTTCCGCCTTTGATCGAGGTTCAAAGTCTCTGTAGCGAGACATGTGCCACGGCGCATGGAACTTTCCGGGGAACAGAAGTGCTTACGAATGCTTTGGTCAGGGCGCTTGCAGTTACCAAAAACTGGCAGTTTGCCATCTCCTGCCACTGGCGGGACGAGCGAAGAGCTTGAATTGCTTCAATGTGGGGTTGGGCACGCCCGTTGCTCAATCGAGAGCCAGCACATGTAGGAGTGACACCGTGAAGAAGACCACGTTACTAACTTTGACCCTTATCCTGGGTTGGCTGTCGGCGGCGCAAGCCCAGGTTTCGATTGATCCATATCCGCGGCAGGATGAAATACAAATCCAGGGGCAGTACCCAAGCACTCCGGACAACAATACCTACAACAACTATTTGTATCCCAGGAACACCAACCCTTATACGGGCAAGGCAACCGGCGATCCAAATCGCTACTTAGAGCATTACAATCAAGGCAACAGCGGATCGGGTGCCAACGGCAGCGGTCCGGTTTATAACCCATTCACAATCTATCGGAAGTGAAGGGTGCATTAATTGCTCGGAGCCGAAGTTAGGAAAACTGACTTGTGGTAGGTCTGCGCTGAATTACTGCCCCGTCTCTCGGTACGATTTCCCCGAATCACGATCCACGCAAGCCGATAACTGCACCTCAAACAATGACCGTTGACGGCTTGCAGCGGGGTGTTGCGTCCCGGCTCTCGAATAACGATGCCGACATAACCGTTACAGCGAGGACATGAGCGTAGAGATATCGAACCATTCAAACTAAGTTCCCGAGTCAGGCGGTGAGCTAGTTTTGTGATCCCAATGACTAGGATACAGAAAAGAGCCCTCGCTTACTCGCATCCTACTTACGCCAAGGAACCGGCACGTCCTTTAGCACGGTCCGACGGCGAGATAGGCCGACTCTCAGCGAAGTATTTCCCGAAGCGCCCGCAACGATCGCGACTCGTCAATCGCAGCGAACAGATTGCGGCATCCGGCGTTGAATGGTTTCGATTAATGTTTTCGGATCAATTGGCTTGGGAATAAAATCTACCGACCCGCTCAGCATAGCCTTTGCTGCGTCTGGAGAGAGATAACCGGACATGAGAATTATCGGCATATTGGGCCATTTCGCACGAATCCGTGCCACCAACGCGTACCCGTTTAAATTGGGCATCAATATATCCGAGATGACTAGATCGCAGTGTAGTTTCTCAAGCAAAGATAGTGCTTGAAGTCCGTCGGCTGCTTCCATGACTCCGTAACCGGCGTTTTTGAGAATCTTAGCGAAAACCTCCCGAGCTCTCTCTTCGTCTTCTACGAGTAGAATCATAATTCCGCACAGTATATCGTGCCTTAGAATTGTGATACAAGCTGCGCATTGGACTACCAGCGAAGCGTTTTGCTCGCGACCGGCGATGTTTTGTTAATTGGCCCCGATCCCCGTTGATTCATTTTCGACGGCAGTAAACTGTTCTTTGGGGATTCGAGCGTCCGCAAGGACGTGCTGTAATTTATCTCGCCAGTCGCTGTACTGAGTCATGGATCTGGCGCGGAGCCGAATGATCATAGCGAGTGTCAAGCAGAGCGACATGGAGGATGCTCTCTCAGCCCGTTTAGGATAGTGCCGCGCCCAAATCATTCCCACATCCTCGTTCTCTAATCGATCCATTGAGGGCCTTTCTGATGCTTAATCTGTAGCAAATTCTTGGGCTTCGTATTCCTCGTACACCTTCTGAGCAAAGCCCATACCGATGTTACCGATTCGTACAGATCAAAGGAAGAATTTGTCACACGCTGAAAAGCCCGTCCGCTTAGTGGCTATTTTTACCGGCGAAAACATATAAGTCCTCGCAAGCCGATGCCAAGATATGAGCGGGTTTTTCCTATCGTGTGTGAGGAGAAAGCCGACAGTCTTGATTATCAGTAAATTCAGCTGGTGCAATAGCAATTTGCTCGAATGATGATCCTTAGTACTTTTTTCGCAATTTGCTTCCGAGACTGCTCAGGCCCAATACTTCACTCAGAATTTTCGCACGGCGAGAATCGCCGGGCTTCAGGCTTCCAATGTCTCGTGCGAGCTGATCCATTCGCCGACTGATCAATTTATCGCTTTCGAATCTAAGTGACACTCTGACTTGTCCGAGATTGAAGAGCTCGTTCACAAATACAGCGCGCTTCGGGTTGTCCAGATGCATTCCTCCGATCGCCCGAGCGAGTTCATCCATACTTTTATTCAGTAGCTCAAGACCCGTGGGTGCAGATTTGTTGTCGGACATGGTCGCGCTCCACCTAAACAGCCTGTAGAGAATTTCAGCAGAAATCGGCCTACTCTGACCGGTCAAGACAATTAGCACAATGTCAAATGAACCGGAAGTGGCCGAATTTTTCATTTGTTCTGCGAAAATCTGCGGCGATGGCTCGCGCCCGGTTTCTGATTCCGTCCCATACAAATCAAGCGCCCCATGACAACGCTCCCCTTTTCTTGCAAGCACACATCGACACCCTAACCCGATTACGTTGGCGTTGCCTTTTAAACAGGCGAAGTTGCCGTTCAGCCGAAGAGCCATCAAACTCCCGTAGGTGAATCTGATTCCTTCATAGCACAATCGTCCGTCGAAAATCAGGGTACGGCCCTTGCTCAAGTTGCCGTTGCCGGGGCAGGTAACCGCAACTGGATACCACACCTTGATTAAATTCCTGCCCCGGTCCCAAGTCTCTATCACAAGAGGGGTGCGTGTTCGCGAAATCTCGACCGCAACTAACCAATTTCAAACCAATGAAACAATCATACTGGTTCTTTACTTTCCTTGTGCTTTTGGGTTGTGCAAAAGTCCTGGCCGTGAGGCAAATTCCTGAGATCACGCTCGGCGAAGCGACTTTTTTTCCTACCATTGAAGCTCATACGGACGCGCCTATCATCAGCGGCAATCGGATCGAAGTTTTACTCAACGGCGATGAAACATTTCCCAGAATGCTGCAAGACATTAGAAAAGCGAAATCCACGATCACATTCGCGCAATATCTCTACGAAGACGGTTCTATCGCTCGCGATCTGGCCCAGGCTTTTGCCGACCGCTGCCGAGCCGGTGTCAAGGCAGATATTCTTCTGGATAGTCACGGATCGGGTAAGGCACCTTCGGATATCATTGCAATTATGAAGGACGGCGGCTGTCATGTGGAATACTTCCGCCAAATTGAAGCCGCTGGGATCATCTTTCCATGGAAATTGTTGCGCTACAATTACCGAAGCCACCGCCGAATTTTGGTGGTCGATGGTCGGGTCGGGTATACTGGCGGGTACGGAATAAGTGAAGCATGGACGGGCGATGGTCGGACGCCGGAACATTGGCGCGATACGAACGCACGAATTGAAGGTCCAGTGGTGAGATTCCTGCAAGCGGCCTTCTCCGAAAGCTGGCTCGAAACCACCGGCATTGCCATTGGTGGAGACGGCTATTTTCCACGCCTCGAGCCAATTGGGAATCTGCCAGCACAAATCGTCAAGAGCTCGCCCACTGGTGGCAGCTTTCAAAATTACATGCTCTTCCTGCTCTCGATCAACTCGGCTAAGAAATCCATTCTCATTACTAACCCGTACTTCATCCCCGATGACGTCATGACTGAGGCTCTGGTGAAAGCGGCCAGCCGAGGTGTACAGGTCAGCGTACTTTTACCAGGCGAGATAGACAGCCACCTCACTTACACAGCAAGCCGCAGCCACTATGGCCCTCTTCTTCTCGGGGGCGTTCAGATTTTTGAATACAAAGCGTCCCTCATGCACGCCAAGACCATAGTGATCGACGGTGTTTGGTCAACCATCGGCAGCAGCAACTTCGATAATCGATCTTTTGCCTTGAACCAGGAACTCAATCTTACGGTCTATGATAGAGGTGTGGCTCATCGGCTGGAAGAAATCTTTCAAGAGGATTTGAAGTATTCCCAGAAAATAACTTACGAACAGTGGCAGTCACGAAGTATTCTTGAGCGATTCATGGAATTGTTCGAATTCCCGATCAGGGAGCAACTGTGATGGATATTGCCGCTCACATGGGATGGGTGAGTGGTGCATATCAAAAGTCCGACGGTTCGATAGTATTTCTGTATTTTTTCGCAAGCCTAAACAGGGAGGATCCTGCGATGAATGAGAATCACAATTTGATCTTGAAGCAGAGCAAGAAAGTTTGCGACGAATCTCAATCTGTACGCGACAACGCAAAGATCGTTACCGCAGAATCAGCCGAAGCCGTGGAGCCGACGCGTGAGGCGATGATTAAGTCAAGATTACGACGAAGGAAGCGGACGGTCATTATAAAATGATTCGCTTGATAACAACCAAGTTGTCTTCGCACTGGGGACACTTTCCGCACGGATGATCGTGCAAATACTGGCACTTGCCAGCTTTTACGTCTTTGACAGCGGCAACAATACCGCAAAGTCACGGTTGTGCGTCTGCCGATCGGCTACACGACGATAGCGAAGCGAAGTTTTCTCATCGCCCTCTCACCCCGAGCTAGACCACTGATTTTCTTTGAAGGCGCTCCAATTACTTTTTATTTTGCCATTAAAGAGGATTCGCTACTTCTCGACGATAAGAGTTTTACGGGAATCTCTAGCTCGGCGATTTGATCGATCGGCTCGCCGTGATGTTTTTTCAATAGATCAACCAGACGACGGCAAAATTCCTTATCGTCTAACCAGAGACACGCTATATATCTCGTTGCACCATAGTTCATTGTGAGAAAACAGCGATTGTCATCAACGGTGGACATACGTGCATTTATCAGAATGCCGAATTCACCGATTATCGGTATAGCGCTCGCTCCAGAAATGCGCGTCCATAACGGTGGCCAAATTCGCTGTCCGTAGTAGCTCATTGACCGGTGGTCTCGAAGCTTCATAAAAAACCGGACACTATGCGACGCGCCTAAGACAGAAGCGCGTATAGTTAGCGTTGAGCATGAGAGGTGCCAGATCGTAAAGGCTTTGGAAGAACTGTGAGAGACTGCGAAAACAAAAGATATTTTTGTAGGCGCAGTCATAGGCCAAAAATGCACATCTTGACGCGAATGCTAATTACCACAAGGAAATCCTATCGATTAGTCGGCAATTTCCTTCAAAAAGAAAAGAGGCGAGTGTTGTGCTACTGACCTAAAACCATGAATTCCGAACATTGGGGAGTGAATTATGGGAATAATCTGCTGATCATCCTTATACTCTCCTCGACGGCAGGTTACCTACATGGTGACCAACTTTCATATGAGATTGGAATGCTGTATGACCGGTTTTATCACTAACCAGGACGCTAATTCCTATTTTCTCCAGCCTAAGTTTGGTTGAACTCATATAAATAAACGATCGGCAGCTTTTAGATGATGAAAAAGCCAAAGCATAATTTTGTCGTTTAGCGAGTCCGTTTGTCCGGTTTCCGTCAAAAAGAAATATAATTAAATTTTATTGACACCCCATAGGAATGTGCGCTAAGGATTTGTGATTCTTTACCATGCACTCAGGAAGCGAAAGCGGTCAACGCAGTTGTATTTGAGATGAGTGAGCGTATGCCTATTGTGAACACAAAACTCCAAGCGGAGCCTTTAAGAGAGAGTTTCGAATTGAGCGAAAAGAAGCGGAAAGTGGAAGAGGATATCAAGATAGCGGATGCCCGGAGCAAGTTGCTCATCGAAAACGATGCTCTGAAGGATATCGAAGCATATAAGACACGTTCTCTTCCAGAAGCTTGATTAGCGCTCAGACGCTGCCAGAGACCCGAGAAATCACTGTAATAGTTGTCTTGTAAACTCTCTCATAGTTTCGCGATCATAGTTTCGCGATCAAGACGGGGAACGGATTGTTAAACAAGCCTTTTCCCGACGAATTTTCAAAAACAAATTTTTACAAGTCGTAATTTTGATTCAACAAGTTTCATGCCATCATACGAAATTCATATTCATTGCGTCGGTTGCGATGGCGAACATCCACTTCTCACGAGGGTCCATCTTGACTGTGGTCCCGATCATAAGCAAAGCATCGCCGAGTCCTTCCCTGAAGGCTCTGTACCGCCGCAGCTTTTGGCTATTCGGGGGCACAGTGCTCTCTCTTTAAAACGGGTAAGAAGATTAAAGTCGAAAATGATGACCAATTTTTCCTCGTGCCTACATCGTTTTTCTAGAACGTAGTGGATTCAGCCACTCGTGTTTCCAACGAAGTGTAAGTCGAAAGCAATTGACGTGTAGCTAGAGGTCCACTTTTGAAAAACACCTGACGATAACCAATCAACTGTTTTTATACCCGAAGGATTCACGTCGGGTCCGAATCGACCGTTATCTGAGATGCGGCGGCAGGATCGGCCTGGTTTGCCTATGCGAGGAGTGTCTTCGCACGATCGGAGTCGCAGAAAATATTAACTGCTTTCTCCTCGTCATCATCGATACCGCGAACAACGGCCTTTGTAAGAATCGCGTATTCGAGTGATGCGAACAGCTTGCAGGTGTGATCGCATAAGCCTCAGCGTTCCAATATTTTCCATCATTCTCCTTGGCACGATACATGCGCAAAGACTATTTGATTGCAGCGACGTTGAAGCGATGAACTGACAACCCCAACGTGGTCACCAAGGGGCGTCAGGGAGCGGGTGGTGAAACCGGCAACAGAAACTCTGTGGCCGGTTTTTTTTAATCAGAGGCGCGAAAAAACTAATCAGGAGGAATGAAAATGAACCTTTTGCATAGACTCTACCTAGAAGAAGATGGACAGGGCCTTGTTGAGTATACGTTGTTGAGTATACGTTAGTGGTCGTTTTGGTGGCTTTAGTTTTTTGGATGGGAGTTCGAAATACCAATGTTGGAGATAGTTTGTCACAAGGACTCGAAAGTTTGCACAAGCTGAGGAGCTGATTATAAATCGCAACGGGAATCGTAAGCAGTACGGTTTTTTGTTGCATGCTCGCGTATCAAAGCAGTTTGGGCAAAGCAAATGCGGCTAAGTTAAACGTGTAGAAGTTTAATCGGGGTCCCTTACGCGCTACACGAAAACGGTGTAGTCACGCAATTAAGCACCCTGGACCAGCCCCACCGTTGGATGCGAACCCTTTCACTTGGCGTGTTCCTGCCCTGGCACTCTATCTCTAATTCATACTTGCTGAAAAAGAAAACATTCAGAACCCAATTCGGCGGTGTTCTTTGTCGAGCGACTAGAAAGGGACTCTATGAAATTACTTGTTAGGTTCTTATTTCTGGCTTTTTTCCAAAGATGCACCACCACGTATTGGGTTCACCCGCTCACCATGGAAAATTTTTCCCGTGACAGCTACGAATGCGAGCGGGATATGCGACAAAGCATGTATTTTGGCACTGGTTACTCCGCTCGGGCATTTCAAGATCCTTGCATGGAAGCACGAGGATATTACAGAGTATCCGAGCTTCCGAAAGACCCGAAACTAGAAATACCGCTGGAGACCAAAACCAAATCACCAACTGAGGAATGTCTAGTGTTACAAAAGAAATTGAATTCAAAACTGCCACCATGCTGACGTAGGAATGGTACTGAGCCGTTGGTAAAACCGTAATCGACGATCCGGAAATACTTGCCGAAGTCTATCGTAGTTATGGCCAGAAGCACCTGCAGAAAACTATCAATGTCGATCTCGAAGGTGTCAAAGGATTGCTCAAAGGTTTAGGCGGCGAAGCAACCGGTGCTAATCCAGCCAGCTTCGTCGATGCGTCGCTCGTGCAGGAGTTGGAACGGGAAGGGTTCTTTCAGCCGAAGAGCCGATAAATTTCTCATCAGCTCGGCGTTCAGAACGCGTCCAGTTTGAATAGGCGTCCAAAACTAAGGGCGCGATGAGTCGCGCCCTTAGTTTGCGTCCTTTGCGGTAGATTGGATCCGAGCTACGCCCCTTTGCGCTTCTTCAGCTCTTCGATCAACTGCGGCACGACTTTGAAGAGATCGCCGACGACGCCGAAGTCGGAGTATTGAAAGATCGGCGCTTCCGGATCTTTATTGATGGTGATGATATATTTCGAGGTCTTCATGCCCGAGAGATGCTGCACCGCTCCGGAGATACCCACGGCGAAGTAAATATCGGGTTTGACGGTCTTGCCGGTTTGGCCGATCTGCATCGCGTACGGCACCCAACCTGCGTCGACCGCTGCGCGGCTCGCCCCGACGGCGCCGCCGAGCACGTCGGCGAGTTCTTTAAGAATGCTGAATTGCTCTTCCCCCTTGAGCCCGCGTCCGCCGGAAACAACGATCTTCGCGCCTTCGAGTGACGGCCCCTCGCGCTTGACGACAACGCGCTCTTTCATGTGCACTGTGCGCAAGCCATCCCCAGTTGCCGCGGGGACTTCCTCTACGCTTGCAGGTTTTTCGTTGACCTTCGGTTCGAAAGATTTTGGCCGAACCACAAGCAGCTTCGTGCCCTGATGGAGCAATGTGCTGGTATTTTGATAGCTCGCGCCGAGAGCGGGAATCGTCGCTTCCACGCTGCCGTCTTTGATCTGGAAATCCCCGACGTCGGTAATCGCGCCGCAATCGAGCCGCGCGCTTAAATTGGCGACGATGTCGCGCCCGGTGTAACTGGAAGCGAACAGCATAACCGCCGGGTTATGTTTTTGAATCAAGCCAGCCACGGTTTCAGCCGCGGGCAACGTGAGAAAATCTCGATAAACCTCATCAGCAGACCTGTAGATTTTACTCGCGCCATGTTTCGCAAGCGTCTGCACGGCATCTTCCGGCGCCGGCCCGAGCAAAATCGCTTCGGCATTGCCGGCTTCAGATGCTTTGGCGAGCATTTCCAAAGACGTTGTGGTTATTCTGTCGTCGCTGACTTCAGCGTATACCCAAATCGTGTCCGCCACTTAGATCACCTTTATTTCGGCGAGAAAGTCTGCGATCTGTTTGCCGCCTTCGCCTTCGTCGGTCACGGCTTTGCCGGCTTGCCGCTTGGCCGGGCGGCCGATGGTGAGAACCTTTTCGCGGGCGCCCTTTTCGCCGACTTCATCCGGCGACAAACCCAAATCGGCGGCTTTATAAACTTTAATCTCTTTTTTCTTCGCTGCCATGATGCCTTTGAGCTGCGGATAACGCGGTTCGTTGATGCCGCTGCTGCAAGCGACCAATGCCGGCAAGGTCGACTCGACAATGTCGTAGCCGGTTTCGCTCTGCCGTTTGATTGTAATCTTGTTGCCTTCGACGTCGATCTCTTTGGCGAAAGTTACCGGCGGCACGCCGAGGAAATGCGCGATCTGGCCCGGCACGATGCCGGAATAACTGTCACTGCTTTCGGTGGCGCAGATGACAAGATCAAATTCTTGCTTTTTGATCGCGGCGGCCAAGAGCTTCGAGGTGCCGAGGGTATCGGAACCGGACACAGCATCGTCGAAGATGTGCACGGCAGACGCCGCGCCCATCGCCAATGCATTGCGAATGCCGATCGTCGCATCGCTCGTACCCATCGTGATCAGCGTCACGGCGCCACCATGTTTTTCAGTGAGGCGCAATCCTTCTTCGACGGCGCTGGCGGCCGCCGGGTCGAGCTCGTGCGGGACGCCTTTGCGTATCATCCGTTTCGTATTCGGATCGATTTCTATGGTCACGGTGCTGGCGGGAATGACTTTACCGCAAACGACAATATTCAACGTGTCTCTCCTGGCTTAAAATCGCCGACCGCGGATAAACAAAGGCGCCTACTTTTTTAAGGCGCCTTTGACGAACGATAAAAAATTCCGGTCGGATCGAGATGATCAATAACTTACGCGAGCCACTCCTTGACGTTTCCTTCCATGACCACGTCGAGAATTTCCTTGCAATCCGTGATCGCCTGGTCGACGATCTTCGGATCGTCTTTAAGATGCGGTATGCCCGTACCTACGGCTTTCTTTATACCTTGGATGAATTCTTTGAACTGCTGGTCTAATGCGTCAGTGTTAGGTGCTGCTTGCATGGTATTCCTCAATATTACGTGTACAGCCGTCCCTGGTTGGGATCGGGGAGTGTGAGACCCATTTTCAAAATCAGTGCGTCGATCTCGTCCTTGTATTGCTGGCGCGCCACTGCGTTGGGGCGACGCTTCAATCCCCAAAACATGTAACGTTCCGAACGATACGACTTCGAATTGCCGAACATGTCGAGGCCCTTGACGTACCAGTAATCCACCGCCCGTTGAATTCTTTCCTTCGACTCACCGCCTTTAGCCGCGAATTCAGCGGAAGCGTTGGTGCCGAAGTCGACGTGCCCTTCTTCTTCCCGGATGATGTCCGGATCCTCGACCACGCGCGCGAGCGGGAGATAAGTGCAGTCAAGGAACTCCTCGAGTTGAAATCGGCCGACGCGGTCGACGAGAAATCCGAACACGGCATAGTCTTCCCAGGTCTTGATCTCGCCGCGGAAAGCTTCCACATAGCGTTCCTGATTGGGACGGCTGAGTGTGTAGGTAACATCCACCCCGACATCACCGGCCAAACGCGCCATTTTTCGGAAATGATCCATTTCTTCCGCCGCGGTGCGCGCGACAATGAGCTGATCCAACTTGGTCGGTGCGGACGGTAGAATGTGCTTTACATAAAGATTCGGGCCGCCGATTTCGCAATCGGCCTGGATGGCCAATACGCGGCGTAGTAAGTCTTGGTATTCCGGATCTTGCTTTTCAAAATCCTTCAAATCAACCTTCTCGGTAAACATCGATGCCCTCCTATGATGGCTAATTACGCGTAGCTGCTAACAAATCCTTAACAAAATGACCCCGATAAATCAACAGAGAAGCGCGGCGAGTGATTCCTTTACTCGGCAACTCCTTTTCACTAAACTATCGCCAAGTTGGAGAAAATGCTCCATGACCACCGGTGAGAACCTCACTCTCCTGACCGATCTCTACCAGCTGACGATGGCGCAAAGCTACTTTCGCGAACAGCGAATGGGCGAGGCCACATTCAGCCTCTTTATTCGCTCCTACCCACCCAACCGTGGTTATTTCGTTTCGGCGGGACTGCAGGACGTTTTGGACTATCTTGAAAGTTTTTCCTTCGATGCTTCGGCGCTCGATTATCTCGCGTCTCAAAAACTCTTCTCAGATGACTTTTTGCACTATCTCGCCGACCTTCGGTTCTCCGGCACCGTATGGGCGATTCCGGAAGGGCGAGTCTTCTTCAAAGACGAGCCGGTGATTGAAGTGACCGCGCCGATTATCCAGGCGCAGATCGTTGAAACGTTTATTATCAATCAGATTCACTTGCAGAGCTTAATCGCTACCAAAGCGGCCCGTTGTGTGCACGCCGCCGGTGGCCGCGCCGTGGTCGACTTTGCGTTGCGCCGCACGCATGGCACGGACGCGGGCATGAAAGTCGCTCGTGCCAGTTATCTCGCCGGATTTGCCGGAACCAGCAATGTCATGGCAGGGCAGAAATATGACATTCCCATCGTCGGCACGATGGCGCACTCCTTTGTCTCGAGCTTCGATTGCGAAATCGACGCCTTTCGCGCCTACGCCGCAAGCTTCCCTGATAATGCGATCCTTCTCATCGACACCTACGATACGCTCGAGGGGGCACACAACGCTGTTCGGGTCGCCGATGAAATGGCCGGAGGCGGGCACCAATTGATCGGCGTGCGCATCGACAGCGGTGATCTAGCAAAACTTGCCGTGGAGGTGCGCCGCATTCTCGACGCTGGCGGGCATAGCAGCGTTAAAATCGTCGGCAGCGGCGGGCTCGATGAAGTCGACCTCGATCATTTTTCCAAGCATTGCATTCCGTACGACAGTTATGGAGTGGGAACCAAGATGGGCGTGTCTGCCGACGCGCCGTGGTCCGATATCGCCTATAAACTCGTCGAGTTCGATGGCCGTCCGGTACTGAAGCTGAGCCACGGCAAAGTATCGTGGCCGGGGAAGAAACAGGTATTTCGAATGAGCGATGACGGCGGCCGACCATCGCGTGACGTCATCGGCTTGCGCGATGATCAAATGCCCGGAGAGCCTTTGCTGAAAGAATTCATGCGCGACGGCGTGATGAAGGGCACCTATCCGTCCTTAACAGAGATCCGAAGCCTCTTTACGGCCGATTTCGCGGCGTTTCCCGATCGCGTGAAAACCATTCGAAACCCAAAGCCGTATCCGGTTGAGTTCAGCGCGAGGCTAAATGCGTTAAGTGAAGCGGCCACGCAAAAAATCATGCGCAGCGAGACCCGCAAGGGACCGGCGTAACTCACCCGGTTAGAATTTGATGACCGCAGCGCCCCAGGCAAATCCGGCCCCGAAGGCGTTGAGCAATACGATATCGCCCGGTTTGATCCGGCCTTGACGTTTAGCTTCGTCCAAAGCAACGGGAATCGAAGCCGCGGAGGTGTTACCGTATTTCTCGAGATTCACCATGACTCTTTCCATCGGCACGCCGAGGCGCTCGGCGAGCGCGACGATTATTCTACGATTGGCTTGATGCGGGACCACAAGGGAAACCTGCTCAACGGCAACACCGGCTTCGGCCAAGGCCTGACGGCTGATTTCCTCCATCGAACGCACGGCGATTTTAAACACCTCCTTGCCGTTCATCGTAATCGTGTGTTCGTTCCGCTGCACGGTGGCCGGCGTCGCCGGCTTGAGCGAGCCGCCCGCCGGAACATAAAGCGTCTTGACGTAGGAGCCGTCGGTGCGGAGCTTGGTGCTCAAAATCCCCGAGCCATTTTCCGACGGGCCGAGCACTACCGCGCCGGCGGCGTCGCCGAAAAGAATGCACGTGCCGCGATCTTGCCAATTGAGCCAGCGGCTTAGCGTATCCGAGCCGACGACGAGAGCGTTGTTAATCTTCCCCGTGCGAACGAAGGAATCCGCCACCGACAGCGCGTTTAAAAATCCCGAGCAGGCCGCGCCAACATCGAAGGAAAAAACGTTGCGGGCGCCGAGCATGTCTTCGAGCACGCAAGCCGAACTTGGCATCAGATAGTCTGCGCTGACGGTTCCCATGATGATAGCATCG
>WNGI01000356.1_pt1 | contig 37828 bp, 31 predicted proteins | sample 5400621 | NCBI WGS metagenome assembly WNGI01 (sample SAMN13153374, study PRJNA577476) | soil metagenome | isolation source: 20 cm soil or saprolite under Garry oak tree replicate 1 | place: USA:California | collected 2016-06-15
GACGCCGATTTCGGCTTGTTGCGCCGCGATGAGGATCTCTTGGCAACGATCGAGCAGGGAATCCGTGAACGGCGTATGGGTGACGCGGTCCGACTTCAGTATGATCCGGAACTGCCAAAGGAGATCGTCACTCAATTCGTCGAAGAATTGGAGCTCGGGCTCGAAGACCTCTACCCAGGCCGGATTTACCGCGTTTACCGATTTGTTTCAGCTCTACGCCGTCGAAGCGCGCTTGGAACTCAACGAGAACCGAGACTTCTTTTCCCGCGTCCGCGGCGCGCGTTAACGCCTGCACGACGGGTGAGCCCGGACTGACCCGATAAAGCGTCATTTTGATCGCCAAAACCTTGGGGTCCTTCGCTGCTTCCTCGACAAAGCGCGTCACCGCGTCAAATGTTTGATAAGGATGAATCACCATCACGTCGCCGCCGCGAATTGCAGTCCAGACGTCCGGCGCACGATCGAATGCCGGGATCGAAAGAGCGTTCTGGGATCGATCCTTCAGGCGCGGCACATTGACGGCGGCGTAGAGCTGAAACAAATCGGTAAACGCGGTAAATCCGGTGTCTGGGTAGAGGTCTTCGAGCCCGAGCTCCAATTCTTCGACGAATTGAGTGACGATCTCCTTTGGCAGTTCCGGATCGTACTGAAGTCGGACCGCGTCACCCATACGCCGTTCACGGATTCCCTGCTCGATCGTTGCCAAGAGATCCTCATCGCGGCGCAACAAGCCGAAATCGGCGTCGCGCGTCACTCTTATTGCGTGGCAGGAATGAATCTCAAAGCCGTGATAGAGCCGCGGCAAGTAATGGCGCAAGACGTCCTCCAACAGCATGAATGCGTGCTGGCCTTCTTGGCTTGGCAGCGGGATGAACCGCGGCGCGACCTGGCTCGGAATGTGAACGATCGAGAGATCCGTATGTGGCAGGCGCGAGGCGGTGCGCGTGCGCAGCGATACCACCAAACAGAGCGAGCGATTCGCCAAATAAGGAAACGGATGACCGGGATCGATGGCCAGTGGGGTGACGATCGGATACAACGTGCGGTGAAAAAATTCCTCGAGAAATCGCTCTTGCTCACCGCTCATCTCTTCGGGGCGAACCAGATGAATTCCTTCGGCGGACAATTGCGGCATAAGGATATCTAGAAAACAGAGATGCTGCTCTTTCGCCAGCTCATGAATCCGTTTCGAGACGGCTGTCAACGTTTCCGCGTGACTCAAGCCGGCCGGCTCGATCCCCGGGTCGCCTTCCCGGATTAGACGTTTGAGCCGCGCCACCCGCACCATAAAGAATTCATCAAGATTGGAGCTGAAAATCGCCAAGAACTTGACGCGCTCCAACAAAGGGACGCTTTCGTCCTTCGCTTCTTCGAGCACACGGCGATTGAACTCTAGCCAGGACAATTCGCGGTTGATGTAAGTACTGGCGTCCATAAGATTTTATTGCCTATCGCGGCTAGCAAGACACAAAGGACATGTTTGCAGACGCATGCTGGTGGTCTGCAATCAGTCTTTAACGCGCGCGACCAAGTCAAGTGTTACGAAAATATGAACTTTATGTTAAATGGCCGGGTCGCGAAGTAACTCGAACGTAGAACTTCCCTCCCCTTAAATTGGCTTTGCCGGTGATGCACTTTGCAATTGAGATGCTGCGCCTCTTGGAAGCGCGGGTCCTGCTTGCGACAGTATTTTTTATATCTCATGATGGCATCCTTTATGACGGCTGTCATAACTCCTCTTTCCGGCCCGAGATCAACCCTTCGCGTTACAGTGTCCCAGTATCTTGCGGTGAGCGCGCAGTCGTCGGTCGACACACCTAAGATTGCTTTGCTTCGCATGACTGTGCTCCTGAACGACTGTGATAACTTTTGACCACGGACCGCCAATCCGCACGGTTCGCGCTTCGGTACCACTAGACTAGAGAATTGTTAAAATCAGGTGTCGACTGATTGAAATTTTGCGGAGCGCCAACGCTCGGTTCAAGCGCGCGCACTTCCGTGCAGTGATCGCAGCAGCGGGTAGATATGCATATCGGGATATGAAGCGGATTACATCGGTACTGAATACCTCAGCGCGGGAAAAATCTCAGTCAGTCCCGCAATGTTTTAGGTTTGCAACCAGATGAATTGGGCAACGATCCAAAACTTTTCCTGTGCGTGCATACACCACGCACAGCCGACAGTGGAACTGTACCGACTTTTCAGCTCCGCTTCTTTGCCGTCGCCGGGCGTGTCGGTTTGGCGAGATACTTGCCATTGGTTTCAGGACTCGTTCGCTGCAATCCCACTGTGCGGCCGGGGAATCCGGCGGCGTCGAAATACATATTGTCGTCGACGATCTGCAATTGCAGCACGGTCTGCAGTCCATTGGCAGCTGGCAATGAGATCCGCGTCAATTGTTTCACTCGCGGCAGTTCGTTGGCGCTTCCCTTGAACGTTTCGGAGAGAATTCGGCCTACCAGATTACCTTTCTTCGGGAGTTTCAAGCCGAGAACATGCGCGGCCGTCCTGCCGATATCGGCATTGCTGGCGGGCACGGGGTCGACAAACCCGGAGCGAAAACTCGGACCGAACGCAGCCATGAAGTTGCTCGTATCGGCGCGGCTAAAGCTACCGTGCATGCCTTGCCCCTGTTGCAGCGTGTGATCGACAACCGTAACGCTGCACATCAAAGGCTCGCCGCAACCGGCCGCGAAGGAGCGAAAATTGATCACGATGGCCGGCAACGGCGTTACCGCGGATCCTTTGAAATTAATCGCGCTCAACGGCAGAGTTCCTGGAAAGCTGCCGAGCGCATCATCGACAAACAATCCGCTGACATAATCTTGTCCGAGCAACATGTCGACAATTTTTACGACCAACTCTTTGGCATTCGCCTTGGGCAAATAAACCAGATCCGCTCCGCCGTTGGCGGCGACAACGACCTCGGGCGATGCCGGTTCGGCACCGATGAGACCGTTCGCTTTGCTCGAATGCTGGCCGGCGGTGAACTCGATCGGCGCAGACTTCGCGTCGGGATCGAAGAGGCGCATATCGAGCGCTCTGGCAATGTCGATGGCGACAAACCCCGGCGGCAACTGGCCGGGCGGAACATCTTTGTAATTGATTTTCGACGCCGCGCTGGTTTGGCTGTCTTTGGAAATCGTGGAAAAGCCATGATCGGCGCTGACGATCACATCAGTCGTTGCGTCGAGCCCGAGTGCTTTTAGTGTATCGAGAATTGCGGCCAAGTTATCATCTGCGTTTTTGACGGCGGCTTGAGACGTGGGGCCATTGATGCCCGGTACGAGTTGGTTCAAGCTATCGCCTTGATTGTGCTGGGTGCCGTCAGGATCGCGCGACCAAAATACCAACACAAACGGCTTTCCCGCCGCTTTGAACATCGGCAATATGGATTTGGTCGTGACGTCGGCGAAGTAGCGCTGTTGCGCGACGTTGGCCGCGTGAGTTCCCGGGGTTTTCGCGTCACCGACGTTGCTGTTATCGCCGCGAACCGGCGTCTGGTTAGGTAACATAGCCGCCTGCAGCGCGTCGAGCGTACTATTGCTCAACGGCAGACCACCCGGTCGGCCGGTGAGATCGTCGATCACAATCGTCTGCTCGCCCGATCGCTGTGTCACGTCATAGATCGCCGCCGGTCCCACTTTACCTACCCCGGCCGTCAAAAACCCCGCTTTGCGCGCCGCCGCTAACAAGGTTTCTTCGTTCAGGTAATTGCCGCCGAAATGCGCATTGATCTCGCCGAGAATTGCGTCGCTCTCAACCATCGGCGCGACGCTTCCGTTCGCGCTCACCACCGGAAAACCGGTGTAAATGGTATTGCCGTAATTCCCCGTATCGCCTGGGAAATGGCCAGTGCCCATGGCTGCCGAATTGACCATCGTCAAAGTCGGAAACACCGAGTGGCTATTAGCGAAACGAACGCCCTGATCGCGCACGCGCGCGAATGTCGGAGTGATCGATGCGTTGACGCTTTCAGAACGTAAGCCGTCGGGGATAAACAAAATTAAATTATGCGGCGCCTGGGCCCAAGCCGGCGCGCCGCAGAGATCAACGAGAAAAAAAAGAAACAAGAAATTGGACAGCCGACGTCTGCGCGTTAACAAGTACATGAAAATCCTCCGCCAAACCTTCTACAATTTTATCCGTAAAAGGTTAATCCGTCGCAGATTAAGTGTCGATGAACAGTCGATGAAGAGATTATAAACGGGATCGCTTAGTTGAGCCGATCAGAAAATCAGCGGCGCGAAATCCTCCGCGCATCTCCCATGCTAACCCAAGGTTGGCGCGCTTTCTTCGAAGTCCTACGGGCAGACTACCGTGGCGCTGGAAAAATTACCGCGTACCAAGTCATGGAAGCGCTGTGGCGTCCCGAAGTTTTTCTCCTGCTCCAAGCCGCTCTGGGCGATCGTCTTCATCCTGTTTGGGAAAAGTACGGTCACCGGAACTCAGATATCCTTTGATCTTCGCGACGACCGAATTTAACTTATGTCTCGATCAGACCGATTCTATCGAGGCAATCGGAAATCGAACGGCGCGCGAGTAAACCCAGGCTCGCTATTTTACCGTGGTTGGCTCGATGGACACAGTGAATTGAGCTCGCATCTCTCACATGCCGGCTGGCGCGCATAGCAGACGCGGCGGCCATGAATGATCAGACGATGGGAAAAGCCGGTCCATTCTTGGGGCGGCAGCAGGCGATTGAGATCTTTTTCAATCTTGGTCGGATCCTGATGTCGGGTGAGACCCAGGCGGCGCGACAGGCGCCTGCAGTGGGTGTCGACGGCGACGCCGGGCGTCTTAAACGCGTGTCCAAGAATCACATTGGCGGTTTTCCGACCGACCCCAGCTAACTTCGTTAGATCTTCCATCGTCGACGGCACTTCACCTTTGAATTTTTGCGCCAGCTGTTCGGCGCAGTGTTGGAGCGATCTCGCCTTGGCGCGAAATAGACCGAGAGTGCGGATGAGTGACTCGATATCTGTCGTCGACGCGCGACTGAGCGCCTCGGCCCTGGGATAACGGCGGAACAGTTCCGGTGTCACTTTGTTCACCGCCGCGTCAGTGCACTGAGCCGAAAGAATCACCGCGATCAGAAGCTCAAACGTATTTTTATGCGCCAGCGGGCATTCAACTTCTGGATAAGTGAGCGCCAGCCGCGCTGCGATTGCGCCAGCACGAACACCCTGCTGCTCGAGAGTCTCGCGTTTACGCCGGCTCGGTCGCCTCGATTGCGACGTAGGCGGCCGGCGTTCAGCGGCCGCGTTTGACACGGAAGGCATCCTTGCCGGCATAGACCGCGCGCTTACCCAGTTCCTCTTCGATGCGGAGCAGCTGATTGTATTTCGCCGTGCGCTCGCCGCGGCAGGGCGCACCGGTTTTGATCTGTCCCGCGTTGGTCGCCACCGCGAGATCGGCGATGGTGACGTCTTCGGTTTCGCCGGAACGGTGCGATATGACCGTCGTATAGCCCGATTCCTTGGCGAGTTTCATGGTTTCAAGTGTCTCGGTAAGCGAGCCAATCTGGTTTACTTTGACGAGGATCGAGTTGGCTACGCCGGCATCGATGCCCCGCTGCAGGCGGACTCTGTTGGTTACGAACACGTCGTCGCCGACAAGCTGAATTTTTTTGCCGAGCGCTTGGGTCATTACGCGCCAACCCTCCCAATCATCTTCGGCGAACCCATCCTCGATGGAAACAATCGGATACTGCCGCACCCAATCTTCATAGAGATTGACCATCTCATCTCGACCGCGACTTTGTCCATCGGATTTCTTGAAGACATACTTTCCGTCGTCGTAAAACTCGCTCGCCGCCGCGTCGAGGGCGAGCGCGACCTGGGATCCGGCCTTGTAGCCGCTCTGCGCGATCGCCTCTAAAAGTAACTCGATCGCCTCCGAGTTGCTCTTCACGCGCGGCGCAAACCCGCCCTCGTCGCCGACGCTCGTGGAGAGCGAGCGGTCGTGCAAAACCTTTTTCAATGTCTGATATATTTCCGCCGCGCTACGCAAAGCGTCGGCAAAGCTGCGCATGCCATGAGGGACGATCATGAACTCCTGAATGTCGACATTATTGTCGGCGTGTGCGCCACCGTTCAAAACATTGAGCATGGGCACCGGCAAGGTTTTCGCGCCGCTCCCTCCTAAATACCGGTATAGGGAAATTCCCTGTGCCGTTGCTTGGGCATGGGCGACGGCCAATGAAGCGCCGAGAATGGCATTAGCACCGAGCTTGCCCTTGTTGGGTGAGTCGTCCAAGTCGAGCATGATTTGATCGATCGCTGCTTGATCGCGTGCCTCTTTGCCGCGCAAGCGCGGCGCGATTTTTTCGTTGACGTGCGCCACGGCGCGCGCCACGCCCTTGCCGAGGTAGCGCTTGCCCCCGTCTCTAAGCTCCACGGCTTCGTGAAGGCCGGTGGACGCGCCCGACGGCACGGTGGCGCGTCCTCTCACGCCGTTTTTCAGCGTGACGTCCACTTCCACGGTGGGGTGTCCCCGCGAATCCAGCACTTCACGCGCGCGTATCCGTTGAATTTTCATCGTTGTCCTCCGAATCGGCCTACCAACAACCAAGACAAAAGCATAAAATATGCTATATTGCCATGCGTTGGATCATGCCGTTACGTTTACCTTTACCACAGCGTTGGCCGATTTATTTATTCGGTTCGCTCATCATCGTGGTCTCCCTAGTCACCGTGGTCGGTGAGCGCGGGGCGGTGCACTTATGGCGGTTGCGCGGTGAGAAAGACCGGCTGGACGAGCAGAATTATCGCCTGCAAAAGGAAAATGCTGCCCTACGGGAGCGCGTCTACCGGATCCGCAATGACAATGCATTTCTTGAAAAGCTCGCGCGTGAAGAGCTTAATTTGGTGCGGCCCGGCGAAGTGGTTTATCGCTTTCCAAGCCCACCAAAACGCGACGCGGCGCTTACAAACGTTAGCAAGCCTGCGGTTGAAGCGCGCGCCAAAACGGCGCAAAAACAAACGCGATAAATCCGTCGGTGATCAGTTGGCTGCGACTTGTCGATTTGGTGGCTCGATAATTTTAAGGGGCCAAAAACAAAGCGCCTGAAGAGGAATGGTTCACGGCTGGTCTTTGAAAACAAAATGGTAGTATTCGTCCGTGTCCATAAGCGCTTCGAGCTCGGCGTCGCTCTTTAACCGAACCTCGACTAGCCATCCTTGGTTGTAGGGATCTTCGTTAATGATCGAGGGACGATCTTCGAGCTGTGGATTGACCGTTAGTACGGTGCCCGTCACCGGCGAGAGGAACTCGTGCACCGTGGATACGGATTCGATTTCGGCGAAGATTTCACCTTCTTCGATCTGATCGCCCACATCCGGCAGCTCGACGGAAATCACCGTGCCGAGCGCCCCTTGAATGTAATTGGTCAGTCCCAAGTGGACATGACGATCCTCGATGCCGACCCAGACATGTTGGTCGCTGACTTTGACTTCTTTTTCCATCGTATTTGTTTTTTCCCGATCACTATAGGGCCTGGCGTTTGAGTGTCAAGGGCACTGACGCGGCTTGACAACTTCGCTTTATTCGCAGTAGCGATAGTAAACCAATCGGCAACGACCGGGAACGACTATTAGGCGACTCCGCGCGGCTTAAGCGCACATAGAGCAGGAAAAAATGGACAATCTGGACGCAGAAGCCTCGGCGGCGGCGATCGTTGCCGGCTTGAAAAAAGCCGGCATCGATTTCGTTGCCACTCTCCCCGACGAGAAAATGCTCGAAGTGATCCGCGCCGTGGAAAAAGATACGGAGCTTAAACATGTGCCGCTCTGCCGCGAGGAAGAAGGCATCGGCATTTGCGCCGGCGCGTATCTGGCCGGCAAAAAGACCGCGATCATCATGCAAAACGCCGGTTTCTTAAACAGCTGCAACGCGCTCACTACGACCTCGCTGCAGTTTCAGATCCCGATTTTGATGCTGATCTATTATGCCGGCGATATCGGCGATCGCGGCTTCACCACGCTCGGCGCGGTCACCGAACCTGTTCTTCAAGCGATGGGGTTTCGGAGCTACGTGCTGCGCCACAGGGAGGAGATCGACACCGTGTTGCGCGGCGCGCAGATCTTGGCCGACGATGCCAAGAAGCCCGTTGCCGTCTTGTTAACCAAGAGCGTTCTCGGAGTCAATTGATGCAGCGCTACGATTATTTGCGGGCGATTGCCACGGAGGCGCGCGATGCGTTGGCGGTCTGCACGGGTTGGGGCGCGCGCGAATGGTGGGCAGTTCGGCCGAGCGAAGGCAATCTCAAAACCCGCACGCTCGGGCTGGTGTCGTCAATCGCGGCGGGTCTCGCCATCGCCCTGCCGCACCGCAAAGTCATCGCCATTGACGGGGACGGCGCTTTTCTCATGAATCTTTGCGGCCTGCCGACGATCGCGATGCAGAAACCCGGCAATCTCATTCACCTGCTGTTCGATAACGAAATCTACGAAGCGTCCGGTGGCACAGCAACCGCGTCACGCCATACCGACGCGGTTACAATCGCGAAAGGCGCGGGCTACAAGCACGCAATCTGGGTAAACACGCCGGAGGAGTTTAACGCGGAATTCGCGCGCGCATGGGCGCGCAACGAGTTGACGTTGATCGCGGTGAAAGTCGAACCAGGTCAACCCAAGAATCTGCCGCCGCTGCGCCTGGATGAGATCGAGAACAAATACCGCTTTATCCGCTATCTGGAATTGACCGAGAAAAAAGGGATTTTGAATCCCGGCTTCGATTCGAAGCTCTAGACGATTTAAAGCGAAGACGTGCCGGTTTTGCTTGGTTCCGATGGACTTTGCGCGGCCTGGGCTTTTCTCGATTTCCGCAACAACCGTGCCATGTCGGCACGCGACATTTTGCCGTCGCGACGCGGCAATCCCAACCAGTTCCATTGATCCGGGTAATTTCGAATCGCGGCTTCGATGTGGCGCGTGTAGACGGCGGTCGTGGCGACGACGCTTTCTTCGAGATCTGCACGCACCACTGGCGAGATCGGCGCGCCAACAGTCAGCACGATCGAATCGTCGGGCCGGCGGGTTGCGAACATCGGCAGAGTCACCGCGCCCGTGCGCAGCGCTAATGTCGCTGGGCCGCGCGGCGCCGGCATTTTCATACCAAAGAAATCGACCATCACATCGCCGGATTTGAACTCATCGGCAATCACCAACACAATGCGGTTTTCGCGGAGCGCTTTAAGAATGCCCCGCACCGCCTCGCGACGGGGCTTGGCAGAAATAGTCTGGACCCCTATCTGGGCGCGATACTCGTCCGTCAATTTTGCAAAGCGTTCGTCGGCGGGATGCTTGATCACCGCGCTGAATGGATAGCCGCTCGCCGCCAAGCGGCCGCCGATCAAAGTGAAGCTACCCAAGTGCGCGCTCAAGGCGAGCACGCCGCGACCCTGTTCGAGAGCGCGGCGAATATGTTCTTCGCCCTCCAACTTCACGGTGGAAATGATTTTCTCTTTAGAGAAATGCATCACGGTCGTGGTATCGAGCACGCCCCGGGCAAAATTCAACCAGGCGCGCCGCACGAGATCTTTCTGCCTTTCGCGGTCGGGAATCTCCTTGGCTAAAACCGTCGCGACATTTTCTTCCATCCGCTTACGATACTTCCATAAAAAAACAAACGCGATCCGCGCCATGAGTCGTATAAACCCTGTCGCTAGCCGTTCAGGCATGTACGGCAAGCCACCGATAAAACCGCGCAGCACATATTCGCCGCAGCGGTAGCGAAAACTGTAAATGAGCTGGCGAAAAATCAACTGGCGCTTGTTTCTGGCCATCTGCTATCTATGAATTCGTTTACCCAGCATTGCAAGACGGCCTCGGCGCAAACAAAGGGCGGCGACAGATTTGGCCCATCACCGCCCGGATGGTATGGAGTACTGGCTTTTAGTTTATCGACTGGCGGCGCGCTTCAAACGCCGGCCGGAGCGGCGCGCCATTGAGACGCTGCCTTTGTGTTTTGTGGACCGCCCGGCGAGTTGGTAAACCTTGGCTTGGGTCCGCTGAGCCAGCGCGTTCTTCTTCCACGCAGCCATTCCGCGGCGCAAGTAATCGGGAGTTAATCCCACCGATTCGCAGACGCTGTTGAAAGCGAAGATTCCGTCTCCGTCCAGTTCCTCAATCCACTCTTCGGCCTCATTGAACAGGGCCTTGCCCTTGACGTCATGGGCGAAGACGTATTTTTGGAAACATGCGATGGCATCTTCCAATATCGCCAGCATGAGCTTCTTTTCCGGCTCCAAATGCAGCTTGCGCCGAAACGTATCGAGATACTGATCCGGCAACAGCGTGTCCGGTTGAAATAGTGAGGTTACACGTTCTTCCATACTAAGTCCGGTATCGTAACTCATATCCACCACCTCCCGTTAGAGTGCGGCCTGAATCCAGGAAGACGACGAACAATATTCCATCCGGATCACGCCGCACTCGAAAGAGAAGAGGACGCTATTAGCTCCTTGCATGCCGGTCGGCGTAAAGCGGCGATCGTCGTCCGGCTAAGAACCTCGGTCACGCTGCGTTGAATTTCAGTCCACACGCCGATCATCGTGCAACGAGGCAACTGGTCGCACCCCAATTCATCGTCCAGGCACGCATTCACCGTCACGGGTCCTTCGATCGCCGCGATCACGTCGTAAAACGAAATCACGTCTGCCGGCCGCGCCAAGGCATAGCCGCCTAACGAACCTCTTTTCGACTTGATCAGCCCGCCGCGAATCAAGTCTTGAATTATTTTTTCCAAAAATTTTCGCGGCACCCCCTGGCGCTTGGCGATTTCCGCAATGGAGCAGCATTTCTCTGGGTCCTGGTCTGACAGATAAATCACCGCCCTTAATCCATAATCCACCCGTCGAGGAATCTGCATGAGCCCCATCGCTTTACCCCCTTGCCGTGATCGCGCCGCCGACCTTTTGCTGTTCGGGTCGCGCCTGCTGTGAGTTTCGCAGTCTGCCCAATGCCGAAAACCCCTCTAAGCGTTGGACGATCGCGGGCATCTTTTCGTTCACATAACGGATCTCGTCTTCGGTATTAAATCGACTCAAGCTGAAACGCACCGCGCCCTGGAGCCAATCCGCCGGCACTTTCATTGCGCGCAGCACGTGAGAAGGCTCCGATGAGCCGGCGGTGCAGGCCGAGCCGGTGGACGCACAAATCCCCTGTTGGTCTAACAGCACCAGGATCGATTCGCCTTCCAGATAGCGAAAGCTGATGTTCGAGGTGTTCGGCAAACGATCTTGCGCCTCGCCATTGACCCGACTGCCCGGACAGGATCGAAGCAACAAGGTTTCCAGCTGATCGCGCAGCTGCTTGATACGAACCGAATCCTCCTCTATGCGACCAAAGGCAATCTCCGCTGCTTTGCCCATACCGATGATTGCCGCGACATTTTCCGTTCCGGCACGCCGATTACGCTCCTGGTGCCCACCGATCATGAACGGTGGAAATGTCAGGCCGCGCCGCACGTAGAGCGCGCCGATACCTTTTGGGGCATAAAATTTATGGCCTGAAATCGTAAGCAAATCGATCGGCAGATCTTTCGCTTTGATCGGAAGTTTCCCTGCGGCTTGCACCGCATCGACATGAAACGGTATTCCCTTCGATCGAACGATGGCGCCAATTTCTTCGACCGGAAAAACCACCCCGGTCTCGTTGTTCGCCCACATGATCGACACTAGCGCTGTGTCGTCGGTCAATGCGGAGCGCAACTCCGCCAGATCCAGCGCGCCATTTTTATCCACACCCAACCAGCTTACGCGGTAGCCCCTCTTCTCCAAGTGCTGACACAGTCCTAACACCGCTGGATGCTCGACCTGAGTGGTGACGATGTGGCGCTTATCCGGACGCGCTTCGAGCATGCCGCGGATCGCCGCATTATCTCCCTCGGTCCCGCAGCTGGTGAAAATCACTTCGATCGGATCGGCGGCCCCGATCAGCGCCGCGATTTGCGCCCGCGCTTGACCGACTTTTTGCCCGACCTCACTGCCAAAGCGATGGATGCTCGACGGATTACCGTAGTGCTCCGTCAAAAACGGCAACATGGCTTCAGCGACTTCCGGCAATACTCGGGTCGTCGCATTGTTATCGAAGTAAATCTCGCCTGCCATAATTGTTCTCTGACTTCTGATTACTGGTCTCTGTTCTATCCGACGCTCCCCTCCAAGCTCACACCCAGAAGCTTTTGCGCCTCGACGGCGAACTCCATAGGCAATTCTTTGAAGACTTGCTTGCAAAAGCCATTGACTATCATATTGACCGCGTCTTCGGTCGAGATGCCGCGTTGGCGGCAGTAAAACAGTTGATCCTCGCCGATCTTGGAGGTCGATGCTTCATGCTCAACCTGCGACGCGTTGTTCAGCACCTCGAGGTACGGAAACGTATGCGCGCCGCATTTGTCGCCCAGTAATAACGAATCGCACTGCGAATAGTTGCGCGCGCCCGCCGCGCCTTTCATGATCTTCACTAATCCACGGTAAGTATTTTGCCCATGGCCCGCGGAAATCCCCTTGGAAATGATCGTGCTTTTGGTGTTTTTGCCGATATGGATCATCTTCGTGCCGGTATCGGCTTGCTGGTAATTGTTGGTCAGCGCCACCGAGTAAAACTCGCCGACCGAATCATCGCCTTGCAAAATACAGCTCGGATACTTCCAGGTGATCGCCGAGCCGGTTTCCACCTGGGTCCACGAAATCTTCGAGCGCTCACCCAAACACTTGCCGCGCTTGGTGACAAAATTGTAAATGCCGCCTTTGCCCTCGGCGTCGCCCGGATACCAGTTTTGTACCGTGGAGTATTTGATCTGCGCGTCGCGATGGGCGACCAGCTCCACCACTGCCGCGTGCAATTGATTTTTGTCGCGCATCGGCGCGGTACAACCTTCGAGATAACTTACCGTCGCTCCTTCTTCCGCGACGATCAGCGTGCGCTCAAACTGGCCGGTCTCCGCAGCATTGATGCGGAAATAGGTTGACAGCTCCATCGGGCAGCGCACGCCTTTTGGAATGTAACAAAACGAACCATCGCTAAACACCGCCGAATTGAGCGACGCAAAAAAGTTATCGGTGTAGGGCACCACGGAGCCCAAATATTTTTGCACCAGCTCCGGATGATTGTGTACGGCCTCCGAAAAAGAACAGAAAATGATTCCCAACTCGCCGAGCTTTGCTTTGAACGTCGTGGCTACCGAGACGCTGTCGAATACCGCATCGACGGCGATACCGGCCAGGGATTCCTGTTCTTTGAGGGGGATACCCAGCTTCTCGTACATTGCGAGCAGCTCAGGATCGACCTCTTCCAGAGTCTTTGGTCCGTCCGTCTTCGATTTCGGCGCCGAATAATAGCGAATCGACTGGTAATCGATGGCCGGATAATGCACCATCGCCCACTTCGGCTCGGCCTCGGATTTTTCCAGCTTCGCCCAATGGCGGTAAGCTTTAAGCCGCCATTCAAGCATAAACTCCGGCTCGTTCTTTTTCGCGGATATGAAGCGAATAATCTCTTCGCTCAACCCGGGAGGAACGGTATCGGCTGCGATGTCGGTGATAAAGCCGTACTTATATTCGCGCCGAGTCAGATCTTCGACCGTGTTTGTGGCAGTTTTCATTTTCTATTACCTACTTCTTCACTAAACCGTGAATGACGCACCGCAGCCGCAAGATTTCTTGACGTTGGGATTCTGAAAAACAAAGCCCGACTGCATCAGCTCGTCTTTGTAATCGAGCTCCGTGCCGCTCAAATAGAGCAAGCTTTTCATGTCGATCAACACTCTGGCACCGTCCTTTTCAAAAACCTTGTCGGTTCCTTTGGGAGCATCGAAGTCGACTTTGTACTGCAGACCCGAGCAGCCACCGCCGACGACCTTCACTCTCAATCCCTGCCCCTCCCGACTCTCCGCAGCAATCAATTCTTTGATCCGCGCCGCAGCACGCTCGGTGAGGCTGACTCCCATGGCCATAGATTTCTTCCTCCTCGTAAACGCCTAGGCGATTTTCGCCGGATTCTCGAGCTCAGCGTGTCGCTTTTGCCGTTTCACTTTCGCCCTATACAACGGTGAAATCTCTCTCAGCCGACGCACTTCTTCGCTGACTCGGTCAATCGTATAATCGATCTCCTCTGCGGTGTTGAAGCGACCCAAGCCGAAACGGATCGATGCATGCGCCAATGAATCTTCCAGGCCAATCGCCTTCAGCACGTAAGAAGGCTCTAGACTCGCCGATGTGCATGCCGATCCGCTCGATACGGCGATTTCCTTGAGCGCCATCATGAGCGATTCGCCTTCAACATGGGCGAAGCTGATGTTCATGTTACCGGGCAATCGTTTTACGGCGTCACCATTAATATAAACATCATCGAGCTGTTTGAAAATCCCCACTTTGAGCCGCTCTCTCAAGGCCGTGAGACGTTCACTTTCTGCATGCATTTCTTTTTGAGCAATCTCGCAAGCTTCGCCCAAACCGACAATCCCAGGCACATTGAGCGTCCCCGATCGCATGCCGCGCTCGTGGCCGCCGCCGTCAATCATCTCAGTAATTTTGACCCGCGGCTTAGTCGAGCGCACATAGAGCGCGCCAACTCCTTTCGGGCCGTACATTTTGTGCGCCGTCAATGACAATAGATCGATCCCCATATCCTCGACGTTTATGGGAATCTTGCCCACCGCCTGGGTTGCGTCACTGTGCAAGAGAATGCCTTTGCCCTTCGCCAATCGGCCGATCTCTTTCATCGCCTGAGTCGTGCCGATCTCATTGTTTGCCGCCATGATGGAAATCAGAATCGTCCTATCCGTCAGCGCGTTTTCCAACTCTTGAACATCAATAAATCCAGCCGCATTTACCGGCAAATAGGTGACTTGGAATCCATGCTTCTCCAAGACCTTGCAGCTATCCAAAACCGCCTTGTGTTCCGTCACACAAGTCACGATATGATTTCCCTTTTCGCGGTAAGAATCCGCCACACCCTTAATCGCAAGATTATCCGACTCCGTCGCGCCACTGGTAAAGACAATTTCCCGGGGCGACGACGCGCCAATCAGTTTTGCCACTTGCTCGCGCGCCGTATCGACGGCCGCCTCCGCCTCCCAACCGAACGCATGGCTCTTACTGGCCGCATTACCAAACCGTTCAATAAAATACGGCAACATCACCTCCATAACGCGCGCATCCACCTGAGTAGTCGCGTGATTATCGAGATAAATAGGCGTCTTGATCGTCATAAAGCGCAGACCCAAGCTATTACAGACCATTTAAGTCTGATATCAGACTAACCAAAACCCCGCGCACTGTCAACTTCAATCCATAACCATTTAACTAATTGATATATCGGAATAAAACAGCAGAAAGATCCTATGTCCGGCTAGACGCTGGTCGCAAATATTGCCCGGTAAATGAACTGGAAACCTTAGCAATCTCTGCCGGAGTTCCCACCGCAACGACTTCACCACCCTTAACCCCGCTTGTCGGGCCCAAGTCGATCACATAATCCGCGTCTTTGATCACATCGAGATTATGTTCGATGACCACAATGGTGTTACCAGCATCGGTTAGACGGTGAAGCAGCTCCAATAGTTTCTTCACGTCGTCGAAATGAAGTCCCGTGGTCGGCTCGTCGAGAACGTAGAGAGCACGGCCGAGAGATCTTCGGGCCAACTCACGCGCAAGCTTGACCCGCTGCGCCTCGCCGCCGGCCAATGTCGATGCTGGTTGGCCGATACGTAGATAGCCGAGCCCGACATCGCGCAAAGTTTGCAGCCGCTCCCGAATCGGCGGGAGGTTGTGAAGCACTTCCAGCGCTTGATCGACGGTCAACTCGATGATGTCGGCGATGCTAAGTCCCTTGTACTTGACGTCCAAAGTCTCGCGATTATAGCGCCGCCCCTTGCATACCGGGCAGGTGACGAAGAGGTCTGGAATAAAGTACATCTCGATCCGAGTGACCCCGTCTCCGGCGCACGCTTCGCAGCGCCCACTCCTCAGGTTGAACGAGAAACGTTCGGCCTTGTAGCCGCGCACGCGCGCTTCCGGTAGCTGGGCAAAAAACTCACGCAGGTGATCGTAAATTCCGGTGTAGGTCGCCGGATTGGAGCGCGGCGTCCGGCCGATCGGTTGCTGGTCGACACCAATCAGTCGATCAAAATGCTCCCAGCCGATCAGTTCGGCTTCGGACGAATCGTTTCCTTTCAAGCGCTGCAACCGCCGCTGTAAACCACGATAAAGAACCTCCATCACCAGCGTGCTCTTGCCGGCACCGGAGACACCGGTCACGCAGGTCATGGCACCAATGGGAATCTGCACCGTCAAATTCTTCAAATTGCGCGCGCGGGCGTTTTTGATCACGAGAAATTTTCCTGTTCCTGCGCGCCTATCGGATATCGGCAAAATTTTCATTGCACCCGACAAATAACGACCGGTGAGAGATTGGTTGTCCTGCAGAATGTCGGCAAGGGTTCCCTGGGCGACCACTTCGCCGCCCCGCTCCCCTGCTCCCGGCCCCATATCGATAATATGATCCGCCGCCTTTATGGTTTCGGGGTCGTGCTCGACGACGAGCACCGAATTGCCGGCATCACGCAGCTGGGTGAGAAGATCGAGAAGCTGCGCGTTGTCTTTCTGATGCAACCCCATGCTCGGCTCGTCGAGAATGTAGAGCACGCCCGCCATTCCCGAGCCGACTTGCGTTGCCAGACGCACTCTTTGAAGCTCGCCGCCGGAAAGCGTCACCGAAGAGCGATCCAAGCTTAAGTAATCGAGACCCAAACGAGCCAATACCCGCAACCGCGGAGCGATTTCACCGGCGATTCTTTCGCCGATGATCTTTCGCCCTTCGGCGCATTCGAGTCGGCTAAAAAACTCAATCGCGTCCGCGATTGGCTGCGCGGCGATTTGGCAGATGTCGTGGCCGGCGATCCGCACCGCGCGACTTTCTTTCCTGAGCCGGCCGCCGCGACAATCCGGGCACGACATGCCGGCAGAATCGCTGGTACGCTTCCCTCGCTGGGAAATTTCCCCCAAGCCGTTACACCGCGGGCAAGCGCCTTGGGGGCTATTGAAGGAAAATAGGCTCGGAGTAACCTCCGGTGCCGCCGCACCGCAATTTAGGCAAACGAACCTTGGGCTGAAGGTCAACTCACGCGCCGGCTCGACGACATCTTCCGAGAGAATTTGGATCTTAATTATTCGATCGCCGCGGCGCGCCGCGATTTCGAGCGACTCGGCGAGTCTTTTTCGAATGCCTTCGCGCAGCGTCAACCGATCGATCACTAGATCAAGTTGGCGCACGGCGCTGACATCGAGCTTGATCTCGCCGCCTAATTCGGCCATCCGGCCATCGATCATCACACGAGTGAATCCTTGGCGCGCCAGCTCTTCTAGCAGATTTTGTGCGTTCACCGCCGTCGGCACCGGCACGGGCGTCAAGATGATGATGCGCGTTTCGGCCGGTAGTAAGAGCACCTGATCAACGATCTGCTCCACGGTATGCGCCTTGACCTCATGGCCGCACTCGATGCAAAACGTCTGTCCGACGCGCGCGAAGAGCAGCCGCAGAAAATCGTAGATACCCGTGATCGTGCCGACGGTGGAACGAGGATTGGCGAGACCGGGTTTTTGCTCGATGGCGATGGTCGGGGAAAGCCCGTCGATGCTGTCGACGTCGGGCTTCTCGATCTGCTGCAACAGTTGGCGCGCGTCTGCGGCGATAGATTCCAGATAGCGCCGCCGGCCTTCGGCGTAGAGCGTGTCGAAGGCAAGTGAAGATTTGCCCGAGCCCGACACGCCCGTGATCACGACGAAGCGGTCGCGCGGAATTTCCAGGTTGATATTCTTAAGATTATGAACCCGCGCGCCCTTGATGACGATTGTCGCCGCCATCGCAAGCTCTCACTAGACTCGGAATTCTTTGAGCTTGTTCTCGATCAGCGCGCGATATTCGTCGAGCCTTTGTTGGCAAGACGCTTCAAAACGCAGCACCAGCGCGGGCTGCGTGTTGGAGGCGCGGATCAGTCCCCAGCCGTCGGCAAAGCGTACGCGCACCCCGTCGACATCGATGACGTCATAGTGCTGGCGAAAATACTCGGTGGCCTTGGCCGCGATGGCAAACTTTTTTTCGTCCGGACAGTCGACGCGAATCTCCGGCGTGGAGACGCTCTTGGGTAAATCCGCAAGCAAACCCGACAGCGGCGTTTCCGAGTTGGCGAGAATTTCCAGCAAGCGAAGCGATGCATAAATGGCATCGTCGTAACCGAAATAGCGCTCTTTGAAAAACATGTGACCGCTCATTTCTCCCGCCAAGAGCGCGCCGGTCTCTTTCATCTTTGCCTTGAGCAGGGAATGGCCGGCTTTCCACATGACCGGCCGACCGCCGTTCTTGGCGATGTCGTCGTAGAGCCGCTGCGAGCATTTCACTTCGGAAATGATCACCGCATTCGGGTTGCGCTTGAGCACGTCGCGGGAAAACAACACCAACAACTCATCACCCCAGAGAATATTTCCCTTCTCATCCACGGCGCCAATCCGATCGGCGTCGCCGTCGTAAGCGATGCCCAAATCCGCTTTTTCACGTCTGACCTTTTCGATCAGCAGGTGCAAATTTTCCGGCACGGTCGGGTCGGGATGGTGAAACGGAAAGTTGGCGTCCGGCACACAAGCGATTTCCCAAACCTGGCAGCCCAGTTTTTTGAATATCGGCGGCGCCACCGGACCACCCACGCCGCTGCCGGCATCGACAACCACCTTCAACGGCCGGGCGAGCTTGGGCACGTCGGCCAGCAATTGCTTGCTATAGGGCGGCACAATTTCGTAGCGTTCCACTTTTCCACCCGGTTTTTCACGAAGCTCGCGGCGTTCCATTTTCGCGCGAAGCTCTTGGATCTGCTGGCCGTAGAGCGTGTCCTTGCCGAGACAGATTTTAAAGCCGTTGTACTCCGAGGGATTGTGGCTCGCGGTAATTTGAATGCCGCCGTCGGCATCGAGATGAAACAAAGAAAAATACAGCAACGGCGTCGGCGAGATGCCGATGTCGTAAACATGCAACCCGGCGGCAGCCATTCCAGCGATGACCGCTTCGGCATAAAGATCCGATGTCGCCCGGCAATCTCGTCCTACCGTAACGCATTTACCGCCCCTTTGGGCGATCGCCGTGCCGTGCACCCTACCGAGCAAGGACGCGAAGTCTTTGTCGAAATCTTTTTCGGCCAAACCACGAATGTCGTATTCGCGAAACACCGCTGGGTTCATGGCGTCCTCCGGTTGACCTTTCTGCGCGCCAAGCGCGCAGCTAAAAGGATCGCTTCCTTCATGCTGCTTTCGTCCGCTTTGCCGGTCCCAGCGATATCATAAGCGGTGCCATGATCCACCGAAGTTCGGATAAACGGCGGACCTAAAGTGAGCGCGACACCGCCAAAAAAATGATGCAGCTTGAGCGGAATCAATCCCTGGTCGTGGTACATACAAACAACCGCATCGTAGTCGCCGCGCGCGGCATGGTGGAATAGACTGTCGGCGGGAAACGGTCCGTAGGCTGGAATGCGCTTCTTGCGAGCCGACTTTACCGCAGGCGCGATGATATCAATTTCCTCATCGCCAAAAATGCCCTCTTCCCCGCCGTGCGGGTTCAACGCCGCCACCGCCAAGCGGGGCTTGGCAATGCCAAAATGATCTTTGAGGCTTCGATAGGTCAACTCCAAAGTCGTCTGAATATTTTCCCGCGTAAGTTTTCGCGCTACCTGGGTGAAGCGGATATGGCCGGTCACCGGGACCACGCGGAGCTTGGCGCCGATCAGCATCATGCGGCACTCGGCGGTATGGCTGAGTTCAGCGAGCAACTCCGTATGGCCGGGATAATTGTAGCCGGCACCGATCAAAATGCTTTTGCTGATCGGCGCGGTGGCAATGGCGTCAGCGACGTTTGAGAGCGCTAACTTTGCCGCCACTCGAATGTAGCTAAACGCGCCGTGACCACCGGCTTTGGAGGGAACACCCGGCCGTGATTCTTTAGCGGCAAGAGCGGACAAGGCACAGACGACGTATGCGCTCCGGTGATTGAGCAACGACGAGAGCCGTTGTCCTGGTTGCCAGCAAATTAACTCCGGGGCCTTTCTTTTGCCACTGCGGGCGCGCTGCAACACTCCCCAGTCGCCCAAAATTAACGGCCGCGCCACTCGTTTGATGATCGGGTCCGTGAGGGCCTTGAGAATGATTTCCGGACCGATTCCCGCCGGGTCGCCCATCGTAACGGCGATGATCGGTTTATTGGACATGAAAATAGAATCTTTGCACCGGGATAATGCGACTTCATTATCCGCGCTTATCGCTGCCGAGACAAGCAATCAGGGCTTTTTCGAGGAAAAAGGATTCAGCGAATCCAATACGTTCGAGAAGACCCCTTTTTCAGAGTCTTTCGGCGGCGGAGGCGGGGTTAAAACATCCGGCACATCGTCGACGTCTTCGGTCGTGAACAGCGGCACCCCAAGTACACTGACTACCTTCTTACCCGCCAATGGACTCTTGGGATCTTCCTCGTCAAACGGAGTCTCTTTGACGATGTACGAAAACGGATTAAAGTAACTCAAGAACGTTCGCTCTTCGCCGCGTCGAGTGGATCGATTGGAATTGGCCACGAGCGTGTTCATCGTGGCCTCTTTCGAATCTTCCGGCTTGAAAACAACGCCGGCCACTTTGACGTCGACCCGATGTTTTCGGCGCAAATCGGTTTTCATCCATTTTGTGAAGCGCTCTTCGAGGGCCTTGTTCAAAAGCTCTTCCTTGATCCGCGGCGCGGCGGTATTGAGGGAAAGCACGTTGCCGGCTTCGCGTCCTTCGAGCTTGACAATGTGAACCCCCATGCTGGTGCGAAACGGTTCGCTCACCTGACCGACGGATAATTTTTCAAACGCCACCTCTTCGAGACCCGAAATCAAAGTGCCGCGGTTGACCCACCCGATATCGCCGCCTTCGGCGCGCCCGGCTCCTTCGGAATTCTGCCGCGCCAACGCGGCGAAATCTTCTCCTGCGGCGATGCGCTGGTAGAGCTCTTTCGCTTTTGTAGTCGCGCTCTGAACGCGCTCCGCCGGCGCATTTTCCGGCAACGAGAGCAAAATATGGCGGATGCGGGCGCGGTCGTTGCCGCGATATTTTTTCGAGTTGAGTTTGTAATAGCGTTCGACGTCCTCATCGGTGATGCTGACTTTTCTTTTGACCTGACGATCGATGATTTCGCTTTTTTCCATCTCGGCTTTGACTGATGTTTTGTAGCTATCTAAAGTCTGCCCTTCCCTGCCGAGAGCGACTTTCAAATCTTCGTCCGATAAGCGATTATTTTTTTTGACCTGTTCGATGTAGCGATTGACGTCATCATCGTTGACGACGATCCCTGATTCGCGGACCTCCGCTTCCAAGAGTTTGTCGGTGATAAACTGCTCGAGCACTTCGCGGTCGCTGGTATTGATCGGGTTGAGGTTACCACTGGGGAAGCCGCGTGCCAACTTGCTTTTAGCGTAGCTGTTTACGTTGGATAGGGTGTAGGGCTCGCCGTTGATCACGACAATTAATTGTTCGATGACCGCGGCGCCAACGGGATGTGCGTTGACCAGGAAAAAAAAGATCAGGAAGCTTTTGGTCAGGGCTTGCCTCAGCATGGGCATCTCGACTTGCAGTAGAAAATCGAACAAATTCTTAAACTAGCTACCATATTCGAATTTAAAAGCCAACCCGCTGGGGCCCGATCGTGCCGCCACTTTGCCTCATTTTCCGGTGCTCGCCGAATTTGTCAATCGGCGGGTCACAGCGGCAGCGTCGCCTGAGAAAAACTCTGCGCCGCCGGCATGTCCTGAATCGAGTGCAGGAGCTCGACGACTTCTTCCACCAGCAGCTCCCATTCTAAATGTTGCGGGGCAAACGACAAGCGCCCGTCGGGCGAAAGACGAAAACGGCTTTTTTGTTTGCCGATCAGCTCCAGGAGTTTTTCGACTTTCACCGGCGACTCGGGATGGAACAGTAAGTAAACCCGACCCTCCGAAACGCTAATTTGCTGCACCAGAAACTCTTTCAGCGTGCGGCGCAGGTTCATGACCAGAAATAGATTATCGACGACGCTGCCATAGGGTCCGAAACGATCCTCGATCTCTGCCTTGAGTTCGTCCAATTCCTGGCTGCTACGCAGGCTCGCCAGACGCTTGTAAAAATAAAGTCGCTGATTGGCGTCGGGAATATACTTGTCGGGAAAGTAAGCCGAGATGCCCAATCGAATTTCCGGATCGACTTCCGGTAAAATTTCCTGACCTCGCAATTCCTGAATGGCCTTTTCCATCATCTCGGTGTAAAGCTCAAAACCCAGCGCGTTAATTTGCCCCGACTGCTGGTCGCCGAGTAAATTGCCGGCACCGCGTATTTCCAGATCGTGCATGGCGAGCTTAAAGCCGCCGCCGAGCCCGTCGATCTCCTGGAGCGCGCGCAAGCGCTTCTCGGCGTCCGGCGTGATCGCCTTTTCGCCGGGAATCAGCAAGTATGCATACGCATGCCGATGGGAACGGCCGACGCGGCCGCGCAGTTGATAGAGCTGCGCCAGGCCAAATTTATCGGCACGATTGATGATGATCGTGTTGGCGTTGGGAAAATCGAGCCCCGACTCGATGATCGCCGAACAAACCAAGACCTGGGTTTTGTTGTCGAAAAAGTCGAGCATGACTTTTTCCAACTCCCTTGGTCGCATCTGGCCGTGCGCCACGGCGATTTTCGCTTCCGGCACCAGATCGGTCAGCTTGAGCGCCAGGCGATCGATGGTTTCGACCCGGTTATGCAGAAAGAAAACCTGGCCGCCACGCTCGAGCTCGCGGAGGATCGCATCGCGAATCAGCCGTTCGTCATAGCGGGTCACGTAGGTTTGAATCGCCAACCGATCGACCGGCGGCGTTTCAATGATGCTCAGATCGCGGATGCCCACCAGCGACATGTGCAAGGTGCGCGGGATCGGCGTCGCCGTAAGGCTTAGAACATCGACCAGCTGGCGAAGCTTCTTCAATCGCTCTTTGTGCACCACACCGAAGCGATGCTCCTCGTCGACGATGACCAGCCCCAAGTTCTGAAACTCCACGTCTTTTTGCAGCAAGCGATGCGTGCCGATGACGATGTCGACCTTGCCTTTCGCCGCGTCTTGCAAGATCTCGGTGACTTCCTTCGGGGTGAGAAACCGGCTGACCATTTCGATCCGCACCGGGTGATTGCGGAAGCGGTGGCGAAAGGTTTGCAAATGCTGCTGCGCGAGGATCGTCGTCGGCGCCAGCACGGCAACCTGCTTGCCGCCTTCGACGGCGAGAAACGCGGCGCGCATGGCGACTTCGGTCTTGCCGTAACCGACATCGCCGCAAATTAACCGATCCATCGGTTTTTTGCCCTGCATGCCGGCGAGAGTCTCGTCGATGGCGCGCTGCTGATCGGGCGTTTCCTCGTATTCGAATGCCGCTTCGAATTCCTTGTACAGGTTGTCCGGCGGCGCAAAGGCGGTGCCCGCGCGAGCCTCACGGAGCGCGTAGAGCTGAACCAATTCTTCGGCCATGGCAAATATCGATTTGTGCGCTTTGGCTTTAACCTTTTCCCAAGCCGTGCCTCCTAAACGATCGAGGCCCGGCGCAGCGCCGTCGCCGCCGATGTATTTCTGCACCATGTTGATGCGGTCCACCGGCAAGTACAGACGGTCGCCGCCGTCGTACTCCAGGTGCAGAAACTCGCCTTCGACCCCGGCGACTTTTAAAAATTTGAGCCCGCGATAGACACCGATACCGTGATCGAGATGCACCACGAAATCGTCCTGTTTGAGCTCGCTCAAGCTCGTGAGAAAATGGCTCGGGTGGCGCTTGGCCGAAGTCGTCGGTTGACGCTTGCGGGTAGCGAAGATCTCATCGAAGGTAACGAATATAAGGCGACCTTCCGGGAGGCGAAAGCCCTGGTTGAGTTCGCCGCAAACGATCGCGTGCGCGAAATCCGTGCGCTCGAACAATGCCGGCCCCCGCTCGTCGAGCACCGGCAGCTGAAAATTGTAATTGCCCAATAGCTCCCTCAGCCGCATCGCATCACCCTTGGTCGGCGCGACGAATATCACCCGCTCTTTGTCCCAAAGTTTTAGATGTTCGATCAAGGGCGCTAGCGACGGATCCTTGCCGGCGTACGCAGCCTCCTGGCGAATATCCGTGGTCAGATAAGATTCCACCGTGAGCGTCGATTCGCGCGCTCGGTCGGAGGCGGCCAAAATAGTAAGCGCCTCGCCTTGAACCTGTGAAAATTGTCCGAGCACGTCGCGCCATTCATGCTCGTTGAGATAGAGCGCGTCGACCGGCGCGACCAAGCGGTGTTCTTCTTTAGCCTGTTGGTTGCGGTCCCAAGTAAGCTGGCCAAAGCGCGCTGCCTCGGCTTCGACGTGATCTGCACCATCGAGCCAAATCAAAGTCTGCGGCGATAGATAGGAAAAGACCGGCACCAGTTCGCCGCAGAAATACGGCACCAGAAATTCGATACCCGGAAACGGTATGCCTTCTCGGACGGATTCGAGAAGGCCGTTCCTTTCGCGACGCTCGACTTCCAGTTCCAGGGCGCGCTGATCCAACTGGCGCACGGCGCTCTCCAACCCGCTTTGCTTCAAGGAAAACTCTTTCATCGGCAGCAGCAACATCTCCTCTTGCACTTGCGCGCTGCGCTGGGTCGACGGATTGAACTCGCGAATCGACTCCAGGCGATCGCCGTCGAATTCCAGGCGCTGTGGCCGACCGTAACCCGGCGAGAACAGATCGACGATGCCGCCGCGGACGCTGAAATCGCCACGCTCCTCGACCAGCGGAACGTTTTGAAAGCCCCACTGCACCAAGTGCTCGAGCAAGTGCTCACGCTGCAAGTCCTGGCCCGCCACCAAATACAAATAGGATCGCCGGAGCGATTCTTTAGCGATGACCTTTTGCATCAACGCGGCCGGGGTCGCGATCAGAATCGGCGCCGAATCTTCGACGAGCTTGTAAAGGCCTTCCAAGCGGCCGGCGATGTTGTCGGGATGGGGTGAGAGCTTTTCAAAAGGCAACACTTCCCAAGACGGAAACAGAAGCAAGCGCTTGCGCAGCGGCGCTTGCGCGTGCTCTTCGCCGAGAAAAAAATTTAGATCGTCGTAAAGACCTTCCGCCTCGCGCGCGCTCGAGCAAATGACCAGCATCGGCTGTCGCAAGCGAAGGGCCGCGAGCGACAGCACGAAGGCGCGCGCGCCGCCTTGGATGCCTTGAATCCGTTTACTGCCGGTCCAAGATCCTTGGAGAAATTGTTCGAGTCGCTGCGCCAGCGCGGGATCAGTCATGAGAAGAAGCTAAAGCGTTGGAGTTGTATTTTCGGAATGCTCGATGCCGGCGACGGAGCGGCGCCGGTTTCCACTGCCTTCGTCCATGCTTCCGCGCCTTGGCAAAGATGATGTACTTGAATCTGCAAAAACGCCGGTTGGTAGTTTTCGAAGCGAATCAGCGCTTGGTGAATCATCCGCACCGGTCCTCTGACTTCGCCGAAGTCGCAATACAAACGAAACGCAGCGGCGAGCTGAATCAAGCCTTCAAGAAACGGCTTATTCTCATCAGCGCTCTGCCGATACAGGTCTTCCAAAACTTCGTGGCATTCGAAAAATCGGCTGTCGTTAAACAGACGTATCCCCTCTCGCAGCCGAGCATCCATGGTTTCTGTAAAAAATATAGTTACCAGCTTCTCGGGAGAGCCTCAAGGCAGAACATGAGAGGCGATCATCAATTGCCGTACTATTTTTGCCGGCTCGCCCAGAGCCGCTTGTCATAATCTTCCACCGATGGGACAGCGGACAGCCAGATGCAGAGATCCGAAACCGACAGCACCAACGCCGACAGCGCAAAGGAGACGAGATAGCTGCCGGTCCAATCGTAAAACACGCCACCCAACCAGGAGCCGAGCGCGCCGCCGACACCCACCGCTACGGTTGAATAGCCGAGAATCGATCCGAATCCTTTACCGGAGAAGATATCCGCGGTAAGCGCGGAAAAAATCACCGCGCGCGAACCGAAACCGATACCGAAAAAAATCACATAGACGTAGAGCAGCCAAGCTTGACTCGGATCGCGCAGAATCATCAGCGCACCGACGCCGACGATGGTCATCGCGATGTTGAGCGTGTATGCCGCCTGTTTGGTTAAACGATCGGCGATGAAGCCGAAAATCACCCGGCCGAAGCTGCTGGTGATGCCGGCAAGGCCGAAAATCGACGCGGACAGGAGTTTGCTAAACCCCACGTCGACCACGTGGGCCACTTGATGCGTCACGATCACCGTGGTTCCCGAAGCCGCGGCGATGCGCGCGATAAACAGCAGCCAGAATTGTAGACTCTGCAAGGCCAGCCGCGCTGTCCATTGATTTTGATCATCTTGCTTCTCGGTACGTTGACGCAGGCGTTCGCCGTGAGGTCCGTGCTGGTAAAATAGCCAAACGACCGGTAAGAGCCCGATCGAGACAATCGCGGCATAGGTTTCAAGGGCGCGCGCCCAGCCATAACTTGAAATCATCCATTCGCTCAAAGGCGCGAGCAACATGATGCCGAGCCCGGTGCCGGCGTAGACGAATCCGATTGCCGATGCCCGTTTCGAGGAAAACCATTCAGAAATTAAAAAAATATGCGGCACCATGCCGGTGAAGGTAAAACCAACGGCAACAACGATGCCGAAGCAGATGTACAACTGCCAGAGCGCCGACACCTGGCTGCTCAGCAAGAGCCCGATCACGAGGATGAAACAACCGGCGATGGAAATCGTTTTGGTGCCGTATCGATCCAAAAGATGCCCGACGACGGGGGACAGAAGCGCGTCAACGACGAGCACGATGGAAAAAATTCCCGCGGTCGCGCCGCGGCTCCAGCCGAAAGTATCGAGCAAAGCGACGTTAAAAACCCCGAAGGAAGAATGAATCCCGCGGGAAAAACCGAGAACAACAAATGCGATCGTGGCGACGAGCCAAGGTGTGGGGGCAAAACGCATGTGAGAAATATTTTCTTTCATTAGCAGAGAGCTCGGAGCGCCACAAGACAGCCCGCATGATGCAACAGGACAGCGACGCAAACTTGTGTTTTCGCCGGGCTACGCTTATCCTACTGGCAATTGGCGCAGGCCGTGTTGGTGCTGCTGGTGGCGGTGGTCTTGTTATGACCTTTGTTCGCTTAACGATCGCGATTCTATTTGTGGCGTCATGCGCCGGGTTAGGTGTGGAAAGCGAGTTTTTAGCCGGACGCCAAGCTTTGCTGCGTGGCGAGCCCGATAACGCGCTCTCCTACTTCGATCGAGTCGCGCAAAGCGATCCCGGCTTCATCGCCGGCTCCGTTTCGCCACGCCGGAGTGTTTGGACCTATGTCGGGCGTGCGCACTACAATTCCGGAAGATATGCGCAAGGGCAATCAGCGTTTGAAAAAGCCCTCGACCGAATGAACGATGACTATATTGCAAAATTATATCTCGGCTTGACCCGTCTTCGCCCAGCAGCGCCGCCCACCCCATCCAAGGCGTTTTCATTCCAGGAAGTCACCTATGCCCTGCGCGAAGGCATTGAACCCAAGAGAGTCGCGACGTTGGCGCGTGAGCGCGGCGTCGCCTTTGATTTGACCCAGGAAACCGAGGCTCAATTACGAACGGTCGGGGCTGACAGCTTGCTCCTCAACGAACTAAAAAAAATCCGCACCGAGAACGCCAAACAAAACCAGACAAGCGACACTCAAAGGGCACAAGCCGTCAAAGACTTGACCGACGCAGTGACCGGACTGCGTGAGTGGCTCGATTACACGATCCTGTACACATCGCAAGGAAAGTTCTGGGATCCCTCCCAGCAAATCCGCAATCAAATTCAGCTTTGTCTAAAGCTGCTTGCCGCCCGGCCTGCCAATTGGGACGGGCTCATTTCAAACGCGGAATCGATCGGTTCATTATTCGAGGACGAGAGCGATCGCGCGCGCCGCGATGAGTCGGCGGAACGCAATCGAGAAATAAGACGATAAAGGCTCTTCGGATGTGTCGTCCCGGTCAGCAATTTAACTTGTTACCCAAGACTCGTTCGGCGTTACAGGCTCGTTTGGTCTGTTCGATTTCTTTTCGAACGCCTTCATCCAGCGGGTCCAAGGTTCTCGCCTTTTCCAGTTCCGCCAACGCGGCGACGTAGTTTCCTTGCTGGCGAAAAGACTCGGCGCGATCTATGTAGCCTGTGATTCCAGCTTTCGCTTGCTCGCTTACGATCGGCAACTTCGGTGGACCCGCTTGGTTAGTCTTCGCCGGCTTAGTCGGTTGCAAGATTGTTTGCGGTTCTTTGACAACAAATGTGAGCGGTGCGCTGCGCAGATCACCCGAGCGCGCAACCACTTCAACCTTGCCAGGGCGTAATGCCTCCAGCTCCCTACCGAGGCTAACTGAAGCGATGGCGTGATCGCTGATTTGCCATTCGATACCGCCGGAAAGATCCCGCTCCGCATTATCGGAGTACCACCCTTTCACGCGTATCGGCACTTTTTCTTTCGTGAGTAGTTCTCGGTTACCCGCGCTAAGACGCAAAGCAAGCAGCTTTACTGGAAACACCGGTTTGGGCGCGGGTTCAACAGCCTTCACGTTGACGGTCCATGCGGAGCTCACCACATCGCCAATTTTCGCTTTTATATCGGTGGTTCCGGCTTTGAGCCCCATGACGTCGCCGGTGTCACTGACCGTTGCCACTTCGGGAGCGCTGCTCGACCATGCGATTCCATCCCTCACTTGATTTTGCTTTCCGTCGGAATACGTTGCGCTCAGCTCTAGTTTCATCTTTTCAGACGGTTTTAGTTCTTTCCGTTCAGCGCGAATAGCCAGGTTCATCAAGCTCGGCACGGCTGTTTTTTCTGCCTTTTCGTCGGGCAACGGCGTCGGTTTTTCCTGTCGAAAATTTAGCCAAATCTGCCGTCCAGCCAGAAGCGCTGTGATCGCTACCGCGGCGATGATAATTTTCGAGAGATGGCTGCGTATCACATGAGGGCGCCACGAGCGGTGGTCGATTTTTTCGGTTGCCGGAACATCGTTTGGGGTGCTGGGCTGATCGAGAGAGCCGCCCAACACGGATTTTAGATCGGCAATGAATAACTGCGCGGCGGGATCGTCGATTGAACCATTCCAATTTACCAAGTCGGCCGCTTGAATGGCGCGAAATCCGATGGGAGGCTCGACTCGCTGTAGCAAAACTGGGACGATCGTCTTCCCGAGTCGACGTGCTTCCTCAGCTTCTTCGGTAACCCAGGGGCTTTGGACCGAATTTTCCGACCACAGAACAACCAGGCAGCGCATCTCCCGGAGCGCGTCTTCGAGTACCGATCGCCAGGTGCTTCCTGCTGGAATACGGCGATCCCACCACACTCGCCAACCGGCGGACCCGAGCATCTGCGCGAGTTGTGCCGCTACTTCGCGATCTTCGTTTGCGTAGCTTATGAAAATATCCGCCATGGCCGAAAACTCTTTGCTCCTCCCTGAGGCGTCCAGACTGATGCGCAAGAGCTAAATTGCAGTCGCTGTATTCTGAACGATGCGATTTTAGCAGATGTTACGAAATTTGTAATATAAAATGTCCAAAGGTGAGCAAAGGTCATTCAAACACAAAAACATCGCTGGCAGAAAGTTGCAGCGCACGACAGGAAATCGCCGGCGAAAACTTAGATCAGGCTAATTGACCCCGTCCGGATAGTGGTGATAAAGCGTCTTCAGCGATACGTTATCGAAGGAGTTTTTCCCATGGCGAATGCAATTCTACAAACCGACGTGGTGATCATCGGCGGCGGCGGCGCAGGAATACCGGCGGCCATCGAAATCGCTCGCGCCGGCGGCAAAACTATAGTTTTGGAAGCAGCGCTTGAATGCGGCGGCACCGCGGCGATCTCGGGCGGCGGCTGCTGTATCGTCGGCACGCCATTGCAAAAATCCCAGGGCATCGAGGACACGCCGGATTTAGCCTTTGAAGATTGGGTAAAATGGGGCGGCGGACAAGCAGACGAAGTCTGGGCAAGATTCTATCTCGAACACACACGACACGATCTCTACGAATGGGCGGAAAGCTGCGGCGCAAAATGGGTCGACATGAAGTTTCAGGAAGGGAACCGCGTGCTGCGCTGGCACCGGCCCGACAACAATGGCCTCGGTTTGATGACCGCCCTGATCAAAACCGCCGAGTCACTGCCCAACATCACGATTCTGACTTCGACCAAAGCCGGCAAGCTCTTAACAAAGGACAGCCGAGTCCGCGGCGTGACCGCGACCAAAGAAAATGCCGCGTTTGAAATTCACGGCAAAACCGTCGTCGTCGCCACCGGCGGTTTCAACTCGAATCTTGATATGGTGTTGGAGCATCGACCCGAGTTTAAAAAATTCAAAGTCATGGAAGGTTCTGGCTTCGGCGCCAAAGGCGAAGGCCACAAGATGATTAATGAGCTGGGTGGTTATTTCACGCACATGGATTGCATTTGGTTCTACGTTTACGCCACGCCGGATTACCGCGATCCCCAACAACGTCGAGGTTTGGTATTCCGCCAGGTCCCGGGCTATATCTGGTTTAACCAGCAGGGTAGGCGTTTTCATAATGAATCGATGACCGGCGGCGCTTCCGCTACACCGGCATTGTTAAGACAAAATCCGCCCCATGCCTGGGCGCTCGCCGACACGCCGATGTTGGCGAAGATCGACGTTGCCGATCCCTACTACCGCCGCGGCGACGTGATTGACCGCGCGAAGGTCGAAGAGCTGTTGAACCATTCGCCGTTTATAAAGAAAGCCGACACCCTCGCAGCGCTCGGCAAGAAAGCCGGCGTCGAAGACCTGGACAATTTTCTCGGCGAAGTCGCCGCGTACAACAAGTGTTTCGATGCCGGAGCGGAACGAGAGCCGAAGTTCGGCAAATCGCTCAAAGGATCGAAAAAGTTCGACACCCCGCCTTATTATGCAATTCAGATCTTTCCGCTCGCGCGCAAAAACTTCGGCGGTGTGAAGACTGATTTGCGCTGCCGCGTACTGAATAAATACTTTGAGCCGATTCCCGGCTTGTACGCCGCCGGCGAAGTCGCCGGTATGGCCGGCGGGCATATCAACGGCAAGGCGGGATTAGAAGGAACCATGCTTGGTCCGTCGATCTTCAGCGGCCGGGTTGCCGGCGCCTGGGCAGCCAACGAAGCCGGCTTCGGCTCGGGCTTCATTGGCAAGCCCAACCGTCCGGAGCTAGACTGAAAGCGGTTCAAAGTTCAAGGTTCCGAACTCCGACATTGAACGCTTGAACCTTGAACTTTGGAACAAATAGAATCACCGAAGCCGAAATGTCCAACGCCACTGAGTCCTTAGAGTCAACTCACACCGTTCGCGGCTACTGCGCCCTGTGCACAGCGCACTGCGCCACGGTCGCGACGGTGGAAGATGGCCGTGTAACTCGGCTCGATCCCGATCACGATCATCCCAACGGCGGCGTGATGTGCATCAAGGGCAAAGCTGCACCCGAGCTGGTTTACAATCCTGATCGCCTCGATTACCCGCGAAAACGCACTCGCCCAAAAGGCGACGCCGATCCGGGATGGCAGAGAGTTTCCTGGGACGAAGCGCTCGACGACATTGCGCAGCAGATTTTCAAAATTCGCGCGCGCCACGGCGCTCAATCCATCGCACTTGCCAAAGGCACCAAGAGCGGCACTTCGGTCGACGACGCGGAGCGCTGGTTAGGACGACTGCTTTATTCAATCGGCAGTCCCAATTGGGTTTCGACGACGCACGTTTGCAACTGGCACAAAGACACCGGCTTCAGTTACACCTTCGGCGCTAATCTACCGACGCCCGATCTCGAACATAGTAAAACCTTTCTTCTCTGGGGTCATAATCCGAGCTCCACTTCGTTGATCCTCGCGCACGACATCGTCCAAGCACGCTCCCGCGGCATGAAAACCGTCGTCGTCGATCCGCGCCGCATCGGCATCGGCGCCCAGGCAAGCATGCTCTTACAGCCCCGCCCGGGCACCGACGGTGCGTTGGCGTTGGCATTGATTCACTGTTTGATGGAAGAAAGCTGGTACGACGCCGCTTTTGCGCGCCAGTGGACAAACGGGGTTTTTCTGTTGAACGCGGCGACCAATCGGTTGCTCACCGAAGCTGACATTTCTTCCAGTGGTGCAGCTGACCGTTACGTCGTGTGGGACCAAACAAGTGACAAATCGGTGATTTATGATGCCGCGAGCGGCACGTACGATCGCGACGGTGTGATGCCAGCATTGTTTGGCGCGCGCGTACTCAAAGGCAACAACGGCGAAGAAATTCTCTGCAAGCCGGTCTTCGAGCGCCTCGGCGATATTGCCGCACCGTTCGCACCGGAACGTTCGGAAAAGATCCATTGGGTCGCGGCCGATAAAGTTTGGCAAACCGCCTTGCTGCTGGCACACAATCGACCGGTGAGTATGTACATGTGGAACGGCATCGGCCAGCATACCAACGCGACACAGACCAGCCGCGCGGTTGCATCACTCTACGCTCTTCTCGGCGACTTCGATCGTCCAGGCGGCAACGTGATTTTTCCCAAAGTGAAAGTCAATGAGGTCGACGGCAAGGAATTTCTGCCGAAAGAAATGGCGGCCGTGCGCATCGGACGGGAGCGCAAGCCGCTCGGGCCGCCGGCCCTGCGCGGCTTACGATGTCTTCACGGCGATCCTCGAAGAAAAGCCCTACCCGGTCAAAGCACTGTTGAATTTCGGCTCGAACACGATCATGTCCAACGCCGATTCGCGGCGCGGCCGTGAAGCGATGAAAAAATTGGAATTGGCCGTCGCCGTCGATCTTTTCATGACGCCGACCGCCGAGCTTTGCGATTATGTGCTGCCGGCGGCGAGCTTCTTGGAAATGGCGAACATTACGACCGCGTTCGAACACCGCCAGCGCGGCAAGACCCATTTGCAATACCGCGCCGCGGTCATCGAGCCGTTGGCCGAGCGGCGCTCCGACACGTGGATTATTTTCGAACTTGCGAAACGTCTGGGCCTCGGGGAGAAATTCTGGAACGGCGATATCGAAGCCGCTTACACCTACGAACTTCAGCCCAGCGGCATCAGCCTCGAAGAACTGAAAGCTAATCCGGGAGGAGTTTCACGGGTTATCGAACCGGCATACGAAAAACACGCGAGCGGCGAGGGCATCGCCCGCGGCTTCGCCACTCCGACAAAAAAAGTCGAGCTTTACTGCCAGCCTTTTGCGATAAATGAAATTCCCGCTATGCCCGAATACGTCGAGCCTGCGGTGAGCCCACTTACCCGTCCGGACCTCGCCGCCGAATTCCCGCTGGTGCTCACCAACGCGAAGTTCACAACCTATGTGCATAGCCAGCAGCGCGCGCTGCCGAGTTTACGCAAAACATCGCCGGAGCCGAGTGCTGACATTCATCCTGAAACGGCGCTGCGCTACGGCCTAAAGAACAAAGAATGGATGATCGTGGAAAGCCCGCGCGGCGCGATCAAAGTCAAAGCGCGCGTCACGACGAATATCATTCCCGGCATCGTCTGCTGCCAGCACGGCTGGTGGCAAGATTGTAAAGAGTTGGAATTGCCGAGCCACAACCCCTACGATTCTAGCGGCGCCAATCCGGCGACGCTAATCGGTACCGACCTCGCCGATCCTGTCAGCGGTTCGCTGCCGCACCGCTCCTATCTCTGCCGCGTGCGTCCCGCCGAATAGACTAGCTTGCCGCTACAAGTTCGCCGCTTTGAGATCCATCGCCAGGGTCGAAACGAGCGCTTCCAGCGCCTGATCCCAACCTTTGACCAGCGCCTCCGGCGATCGTTCGCGGATCGGCACCGATTTTACGTAGCGTTTTTGCGTGACGATGCCGGAATTGCCCGAGCTTTCGTTATACAAGAAGAACTCGATCTCTAATACTGCAGCCGGCTGGTTCGGATTGCGAAAGTCGCCGTAAAGCGCGTTGACGGATCCTTCTAAAACGTAATTCGGCTGCTGCTGATCCGACGGCCCGAGCACGTATTTGAACTCGCGCGAAGCCGCCAGCCCTTTGCGCAGCTCCTCGCTGATCATCGTGTCCGGCGAGGTCAGAAACTGATTGTAAAAATCCGATTCGTACCCCGCGTCCGACGTTCGATAAACGAAGCTTCTATCGGCATAGCGCGGCGAGATGCGCAGGTTAGCGACCGATAGAATGCGATCGCCGGTGGACTCCGAAGGATCGGCGCTCGGCGCCATTTCGATCACGAAGTAATGTTTTTCGGGATAACTGCGCTCGAGGCTCACACAGGCCGAGCAGAGAAAACAAAACAACAGGATGCCACGCGCGAGTTGCTTTGAGAGAATTTTCATTTCTGCATGGCTTTCGCGGGCGGCGGTGGCGCGCCGAAGAGCACCTGTGACGGATATTTCTTGGAGCTTTCTGTGATCTCTTTCATGTTCTCCGAGACCGCGCGTAGATTGCTCATGGTTTGTTCGATGTCGCGCTGTTGATTGGCGAGCAGACGATTCATGCGCTGAATCGTCTGCCGCAATTCAGCGCTCGTCTGCGGCAGGTCATTGGCCACGGAATCCAGACGCTTCACTAGGCGATTTAAGCTCTCCGTCGCCTGCGGCATGTCGGCGAGCAGTTGATTGACCGGTTTTTCGGCGTGCTCGACGATCTGACGCGCTCGACCCGCCGTCACCGAGGCGTCGGCAATAGCCGTCTTAAGTTCCGGATTGCTCACCAGCGCGCCGACTTGCCGGTTGGTCGCGCGCAGCTCAGTCAATAGATCGTTTGTTTGGGCGCCGATCTTGTCGACTTTGGCGCTCTCGGCGAGCTTGGTCATCGCGGCGAGCGACTTTTCCATGCTTTGCGTGAGCTGCGAGATGTCGATATCGCCGATGTTGCGCAGAATGCGCTCCACGGCATCGCTCAATTGCGTAATCCGGCTTGTCGCCGAAGGGATGTACGGATAATCCGGCCGCCAATCGATTTGCAGCGGCGGGTTGCGCTCGGGATCGAGATAATCGGCCTCGAGATAGGCGACGCCGGTCAAGCCCTGGGGCGCGATCCGTATGCGAAAGCCGCGGTTGAGCTCGCTCTTGAGCTGAGGACTTGTCGGATCATTGATCGGAAACTGAAACATGTTCGACGAGATCGAGATGCGCACCAGCACGTACTGGTGGCGCGTCGAATACTCCGCGCTGGTCAACGTGATCTGTTCCACACGGCCCACCGGCACGCCGCGGAACTTTACCGGCGAGCCGACGTCCAATCCCTGCACCGACTCGTCGATGTAGGTTTCGACGATGCTCTTTTTCTGAAAGATGGCTCCCGCGCCGAGCACGACGACGCCGATGACGCCGATCACGACCGCGCTGATGACAAAAATTCCGATTTTAAAGTAGCTGAACTTTTCCATCGGTCGAAATGTCGAGTCAGAGCATCATGTCACGGGCTGTCATGCTTGATTGTCGCCCGGTGTCTGGCGAAAAAAGAATTGATGGACTCTCGGATCATCGCAGCCGTCGCGCAACTCCTGGGGACTTCCCATGGCGATGATGCCTTTCTCTTGTTTATCCAACATAATCACGCGATCCGCAATCGCGTAGATGCTCGGCAGCTCGTGGGTCACCACGATAAAGGTGATCTTCAAGCTACGCGCCAAGTTCAAAACCAATTGATCCAATTCCGCCGACGTCACCGGATCCAAACCGGCAGACAGTTCGTCGAGAAACAGCATCTGCGGGTCGAGCGCCATGGCGCGCGCGATCGCGCCCCTTTTCTGCATGCCGCCGCTCAACTCCGCCGGCATCAGCTCCGCCGCGGGGGCGAGGCCGACCCGCTGCAGTTTCATCATCGCGATCAGACGGATCGCTTCCGGCGGCAGCTGAGTAAATTCTTCGAGCGGCAGGGCGACGTTTTCGAGCAACGTCATCGAACCGAACAACGCGCCGCTTTGATACATCACGCCGAACTTGCGCAGTATCTTTAGCCGCTCTGCGCCGGAAGTCTCGGCGATATCCTCGCCGTCGATCAAGATTTTTCCCGCCGCCGGCTTGTAAAGCCCGATCATGTGCTTGAGTAACGTGCTCTTGCCGCAGCCCGATCCGCCGAGGATGGCGAACACTTCGCCGGCATAGATTTCAAAGTTGAGCCCCTTGAGCACGACTTCGCCGTCGTAAGCGGCGGTGAAGTCATGCACCTGGATGATCGCTCTGCGCTTCGGCGCCTCGGCCATCTAAACTCCTAGATAGTAGTAAACCACGGAGAAAATCCCATCGGTGATCGCGATCAAAATAATTCCGCTGACCACCGCGCTGGTGGTGGATTGTCCTACCGCCGTGGCGCCGGTGCCCGTTTGCAGACCGCGCAGACAACCGATGGCGGCCACGAGTATGCCGAAGGCAAATGATTTCACCAGACCGCCGACCAGAGATCCGTAGCTCAACGCGTACTGAACTTGATGAAAGAAGGTGACCAATGGAAATCCCAATGAGAGCATTACGACAGAGCCGCCTATCAACCCAACAAGATCGGCAAAGATCGTCAAAAGCGGCGTCATGCACACGGCCGCAACCACCCGCGTGACAATCAAGAACCGCACCGGATCAAGTCCCATGGTTTTGAGCGCATCGATTTCCTCGCGCACTTTCATGGTGCCCAGCTCCGCCGCGAATGCAGACCCGGAACGGCCGGCCAAGATGATCGCGGTCATCAACGGCCCCAGTTCGCGCAACATCGAGAGTCCGATCAGATTAGCGATAAACAGCTGCGCGCCGAATTGGCGCAACGGAACCGCGGCTTGAAAAGCCATGATCAGCCCCATCAGGAAGCCGACGAGCGACACAATCGGCAACGCATTGACACCTGCCGTCTCCGCGACTCGCAAAGCGTCGCGCCAGCGCACGCTGCGCGGATGGAGCGCCGCGCGCACGAGCCCGACACCGAGCTCGCCGACAAAACTGACGAGGATCTGGATATCGCGCCAAACTTCTACGGTGGCTTCGCCGATTTCCTCTGGCAATCCCGCGCGCCCATGCTTGCGCGGCGCCTCGCGCGGGAAGCTCGAAGCGTCATCGTTGAGCAACTCGGTAAATTCGGGCCGGAGCCCGTCGATTTGCAATCGTCCCCGGGCTTGGTTTTGCAACTCGCGCAGCTCGACTAGCAAAGCGATCCCGGCGCCGTCGCAATACTCGATTCTCGACGCGTCGATGACCACATCCGCTGCTTTGGCGGCGCTGACCGCCGAGGTTGCGCGGCGCCAGACCAAGCCCGTCGTGGAGGAATCGAGCCGTCCCGCGATGGTTAGTTTGAAAGAGCCATCGCGCGGGCCTTCAGTGCGTAGTTCAACGCCGGGTTGTGCAGAAGCCATGTCCGTGGGATCGCGAGATAGTTTTATTATGCTTGCTCTCTCCGCCGGGTCAACCCATGCTCAAACAGCGCTCTTTTGCGCAGCAGTGGCGCGAGTGCTCCGGCGATGAGAATCTCTCCCGATCGAAGCAAGGAAAATAGCCCGCGCGAAACCGCCAAGTCCTCGGTCAAAGGCTTGAGGAATACGCTCAGCGTGCTCGACGTGTGAAACGCACAATTCACTTGGGCGAGAAATCGGACCGCGACGATATGCCAGCCGTAAAAAAACTTAGACCGACCGGCGCGTAGTAAGGATGGCGCGTGAAAACTCAATGAAGATTCACCGTGTAGTGAGAGTTTCTACCCTAGCAAGCTTGCTTGCGCTTGTAAAAGCGCTGGCGTGTTTGATTCACGCGCCCCTAGCGGGCTATACAAGGCCTGAGACGAATCCCAAATTACCGAAAGGGTCTGAGTTATGGCAAACAA
>WNGI01000269.1_pt1 | contig 37810 bp, 30 predicted proteins | sample 5400621 | NCBI WGS metagenome assembly WNGI01 (sample SAMN13153374, study PRJNA577476) | soil metagenome | isolation source: 20 cm soil or saprolite under Garry oak tree replicate 1 | place: USA:California | collected 2016-06-15
CTCGACGCCACGACCAGACGCTCGACCGTTCGCGATTGCCGGCGAGTCGCCTCAAGCACGTTGTACGTCCCGCGGACGTTGGATTCGAGCGTCAGGAGAGGAGCACTGAGTCCCACCCCAACGAGCGTCTGCGCCCCAAGGTGAAACACGATCGAAGCGCCACTTTCGGCAACGGCACGCTCCACATCCGCGAGCGACTCGAGATCACCTTCAGTGACGGCGACACGTCCGATGTTGCCGCTCCGAAAAAGCTGGGATCGGAGGTCGCGATCGCGGAGCAAGACGGCGACGTCCGCGCCCTCGTCCAGAAGGCGCTGGATAAGACTCGATCCAACGAGTCCAGTCGCACCCGTTACGAGGACGGACCGGTCCATCCAGAACGAACGATCCGCGGTCACCCGGTGATTCTGACCGGCGGCGGTCAGGCGAGCTCCGTAAGTCCGCACGCGGGCACGGTGTTCCTCTACGGACTCGCGGTCGGCGAAGGCGTGGGGCTAGCGGACGGGGTCGACTCAGACGGGGACGGCGACGGAGAGGGCGAAGGCGTCGGCGTCGGGAGCGGCGGGCACGCATTCGTGCCCGTCGTGAGCTCGAACGTTCCGATAACGCCGTGGATCGTGATCTCTTTCTGGTCGTAGCCGGCCGCGCAAAGGAGGAGCTTGGCGTCCTTGCCGGGATAGGGGCTGATGACCTTGTTGCCACCTTCGTTCGTAATGCCGAGAGACGTGGTGCCTTGGCGGATATCCGCGTTGGCGATGTGTTTGTTCGGATCGCCGGCGTCATTCAACTGGATCGTGAACGAGTTCGGCTGCAGCCGGATCTCCTCCTCCGTCGGCAGCGCTCCATTTTGAAAGTATCCCGGGGCCTCGACCTTGACCCGCGATTCGCGAGGCACGCCAGGAAATGTGAACGTGCCGGTTGATGGGTCGGCTGTCACGGTCCGCGTGCCGAGTGTGATCTTGGCTGGCCCGGCTGTTCCGACCGGCTCGCTCGAGAGGTCATCGACGACGCGGCCATTCATGTCCACGCCGTTCAGCCAACCTCCTATCAGGGTGGCGAGGCCGATGAGAAGGATCGGGAAAAGGGAGGCAAGGCGATACGGCGGGAAGCGTCGATTCAATGAATATCAGGCTAACGTCCCGCCGGCCTGATTGCAGAGTCGACTCGCGCCCGCGACAGCGCCGGGCAACACTGAACCGCGATGGACCGGCCGATTCGGATCATGTTCGCGATCAACACGCTTGAGCGCGGTGGCGCCGAGCGCCAGCTCGTGGAGCTTGCGACCGGCCTCGACCGCGCCCGTTTCGGTCCATCGGTCGTGTGTGTCGTCGCTGGCGGGCCGCTCGCCGATGAGCTCGCCGCCGCGGGGGTCCCCGTATCCGTATTTTCAGCACGCACCCTGCCCGGCCTTGTCGCGCTGACCGCCCACACCCGGCGCCTTGCCCCCGACATCGTCCACGCGTTCCTATTTGGGTCGAATGTGATCGCGACGTTCGCCGCGACGATCGCACGCGTCCCGACGGTGATCACGAGCAGAAGGAGCCTCAGCTTCTTCAAAGACGGCCGACCGCACTACGACCTCCTGCAGGGGATCGCGAATCGATTCACGGACGTCGTGATCGCTAACTCAGAGGCGGTGCGGGCTGACACGATCCGCCGAGAGCGTCTTGACCCCGCGAAGGTGCGCGTCATTCACAACGGTGTGGACTTGACCCGCTTTGGTGATGCCGCCGCCGCCTCGGCGATCCGGGCCGAGCTTCTCTCGGACGGTGGCGGACTGCTCGTGGTCGTCGTCGCGAACCTCATCCCATACAAGGGGCTCGACTACTTTGTCGACGCGTGGAGAGAGGTTCTGAAGCAAGTTCCCGAGGCGCGCGCGGTTGTGGTCGGCGAGGGTCCAGAACGCAAAAGCCTTGAGGCGAGATCGGTCGACATCTCGCCGAGCATCCGCTTCATCGGCAGCAGGGATGATGTTCCCGGGATCCTCGGTGCGGCGGATCTGGTGGTGCAGGCATCACTTGAGGAAGGTTTTCCCAACGCCGTGCTCGAGGCGATGGCGGCCGGACGGGCTGTGGTCGCTACCGCAGTTGGTGGGACTGCGGAGATCGTCCAGCAAGAGCGCACCGGGAGGCTCGTCCCAGAGCGGGATAGCCGCGCACTGGCGGAGGCGATCGTGAGTCTGCTGCGCGATCCGGACTCCAGACACGCGTTCGGGCACGCGGGCCGGCAGCGGATCGAAAACAGCTTCTCGATCTCTCCCATGGTCGCGAGGTACTCGACCCTGTACGAGTCCCTGGCGCGAAGATGAATTCGACAAGACCCTTTCGGGTTCGGCGAGAACAAGCGCCGGCTCTACGCTGCGCTCCGTTGGGACGAGCGAACTCGCGCGCCGTCCGCCGCGGTCGCGTGAGGCGGTATCTCCTCGACGACGTACTTGAACCATAGTTCGAGCATCAACAAAGCCCATAGCCTCGGCGTGTGATCCGCACGGCCCGAGAGATGCTCGACAACGAGCCGCCTCGCGATCGTACGATCGACGACGGGCCTTTCCGGCATATCGAGGAGCGCGTCTTCCACTAGAGGACGCAGTGGTCCGCGCATCCAGCGACCAACTGGGATGCCGAAACCCATCTTGCTTCGACCAAGGATCTCGTCGGGAAGAGTGCCCTTCATGAGTGTGCGAAGAAGGTATTTCGACTGACCGCTCCGGAACTTCAGATCGACTGGCAGATGGGCTACGAACTCGATGAGCTGATGGTCAAGCAACGGCGAGCGTCCCTCGAGTGATGCCGCCATCGTCGCGATGTCCATCTTCACGAGTAGGTCGCCGGGCAAATACGTTCGGTAGTCGATCGCGAGCACGCGGTCGAGATCGTTTGCGGGAATGCCCTCCCGGATCGCTTCGTCAAAGAGGTCGAGCGGACGACCGCGGTCCTCCACAGACTCCCCGAATGAACCGTCCCCCGCTGTGAAGTAGCCCACGAGCGCGAGATAGCGCGCGTCCGGGGGCGCGCCGAGGACGGCGCCCACGCGTCTTGCGCGCCGGATGACTTTCGGCACCGAAGCCGCTCGGGGCAGCAGGCTCAGGAGCTTCGCCGTCGCCTGAAGCGCCGGTCTCGGCACCCGATCGAGCGCGGATCCCAATCGGGCTAGCCGGTAGCGGTCGTACCCCGCGAACAGCTCGTCGCCGCCATCGCCGTTCAGGGCGACGGTCACGTGTTGCCTGGCGACTTTCGCTACGTAGTAGGTCGGCACGATCGATGAGTCAGCGAAGGGACTACCGAGATGGCGGACGAGCATTGGAAGAACGTCCAGCGCCGACGGTTCGACGATGAACTCTTGGTGCTGCGTCGAGAATCGTTCCGCAACGAGCCTGGCGTACTTCAGCTCGCTGAAATCGCTCTCCGGAAATCCGATCGCGAAGGTGCGGACGGTCTGCGAGTTCGCTGCCATGAACGCGACGACGGTGCTCGAGTCCAGCCCTCCGGAGAGAAACGCACCGAGCGGGACGTCGCTCATGAGCCTGACCCGCACGGCCTCATCGAGCTCGGCCCGGAGGCGATCGAGGGCCTCTGGCTGGGCGATCTCGGTCTTCGGCTCGAACGCAAATCGCCAGTAGGAGTTGTCGTCGCGGACAATTCCGTTGCTGAACGTCAAGAAGGTCGCCGGCCGCAAGCTCCGGATCGCCGCGAACCCGGTCCGAGGCGGCGGCACGTAGCCGAGAGATAGGTATTGCGCGATGGCGGTCTCATCGACCGTCCGATCAACCCCTATCGCGAGCAGCGCCTGTATCTCGCTCGCGAACGCGATCCCAGCTGACGTCCTCGCATACACCAGCGGTTTCTTCCCAACGCGATCTCTTGCCAGAAGGAGCTTCTCCTTCCGCTCGTCCCATAACGCGAGGGCGAACATCCCGCGGAGATGAGAGACGAATTGGTCGCCGTACTCCTCGTAGGCATGCGGCAAGACCTCGGTGTCGTTCTCGGTCTTGAAGACATGTCCGCGCTGCTCAAGATCGGTTCGGAGTTGCTGGAAGTTGTAGATCTCGCCGTTCTGGACCGCGAAGATGGTGCCGTCTTCGTTAGCCATCGGCTGGTTGCCATGGACCAGGTCGATGATCGCGAGGCGCCGGGCCCCAAGGACCGCGCCCGAGCCGGATCGCACCCCCTCGTCATCGGGACCTCGATGCTGGAGGTGACCCAGCATGGCTCGGACCTGCCGTTCACCTGCCTGGCTGTCCGGCCCGACCACACCCGCGATTCCACACATTGGGACGACTCTAATTGGGACGGTTGCGGGTGTGCCTCTCTACCGCGGGAACGCGGCGGCCACTCCGGCGTCGACGGTGATCACGCAACCGGTCATCCGTGACGAGCGCTCCGAAAGGCAGAAGACGATGGCATCGGCGACGTCGGACGTGCGTACCGCCCGGCCGAGGAGGCTGCGGTCGGCGTAGAAACGCTCCAGCTCCTCGACCGCTACCCCATGAGCCTTCGCGCGCTCGCGCCTCAGCCCTTCGTCCCAGAGCTTAGAGCCCTCGAAGATCGCATCGGGGCTGACGACGTTCGCACGGACACCCGTGCGCCCAGCTTCGATCGCGACCATTCGGGCGAGCTGTACCTCCGCGGCCTTCGCGACGCTGTATGCGCCAAAACCTTCCCCTGGACTGAATGCGTTCTTTGAGGCGACGAAGACAAGGCTTCCTCCTAAGCGTTGGCGCTCAAGCACGGGAAGGAGCCGTCGGACCAAAAGGAAGTGGGAGGTCGCGTTCACGGCGAGGCTCCGCTCCCAGTCCTCTATCGCGAGATCGACCAGGCGTCCGGCCACGGCTACGCCTGCGTTCGAGACGAGTCCGTCGACACCGCCGAAAGTAAGGATCGTTTCCCGCACCAGTCGATCGACCACGTCGGGGTCGGTGATGTCACCGGTCACAGCGATCGGATCGTGACCGGCCTCGCGAATCTGCTCGGTCGCCTCATCGAGCCCGACCGCGTCCCGATCGCACATGGCGAGGTGCGCTCCCAACCGCGCCAGCGCCATGGCCGTATCGCGGCCGATGCCCGAGGCGGCGCCCGTCACGATCACGACCCTGCCGGCCAGATCGGTAGCGCTAACCGGCTTGAGCTTCGCGAGCTCCAGCGGCCAGTACTCGATGTCGAAGATCTCGCGCTCGGTGAGCGGCGCGATGTCGCCGAAGGCGTCAAGGACGTCCGCGGCCACACCGTGGGTATGCATGGCGACCTCCGCGGTCGACCAGGCCAACCGCGCCTCGGGTGCCGCGGCGATGAGCCCGAGACCCGGCACCAGTACGACCGCCGGAGCTGCTTCCCGCGGCCGCGCACCCGGCGGCATCCGATCGGAGTGGCGCGATACGAAGTCGCTGTATTCGCGCTCCAATCCATCGATCACTCCACCGACATCGTCCGCGGACCGAATTACAGCCGTCCACGGGCGCGTCCGTAGCAAGTGATCCGCGGTCGCAGGACCGGCACGGGCGACCCGTTCTACGTCGGGACGATCGCTGATGGCTCTGCCGTGGGGCTCGAGCGCGAGGATCCGATAGCCGTTCCGCGAAAGCCGTCCGCGAAGCGTCAGAAGCAAACGCTCGGCATGATCTCGGTCCAGTGGAGGGACCGCGGGACCACGGACCGCCCTTTCGGCCTTTCGCTCGCGAAGAAACGTCTCGGCCCGATGGGTGAGCTCGAGCGTCCGCTCCATACAAGCGCGTGCATCATCGCTCCATGTGACCAACCCATGGTGCGAGAGAACGGCGGCGTCGCCCTTGAGCTCGGACACCTGCTTTGCGAGGTCGAATCCGGGCCGGATATACGGGACGACCGGCACATCAGCGCCGAGCACATCGGAGACACGCGCCGCACCGTCCGTCGTGTTCGTCAAAGCGCAGATCGCGTCCGCGTGGACGTGATACACGAACGTCGAGGGCCGGAACGCGTGCAGCAACGTTTCGATCGACGGACGTCCCGACCCTGGCTCCACGAGCGACCGCATGAAGAAGGACGTCATGTCTTCGTCCGTCATCCGACTACGTGGGCGCAGGGTCAGGAGATCGTCAAGGTAAAGGCGGGAGAACCCGGCAGCGTCGATGGTCCGCATGTCGGCCCCGCTTGCTTTGATGACGAGGACTGGACGCGTGTGCCCAAGGTGGTCGAGCTCCGTCGTCTTCGCCGATATGTTTCCGCCGCCGTGGAGAACCAGGCGACGATCGGCCCCGACGCGGTGCGCGGTTTCGATCAGTGATGCGACTGTCGCGGAGAGGTCCATTACGGGCGAGTGAGGATAGGGTCGGTCCCCGGATAGATCACACGAGACTCCGTCACGATCGCAGTCACGAGATCGACAGGCGTCACGTCGAATGCAAGGTTGAGCGCGCTCGATCGCTCGGGCGCTATCCGGACGCCGCCGATGCAAAGCACTTCGTTGGGATCGCGTTCCTCGATGTCGATTGCCGCGCCCGTGGCGGTGTCCGGATCAAGCGTGGACTCCGGAGCTGCGACGATGAAAGGGATCCCAGCGCGTCGTGCCGCGAGTGCATGCGCGACCGTACCGATCTTGTTGGCAACGTCGCCGTTCAGGGCGATGCGGTCGGCACCGACGACGACGGCGTCGACGCGTCCGGTCAGGATGAGACCCGGCCCAGCGCCGTCAACGATGACCCGGTGAGGCACACCCATCCGGCCAAGCTCCCAGGCCGTCAAGCGCGAGCCCTGGAGAAGCGGCCGCGTCTCGCCAACGAAGACCTCGGAGATGCCTCCTCGCTCGTGGAGAACGCGGACGATCGAGAGCGCGGTCCCCCACTCAGTGCCCGCCAGCGCACCAGCGTTGCAGTGAGTCAGGATCCGTCTCCGCCCTTCGAGAATTGCCGCTCCGCGCTCGCCGATCGCGCGGTTCGCGCGGACGTCTTCCTCGAGCACCCGGGTGGCTTCGGCGACCATCGCCTGGCGGCCGCCCGCGGCAAGCGCCGCGACGCGTTTCGCGCCCCAGCTGAGATTCACCGCTGTCGGGCGGGCCTTGATGAGACGCTCCGCGGCATCCTTGGCGGCCTTGGTCACGTCCACGTGTTCTTCCTCGGCACGGCATGCGGCGAGGGCAACGCCCAGAGCGCCAGCCACCCCGAGAGCCATCGCTCCGCGAACCGCCAGTCGGCGGATCGCGTCGACGAGCTCGTCGACCGTGCGCAGGTAGAGGACACGCTCCTCCGCCGGAAGCGCCGTCTGGTCGATGATGACAATCTCGTCGGAGCGCCAATCGATCGTCCGCACCGGCAAAACATAGCGCGCCTCTCTGGAAGTCTCACCGGAGCATTCTTCGGCTAGCGTTTGAGCGATGAGACCCGCTCGGGACTTGACCGCGTTGATCGTCTGTCCGGTCTGCCGCGGCAGCCTGTCCGATGCAGAGAAAGAACTGCGCTGTCAAACATGTCGACGCGCATTCGCGAAGGTCGGCGGAGTTCCGATCCTCCTTCACCCCGATTCGCAGTTCGTCACGGGTTCGGGAAGATCGGAGCCATCAGGTCGAGGGCGTTTCCAGCGGGCGCTCAGGAGAGGGTTGCCCTCAAACCTCGCGATGACCACATGGATCGACAAAAGTATCTTCGAGTTCCTTGGGCGGCTGACTCCCGAGATGACTGTCTTGAACCTGGGATCCGGTCAAGGCACGTTCGACCGGTTCATACCTTCAGGTCTTCATCTCATCAACCTTGATGTCAGCCCAAGTGAGCGCACGGATCTCGTCGCGGACGGGCACTACCTGCCGTTTCGGGACTCTTCGCTCGATGCGGTTTTTAGCAATGCGGTTCTCGAGCATGTCGAACGACCGTGGGTCGTCGCCGACGAAATCTGGCGCGTGTTGAAGCCTGGTGGCTGGGCTTTGATCAACGTCCCGTTCCTCAACGTCATTCACGACGCGAACGATTACTTTCGCTATACGGACAAAGGGCTGCGCGTCCTCTTCTCGCGATTCGAGCAACTCGCCGCGGGAGTGAGCGCGGGACCTTCTTCGTTCCTCGGCCCATTCCTGATCGAGTACGTGTCGTGCTTTGTCCCCACACGACCACTCAAGATGGCCACCCGCCAGATGATGTCACTTCTCGTGTGGCCGCTGAAATACGCTGACTTCTTGATCCGGAAGAATCCGAACCTCCGCACGACCGCCGACGGCTTCTACTTTGTCGGGGCGAAGCGCTAGCCGTGTGCGGCATAAGTGGGGTCTTCGGTACCGGCGACGTTGCGACGGTGCGGAACATGCTCGACGCGCTCGCGCACCGAGGTCCGGATGACGAGCATTTCGAGAGCGGCGCCGAGTTCACGATCGGAGCTCGCCGTCTGAGCATCCTCGACCTCGATCACGGCCGGCAGCCTATGTCTGACGAGCGTGGACGGGTCTGGGCGGCCCTGAACGGTGAGCTCTACAACTACCCGACGGTTCGCGAGGGCCTTGTCGCGCGAGGACACCGACTCACAACGCGGTGCGATACGGAGGTGCTTCCCCACCTCTACGAGGAGTGCGGTCCGTCCTTGGTGAAAGCCATCGACGGGATGTTCGCGGTGGCGCTCTGGGACGACGAGCAGAAGGTCGGGATGCTGGCACGCGATCGGATGGGAAAGAAGCCCATCTACTACCTCCGGCGAAACGGCAGTCTGTACTTCGCCTCCGAGATCAAGGCGCTCCTTCGAATTCCCGGGTTCGAGCGAAAGCTGAATCTCGAGGCGGTGCATCACTTCCTCAGCTTCAAGCACGTCCCGAGTCCTCTCTCGATCTTCGAAGGAATTCGAATGTTGCCGCCTGCCCACACCCTCGTCTTCCGGCCGGGGGGCGAACCCGTCGTGACTCGATACTGGTCGGCGGACTTCACGCCCGATCCCGCGGTCACCGATCTCGGGGAAGCTGAGATCGTCGATCGAATCGTTGCTCTTCTCCGAGAGGGCGTGACGAAGCGGCTCCTCTCGGATGTACCCATCGGCTTCCTGTTGAGCGGCGGCATCGACTCCAGCCTCTCGACGGTGCTCGCGGCAGAGACCGCCGGCGCGAGGGTCAAGACGTTCTGTCTTACCTACGCGGACGACTCCACGACCCCAGGAAAAGAGGACGACCGCAGGTGGGCTCGCTGGGTCGCCGAAAAGTACGGCACCGAACATCGCGAGGAGACCGTGCAGTTCACGGACTTTCCCAAGGAGCTGCGGCGCATCCTCACGGCGTTCGACGAGCCGTTCGCCGGGGTCATGTCGACATACCTCTTGTCTCGACTGATCAGCCGCCATGTAAAGGTGGCGCTTGCTGGAGATGGCGCCGATGAGCTCTTCGGAAGCTACCGCTCACACCGGTTGGCGTTACCCATCGCGAACTACGAGCGCTATGAGGTCAGCGGCGACGAATCCTTGTTGCGGCCGTTCGAGAACGACCCCGGGACAATCAGAGCTCTCGCCGGCGAAGAGTGGCAGTGGCGAAGCACGATGTTCACCTTGAGCGAGGCGGAGAAGGCGGCGCTCTACCAGTCCGACGTCGTCGCGGCGACTCGGGGTTACAGCAGTCCTGGTCTCCTCCATCGGGAGGCGGCGCTCCTAACGGCGCGGGATCCCGTCAATCGGATCCTCGAGCTCGAGTTCCGGACGATCTTTCCGGACCAGGTCCTCACCTTCGTGGATCGGCTTTCGATGGCACACTCGCTTGAGCTCCGAAGCGCATACCTCGATACGGCGCTCGTCGAATTCGTCGCGCGCGTCCCGGGTGAGCTGAAGCTGCGCGGCGGCGAGACCAAGTACCTCCTCAAGAAGGCAGCCCTTCGATACTTCCCGCCGGAGATGGTCTACCGCAAGAAAGAAGGGTTCCTGATGCCGATCACGACCTGGCTGGCGAAGGATCTCGGGAGCTATGTTCGGGACACCCTGAGCGCGGACCGTCTCGCGCGGCACGGCCTCTTCCGTCCTGAGGCCGTCGTCTCGCTCATCGACGACGCTTACGCGGTTCCCGACGATTACCTGCGAATGAACAAGGTCTTCTCGCTTCTGGTCTTTCAAGAGTGGTATGACCTCTACTTCGGCTAAGACCGTTGCAGTTCTGCAGCCGGGCTATCTCCCATGGATCGGATTCTTCGACCAGGTCCGACGGGCGGACGTCTTCGTGTATTACGACGACGTCCAATTCGACAAGCACGGCTGGCGCAATCGAAACCGAATCAAAGGGCCCGCCGGTCCTCACTGGCTCACCGTGCCGGTCCTTCATCACGGCAAACCGCGGATCCTCGACGTCGTGATAGACGAACGCGGGCCCTGGGCTCGCCGGCATATCGGGACGATCCGGCAGTACTACGCGGGCGCGCCATTCCTCCAGCGCTACCTCGGCGATCTCGAGAAGCTCTTGTTGCGCCGGTGGGAGCGTCTGGTCGATCTCGACCTCGCCGTTGCGGGTCAGATGATGGAGTGGCTAGACATCCGCACCCAAGTCGAACGGTCGTCGTGTCTCGGCATCGAGGGTGAGCGGAGCGAGCGTCTTCTCGGCATTTGTCAACGATTCCAAGCCACGCGGTACTTGAGCGGCACCGCAGCGAAAACGTACCTTGATGTTGCGCTCTTCGAGCGCAACGGGATCGATGTCGTTTGGCAGGACTTCCATCACCCGACCTACCCACAGCTTCATGGAGAATTTCTTCCGTACCTCTCTGCTGTCGACCTTCTGCTGAACTGTGGCGAGCGCAGCCCGGCTATCCTGCGTGGTGAGGGAGATAGGCCGATATGAAGACGATTCTTGTCACCGGCGGGGTCGGGTTTATCGGCAGCACCCTCGTCCGCCATCTCTTCGCCAAGTACCCGACGTACCGTTTCATCGTGGTCGACCTTCTGACGTACGCGGGGCGGATCGACAACAGCCCGGCGAACGCCATGGAGTCTGGCCGCTACGAATTCTGGTACGGGGACGTCGGGAACGGCGAGCTCATCGAGAACCTCGTGGGCCAATCCGACGTCGTCGTGCACATGGCCGCCGAGACGCACGTGACCCGATCGATCTACGACAACCGGTTGTTCTTCGACACAGATGTCCTCGGGACCCAGACCGTTGCGAACGCCGTGGTGAAGCATCGGGATCGGATCGAGCGCTTCATTCACGTCTCGACCTCGGAGGTCTACGGGACGGCCATGTCCGACCGAATGGACGAAAACCACCCGTTGAATCCTCTTAGCCCCTACTCCGCCGCGAAGTGTGGGGCGGACCGGCTCGTCTACGCGTACCGAGCGACGTACGGCATCCCCGTGGTGATCGTGCGTCCTTTCAACAACTACGGACCCCGCCAACACCTGGAGAAGGCGATCCCTCGCTTCATTACGAGCTGCCTGCTCAACGAACCACTTCGCGTGCACGGTGACGGGTCGGCGATGCGCGATTGGCTTTTTGTCGAAGACAATTGCGATGCCCTCGACCGCATCCTCCACGCGGATCGTCAGGCCGTTATCGGCGAGGTCATCAACATCGGGACCGGCGACGCCATGAGCATCCTGCAGGTCGCGACAGCCGTGCGGGACGCCATGCGAGCGGAGCGGAGTCCCATCGAGTTCATCGGCGATCGCCCCGGCCAGGTCTTCCGTCACACCTGCGACGCGTCGAAAGCGAAGCGACTCGTCGGCTGGAAGCCGTGTACGCCGTTCGCGGATGGGCTCCGTCGGACCATCGACTGGTATCGCGACAACAAGGCATGGTGGCAGCCGCAAATGTGGATGCGTCAAATCCCCATCATTACCGCGTCCGGAAAAAGGGAGCTCCATTGATGGCAACGACCAGACGACGGACCAGGCCGATCCCCTTCTACCAACACAGCCTTGGCCGCGCCGAGCTCGATGCGATCGCCGAGGTTTTCGCCGGCCCTATCCTGACCACCGGCGAGACCGTCGCCAAGTTCGAGCGGCGCTTCGCCGAATACGTGGGGCGACGGCACGCCCTCGGAGTCATGAGCTGCACGGGCGCACTCCATATCGCCCTGGTCGCTCTCGGCATCGGCCCAGGAGACGAAGTCATCACAACCCCCATGACCTTCGTTGCGAGCTCTCTCGCGATCATGGAGGCTGGCGCAACGCCGGTGTTCGTCGATGTCGAGCCCGACACCGGGAACATAGACGCCACACGAGTCGAGGCTGCGATCACGGAGCGCACTCGTGCGATCCTCCCCGTGCACCTCTACGGTCAGATGGTCGACATGCGCGCCTTACGCACGATCGCCGACCGGCACCATCTCCGTATCGTTGAAGACACCGCCCACTGCATAGAAGGAAACCGCGATGGAATCCGCCCCGGCGAGCTATCGGACGCGGCTTGCTATTCCTTCTACGCGACCAAAAGCATCACATGTGGCGAAGGCGGCGCGGTCGTCACGGATGACCAAGAACTTGCGAAATCGCTTCGGCTCCTTCGGCTTCATGGAGTCACGAAGACCGCGCACGACCGCGAGCGAGAGGGATTCCAGCACTGGGATACGGTCACGCTCGGTTGGAAATACAACATGGACAACATCCAAGCGGCCATTCTGCTGCCGCAGATCGACCGCATTGACGCTGACTGGCAGCGGCGGAAGGAGCTCGCGGCGCTTTACGAGAAACGGCTTCGGACGGTCCCGCAGGTCAGGGTCCCGGTGACGAGGCCCGGCGTTTCCCATGCGCAGCACCTCTTCACAGTCTGGATCGGTGATGACCGGAGAGACGCTGTGGTCAATGGCTTACGCGAGCTCGGGGTAGGTGCGATGGTGAACTACGACGCGATCCACCCTCACACCCTGTTCCGCGAGCGGCTAGGAACGAAGGTCGGGGACTTCCCTCATGCGGAGCGAATCGGACGCGAGACCATATCTCTTCCGCTGCACGCGCGCCTCGAGCCTGAAGAGGTCGACGGCGTCGTCGATGCTCTTCGATCGGTCCTTGAAGAGGCGCGCTAGCCGCACGATCCAACTCGCGGACGGCTCGTGACCAGCTTCGCGCTTTGGCTCGTCAGCCTTGGTGGCCGAGCCACCGGCCTGGTGCTTTCGACCCTGAGCGTCGTCGTTCTCGCGCGCTCGCTCGGCCCGACCGGGCGTGGCGAGTACTTCCTGTTCGTCACGTTGGTTCTCGTTCTCGCGGCGGTCGCCGATCTCGGCATCTCCCAAAGCGCGCTGGTGTTCGCGAGCCGAAGGGAGGCATCGCTACTCTCCATCCATAGCGTCGCGGTCCGTCTGACCCTGGCCATCGGCGCGATCGTGGCTCTCCTAGCGGCGGGCGTCCTCGGAGTGGCTGGAGAAACGCTCGTCCCGGGCATGCCACGCGAGTGGTCCCTCGCGGCGCTCGGGCTGGTCCCAGTAAGCATGTACGGAAACTTCTGGACCGGAATGATGATCGGGGCGCGCCGCATCGTCGAAGTGAGCGCAGTCTCGATGGCAATGACTGCCCTCGCTCTGGCCGCGAATCTCGTCTTCGTCGCCACGACGCGCCAGACCGTTGTGGCAATCGCTATTTTCGCGATGGTGCTGGCGCTGCAGGCGGGGACGATGTTCGCGATCGCTTCGCGCGTGGTGCGCCATGCGACTGATCTTCCGGCCGAGCCCGTTGGAACGATCAGAGCAGTCGTGACTTTCGGAGCCCGGGGATATCCCGGCGCGATCAGCAGCCTTATCTGGGCACGGGCTGCGGTCTTCGTTCTGAACGCAACTCATGGTCCGGCTGCAGTGGGCGTTTTTTCGGTCTCGCAGCAGCTCGCTGAAAAGACGCTGCTTCCGATTCAGGCGATGCAGGACGTGATCTTCGCTCGCATCGCGAAGCTTCCGCATCCAGAGGCAACGGAGGTTCTCAACCGGTTTGTCCGGGTGACACTCGCTGCGGCCGTACCCGCGATAGCCGCACTCGTGCTCGTCAGCCCGGCACTCATAGTCGTTCTCTTTTCTGACGCGTTTCGCGGCTCTATCGTGCCGCTGCGTCTCCTCCTTGCGGGAAGCGCAGTCCAAATCGTGCCGATGCTGCTGACGTCCTATTTCCTAGGGCAACTCCGCCGTCCGTTGCTCTTGTCATCCCTCGCCTGGTTGAACGCCACCGTCAATCTCTTGCTGCTCGTCATGCTGGTTCCCGATGGCGCGGAGATCGGCGCGGCTGCAGCCATCGTCGTGACGCAGATCATCGGAACCGTCATCGTGTTCGCGCTCTATCTACGGATGTCGAAGACCGATCTGATGTCCGTTGCGATTCTCCGGCCCGACGACATCGCGCTCGTGCGCCAGCAAGTGCGCCGACTCGTACACCACTAGTACGGGAATGGCGGTCGTTCGGGTGCTACACGTCATCGACGGCCTGGCCGGAGGCGGAAGCGAACGATGGGTCTACGACATTGCGCGCCTGTCCGACCCAACGCGAGTGCGACACCGCGTCACGACGGTCCACCCGGACCTGCGGCGCTTCGTGTACGCGGAGAAACTCCGCCGGCTTGGGGCGTACGGCGGGCCCTGGCGCCAAGCCGAGACGACTCCATCCGGCGATAGGGTCGTCCGGCGACCGGTGCGACTCAGTGACCATGGAATACTCACGCGGGCGCTCCGCCTCGCCTGGCATGGTGGAATCGTCTTTCCCACCGGGGGTTACCGAGCATTGCGCGAGTGGCTTTCCTTTCGGCCCGATGTCATACACGGCCATACATTTCACGGATTCGTTCTTGCGCTGCAGCTCGCACGCATCGCTCGGGGGCCACTTGTACACACAGTTCCGTGCCTCTTCGCGCAGATGGAAGACGCCGGATATGGTTGGCTCCCCCGTTTCTACCGGACCTCACATCATCGCGTCGGACGCTTCTTCACCGCGTACCCAGACGAGCTGAAAAGCGTCGGCGTACCAAGTTCGAAAATCGAAGAGCTCCGAGGCGTCGTGGACTTCGGGGGCATCGACACAGCGCTCGCCGGAGCTGCGACCGACCGAGGTCGAGTCCGCTCAATGTTGGGCATTCCAGCCGACGCACCTGTGGTTCTTTCGGTCGGTCGCCTGCATCACTCAAAGGGGCACAGCCATGGCGTTGATGCAGTGGCGCTTGCCCACGAACGCGTCCCCGACCTGCGCTGGATCTTGCTGGGCGATGGGCCGGAGCGTGCCTCTCTGGAAGCGCGAGTCCGGCAGCGAGGCATCGCGGACCGCACACACATGGCTGGTTTCGTGAGTGATGTGCTCCCCTACTACGCGGCAGCCGATCTGTATCTGCGGACGAACACCATCGAGGGTGAAAATCAGGCGAGCTATCAAGCGATGGCGATGGGGCTGCCGGTCGCCGCGTTCGACACAGGCGCCAATAACGATCTCGTGCCCATTGCGGAGCATGGACTGCTCGTTCGAACCGGGGACGCCTCCGGTCTGGCCGATGCGATCGTAGAGCTGCTGTCCGCTGCGGATCAGAGCGCCGGGCTGGGCAGACGCGGCCAGGTATACGCTCGTGCGCACCTCGACGTTGATCGCTCGATCGGTGCCTTTACAAGGACGTACGAGCTCCTGGCGCGTCCTACATCAGGTTCGCCTCAGGCTGGCGGGGCGTAGCTCCCCGGGCGGACTCCCTCGTGGACCGGCGAGTGCTCCGAAGGGGCACGCACCGACACCGTGCTGTCCAGAGGTCGCTCGACCACCGTCTTCGCATCCGGATCCACGACGAACTCCGCAACAGGGACGAAGACAAAGGCGTTCTCTTCCTTCTTGATAGCGCGGTATTCAAATACGAAGTGGTCCGCGGTCGAGCGAGGCAACGTGCGCGAGTACCGAAGCAAACGGTCGTGGAAAAGCTGGGAGTCGCTCGGGTAGTACTTCAGGGTCGTGAAGATGCTGGTGATCGCGATCATCTCGCACACGTGCGCGAATCGGTGAAACAGCGCGTTCCGGAAGTCGGAGACGACCGTTCGGGTGCCGCCGGCCTTGGGCTGGACCTGGATGTTAATCAGGAAATTCACAAGGTCGGCCGAAAAGACCCGCCAGAGAATGATGCCGAAGAAGTTCGTATAGGTCTCTAGGGCCTTCTGCCACGGCTCCGGTAGTCGGCGACGGAAGTAGAAGTTGATCACGAGGCCGCCATACGCGACTGGCAACAGCGCGACATATGCCACGAGGAGCCCGGCTAGTACTTGGACCGCGAGCGGGGGCAGCAAGGCCGACGAGACCACCGGCGCGGCGGGCCACATCGATTCAATGAATCGACCACCGACCGTGTCCGGCGCGAAGAAAAGCACACCCGAGAGCATCACCATCTCGCAGAGGAGGCCGAGCCGGATCTGTGTTGCGATGAACGCGAACGTGCCGATCAGGATCAATCCGCCGATAAAACGCGTTGGCGGGAACAGCATCGTCGCGGCAGCGGCGAGCTCGGTCGCCCACGCAAGTTGGTTGAGTACACGGTAGATGGTGTGTTTCGGAGGTAGCCGCTTGTACCAGCGCCACCAGTAACCCCATTGGGGATTGGTCAGCCCGAACTCCATACCGTGGTTCTGGAGGTACCCCGACCGAATCTTGTAAAGCGCAGCCGCGAGAAAGATCAGGCCGAGGTCGAGCTGCAATGCGAAGAGCGCGAGCGGACGGAGCGAGGGTGCGTGCTGCGTCGTCAGCTCGAGCACGAACACCGCGACCGCCAACCAGTAGGTCATGAAACCCGGGGCGCCCATCCCGCGAAGGACCCCGCGCCAGCGCATAAAGATCGCGAAGTAACGCGCGAGCACGAGGTTCGCGAGCGCGGCGACGACTGTCCATTGGCCGATGATGAGAAGGACGGCTGAGAGTAGCCAGACCGCGAGCGCCACCGGCATGGCAATCGGGTTTTGGACGACGTCGACGGCTCGAGACGACGCTGCGTATCCGCCCCAACGTTCGCTCAGGAAAAAGCGTCGCGCCTGCGGAAGCATCCCGATGATCGCCGCCGCGAGGAGGATCCCGTACGCGACGCGGATGAACGCGACGACGCTGTCGCTGATCTCGGGGAGCAGACCCGTCATGGTTGCTTGCCATCGAGACGCCCCAAGAGGTACACATCGACCGGCCCTTCCGCCGTGACACGATCCTCCTTGAGAACACCCTCGAGAGCGAAGCCGGCCTTCTCAAAAGCTCTCCGCGCACGCTGGTTGAATCCGAGGACGTAGGCGTAGACACGACGGAGGCCGACCGGACCGAACGCGTACTCAGAAAAGAGGCGGATCGCCTCGGTCCCGGCGCCGCGTCCCGCGCGCCCTGCCGCGCCGACGACGATCCTGAGCTCGGCCTTACGGTCCATCTCGTCGATCGCCCATAACCACACGTTGCCGATATGCTCGCCGGTAACGATGTCTTCGATCGCCATGTACAGGCGATCGGATGAGGACGCGAGTGAGTCGAACCAACGTTCATGCTCGCGCTCGGTCACCGGCTGCCGCCGCCCCAGCAGGCGCATGAGCTCCGGGTCATTCGCCCATTGGCGTGTCTGATCGATGTGTCGTGCCGCGAGGGGGACAAGCCGTACGAGCTCCCCTCGGATGGCCTCCGACTCGCGCCCGGACTCAGTCCTTTGGCTCGTAGATCTCCACGTCGACGCCAAGGTCCTTCTTCATCACGTCCTTCAGGTGATCGCCCGACGTCTTGAGCACCCGCAGCCAGCCATAGTCCCAATCACGAATCCCGGCTTTCCAGGCGGAGCACCCGCGGCACGGATAGGCCTCTGCGCCCCGACCCTTCAGGTGGATGTCGCGGTACCAGCTGAAGGCCTCACCCTGCCAGATGTCCTTAAGGGAAGACTCCCACGCATTCGGGAAGAGCTTCGCTGTTCGGAATGAGATGTCTTGTCCGCAAAGCGCGATGCGCCCGAGCGTGTCGACGTTCAACCGTTCGAACGGCCACACGCACGGAGCCTTCTGCTCGGTCGGAAGATCTTTGTAGAGGTGCCGATCGAGGGCCTTGCCCTCCGGAATGGTGGTGTTGTCGTCCCAGGTGAGGAATTTCCGCGTGATGACCTCGTCGACACCGACTGTGTTCATCCAGAAGTCGATTGCGGCATCGAGCTTCCCCTCGATCGCTTCCTGCCGAATGACCGAGACGACGATCCGCGATGGGGCCGCGTACTCCTTGCGAAGCGCGAGGGCGGCTCGAACGTTTGCGACCTTGTCGTCCCACCACAGCTCGGCATTGCGAGGCGGTCCACCGTGGGGCGGCCGAACCTTCGCGTAGGTCTCGGCGTCTCCGGCATCCATCGAGAACTCGATGAGATCGATGCCGGCCTTGAGGACCCGCTCGAGCTTCGTCCGCAACCGAGGTATCGGTCCGAACATGCTGCCGTTCGTGTTCAGCCAGATGCGGGCGCCCTTCTCCTTGGCGTACTCGATCATGTCGACAAGGTGCGGGTGAAGCATTGGCTCGCCGCCGCCGGTGCAGCGGAGCCACGCGCCGAACGGGCCAGCCTCGTCGGCGATCTTCTTCCAGAGCTCGACCGGAAAAAGATCGCCGTCGCGCTCGTGATAGAACTTTCGGATCTCCGAGTTTCCGTCGGTGTAGGGGCACATCGGACATCCGTAGTTACAGGGATAGATGATCGAGAGCACGACCATGAGTGGAAATTGCTCCGCCCCCGTCCGTAACCCGTACACGGCCGGCAGCTTCGCCTTCGCCTCTAAGGCCATCGCGACTTCCTCATGAGCAAAATGCTAGTCGACGCATGAAGCGACCAGCCGCTCGGTGCCCAAGCATATGGAGCAATACTGCGCTCGACCGACATCGCTTCATTCAGATCTCAGCGGCATCGTCAACCGCCCTAGAGGTGTTCGGCGGGGACGGGTGCCGCGTCGTGGCGAACGTAGTCATCGAACACTTGGGCGAACTCTGGCGGCAGGAGAAACAGCATTCCATCCGCAGTTCCGTACCGCGCATCACAACCGTCGCACGTGTCGCCGGCCAGCCCAGCCCCACAACGGGGACATACCAGATCGGTCGCGAGGCGGACCGGCTCAGGCATCAGGCCGTCGCACTCATAGAAGACGAACGTGTCCTTCGTGCGATCCCCGCCTGCGTCGAACGCGAGGAGCAGCCGGGCGAGCGATGCGGTCAGAGGGAGAGCGAGTGGACGGAGCGGTCCGAGGAACAGGCCCTTCAGGATCGCCGGCGTCGGAGGTCCGTAACAAAGCATCAGGAAGGAAAAGAGCCCACAGAAGAAGAATGTGCGCTCGGTCAGGAACGAGACTCGCTGACGAACATGCGCCACGTCGGCGATCTCGCGATCCAACGTAGAACCATCTTCGAGATGTTGTAAGGAGCGCCGCTCGATCCGTTTCGCGGAGCGGGCCGCAAGCCCCGCGGCACCGATGCCTCGGAGCACGAGGGGTACCGTCCAGCTCGTCGCCCAGTAGGTCGTGTTCTCGTTGAAAAGGATGACCGATGCGAGAGTGGCCCAATTGGTCACAGTCGTTTGTTTGTCGGTGATGTGATGGAGGAAGTTCAAAGAGAGCACGAGATCGAAGGCTCCCGGGCGGACCGGTGGGTGGAGCCCATCTCCGACGATCGCTCGTTCGACGTGGGGGAGCCCCGCCGCTTTCGCGAGACTATGCGGGTTCAGGTCAAGGCCGGTCACGCACTTACGCTCCCCGAATATCCGGGCGGAGAGCGTGCCTTCGCCGATCGCGATCTCAAGAACCCGGCTCTCCGGCTCGAGGATCGTGTTCAAACGGTCATTGACGTATGCGAGTTCGAGCGCCTTAGCTACGAGCGGATAAAGGTGCATCGGATACTGCTCGACAAGGCTGTCGACGAACGCGAGCGCTCCGTGGTGGATGGGCGATTTGGCCACGGCGGGCTTCGCGGCGTGCGCAAGACGCAGACCGACGATCAGCGCTCCAGCAACGATGAAGCTGACCGGCACGAGGACGACCTGGAGCACGCGCCGCCCGAGCGAGCGCAGGCGTGCACCGAAATTCGCTGACGGCCTCGACGACCTGCGTATGTGCTCCAGATAGCCACGGTTGATCTCGGTCGTCACTTAACAGCTCCCTTGACCGCGCCGTTGGCCATCGGATTCGGTCCCGCCATGCGGGTGACTCTTCGCGCTAGACCGAGCATCTGGATGGCGACTGACAGCGCGGGAGCCGACAGGATAATCACAAATGGGATCACCATCGCTCGATGCCGGAACAGGGTCCCGACATTGCCTTCCGCGAGAAGGAAGATGACGAACGTCCAAGCGCAAAACAGGAGGAGCGGCGCGAATGCGCGCCAGAATCTCTTGTAGCGAAACATCGCCAGGCATGCGCCCGCGAGCGCGAGGTACCACAGCAACATCTCGGGAACCGGAAAGAGATCGAGCATCCTTCTCACCATCCACGGGAATGGCGCGAAGAAGACGAATGCTGATCGAATGATGAGAGGTTGGTCGCCAAATACGACATTCGCGCCGAACTGCATCGCCCCACGTTGTGCGTCGAAGTCCGACGGCGAGGGAATCCCCTGGCGATATCCGAAGTGATACAAGAGCAGCACGGCTGTGATGCCCATAGCGGCGGTGCTGGCGAGCAGGCGATGTCGCGGGGTGCCCCCGGGCGCAAAGAGGATCGACGGCGGTATCACAAGAGCCAACCCCACGAAGATGTAGTTACGGAGATCTTCCATCAGCAAGACCGGCAGAAAGCTTGCCGGAATCAGCCACCAGATTCGTCGAGAGTGAAAGATGACCAGCATCCAGAGGACGATCGCAATCAGAAGTAGGGCGAGAGAATCCTTGAGATTGAGGGCAGACCACAGGACCAGCGATGGGTACACCGAAACAGCGAGCGCCGCGACGATCGCGGGGCGACTATCGCGGAAGATCCGGCAGACGATGTCGAAGATCAACCCGACGAGCAGGCCCCCCATGGCCGCATTCACGAAGATCGCCGCAAGTGGCTTCGCGCCCACGACATAGAAGATCCAGCTCTCGAGATGGACATAGGTGCCGACCAGATACAGCAGGTCCTGATCGATGACCGCGGGCCGGCCGTGCATGATCTCAGCGAGGCGTGACGATAGGAGCGCGTACAAAGCATCGTCGCCGGTCACGAAACCGTTCCGGCCGGCAGCCACGAGTCCGTCATAGAGAACGATCGCGATGGCCATCCGCATGAGCGTGGCAAAAAGCACGATTGGTAGCCCCACCTCCCGTAGGTCGGCCGGAAGCACCAGCCCGGCGATCCCGATCGTGACGAGGACGCACAGGACCGCAACAACGACCAGGGCAAGATCGCCGTCGGTCAAGAGGAAGCCCGCGAGACAGCCCGCACATATCCCGGTGCCAGCGGCCAGAAGTCTGCGAGCGATTATGGGCAGCGTCGACGTTCTAGAGCCGCTCGACCTGTGCGTGACCGTCGCGACCACGCGTCGCGTTCACGGCATCGAAAACGCGCGCCGTTCCGTCCAAAAGAGCACCGTAGTCGACCGCTGAGTGAGCCACGAGGATGACGACACAGTCGGCTTGCCGAAGCCGCTCGGCATCGAGGGGCACGGATCGGAGAGTGTCGTGATGTCCGTTGCTGGCGAAGATCGGATTCGCGAGCCTCACCGCGGGGACGTGGGGATCGTGATATTCGACCGCCGCGCCCTCGGCGTTGAGGATCTCCATGACGCGGATCGCTGCTGATTCGCGAGCATCGTCGATGTCCTTCTTGAAAGCCGCCCCCAGAACAAGCAGGCGCGACCCGCGCAGAGGCAACCCGGCATCGTTGAGCTGCTTTCTGATCCGGCCGACCGTGAAGAACGGCATCGCGAGGTTCGTCTCGGCGGCGAGTTCGATGAATTTTGTATGGAAGTCGTACTCGCGGGCCTTCCACGACAGGTAATAGGGATCGACAGGAATGCAATGCCCACCCACGCCCGGACCGGGATAGAACGGCATGAACCCGTACGGCTTCGTCGCCGCCGCGTCGATGACCTCCCAGATGTCGATGTCCATGCGATCGCAGAGCATCGCGAGCTCGTTGACAAGCGCGATGTTCACGGCGCGGAAGGTGTTCTCGAGGAGCTTGGTGAGCTCGGCAACCCGCGCGGAGGAGACCGTCTTGATGCTGCCTTTGGTTATCACCTGCAGAGCGGCCGCCGCGAGCGCCGTGCTTTCGGCATCGATGCCGCCGACAACTTTCGGCGTGTTCTCGATCCCGAATGTCTTGTTGCCGGGATCGATCCGCTCGGGCGAGAAAGCGAGGTAGAAGTCGATGCCGGCGCGGAGGCCCGAGCGCTCCAGGATCGGACGCATCACCTCGTCGGTGGTCCCCGGATAGGTCGTGCTCTCAAGGACCACGAGCTGACCCTTATTCAAAATGGCGGCGATCCCCTCCGCAGCCTTGGTCACGTATCGGAGGTCGGGCTGCTTCGCCCGGTCGAACGGGGTGGGCACCGCGACGAAGACGATGTTCGCTTTGCGGAGGGCCTCGTAGTCAGTCGTAGCCGTGAACCGACCTTCCTTAACCTGCGACGCGAGCACCTTCGAGGGGATGTCCTGGATATAGCTTTCGCCAGCGCACAGCTTCCGTACGCGGTCGGCATCCACATCGACGCCGACGACGGAGTACCCCGCCTTTGCGTACGCGACTGCGAGGGGAAGTCCAACGTACCCGCAGCCGATCACGCCGACCCTCGCGGATTTGTCGTCGATTGCCTTGCGCAATGCGTCCGCCGTCATGACCCGACCACCACCTCATAGTTCTCGCGGCACCACTGGAGCGTTCGCCCGAGGCCATCCGCGAAGTCCACCTTAGCTTCGAAGCCAAGGACCTCGCGCGCTTTGGTCACGTCCGGAACGCGCCGCCTCGTGTCCTCGAATCCTTTCGGGTACGCCCGCTCGTACGGCTCGAGCGCGATCTCCGACTTCGAATTGAGATTGTCGCGGACCTGCCGAGCGAGCTCGGCGATCGAGACCTCGCGCTGACTGCCGATATTGAATACGGCGCCGACGGCTTCGTCGCGGGTCCCCGCGCGCACCGTCCCATCGACGGTGTCGCTGACGAACGTGAAACAGCGGGTCTGCCTGCCATCGCCGTGAACGGTCAGCGGTTTGCCGCTGAGTGCCTGCGCCGCGAAACGGGCAATGACGCTGCCGTAGCCGCTCTGATGGATGCGCGGCCCGTACGAGTTGAAGTACCGCACGATCGAAACCTTGAGGCCGCGATCGAGGTACGCGAACGCCAGATGCTCGTCCAGTGCCTTCGCCGTCGCGTACGACCAGCGGTGCACCGAGGTGGGGCCGAGGATGCGCTCGCCGTCCTCCCGGAACGGGATCTTCTCGCTTCGGCCGTATGCCTCCGAGGTCGACGCGAGCAGGACGCGCGCCCGGTGTCGGTGTGCCGACGCGAGGACATGCTCGGTGCCATTCACATTGGTGAGCAAGCTCCCGAGTGGATCTTCGACGATGTTCCGCACGCCCACAGCCGCGGCGAGGTGGTAGACCACGGGACTCTCCGCGACCAAACGGTCGACGAGCGCTTCGTCGAGAACGCTCCCTTGCACCGTGTTCAGGTTCGGGTCAGTGGCGCGAGCAATGAGATTCCGCTCCGACCCGGTGCTGAAGTTATCGAGCACGGTGACTGCGTGGCCGTCATCGAGGAGCCGGTCCACGAGATGCGAGCCGATGAACCCGGCGCCACCCGTGACCAAGACGCGTCCTGACAAAAAGGGTCCTAGAGGCTCGGGGAGGACCGCGGAAGATTGGTGACCGGCATTGCGAACTCCCTCCACTCGGCCCCGAAACGCGCGCAGCTGGCGCGCAGCGACTCGAGGCGGCCGGCCTCCCGGAGCGGCAGATCGTTCGCGTACAGGACGACCTCGATGCGGTGCCGCTCGAGCACGGTCTCGAGATCGGCGATGGTCCCGAGGACGGGGACGCCAGCGATGCGCCGATAGCGCTTGCCGGGGTCATCGTCGAGGAAACCGACCGCGTTGAGCGGTGCGCCGCGGGTTCGCGAGATGAGGCGGAGCGCGAGCGCTCCCGCGTCGGTCGCGCCGATGATCAAGACCCGACGCGCATCGGCCTGTGGCTTCACCGCGAACCAGTACTGGAGCCAGACCAGCGATGCTCGCGACCCGACCACGAGGGTCGCGGCCAGGAGCCAGTTGAGTGGCAGGGCCGACCGGGGGAATCCTGGGATCGCCGCGAAGCCGAGGATGAGAAGCGCGCCCGCAAGATTGGCGACCGCAAGGGCGCGAACGACATTGAGGACGTCGGCGAGCGTGATGAACCGCCAGAGCGTGCGATACACCCCAAACACGACAAGCCCAGCGAGCTGCAACGCGACGACCAGAGGAACGCTCTGGACGAAAAGGTAAAGCCATACGTTTTGCGCGAAACCCTCGAACCGAAGTGCGAACGCGAGGTAGTACGCGACCGTGAAGAGAACGATGTCGACGGCGATCTCCGCACCAAAACGCCCGTAAGTGACGAGGTTCCTTCCGATAGGGCCGCGCGCACGCTCGGCGCCAGCGCGACCGTAGACGTCAACGTCGTAGAGGAACACGCCGAAGAGCGCCAGACCGATGAGGGCGAGCGCGAACAGGGGGAAGAGCAGTCCCGAGACTTCTTCCGCGAGGATCGCGATCACGGCGAGGACCGCGGCCACCGCGTAGAGGAGCACCACGACGCCGCGATCCGAGAGTCCGAGCGCGGCAAGCCGGTGCGAGGTGTGGTCCCGTCCCCCCTGACTGACGGGCCGCCCGACGAGCCGCCGCGCCGTGGTGACCAGAGCCGTGTCGAAGATCGGCAGGGCGAGGACCGCGAGTGGCGCCAGCACGGCGAGGCCGACGTTGGCCGCGCCGCTTGCGGTGTGCAGTAGCGCAGCGGCAGCGAGTAGATAGCCGCACACGAGGCTGCCGGCGTCGCCCATGAACACCCTCGCCGGCGGGAAGTTGTGGATCAGGAAACCAAGAGCCGCTCCGGCCGCCGCGCCAGCAACGATGCCCGCCGTCGGATTTTCTGGCAGCGCGCTTATGCCAAGAGCGATCCCGGCGATGGCGACGATGCCCGCAGCGAGGCCGTCCATGTTGTCGATGAGGTTGATAGCGTTCATGAGGCCGACGACCCAGAGGACGGTGACGAGATACGCGAGCGGCTCGAATTCCAGGATCTCGACGCGGACACCACCGAAGAAGAGTGCGGACGCGATGATCGCCTGGCCGGCGAGCTTCGTGGACGGAGCGAGCGCACGGAAGTCGTCCAACAACCCGAGCGCGAAGGCACCGAGTAGCCCGAGCAGGATGGTCGCCTCTACGCGCGACACGGGCATGAACGCAACGATCGCGACACTCGAGGCCAGCGCGATAGCCGCCCCGCCCAGCAGCGGCGTCGGCTTCCGATGCCATCGATCAGCACGCGGCTGGACGACCAGGCCGAAACGGTGCGCGAGCCGGGCGAACACGGGTGTCGCGAACGCCGCGAGTGCCGCGGTGCCCGCGATCATTAGAGCAACTGTCAGAACGGTCAAGGCCCTCGCGTCCCCCTCAAGCGCCGCGTTCCGCGACGCGCCGGCTCACCTGGTGACGAACAAGATTCTAGTTGGGGGAGTCGGCGCTGGGTCGGCTAAGGGGCGAGCGACTGAAAGAATGCCTTGGTCGCGACAGGGTTGATCGTTCTACCGTAGTCAAGGGTCTTCTCCTGCCCGCCACCAACAATCGAGATACTGAATGCTTCGGCCCAAGATTCGGACGGCGAGTAGATCCACTGAGTCGGAGGCGCGGCCTGCGACGCCGAGGTGTTTTGCGCGTCCTGCCATGTGCCAGGAAATCCTCGGAAGGTCCAGTAGCGGCCTCGCCAATCCACGCTTGGAGTCCTCCACTTCAGGACCGCTTCGTAGGCGTGCCCGATCTCGTGAAATGCGGTCCGCGGCGTCAAAGTGAAATCCTCACGGACGGTGAATATTGGGATACCGGCGGGGTTAAGGCCTCGGAATTGCGCATCGAAGTCGTCGCCCGCTGGATCATCGAAGTCGATCTGAGGATTTGGCGGCAGCAGTGGGAACATTTGTCGGGCCTGGGAGTAGAACGGCAGGAGCTGCAGGCCAGAGCGGTTCGTTGTCGGGCGCGGCTTCGGCGTCGGTGGCCGAGTCGGGTCCGGAGTTGGCGCGATCGTGGGCGAAGGTGTCTCCGGCACAGGCGTCACGATGGGTGACGGTGTTGCAGTCGGGCTCTCGGTCGGGGCCGGCCTTGCGGTCGTAACGCACGCGGACAGGCTGGTCGCGAGGAAAAGCACCCCAACGATTGCGCTCCACTTCACGGCTCTAGGTTAAAGGACGCTCTTCGCACCACTGACAAGCGGTAGCCGTATCGCGCGTGATCGCTCGGCGACTGTGACGGGATTGATGCCTTCAGACGAGCGAGTCGTACAGGGCAGTGATGTTCGCGACGAGCCGGCTGATGTCGTACGCCGGGTACACAGCCTCACGAGCGTTGGCACCGAGTCGGGTGCGCAACGCGGGATCCGCGATGAGGGACCGTACCGCCGCGCCGAACGCGGCGTCATCGCCCGCCGGGACGAGCAATCCATTCGTGCCGCTCTGAACGAGGTCCGGGACGCCACCGACCGCAGTCGATACGACCGCCTTGCCAGAGGTCATCGCCTCGATGAGGCTGACCGGCGACCCTTCATTGCGGGACGTCAGGGCAACGACGTCCGCCGCGGCGTACACAGCCGTCATGTCCTTCTGCCATCCGATGAATCTGCACCTTTCGGATAATCCGAGCGCGCGGCTTTCCGCTTCGAGACTTGCGCGCAGCTCGCCGTCACCTACGACCACGACCAACGCCGGCGCTGGGACGGATGCCATCGCGCGCAAGAAGAGGCTCACGTCTTTTACGGGCACGAGACGCGCGACGATCGCGACGATCGGACGATCGACAGGTAGGGCCAGTGCGCGACGGGCCGAGGGCTGATCCGGCGTCGTGAGGAACGGAGCCAGCTCCAGCCCGAGAGGGATTTCGACGACCTTCTTCTCGTTGCCGATACCGAGGGCGACGATCTCGCGGCGCTGGCCCGGGGTGATCGCAACGATGCGCGTCGTGACGCGGCTCAGCGCGCGTTCGATCTCGAGAAATGCTCGGCTCTTCGGCCGCCCGAAGTAGCCGCTGAATATGGTGCCGTGATAGGTGTGAACCACGGCGTGTGCGCCCGCGAGGCGGGCGGCGACACGCCCTAACGTCCCCGCCTTCGCGAGGTGCGTATGCACGATGTCTGGTCGGAACTCGCGCGCGATCCCGATGAGCGTTACGAGCGTCCTGATATCAGCGACAGGCGAGATCTCACGTCCGAGCTCGGGCACTCGCCTGAGCGCCAGGCCCTCGCCGAGGCGGCCGAGCTCGAGCATGCTCCCCTCGGTCGCGGACTCTGAACCGGCCACCAGAAGTGTTTCGAAACGCTCCGGATCGAGCCGTGTGGAGAGCAAGGCCGCGTGGATCGCGGGTCCGCCGACGTTCAGTCGCGTAATGATCCGTAGAACGCGTGTGCGTCGCGTGGTCAGGCGCGACCGCGCAACCAGCGGATGGTTTCCGTGAGGCCATCCGCGAATTCGACAACGGGTTGGTAGTTGAGCAGCTCTCGTGCAAGTGAGACGTCGGCATGCGAGTCCCGGATATCGCCAGGGCGTGCGGGAAGAAATTCAGGCTCGAGCTTGTAGCCAAACACGTCGGAGATCGACCACAGAAGGTCGAGTATCGAGCGTGGCTCGCCGGCCGCCACGTTGACGGACTCGCCTGCGAGGCGTGGCGCCTTCGCTGCAAGGACGTTCGCCTCGACTACGTTGCTGACGTACGTAAAGTCTCGCGACTGGCGCCCATCGTCATAGACCGTCGGACGCTCGCGGCGCATGTACGCGGAGATGAAGCGTGGGATCGCCGCGGCGTACGCGGAACCGGGATCCTGGCGTGGCCCGAAGACATTGAAGTAGCGAAGGCTGACCGTGCGCATGCCATGGAGCTCAGCAAACACACGCGTGTAGCCCTCCGCCGCGAGCTTGGCGACCGCATACGGAGATCGCGGCCGTGTCGGCATGATCTCGCGCATCGGTGGCTCTGAGACGTTTCCGTACACCGACGAGGACGATGAATTGACGAACGTGCCCACGCCGGCTCTATGCGCGGCGTCGAGCAGCCTCAGCGTGGCGGTTGCAGCAGCCTCGTGTGAACGCAGCGGCTCCGCGACCGATCGCGGGACAGAGGGCACGGCAGCGAGATGGAAGATGACCTCAACACCTTCGAGCATCGCATCGAGTGGGTCCCTCGACAGGTTCGCCACGACGAGCGAGGCGGCGGACCCGTCAAGGTTTTCTCTTCGTCCGGTCGAGAGGTCATCGACCACGGTAACCGCGTGGCCGTCGCGGACGAGCCGGGCCGTGAGGTGCGAGCCGATGAAGCCAGCGCCCCCGGTGACGAGAGCCTTCACTGCGACGGAGCGATGCCGCGGATCTGTGCCTTGAGCTGGGTCGCGGTCGGATCGTTGGGGCGAACCGCAAGCACGAGGTCGAGCTCGCTCAGCGCCTCGGTGAGCTGGCCATTCGCGGCGAGCGCGCGAGCCAGCTCGATCCGGATGAGGGCAGCGTCCTGGGGGTTCACCAGGTCGCGGACTCCTTTGCGGCCCATGGCGATCGCTTCGTCCTTGCGACCGAGACCCAGCAGCACTTGCGTTGCCGTTCGATACACCTCGACCAGGCTCGAGATCGGCTCGAGCTCAAAGGCCCTGTTGATCGATACCAGCGCCTCGGGCAGATTGCCGGTGCCCTGCATGACAACCGCTCGCGTGACGTGGGCCTGGGGATTGTTCGGGTCTGCCTGGATGGCGCGATCGGCGACGTCACGCGCCTTGCCGACCATCGTGGCGTCGCCGGCCCGGGCGAGGAGAACGTAAGCACGTGCGAGGTCACCGAGATGCCGGATGTCGTACGGCGCGAGTCGGATCGCTTCCAGGAACGCGGACGTGCTCTCCTTCAGCTTGTCGGCTTGCACGTAGGCCAAACCGAGGGTGTGCCAGTACTCCGCCCGTTGCGGATCCGCTCCGGTCGCCTGAAGCCCCAGGTCAATCGCCTCGTTTGCCCGACCCGAGAGACGCATGCCTTCCGAGGACCGCGCTGACCGCGACGCGCCGAACGCCGTGATGGGGGTCAACGCGAGAAGGCATGCAATCACCGCACATGCGACTGGGACAAAGCTCAAGGAACTGCTCCGTCGCTCGAAGAGGCTGGACCTGCGAGCCCTCGACGGGATCCCGGCGACAGTGTCTTTGGTTGTGGCAACTGCTGTCGCGGCGCCGATCGCACCGAGCGCAGCCCAGAAAAGCCAATCGGTCGAGACCGCGTTGACCGTCGTGAGTGCGGATCCGAGCCAGGCTGCCAAAGTGCCCGCGCCGATCCACGCCACCGGCCGGAACCCCGCTCGCACCGTAAGCCAGAGGGCCGACGCTGCGATCGCTCCGAACGAAAGAATGCCGAATATTCCGCTCCCGGCTGCAACGTGCGCCACCCAGCTATGGGCGCTCGTCGTGAGCCCGTGCTGAACCTCAAATGGTTCGTTCTCGCCGCGATATTTCGCCAGGCCCACCGCGAAGTCGTCAGGCCCGTATCCAAGGAGCGGACGCTCTCGCACCATGTCGACCGCGACCCGATACAGCGCGAGACGGACGTCTGCGGATTGCTCGAGACGGGGATCGGATTCGGAGTTCGTCCCGGGCTCTGGCGTGAACTGGACGGTAGTGAGAACGCGAGCCCCGAGCGGAGTGAAGAAGAGAACGGCGCCAAGCAACGCGGACCCGCCGATGGCTGCGGCCAGACTGATCAACCGAGCACGGCGATTCGGGTGCGCGATGAAGGTGAGCAGAAGGAGAATGCCGAAGCCCGTGAGCAATCCGAGAAGGCCGGAGCGAGTCTGCGTGACCACAAGACCGGCGAGCGCGACGGCGCCGAGCACGATCAGAGAAGCGCGGACCCATAAAGCGAGTCGCGGCGCGAGTAGCGCGCACGCCACGGCGCAAACGACGACCACGGCGACGTAAAGGCCTAAGTTGGTGCTCTGCCCGATCGCAGAGAATGGCCGAACAGCCCCGTTAACGCTCCAGCGGAACGGATCTCTTGCGGCAAGCTGAATGAACTCGTAGACGAGCACGATCCCCGCCGCTACGAGACCGCTCCCGATCACCGCGATAGCTTCAGCCCTAGTACGCACGAGTAGGACAATCGCGAAATAGAGAAGAACGCCGTCCGCGATTGTTGCGAGTCCCACCATCCGCGCGTGCTCCCCGTAGAGCGCCGTTATCGGATCGGCTGCGAAGGCCGTCGCCGCCACGCTCAGGGCGAGAAATGCGAGCACGGGCGCGTGCAGCCAGCTCCGCACGAGCAGCGATCGATCGAACTGGATCGCCAGACCCACCATCACCCCGGCGAGGGCGTATGCGAGTCCGTGACTGAGGAGGGCCTTCGGCACCACGAACGGCTCGTCCGACGCCGGGTCGAAGACCAGCGGGACAAGCGCGACCTTGGCACAGATCAGGGCCACGCCGATCAGGCGGAGCCTCGACCGAAGGAGGCCCGAGGCGGGCGCTGGTAGAGACGCTGATCGTCGTCGGGAGCTACGTGAGGGCATCTCGAAACCAAGCCTACCGAGGTCTCTGAAAAGAGGACCGGGGCCCTCGCGGGCCCCGGTCCGGGATCGCTACGCGCGTGGTCGCTGACTACTCGTAGTCGACGAGCCGGTCAGACGAACCGAGAACGTTCGGCGGGTTGCTCGAAGTGTCCGTGACCAAGGTGAACGCGGTGATGTTGAACGGGATCTGCATGCCGGGGGTGGTGCCGGAGCCAGCGGTCAACGTGCCGGTGAGGGCGACATTCATGACCGTGACCGTGCCGTCCCAGCTGCAGGTCGCCTGGTTCGCGCCAGCAATCGCGCTGCACTGGATCGTGGCTGTCGTGCCGTCCTGGTCCTGGATCGAGACTGTGCCCGTCGTGGCTCCGTTCATCTTCTCGCTGAAGGTGACGGAGAACGAGTCGAGCGCCTCGGAGAAGTCCGTGCTCGGACCAGCGTTGAAGACCATACGTGCGTCGACCATCGTCGGCGGCGTGAAGTCGCCGGCGTTGGTGGTGAAGGTGATTCCAGTGACAGCCGCGAGGTCGTTACCTGCGACGTCCTGGACCTCGTTCGTACCCACGACTGGGTACTGGAACACGTAGGTCATTCCGGATGAGAGGACGCCGTTCAGCGTGACCGTGAACGACGAGGTGGCAGTGCCGATGCCGAGGCTGCAGGTGTTAGCACCTGTCGAGCCGAGCGCGGTGCCTGAAGTCGGCGTCACAGTGATGTCAGCCGCGTCAGGACCGTTGCCGTCACCGCAGTACACAGGCTCGGAGAAGTTGAGCGTGATCGTCGTCGAGCCCTGCGTGCCCGCGACCGACGTGATGGTCGGCTTCGTGGTGTCAGGCGAGCCGGCGAAGTTGGTGTGCGTCTGCGGAGCAGCCGCGCCGTTGCCTGATCCGTCGCGGTAGTAGTCCTGCTTCAGAGATCCGGCGACATCCTCGAGAAGTGTTCCCTCGATGAACGAGCCGGGAGGTGCGGACCCCGCTAGGAGGAGCTGCGTCGTGGTCGTGCCGTTCGTGGCGGCCGTCACGGAGTCGCAGAGGTTCGCGAAGTCAGCCGTGACAGCGTTCGTCACGCTGTTCGTCGTCATGTTCCACGCACCAGCGTTCAGTGCGGCGGTCTTGCAGACCGGCTCACTCCACGTGATGGTGGCGATGTTGCCTTGCACTGAGATTGCGTTGTAGACCGGACGAGCCAGGTCTGCGTATGTGAACGTCAGACCGTTCGAAGCCGCCTGGCCGCTGTTCGTGAGCGTGACCGTGACTGCGCCGGGCGCGTGTGCCGGCGAGACTGCGGTCACGGATGTGCCACCACAGCTGCTGACGGCAGCGGTGGTACCGCCGAAGGACACTGAGGGGAAGGCCGGCGTGCACACGAAGCCGGTGCCGGTGAGGACGACGTTGTCGCCGCCGGAGCTGCTTCCTGTTGCGGGGGCGATAGATGTGAGCGTCGCTGTGCCACTGGCGACCCCACCGAGGTTGGCCTCCTGGTAGTAGCCCTCGGGGTGGATCCTTTCACCAGTCGTCGAGACCACGAGATCTCCGTTGAACCGGTAGATCCCGTTCCCGGCGCCTGGCGGCGCGGTGACGTTGTACGAGAACGTCCCGACCCCGCCCGGGGCGACACTCGTGTTCGAGGTCGTCGCGTAACGGGTCGACGAAAGCCAGTTGGTGTTCCACCCGGCTTCGGTCGCGTCTTGCGCGTTGCAGGTCACCTTGTCCTCAAGGCATGCCGCGAGGTCGACCTGCGTGCCCGTGCCACGTGTCCAGGTCGTCGTGCCCGCATTGATGAAGAAGACCTGGAAGTTCTGGGTCTGCCCTGGGCTGATGTTGACGAACGCCGACTCAGAGTTGTACTGAGAGTCATAGCCCGTCACCGCAGCAGCCGGAACCGCTGACGCAAGCATGCTGAAAGCAAGCGCAGCAGAAGTGACTGCCGTTGTGATCTTCCGCATAGATCCTTCCTTTTCGTTTCCGATTCGCGTGGTGGGTCCGCGAGGCGCTTACGTCGCGAGTTTGCGTTGGTGCTCGAGCGCTAACGCGAGAACGTTTCCGCCGGGTCTTTTCCCCTGATGTCAGCTCACCCCCCTTATCAGTTCTTGGCTTGTTGGCCGACAAGCCTTTCCCCGGAGGGACGTGTCACCCGGGGGTCGTACCCGTATCGGACACTTTGTGGGACGGAACGTGAGCCTGGGTGTCGCGTCGCGGCCGATTTGTACCATAGGCGGCCAATCGCCGCCACGGGAGACCTGGCCAGGCCATCCATCTCACGTGCCCAAGACGAGCGAGTTGGTCGGTTTGTCGCGAACGTCACTGCGCCCCCTCGGTGCTCATGTAAATGCCGCCTCGGGGATCGGCGAGAAGAGCGCGGCCCTGGGCGTTGAACGTCAGGCTGACCGCTGGACCCGGCACCGACCGCGCCGCCTGGCTGCCGTCGGCCGGGGCGTAGATGTAGCCGAAACCGCTTGGGAGCGGCGCCAGGTACCAGGTTCGACCGGCGCGATCGAGGGCGAACGAGGTCACCGGCCGCTGGACGCTGACGGCCAGTAGGGCGGTGCCGCCGTGCACGGAGTACACCTCTCCGGCGCTAGTGCCCAGCCATAGCGTGCCCTTGTTGTCGACCAGCAGCGCGGTGGTCGTGCCGCGCTTGGCGAACCCCACCTCGTTCAGGTGTGTGGTCGTGGGGTCGATCACGCCAACCGTCCCGCGGAAATCATCCGCGTACAACACCCGCCCGGTCGAGTCGATCGTGAGGGCGCTGATCTTCGCGCCCTGCAGGTCGATCGAGCGCATGAGTCGCGTGATCGGATCGAACACGAGGAGATACGGCGCGTTGCGGAGACCGATCCACAGCCTGCCATCGAGCCCGACGGCAACTGCTGAGACCGGGCTCAACACGTTTGTCGCATATCCATCGATCCGTTGCCTCGCGATGTCGACGACGTTGACCTCGCCGTTCGTCGCGTCCACGCCGAAGATGAACTCCGGCGACGCCACCCAGAAGCCAACGTGCGCGCCGCCGCGCAGCTTTCCGTAGCCGAACAGATCGCCCGTCGCGGTGTCGAAGGAATGCACGCCGTTCGCCTGGTCGAGGATCCAGAGTCGCGAGCCACTGGCCGTCACGAACTGCGGCTGGATCCCATTGGGGAGCGGCAGCGAGTAGAGATTCGCGCCGAGCGACTGCGCCTGGCCGAGCAGGTTCGCGTCCGGCGAAGCCGGCACGACAGACGGCGCCGGGGTCCGAGCGACCGCGACCGTCGGCGACGTCGAGGGCGAGGTTGAAGGCGACGACGCGTCCGTGGGCGATGGACTCGCGCTCTGCGTCGCGGCCGCGACCTGCGTGGGCATCTCAGCGGAGAAGAGGCGGCCCGCGCTCGCGACGGTGAATCGGTTCGTGCCCTGGTCGTAGAGGAGGTCACCGCTGGTGATCGCGATCTCGACGGTCCCCACCACTGTGCCGTCTGGGGCGATCCTGCTTACGCGGCCGAGATCACCAGAAACGACGAACACGAGGTAGCCGCCATCCGGGAGGGCAGCCATCGCGCGAGGCGCCCCATCGAACTTGACGTCCCCCTGCGAGATCGGACCGTTGAACGTCAGGACCGACCCGGTCCCCGAAGCTGAGAGCACCGCGATGGTGTTGCCGCGGCGGGAAAACGCGGCGCTGACCCCGCCCGGCAGCGTCTCGATCACCTTGTAGGAAGAATCGACGATCGTTGTCGCATTCGGTGAGACGAGTGCCGTGCGGCTCTGATTCGGATCGGGGACGACGAGGCGCGGAGCGACGTCGATCTCACGGACCGTCTCGAGCTGCTTTGTCGATCCGTTGATAACGGCGACCGCTCCGGCCGGTGACTTCTCGGCCGGGGAGCTCGGCTGCGACTCGGTGGTCACGAGGATCTTGCCGGCGTTCGGATCCACGCTGATGCTCGTCGGCGTACCGGAGATCTCCACCGTCGTGGCACCGATGACCGTGTTGGTTCCCGCGTCGATCTCGGTCACTCGTTTCTGCGACGCATCGAGGACGAGGATCGTGTTCGCGGTCTCGTAAAGCGCGAGAGCCGTCGGCTTCCCGCCGACCGCGATCCGCGTTTTGAGGTCGTTCGTGGCGGGCTCGCGCGCGTCGACGGCGGCGCTGAAGACATCGAGCACGTAGAGCGTGTTGTTGTTCGGATTGAAGACTGCCTGCTGTGTCGGGGCAGCAGCGAGCACCCGCTGTGGCTCGCTGGTCGGGAGCGCGACCGTCGGCGGGCCGTTGCCTGAAGTGAGACCGGCGACGACGACCGCGATGACCGCCGTGACGACGATGAGGCCACGGGCAGCAAAACCTGGAATGCGCACCGTGCGAGGCCCAGTTCGTCGAGGGAAGACGAGGTCGCGGATCGCCCCATCAACCCGAGCGGAAGGCATCGCCACAGGCAACGCCCGCAGCGACTCGGTAACGGCGATCCAATTTCCGACCTCGAGCCTGCAATCTCCGCAGGTCGCGAAGTGCCGTTTTGCGGCGGCCTGCTCGGCGTCGTCCGCTTGCCGATCATGGCTCGCCGAAAGGAGCTCGAGCACCGCGTCGCATGAGAGCGCCGGCGGCTCGCGGAGCTCGGCGTCCAACCGGACGGAGAACGAGTATTCGGCCGAGCAGGAAGCGCACTCCGCCAGGTGCTCGCGCGCGCGAAGCTCGGCAGTCGGGGCGAGCTCGCCGTCTAGGAGGGCCGACAGCTCATCGGAGCTAAGGTGCACGATCCCCATCGCCGGTTAAGACGGCTGACGGGCCTCCGTTGTCGCATAGTCGGTTCGGAACGATTTCCGAGCGCGGGCCAGGCGACTGCGCACCGCGGTGAGCGTGCAGCCTTGGATGTCCGCGATCTCTTTGTACGAATACCCTTCAAGCGCGTGCAGCAGCAAGGCGGTGGACTGCTCCGCCGGTAGCCGCGCGAGGATCCCTTGAACCTGATCTCTCTCCGGAAGCTCTCCGTGGTGGTCACGCATCACCGGCTCGTCTCCCGTGCCCGCGAGGCGGCCGACCCGAAGCCACGTGAAGCGGCGTTTCCGACGGAGGTGGTCGATCCCGGTATTCGTCGCGATCCGGTAGAGCCACGGCAGCACCCGATGCTCTTTGGTCAAAGTGCCGAAGGCTTGGTAGGCCTTGGTGAAAACGTCCTGCGTCAGATCGTCAGCGCCCTCGGGGTCGGCGAGTAGACGTAATAGATAGGTATAGATGCGGCCCTTGTAGGCCGAGTACATCGCCTCGAGCGCATCGGCACGCGACTCGTGGGCAAGCGCTACGAGCTGAGCGTCCGCGATCACGGTGCGACCGACCTCTGCGGACATCGACGCGGACATGCGAACGCCGCTCATCGCGTGAGCCTACTTACCCAGAGGTAAACGCTCAATGACGGACCGCCTACGTCTTTCGTAGGACGAGGTTGAAGACGGTCGAGCTCGTCGGGGTCATCCGCAACCAGACGGTCTGCCGCCCTGGGATCTCGAAGTAGAAATCGAAGTTGACCTGTGTCTGGGGCGTTATCGGGCCCGAGGCGATATCCAGGAACCAGTGGCCCCGCTCGTCGGTCTTGGTCGTGAAAGTCTGGCATGGGACCGGCCCGATGACCACACAGACGTTCTCGATCGGCTGGCCCTGTTCGTCGACCACGTACCCCTCGAGGCGCCGAGATAAGGACGAATGTCGAGGGCCGCGGCGCCGGGGTACCCGGCGGGGTTGCGCGCGGCCGGAAGGGGGTCGGCTCAGGCGTCGCCGTTGCGACAGCGGCGACCGACGGAGACGGCTGGGGCGTCTGCGCTGCACCCCGACCGAGAACCGCGATGGCGACCGCGCCGAGGAGCACCACGCCGCCCGCGGCGGCCAGATAGACCCGGCGCTCGGGGCGCAAGAGCGCTCGGAGGGAATCGGCATTCGGGAGCCGCAACACCGCTACGACTTCTTGAGGACGACGTTGAATTCGATCGGACCGCCCGGAGTGAACTGCCACCAGACTGTTTCGCGCCCGGGCATCTCGAAGTAGAAGTCGAACATCGTCGTCACACCATGCAGAGGCTGCGCGACATCCAGAAAGTAGTGCCCGCGATCGTCAGTGTGGAGGCTGTATCGCCCGCAGGCCGGAGGTCCCACGCGAACACAAACGTTCGAGATCGGGTTTTCGTTCTCGTCAACTACGTAGCCCTCGATCCGCCATAAGCCGGGTTGCGGCGTCGGGATCGGCGTGGCACCGCGGAGGGGCGGTGGCGGGTTGATCGACGCCGATGCAGCCTGGCTCACGGGCTCGGGCGGGGGCGGAGCTGGCGTGCCCACCGGTGTGGGCCTGGGCGTCGGTGGCAGGGTCGCCTGCCCAGTGCTATCCGGGCTCGACGTTGGGCTCGGGCTCGCGCTGGCACCGGGACTCGGAGTCGTCCCGGAGTTGGTGCTCGGGCTTGCGTTGGCCTCCGGGCTCGTGCTCGCCTTCGCGACCGAGCTCGTTGTCGGTGAGGGCGCGGTTTCATTGGTCGCGATCTGCGCCAGTCCCGACGCGGAGAGCCCGATCGGAACGAGTCCCGCGAGAAGGATCACGACGATGACCGCTTGCGGCCACGGCACTCGGGCATCGATTCGTTGAAGCCACGCGCCGACTGCGGCCAGCCGTGGCCGCCGCAGTCCGCGCGCCAGCTCCGGATCAGGGCGACGCAAAACCCTCGTAGATCATGGCGTTGTCACCACCGCTAGCGAACTCGCTAACGATCGCGGTGACGGTTCCGGTTCCGCCGTCGACCACGACGGAGTACTGCTTGTCCGCGGCGAGCTGGCTGATGCTCCAGGGATCGATTCGCATGCCGGCTCCCGCGGCGAGATTCACGGTCTGTGTGTATGCGAGCGCGCCACCCAGGAAGTAGTACCAGCGGAGGGTGACGGTCGTAGCGGTCACGCTTTGCAGGAGGATCGGCGTAGACCAACCGGTCGTCGCGGTCGGCGTCGGGCAGAAGCAGAGCGACTTCGTCACGTTCGGCAAGAAGAACTTCAGCGCCGGCGTGGCGGTCGCGGAGTAGCCCATCGCGGTCTCAGCACTCGCGACGTTGATCTGCGCTGCAATGGTCCCGCCTATCGCTTCGATCTTGACGATGTACTCGCCGTCGGCGAGGCAATCGGCGCCGCCTGCAGCGCAGGGGACATTGGTCGTCCCTTGGGTGCTGAACGAGAAGCGCGGGTCAAACGGCTTCGACGAGTTCGGATTGATCGGAGCGAAGGTGTAGGTATTCGCCGTGCCGGGG
>WNGI01000379.1_pt1 | contig 37676 bp, 34 predicted proteins | sample 5400621 | NCBI WGS metagenome assembly WNGI01 (sample SAMN13153374, study PRJNA577476) | soil metagenome | isolation source: 20 cm soil or saprolite under Garry oak tree replicate 1 | place: USA:California | collected 2016-06-15
GAAGAAGCGCCGACGCTGTTGACCAGCGCGATTCGACTGATGGTCGAGTTGCCGGGCGGCAAAGGCCGCGCCGGGCCGCCGTATCCGTTTACGATCGGTGTGAGCCCTGCGTGGTGCAGCGGTTTGAACGGCGCAAAGCTCGTGGCCAGCGGCAAGCTCGATCTGGTGTGGCTCAATCCCTCGATTATTCCCTCGATGGCCGTGCGCGGCGTCGGGCCATTCAAAGGGAAGTCACCACTGCGCGCGCTGGCAGTGTTTCCCTCTTGGGATCGTCTCGTCATTGCCGTGTCGCCGAGACTCGGTGTGCGATCGATGGAAGAGCTGATTGCCAAGAAGCCGAAAATGCGGGTGTCGATTGCGGTCAATGACTGTGTCGATTTCGCGATCAAGTTTCTGCTCCAAGCGCACGGTATCAGTCAAAAACATTTCGTCAAATGGGGAGGGAAAGTCGACGAAGTGGTGCGGCCGAGCAACCCGCAGCGACGCGAAGGGATTATTTCCGGCAAGCTCGATATGGTGATCGACGAAGGAATGGATTCCTGGGGCGATGTGGCGGTGCAACATGGCATGAAGTTCTTGTCTTATTCAGAACCCGTGCTGCAGCAGTTAGAGAAGTACGGTTTCCAGCGCGCGCGCTTGGATCACGGCCGCATCGACGGTATCAACGATCCGACGACGGTTGTCGATTTCAGCGGGTGGCCGATCGTCGTGCACAAGAAATTTCCCGACGAGCTTGCGTATCACATTGCGGGTGTGCTGGACAAAATTCGCGAAGACATTCCCTACGACACCGCGGCGACGCCGTCGATGAAACAACTGTGCACGAGCACAGAAGCGGGTCCGCTGGATTTTTCGCTGCATCCAGGAGCGGAGAGATATTATCGGGAGAAAGGGTATCTGTAGGCTAAAAGACGTGTTCGTGATCGTGAAACGTGATCGATGAAGTCGTCAATCCCACCGAGGAAAGCGGGCGACGGTGCGCTTTTCACCTCTCATCCTAACCTTCTCCCGCAAGAGACTGTTCGGAATGTTACCCTGAAGCGATAGCCGAAGAATCTTGTCTTCGCAAGGGACGAAAAGGCGAGATGCTTCGCTGACGCTTAGAATGACACTGGGTGCGAGTTTCGCGATTGCGATACAAGTCTCCAAGGGGGAGAAGGAACTCGATCTTGGGCGTCGTCCTACCGATAGCCATTCACGATCCCGTTGCCCTCATGCCTTATTCTGTATCGCCGCCAGCACACGCTTCGGCGTGAACGGCACTTCGCGCAATTTGATTCCTATGGCGTCGAAGATCGCGCTGGCGATGGCCGCGGGCACCGGCACCGTCGCCAGCTCGCCGGCGCCGAGCGGCGCGACATCCGGGCGGTTGATCAAAACAATATCGATCTGTGGAACGTCGGAGAACTTTAAGATCGGATACGTTCCCCAATCCAAACTCGTCACGCCCTCGGCATTGAACGTGACTTCTTCCAACAGCGCGCGGCTCACGCCTTGGACAATGTTTCCTTCAACCTGATTTTTCACCCCGTCCGGGTTTACCATCAGTCCGCAATCGTGGGCGAGCGTGATGCGTTTGACGGTGACTTTGCCGCTCGTCCTGTCGACTTCGATGTCGGCCACCGCTGCCGCATAACCGTCGGAGCGGCGGGTCATCGCTAGGCCTCTACCGCTCGCCGCGGCTCCGTTTGACTTGGCAGTGGGCGCGCTGCGCTTTTGCCAGCGCACTTTTTCGGCGACGGCTTTCAAAACCTCCGTGCCGCGTTTGTCTTCGGTCAAGTAGCGCAGACGAAATTCCACCGGATCGACGCCGAGGTCCGCGGCGACCTCATTGAGCAACGTTTCACTCGCAAACGTGCGCGAAAGCTGCCCGGGTGCTCGCAGGTTACTCGTGCGGAGCGGAAATGGCTCCGACTGCATCCACGGGATTTGCTCCGCGGCGATTTTCAAATTCTCAAAAGCGTAGATCTCGCCGCCGCCCTGGTTGCCGTTGCCTTGGCCGGGGATTTTGGACTTGATGCCGGTCTGTTCAGAAGCCAGCAGCGTTGTGCCCGAAGCCACCGTCCACGGAAAACTGTAGTCGGTAAATTCCCAAGCGATGATCTTCCCCGATTCATCCACGCCTGCCTTCAACGACTGCGTCTGCGCCGGACCTTTGGGCTCCCAGCCGTGCTCATCTTGGCGCGACCACTGCACACGCACGGGCGCACCGACCGCTCGAGAGAGCAGCGCAGCATCTTCCGCGCTATCGTCATTACTCATGCGCCCGTAGGACCCCGACGCCTCGTGATAGATCACCCGCACATTGCTCTCGGAAATTTTCAGCAGCGATGCGACCGAGGCGCGCGTACGAAACGGTCCCTGGCAACCTGACCAAACGGTCGCTTTGTCGGCGCGCACTTCCGCGATCGCGCACGACGGGCCGATCATGCCGTGCATCTGAAACGGCCAGCGATAAGTCGCTTCGTATTGTTTTTTGGATTTGCCGAGCGCTTCGGCGGCGTTGCCCTTCTCCGCGCCTTTGAGCGTAGTGAAGCTCTTTGTGGTTTTAAGATAATTATAAAGCGCGTCCGGATTCGCCGGCAGTTTAAATTGCGGCTGCGCCCACGAAACTTGCAACTTTTGCGCGGCTTGTATCGCCGACCACTCGGTTTTCGCCACTACGCCGACGAAGTTTCCTTCGCGCACGACTTTTACAAAACCGGGAATATTTTTGACGGAGCTTTCGTCGATGCTCGCCGGCGCGGAATTGACCACCGGCGGGCGAACCACCCGGCCATGTAACATGCCGGCGATGCGCGCGTCTTGGATATACACCATTTCGCCGGTGAGCTTGGGCGGTAGATCGAAACGCTTCACCGGAGTCCCGACGGTACGATAGTCTTTCGGGTCTTTCGCCTTGACGTCCTGAGCGATCTTGAGGTCATTGCCTCGGCCTTCGGCTTGGATCTTGACGTTAAAATGTTTGCCGCCGATCAACTGGCCGTAGGATACTTGTTTGGATGGATTACCAACGACGCTCACCATGCCGTTGCGTACCGTGAGTTTGTCGGCGGGAGCGCCAAGCTTTTCCGCGGCGAGTCTTAAAAGTTCTTGGCGCGCCGCTGCAGCCGCCTGGCGGATCTGCGGGCCGGCACGTTCAATCGTCCGGCTGCCGGAAGTCGTCGCCTGATCGATGGTCTTCGATGTGTCGCCCATATCGACTTTAATTCTTTGCCACGGTACATCGAGCTCCTCCGCGGCGATCTGCGCCAACGCCGTTTCGATGCCCGTGCCCAACTCGACTTTGCTAGTGAACACCGTGACTCGTCCGTCCTGGCCGATGGCGATCCACGAATCGAGTTGAGTCGGGTCGGGTTCGCCTCCAGCGCCGCCGACGGATTGAGCGTACACCGGAGATGACGGCGGAAAGAGATTGAAGCTGACGATCAGAGCGCCCGTGCCTTTGAGAAACTGTCTGCGATTGAGTTCGATGGTTTTCATCGCTGCGCTCCTTTTCTTACACCAACTGGCCCGATGCCCGTTTGACCGCTCGCAGTATGCGGATATGCGTGCCGCAGCGGCAGAGATTGCCCGCCAAAGCTTCCTTGATCTGGCCGTCGGTGGGTTTGGGAGTCTTATCGAGCAGCGCCTTGGTCGACATGATCATGCCGTTGATGCAGTAGCCGCACTGGGCGGCTTGCTCATCGACGAAGGCTTGCTGGATCCGGTGCATTTTTTTGGTGGTTCCCAAACCTTCGAGGGTGGTCACCGCCTTGTTCTGCACGGCGCTCAGCGGGGTGACACAGGAGCGGATCGCGTTGCCGTCCATGACGACGGTGCAGGCGCCGCACTGCGCCAGGCCGCAGCCGAACTTGGGGCCGTTCAATTGGAGATCGTTGCGCAGGGCATAGAGCAGCGGCATGTCGGGCTCTGCGTCGACGGTTTGGTTTTTGCCGTTCACTCGCAGTGCTATTTTTGCCATACGGGCGCTCCTTTTAGATTTCGCTTAGGCCGCGAAATACTTTTTTGTGATCAGCGGTCAGTTCCCAGTTTGGGCAATGCAATCCGATTAACATGCCAAATGACAAACAGCCCTTGCCGGTATGCTATCGCGGTTGGAATTTAATTCAATCGCTGCCGGCAGTTCATTCAGCTCTAGTCGCCTTCGTCTATTTCGCGCTATTGAGCTGGCGCACGAAGCGATCGTCGAAGAATTGCGCGGGTGTAGCCTTCTTCGCTTCCGGCGTTGTTTCCGAGAGAAAATCCAGGATGCCTTGAACTCCCGGCTCGGAAATCATCAGCTCGCGCCTGAAACCCGCCTTGCGATAGAATTCGTAGGTCCGCTCGATAATGTCAGGATCGCGTTCTTTGGTGTATTTAGCGATGACTTTCATCGTGAAGGACTTGTCGTTGTAGTAACGGTCGATGCCCGCGCGCACCGAGCGCAGCAACGACACCAGACGCCCGGCCAATTCATCCATGCGGGCGCGCCGGATGACCACGCCGACGTTTTGATAAGGCTGATCTAATGTACTGGCCATCGAATGAAATCCGGCCCGGTCGAGCTGGAAACTCACCGGCGGAGCCGCCGCGCCGGCGACAATCTGGCCGGTTAGCAACGCCGCAGTGATCTGCTCACTGCCGCCCAATATTCGCAGCTGAACGTCCCTAGCCGTGAGTCCCAATTTGCGCAGCGCGACCAACGTGCCGTACGCCACCGGACTGCCCGGCCGCTCAGTGCCGACGATTTTTCCTTTCAGTTGCTCGGCGCTCTTGATCTCCGCCCTAGCGTATAAATCCCATATCATCGTATTGAGCATTCCCGCGACGAAGACGACGTCAAAGCCGCGCAATGACGCATTGATCAACGGCACCGCGGAGATTTGTATGACGTCGACCTCGTTGGCGATAAGAGCCGGCAGAGCTAGAGTCGATGACATGGAAATCATTTCGACATCTAGCCCTTCCTTAGCGAAACCGCCGGTCTCCTTCGCCATCCACATCGAAGCCATGGTTCCCGATGTAAATAAAAACGCGATACGCAGCGGGCGCGCAGCAGCCGCGTGGGATTCGGTCGCCGCCGCGAAGGCGAGTAGCAATAGTGAAATCGTCGAAACGATACGACGCAAGAGTACCTCAGCCGCCTTCGGTGACGAAAACCATTGAGAAATGGTCATGCTCCTCACCGCAAGAAAATCGTCGATATGAAAAACAAAAGTAAATGGTAGAGCGCCTTTTACCTGCGTCGGTCTATCCGTATGCGCACGCTCTAACATGGAGCCGCGTTAGATCGCAACGTACAAGTCTGCCAGCGTCTTGGTTTTCCTTGAATTGAACGATGGGTCAGTCTGACTGCACGCTGGACTACGTTGTCGGAGAATTCAGTTAAATCACGGGACTATCATTAGGCATTAGGCGGCCGGGCGGTTCAATCTTAGGAAATTACCGGAGCTGACGGCGCCCGGTCATTCTCACAATCGAGTCGACAATTTGACCGGATCTCCGTCTGCGAAAAATTAGCAGGCAAAGTTGCCGCACGGGTTATTAGGGTTTAACTCTCAGACATTGACCCGATCTCTCCAAAGTTCCATCGGGGATAAGGCACGGTGCATGCTCTAGCGTTAGTGCAGCCGGGGCGAGGAACACCACACCTTTGATACGACAGCTTTTCGAATTTCCTTGTCCCGGCTCATTTGACGGTGCGGGGGGTGCGCATGGGCGAGTTTCTGTACGCGCTTTGGTCATTCCTGCATGAGCGAAAAGCGTTCTGGCTAGTGGTGCCGATCTGTATTTTTCTGATTTTGCTGGGCAGCCTATTATATTTCACGGGGCGGTAGCTCGTGCCCGACTTGATCCCGCTCGCGGGTGCTTAATGATTCTGAAAATTTTCCTTGATGACAAAAGCTTTCATTGTCTCAAACGATCCGTTCCTCGCGGGTCGCGCTCTAAATTGGTTCTGGAGGAAGCCGTTCTCTTGAAACTATTCGGCAACGAGGTCGTGATCAGCTGCGATGAAGCACAGGCTCATAATCTATTGCTATATGCCGATCATTGCCCTGGCGTGATCGCGTCAATACATGAGGCGCTTCGTTCTGCAGGCTTGCCAGCGGACCAGTAGTCTAGTCACGGTCGCGGGTTGTCGCCCAACCGTCCTGATCGCCGCCGCCGTGCGTGTAAATCTCCGTCATGATGATCGATGAGTTCATTCGATTCACGCGAGTTTATTCAGTATGTGGTCGCGCTGGATGCGATGAAGGACAGAGCGCAGGCAAGTAGCCAATCCTCTAGTCCACCTCGAGCGTCATCCATCCAGCCAGCACATGTTCTGCGATAAATGACCTTCGCATCAGTGTAGAGTGAACGCGCTCAAGCTGGCGTAGATGATGGCGTGGCGACTAGAGTTCCGGACGGTGAACGCTAAGTGATGTTGAGTCGCAGGTGCAAACGAAAGGCGGAGGGTTTTGCTACTTTAACGCGTTGTTCAAAACAGTGGCGAGGCGAACGCCAGCCTTCGACAGTTGATCGCGCACTGCCGGTAGTGCGCGATGGTCATAGGTGGCGTCGAGACGTACAGCCTTGGCACCACGCCCGTCGATGAATTCCTGTTGGCCGGCGAAATTGTAGACAACTTTCTTCGCTTGGCGGAACGAGTCTTTCGCCCAATCGGTCGGCATTCCTTTCGACCATGCGTCGGCTTCTCCTCTAGTAATCTGATGGTTGAGCCGCGCTCCTATTGATGTCGGGTCATTGCCAAGTTGCTGTACAAGATGATTGTCCCAGTAGGAGTGAAGGTTGTCAGGGATCGTGCGATCGGCGAGGAGTACCGGCACTTCATTTCCGCCGCGATCTTTGTTGTCCGCGGTATGCAGCGGCTGATGCACGTCGCCGATAAAATGTAACAGAAACTTTAGCGCGAGAATCTTCTCGGGCTTGGCGATCGAGGCATCGCGCAGCTCTGCGATGAATTGGTCGATCTTGTCGACCAGGCAGTGTCTAGCGGGACCGGCGCTCGCAGGAGTGCCGGTCGGCAACTTCGGGTGGTGGTTGCAGGCGGAGTCGATATCGCCGTTGGCGATTTCAATGTCGGCGAAGTGCCAGTTGCGGGTGGTGTCGTAACGGATCTTTGTGCTGTTACGGTCGGAGTCGCGATACTTGTCTGCCCAAGTGGTGCGGCTGACAAAATCCGCCGCCGTCAAGTTATCTTTGTCGGCGGCGAGCAGCCCGTCGACTTTCTTTTTGATTACCGGTGTGAGACGCGCATAGGCGATGACGCCAACGATTTCGTGGCCTTCATCGCCCCACGCGAATAGCGAGGGTGTCGGGATAATCACCATTATTGAAACCAAGGCAAGAAAGCAGCGACGCAGTACTGCACGAATCATAGCCTGGATCGAAAGACTGCCGGGTACGGCATTGCTGCAGGGAGGAAAGGGCAACGGGTTACTTTTTCGAAAGCGGAAAAAGTAACCCGTCCCCGCAATCAGAGCTTACGCTTTTTTCAATCCCGCCAGTACGCGCTCCGGCGTGAACGGTGCTTCGCGCAGGCGGACGCCGACGGCGTCGAAGATCGCGTTGGCGATGGCCGCGGCGATTGGCGCGCTGGACGGCTCGCCGCCGCCGAGGGCGGGCATCTCGGGGCGATTGATCAAGACGATTTCGATTTCTGGAACGTTGGGAAATCTAATGACGGGGTACGTGCTCCAATCGAGAGTCTTGATACCGGATGAGTCGAACTTGACTTCTTCCATCAGCGCACGACTGACGCCCTGAATTATGTTTCCCTCGATTTGGTTCTTGAGCCCGTCCGGATTTATGATCAGTCCGCAGTCGTGTGAGAGAATGAAACGCTTGACCGCCACATCACCCGTGGATTTGTCGACTTCCACTTCCGCTACTGCGCCGCAAATTGTATTCGCGCGATTCGAGACGGCTACGCCGCGGCCGATGGCTTTGGCTTCCGTTGAAGCTGCGGCGGGCGAAGGTCGTTCTTGCCAGCGCGCTTGCTTTGCCACTGCGGTCAAAGCTTCCGCGCCGCGCTTGTTGGCGCCAAGATAACGCATGCGGAACTGCACCGGATCGATGCGCTGGTCTGCAGCGATCTCATCCATGAACGACTCGCTCGCGAAGCAGCGGCCGATGTCGCCGGGCGCGCGCAAATAGCCCGTGCGCAGCGGCGTCTCGTCGGCTTGCACCCAGGGAATAAGCGGCGCCATACACTTTTGATTTTCGAACGCATAGATCTCGCCGCCGCCTTGCGTGCCGTTGGAGTTTCCATCCGCCGTGGGTTTCATGCCGATCTGTCGCGAGGCGAGCAGGCGCAGCCCGCGGCCCGACGCGGCGGTGAGAGGGAATCCGCGGTCGGCAAAATCCCAGGCGATGATCTGGCCTTGATTATCGACGCCGGCGCGGATCAAATCCAACTGCGCCGGGCCTTTAGGCTCCCAGCCGTGCTCATCATCGCGCATCCATTGGACGCGCACCGGTTTGCCGACGGCGCGGGAAAGTAACGCGGCGTCTTCCGCGACATCGTCAGCGCCCATGCGTCCGTAGCTGCCGGAGGCTTCGCGGTAGAGCACGCGCACGCTTTTTTCCGTGAAACCGAGCAGCTCGGCAACGGCCTTGCGCGTATCGAACGAACCTTGCGTGCCGGTGTAGATCGTCGCCTGATCTTTGCCGACGTCCGCTACGGCGCATGACGGACCCATCATGCCGTGCATCTGAAACGGCCAGCGGTACGTGGCTTCGTACGTTTTGCTTGCTTGCGCGAGCGCGGCGTCGGGGTTGCCTTTGTTAACTGTGACTTGATCACGCAGGCTCTTAGTATTCTTCAGGAGGGCAAATACCTCATCGGCGCTCGCCGGCATTTTAGTCTGAGGCTGCGTCCATGTGACCTTCAACGCCTTCGCTGCATTGATCGCTGCCCATTCACTTTGGGCGACAACGCCGACGAAGCTTCCTTCCTGCACGAGCTTGACAAAGCCGCGGATATTTTTGCTGGTGCTGTCGTCGATGCTCGCCGGCTTTGAAGTGATTGTGGGCGGTCGGACAACTCTGCCGTGCAACATGCCCGGTATCCGAACGTCGTGAGCGTAAACAAACTCTCCCGTGAGCTTCTTCGGCAGCTCGATACGTTTTTGTGAAGATCCCACGACCTTATAATCTTTGACTTCTTTGGCACGCACTTCGGGCGCGACTTTCATATCCCAGCCGGTGCCCGTGGCGGTAATCTTTACGTTGAACTGTTTGCCGCCGATGAGCTGGCCGTAGGTGACGGTTTTCTTAGTGTCGCCGGCGACGCTGACGACGCCGTCTTTCACCATTAATTTTTCCGGTGTCGAGTTGAGCCGCGCCGCTGCGAGCTTCATCAACTCTTGCCGCGCGGCGGCGGCCGCCTGGCGCAACTGCGGCCCACCTCGTTCAATGCTTCTGCTGCCGGCGGTTACCCCTTGGTCGATCGCTTTCGCGGTATCCAAACCGATCATATGGATGCGATTGAACGGCACGTCCAATTCTTCGGCGACAATTTGTGCCAGCGCGGTTTCGACGCCGGTGCCGAGATCCACCTTGCCGCTGAATACGGTCACCGTGCCGTCCGGCGCGATCGCGAGCCAAGAATCGAGTTGTGCCGGGTCGGCATCGATGCCCGGACCGACCGTCGATTGCCCGAAGAGCTGCGACGAAGGAAAGAGATTGAAGCTGACGATCAGAGCGCCCGTGCCTTTGAGAAATTGTCTGCGATTGAGTTCGATGGTTTTCATTTGCGCCGCTCCTTTTCCTTAGACCAACTGGCCCGATGCCCGTTTGACCGCTCGCAGTATGCGGATATGCGTGCCGCAGCGGCAGAGATTGCCCGCCAACGCTTCCTTGATCTGGCCATCGGTGGGTTTGGGAGTCTTATCGAGCAGCGCTTTAGTCGACATGATCATGCCATTGATGCAGTAGCCGCACTGGGCGGCTTGCTCATCGACGAAGGCTTGCTGGATCCGGTGCATTTTTTTGGTGGTTCCCAAACCTTCGAGCGTCGTCACCGCCTTGTTCTGCACAGCGCTCAGCGGGGTGACACAGGAGCGGATCGCGTTGCCGTCCATGACGACGGTGCAGGCGCCGCACTGCGCCAGGCCGCAGCCGAACTTGGGGCCATTCAATTGGAGATCATTGCGCAGGGCATAGAGCAGCGGCATGTCGGGCTCTGCGTCGACGGTTTGATTCTTGCCGTTTACGCGGAGGGAATACTTGGCCATGAGTCAGCTCCTTTCAGGTGATGGTTTGTCGTGTCGAGTTGATAATTCTCTCGATTGAAGGAATGTGAAAGCGATTCTTGTTGCGGCGCGTGCCGATGTTAAGCGTGGCTTTGTTATATATCACAAGGTTATTCGGATCTCCTAAAACACCAAAGCATCAGGCTGTTTTCTGTAACGCCGCCAGCACGCGCTTGGTGGTGAAAGGTCCCTCGTATAAACGTACGCCTGTCGCATCGAAAATCGCGTTACCGATGGACGCCGCCACCGGAATCGTTGCCGGTTCGCCGGCGCCGAGCGGCGCGATGTCGGGCCGGTTGATCAGGACGACGTCCAACGGCGGCAGGTCGGTGAAGCGCAGGATCGGATAGCTACTCCAATCGAGGCTGCTGACGCCGTTGCCGTCAAACATCACTTCTTCGAAGAGCGCACGGCTGACGCCTTGGATGACGTTTCCTTCAATTTGATTTTTGACACCGTCGGGATTGACGATCAGGCCGCAGTCGTGGGCGCAAACGATCCGTTTGACGGCGACTTGCCCGTTGGCTTTGTTAACCTCGATATCCGCCACCGTCGCGACATAGGCGCCGGAGCGTCGGGTCAGCGCGACGCCGCGTCCTTTGGCCATGTTGCCGCTTACGATCAGACCCGGAAAGGCGTGCTTTTGCCATTGGGCTTTGTCTGCGGCGGCTTGCAAACATTCGCTGGCACGTTGGTCTTTGGTCAGATAGCGCAGACGAAATTCCACCGGATCGACTTTGAGATCGGCGGCGATTTCATCGAGCATGCATTCGGTCGCGAAACAGCGCGCGATATCGCCGGGGGCGCGCAGTTGGCTGGTGCGCAGCGGAATCGGTTCGGCGAAGCGCCAATTGATCAGGTTGGCGAAGATGCGCTGGTGGTCGACGCCGTAGATCTCGCCGGCGCTCTGACCGCCATTGGAGGCGTCAGGATTGGCCGGCTTGATGCCGACTTGCACCGACGCCAGCATGGGTGTGCCGTCCGCTTCGGTGCGCGGCAAACTGAAGTCCGTGAAGTCCCAAGCGATCCATTTGCCGTCGCTGTCGAGCGCGGCTTTGACTTCGTCGACTTGCGCCGGCCCCTTGGGCGACCAGCCATGCTCGTCTTCGCGCGACCACTGCACCCGTACCGGCGCGCCGACCGCGCGGGACAACAGAGCTGCGTCTTCGCCGGCATCTTCCGTCGCCAAGCGGCCATAGGAACCCGAGCCCTCGTAGTAGATCACCCGCACATCTTTTTCCGGAAATTTAAGCAACGTGGCAATATTCTTGCGCGAACGAAACGGTCCCTGGGTGCCGCACCAAATCGTCGCCTTGTCCGACTTCACGTCGGCGATGGCGCACGACGGTCCGATCATGCCGTGCAACTGCAGCGGCCAACGGTAAGTGCGCGAATAGCTCTTCTTGGCCTGAGCGAGAGTGCTATCGACGTTGCCTTTCTCCACTACCTTTTGGCTGCGCATCGGCTTGGTGCTTTTCAGATAAGCGTAAAGTTCCTCCGCGTTGGCCGGCAATTCAGTCGTCGGTTTCGACCACGTGACTTTCAGCGCTCGCGCCGCTTTGATCGCCGCCCATTCGGTCTTGGCGACCACGCCGACGAATTTTCCTTCGCGCACGACTTTGACGACGCCGGGGATATTTTTAATCGATACTTCGTCGATAGCGAGCGGATCAGTGCTGATCATCGGCGGCCGGACGACGCGGCCCTGCAACATGCCGGGGATGCGCAGATCGTTAATATAGATCGCTTCGCCGGTAAGTTTCGGCGGGATGTCGAAGCGCGGCACGGTAGTGCCGACGGTTTGATAGTCCTTACTGTTTTTCGGTTTGACGTCCTGCGCCAGCTTAAGATCTGCGGCGGCGCCTTGAGCGGTGATCTGGACGTTGAATTTCTTGCCGCCGACGAGCTGTCCGTACGTGGTTTTTTTCGATGGGTTGTCGAGCGCGGTGACGATGCCGTCTTTGACCTTCAGTTTGTCTGCGTCAACGCCCAGTCTTGCCGCGGCGAGACGCATGAGCTCTTGCCGGGCAGCGGCCGCGGCTTGGCGGACCTGCGGGCCGGCGCGTTCAACCGTGCGGCTGCCGCCGGTGGCCGATTGGTCGACCGTGAGCGCGGTGTCGCCCGAAATGACTTTGATCTGTTTCCACGACACGTCCAACTCTTCGGCGGCGATCTGCGCCAACGCGGTCAAGATGCCAGTCCCTAAATCGACCTTACTAGTGAAAAGCGTCACCGTGCCGTCTTGCGCGATGGCGAGCCAGGAATCCAACTGCGCGGGATCGAGATCGCCGTTCGGCAGCAAGTTCGACTGCGCGAAAACCGATGGGAGAGAGGGCAATAGGTTGAAGCTGACGATCAGCGCGCTGGCGCCTTTGAGAAACTGCCTTCGAGTGAGATCCATGGATTTCATCTTTATTCGCCCTTAGGCCAATTGACCCGAAGCCCGTTTGACCGCGCGCAGAATGCGAATATGCGTGCCGCAACGGCACAGGTTGCCGGCCAAGGCGGTTTTGATTTGGCTATCGGTGGGCCTGGGAGTTTTATCGAGAAGAGCTTTGGTCGACATGATCATGCCGTTGATACAGTAGCCGCACTGCACTGCCTGCTCGTCGACAAAGGCCTGCTGGATCTTGTGCATCTTTTTAGTTGTGCCCAGCCCTTCGAGGGTGGTGATGGATTTGTTCTGCACCGCACTGACGGGAGTGACGCAGGAACGAATCGCGTTGCCGTCCATGATCACGGTGCAAGCGCCGCACTGAGACAGGCCACAGCCGAACTTGGGACCGTTGAGTTGGAGATCGTTGCGTAGAGCGTAGAGCAGGGGCATGTCGGGCTCTACGTCGACCGTTTGGGACTTGCCGTTCACTCGCAGGGACAGTTTTGCCATAGCGGTGACCTCCGTTCCTGGGATCGATGGATTAATTATATAGCATGATCCATGATTCGATTAATAGCAGCGCCTTAGCGAACCAACGCCATGGCGATCGTGCCGACGACAACAAAAGCGGCGCCGGCGACGACGCGCGGAGTAATTTTTTCGACGTCGCGCAAAAAGAATTTGCTCGCGAGCAAAATCCACAGGGGCATGGTTGCCGTCATGGGCGTGACCAGGACCACCGGACCGAACGTCAAAGCGTAAAATACCAGGAGCAGGCCGAACGACTCTAAGGCGCCGCCGGCGATGAAATAGCCGAGCGAGGCGCGGTTCCAGACGAGACTTTCTTTAGTCGAAGGCAGCGCTAGATAGAGGCAAACGCACAGGAAGCCGACAGCGCCGACGACGGCGCCGAAGTAAATCTGTTCGTGGGAAAATCGCAGGGCGTAGCGGCGCAGTGGGTAAACGGCGCCGCCGAGTAGCGCGGCGAGCAAAGGTGCGGCGACGTACCAGGGGCGAAAGTCCTCCACCGCTTCGCCGGCGCGCCACGAGATCAGCAATATTCCGCCGACCACGAGGACCGTGCCTGCTGCGATCGCGACGGTCATTTTTTCGCCCAAAAAAAGGATCGCGATCGACGCGCTCCAGAGCGGCACCGAAGCGCGGATGGGTGCGCTGCGAGCGGTTCCGATCTTCTCGATGCCGATGTTAGTCAATTGGCGAACCACGGCTTGGAGGATTCCGGAGATGACGTAAATGGAGAACAGCAACGTCGACGTGCTCGGCAGCCCCGTGTAAGTGAGCACAACGCCGAACAGGACGACGGTTTGCACGAGGAGCGAGACAAACGTGATGGTGATCGGCGTCGAGAAACGCAGGCCGCGCTTGCAAAGGATAAAACTCAACGCGTGAACGATAGCGGCGAGCAGCGCTACGGATTGGGCGAGCATGAAATAAAATCGATGAGCGAGTCATTTGCCGCGTTGTGTGATTGCGACGTTACGCAACCGTAGCATCAACTTCCGCGAGGGACCGGCTGCTCTCGTTCATTCACTAAAGTTAACAGTAACATGCCCGCAATATAGGTTGAAGCCGCGACCAAAAACGCCGGTGTGAAACCGTGAGTTTGCATGACGTAGCCGACGATCAAAGTCCAGATCGGTCCGGAAATGCAACCGACGAAGTAATAAATTGAGAAAGCCGCGTCGGTGAGATCGTCGCGGGCGAAGTCGCTGATCATTGTTTGCGTCAGCGAACTGCGCGCTTCGACGACGCTGCCGTAGAGGATCAAATTTAAATAAAAAAGCAGGCCGAGGGAAGTCTGATAAGCGAGCCAGACGGTCATGAGCGCCGACAACAGGAGCGTGATCTGTGTGACGACCGCGCGCTTTCCCAAACGATCGGATACCCAAGCGATGGCGAGCGGACCGAGCAAGCCGGCGCCTTGCAACAGCGTTAGAAATAATCCGCCGACCGATGCAGAAACATCGAAACGCTCCATGAAGAAGGGGACAAGATAAGTGAGATTGATACCGGTGCCGCGACCGGCAGCGCCTACCATCAAAACAAGAGAGGTGAAGACAATGTTGCGGTTCTTGAGGCAGACTCGGTACGCATCGATATTCGCTTTGAAGTCGCCCTTGCGCTCTTTGGCTTCGTCGGCCGCCGACGTATGCTCGCGGACGACGAAAAGCGCGAGACCCATGATCAGACTCACCGTACCAAAAACGACGAACGCCGTTCTCCAGCTCATGTAAAGCAAGGCGATCGACGCCAAGCCCGGGCCAATGAAGGAGCCAAAGCTGCCGGCCGAATGATGAAACGTGAGCGCCCAACCGCGCGCCTTGGGGTAAAAGCGCGACAAAATGCTCGCGCCGAGAGGATGCTGCGGGCTCGATCCGGCATCGATGGCAACGCGCGCGACCAGCAGCTGCGGATAACTGCCGACAAAAAATTGCGCAATGGCGGAGCATCCGACAATCACATTACCTGTGCCGAGGATGACTGTCCGCTTGAAGAAACCAGTGAATAGCCCATAAACCACCTGAAGTGCCTGGCCGACAAAATTGGAGATCGCCGACAGCGCGCCGAGCTGAAGCAGACCGAAACCGAGCTCTCCCATCATGACGGGAAATATGACCGAAGTGATGCTGTACTGCAGATGATTGAGTGTATGACACATGCTGACCACACTGAGCGCGAGTCGTTTCTGTTGCAGCGTGGCTTCGAGCGTCGGTGTGTCGGACGATGCGGCGGCTACGGCAGTGACGGTGCTGGTTTGCTCGCTCACGGCAATTTACTTCCTCGTTGAAGTATTGGACTGATCTGGTACCGGGGTCGGGTGTACAGGCTGGCGGTGTCGTCTGTCAACGACCATGCTCCATGGGAGATCCACCGCCCTCGCTAATCGGTGTTTTGCAGCGCATCTGCCGTCTCACTCGGGGAACGGGTCGACAGGAAGAAGCTCAACACAACGCCGCAGAACATGAAGGCGAATCCGGTTAAGAACGCGTGCCAGATCGAGTCGCTCAGAATCGTGATCATTTTCGGCAGGAGCTCCGGCGGGATTTGCATCCGTGTTGCTGGCTCCAGGAGATTTTGCGGCTGCGCGAGTTTATCGAGCAACGCAGCGGAAAAGCCGCCGCCGGCAAGTTCGCCGAGGCCACGCCGCATATGATTTAACAGCACGGTGCCCATCAGGCTCACGGCAAAGGCGCCGCCGAAGGAGCGAAAGAGCATCACCGTGGAAGTCGCCACGCCGAGGCGTTGATGCGGCACGGAATTCTGCACAGCGACGAGGGTGGTTAGATTGGCCATCCCCATACCCGTACCGATCAGTGTTCCGCTGACGACGATCCACAACACGCTGAGCTCAGATCCGAAGGCGACGAAAAAACTGTAGCCGACCGTCAGTAGCGTCATGCCTGCTAAAGCCACTGCACGATAACCGACGCGGTTAAGCGCTTGGCCGGCGAGCAGACTGCCGGCGGTCCATGCCACGCTGACGAATAGCAGCACGATCCCGGCACGCGAGGCCGTGAGCCCGCTGACCCCTTGAAGATAGAGCGGTAAATAGCTGACGGCGCCAAATACCCCCATGGTCGCTAGCGTGGCGACGGCAGCCGAGACTCTAAACAGGCTGAGATGAAATAGATCCAGCGGCATGATCGGTTCTGCGGCACGGCGCTCGATAAAATAGAAAATGATCAGAAGTAAAACCGCGAGAGCGATAATCACGGCGAGCTCAACGTTGAGCAGCCGCGCGCCATGGGCGTCGTGCGATAGCGCGTAAAACAGCAGGAGCAACGCCGACAGTAACGTAAAAGTTCCACCGACGTCGAGCTTGTGCGGGCGGCGCTCGCTGGCGGATTCTTCGAGTCCGACGACGATCAGACCAATAGCAACTGCGGTAATCGGCAGATTGACGAAAAACGCCCAGCGCCAACTCCAGTTCTCGACGATGATGCCGCCGGCTAGCGGCCCGAGGACCGCCGCGACGCCCCAGATGCCGCTGATGACGCCCTGCATCTTGGCGCGTTCTTGCGCCGGGTAGAGTATCCCTACGACGATAAACGAGAGCGCATAAATCGCGCCGCCGCCGAGTCCTTGAATGGCGCGGAACAGCACCAGCGCTTCCATGCTCTGCGCCGCACCGCACAAAGTCGAGCCAAGGACAAAAATGCCGATGCCGATCAGCATGAGACGGCGCCGGCTGTGGAGATCGGATAGTTTTCCGAACAACGGCGTCGTCAGCGCGGAAGTGAGCATGTAGATGGAAAAAACCCAGCTGTAGAGTTCGAGGCCGCCGAGCTTGGCGACGATGGTCGGCATTGCCGTACTGACGATCGTCGTATCGATGGCGAAGAGAAAAATCACCAACATGACGCCGAAGGCGGCGAGATTTCTTTTGCGCGTTGTTAATGTCGTGGAAGTTTCCGACAAGTTCACGTCGAAGAGGATTGCGAGAATTTGTTTTTTGTAGCTCTATCAGTTGGACTAGTTCAGCCCGAGAGTCAAGTAAACGAACGGAGAAAAAACGTAATGGCGATTGCTCCCGGCGGTAGACATACGAATCATTTTGAGACCACCGCGCGATTGCTTTATACTACCCCGGCGCGCTGAGGACGGTTTTTGGCCACAGGTAAAGGGACAGAGGTTGGATTTTCCTACAATGCTAGAGAGAAAAAGTGATAATTGGGTGCGCTTGATCGCGATATTTAAACTGGTCAAGGGCGTTTTGCTTCTAATCGTCGGCATCAGCGCCGCGACCCTGCTTTACAGAAATACTACGGAACAGTTCTTCCATTGGACGGCGCTGCTGTCGTTAAGGCAGGAGAACCGTTACGTCCGCAGATTCTTATCGTGGATCGTGGGCTTCAATCGTCGGGACTTGAGATTCTTCGAAGTGAGCACCTTCGTTTATGCCGCGCTCCTTATGACCGAAGGGGTGGGTTTGCTGATGCTAAAGCGCTGGGCGGAGTACTTGACCGTGGTCATCACCGCGTCGTTAATTCCGCTCGAGTTACTCAGCGACGTCAGGCGCTTTAGCACGGCGAAGACGCTGATCCTTTTTCTCAACGTGGCAGCCGTGTGGTATCTGTCGGCGAGGTTGTGGGCGGATCGCCGAACAAGTGATTAGAATTAAGCGATTCCACTGAAACTGCAGAGCCGTAGGCCGACAACAACCCGTGGAGGGTAAAGATAACTGTGAAGCATTTAGCGAAAATACCTTTTCCAGAAGTTGCTCACATTGCTCGTTCCGGCAAGGCGCTGGTGATGCTGCCCGTCGGCGTCGTCGAAGAACATGGCGCGCACTTGCCGCTCGGATTAGATTCGTTCGCTGCGGAAGTCTACGCGGCGTCCGCCGCGCCGCATCTCGAAGAGAAGGGATACGAAGTGCTCATCGCACCGACCATCAGTTATGGCGTCGCCCGCGCGGCGATCGATTTTCCCGGCACGCTTTCGCTCGAGCCGGAAACGCTACGGTCGATGGTCGTCGAAATCGGCCGGTCGCTGGCCCGGCACGGATTGAAGCGGCTGGTGATTCTCAATGGCCATCGGGATCTTCATCATATGAAAGCGTTGGATGAAGCGAAGAATATTCTCGTCGAAGAAAACACGGCGCAAGTTATTTGTGTCGGATTCGCCAGCGATCCGGAAATGACCGCGGCTTGCTATCGCGCAGGCGTGAGGCAGTTCTACAACAGCCCAAGACCCGATCGCGAAGGCCATGGTGGCGAGTCGGAAACTTCGGTAGCGTTGCACAGTTTCCCAGAATTGGTAAAGCAGAACATCTTGAAGACCTTAGACCCAAATTTCGACTACGACGTCGACGCTTTCAGAAATGAAACCAAAGGCTACGGAAGCATCAGCGGCGGCCGCGGTTATTTCGGTTCGCCGCAGGCGGCGACGGCGGAGACCGGCAAGAACCTGGTCGAGATTCGTGGGCGAAACATCGCGCAGGTCATTCTAAAGTCGTGGGGAGCACCCAATCAGAATCGTTAGGACGGAATAGGATCGCTCTTCGGTGCAACGTCGTTGCAATCGTCTAGGATTGAGGAGTAGAAACAACCGAACCCCAGCCCAAGGAGGACTTCACGATGGCTTTCAGAATAAATCATCTTCATCTTAAGACGCCTAATCCGAAGAAGACTGCCGATTTCTATGTTGAGTACACTGGAGCAAAGGTCGTCAAGGAGAACACGAGGCCCGATGGCAGCAAAAATTTTCGTCTCGACTTACACGGCGTCGAACTCAACGTCACGGAGTTCTTGCAGGAACAGAAATTGGGGCAGTTCTACGGCCTCGAACATGTTGCTATCGACACGAACAACTTCGACGGCGAAGTCTCCAAAATTAAATCTGCCGGTTTAAAAATCCTCGAAGAGCGCGTGCTGCCCGACGGGCGGAGGGTTTGCTTTTTCGAAGGGCCAGAAGGGGTGAGGCTGGAGTTTTTGGAGTGGAAGCAGTAGCGCGAAGAGGTCGGAGTACTGGAGTGATGGAATATTGGAGCGCTGGATTTCCCCCAAAGCCGAACACTCCATTACTCCATCACTCCAATCTTAGGGTTTTATTTCTCCTTGAGCACCTTCTCCAACGGCCCGTTTTCTCTGAACGGCTCAGGCCAGCCGATATAATCTTTAAAGTCCGGGCGGGCCTTGACCAGATCCTGAATCACGTTATCGATTCCTTTGTCGGGTACAAATGGAGCGGTTTTGAACAGGCGCGCGTAGGCCTCGACAGTTTTCTTGGTGATGGCCGGATCTTTTTCGCGCATCCATTTCGTAAAGGATTTCTCGGCAAACGGCAAATTCTTTTTGATCAGATGAATGCCGGCGATGTAGGCGCGGAGAAAATCATGAGTGGTTTTGGGCTCGGCGCGAATAAAGCCGCGACTGCTCGTCACGCAAGACGAGGGATAAATCAGATCGGTGTTACTTAGATCGATGAGCACAGGCCAGCCGCGCTGTAAAAACGGCATGGCATAGCGTGTCGTGAGCGCGGCAGCGGCGATGACGCCGCGGTCGAGCGCGAGGACGATCTCCGGTCCGGCGCCCATTTGCAGGATCGTCATGTCTTTTTCCGGGTTCAGCCCGACCTGCTTCAGCGCGGCGCGCAAATAAAAATGTGTCGTCGAGCCGTAGCGCGTGACCGCGCTGGCTTGGCCTTTTAGGTCTTGTGCGGATTTGATCTCCGGCCGGGTGATTAAATAAACAGGGTCGGTGTCCACCGGACAAGCGAGCAAAACCACGTCGCCGCCGGCGGCGCGCGCGGCGACGACGGACTCCGCTCCCGCGCCGGAAAATGGCAGGTTGCCGGTGATAATTGCCAGCGTGATCAGCGAACCCCCGCGAATCTGCACCGGCTCCACATTCAGACCGTACTTCTCAAAATAACCGGCGTCCTTGGCGACCCAGATCGGCAAATGGGACGGCGATGCGGTCGTGCCGTAAAGAATGCGGCGTAATTCTTCGGCGCAAACGCCTTGCGGATGAAGTAGTAGTGAGAAAACCACGATGACAGGGAGTAACGGAGCCGCTTTCATGACTTCGGCAAGGCTCGCTCCAACGGACCGTTGTCGCGAAACAGCTCCGGGTGACCAAAAAACTCTTTCGACACCGGGCGCTGCAGCGCTAAGTCTTTAAGGATGTTTTCGATGCCCTTGTCCGGTACGTAGGGTACGGGCTTGAACAAACGGACGAAGGCTTCCAGGGACTTCGTTAAGGTAGGCGATTCTTTTTCCTTCAGCCATTTGATCAAAGATCGTTCAGCAAATTTTTGATCTTTCTTGATCAGCTGGATAGCGCTCACATAGGCGTTCAGAAACGCGTTGACGGTTTTCGGTTCGGCTTTGACGAATGCGCGCGTGCTGGTTACGCACGATGACGGATAGACCAGATCGGATTTGGTTAAATCGGCGAGCACAGGCCAGTTGCGCTGCATGAATGGCAGGACGTCCTTTATGGTCAAAGCGGCTGCAGCTATTCTGCCGCCTTCTAAGGCAGCGCTGATCTCCGCGCTGCCGCCTAATTGAAGGAGCGTCATTTCCTTATCGGAATCGACGCCGACCATGCGCGTCGCTGAACGCAGGTAGAAGTGGATCGACGAGTTGAGCCGGGTAATTCCAGCTGCTTTGCCCTTGAGCTCGGATGCGGACTTAATCTCTGGGCGGGCGATGAGATACACCGGCTCCAGATCGGCAGGGCACGCGAGCAGTGCAATATCGCCGCCTTCCACGCGGGCGGCAACCACCGATCCTGCACCGACGCCGGAAAGCACCGCTTGGCCGCTCATGATCGCCATGGTGCTGACGGCGCCGCCGCGAATCTGCACCGGCTCGAGGTTCAAGCCGTTCTTGGCGAAGAGCCCTGCGTCTTTGCCGACCCACACCGGGAGATGCGAGATGGAGGTCGAGACGCCGTAGAGGATGCGGCGCAATTCCTGGGCTTGCGCTGACCAGTGAATGAGCAGCAGCGCGACGGCAATAAAAAAGATTCGAGCGATGTTCATGATTTCGATAGCGCTTTCTCCAGCGGTCCGTTGTCACGGAAGAGCTCCGGCCGACCGATGAATTCTTTCGGTACCGGTCTCCGGCTGGCCAGATCTTTCATGACGGTTTCAATGCCCTTGTCGGGCACGTAAGGCGTCGGTTTAAATAATTTCGCATAAGACTCGACGGTTTTTTTGATCAAGTACGGATCTTTTTCTCTCAGCCATTTGGCAAATGTTTTCTCGGAAAAATTTTGGTCTTTCTTGATCAATTGGATCGCCGCGACGTAGGCGCGGAGAAAATCATCGACGACTTTGGACTCGGCTTTAACGAAAGCGCGGCTGCTGGCGACGCAAGACGAAGGATAAATCAAATCCGTTGTGCTCAAGTCGACGAACATCGGCCAGCCGCGTTGCAGAAGCGGGATCGCGTAGCGGTTCGTCAGCGCCGCCATGGAGATGCGACCGCCCTCCATTGCAGAAACGGCTTCCGTGCCGGTGCCGAGCTGGAGAATCGTCACGTCCTTTTCCGGATCGAGGCCGACCTGGCGCAAGGCTGCACGCAAATAAAAATGCGTCGTTGAACCGAGTCGCGTCACGGCTGTCGCCTTGCCTTTCAGTTCGGCGGGCGATTTTATCTCTGGCCGCGCGATCAGATACACGGGATCCGAATCCACCGGGCAAGCAAGCAGGACAATGTCGCCACCTTCGACCCGCGCCGCCACAGCGGACTCCGCGCCGGCGCCGGAAAATTGCAGCTGCCCGCTCATGATGCCCATGGTGATCAGCGCGCCGCCGCGAATATGCACGGGCTCAACGTTCAGGCCATTCTTGGAGAATAACCCCGCGTCTTTCGCGACCCAGATCGGCAGGTGCGCGCTCGATGTCGTCGTGCCGTAGTGTATGCGGCGGAGCTCCTGCGCGGGGGCGGATGAAGATAGGACCAATAGGACGAATACAACGAACCGCGGCGAGACTGAGGACTTCACTCCCATGCTTTTATTTGCCAAAGTACGTGGCTTCGGCTTTTTCTTGATCGTAGGGCACAAACTTGTTTGTGCCGGGTCCACGAATTTCCGGTTTCTCCCCTTCGTCGAATAGCGCCGCCGCGCTGTCGCCGGCACGGCCGCCGATCAATCCTGGCGCGTGTGCTTCGGCAACGGTGGCGTCCTTATCCGAGCGGTTGAACGCCCAATGCACGGTGTTGGCGGGGATGCGATGAAAGTCGCCTTTCTTGCAGAGGTAGCCTTTGTCTTTGACAAAAAACCAGATCTCGCCGTCGAGAACATAATTGATTTGCTCGGACTCGTGCTGGTGCGGCTTGGTATGATAGCCCGGCCTGCGAGTGGCGATCATCAGACTGCACTCGTTGCCGTAGCCTTTGCGGACAACCATTTGGCCGGTCCCCGCTTCCCCGGTCTGAGTTCGGTTGTATTCCGGAACGTCGGTGCTTTTGCAGTGTAGAGACATCAGATTTTCCTCCTTCGCAGTTGAGATATTATCGGCTCGACTCTTCGTACGATAGTCCGAAGCCCGGGTCAAGCTGGAACGGCGCAGCGCCGAGTCTGGTTGACAGCGAACGGTCTGGGAAGTAAATGGAGTACGGTGGCGCACGCCAATAATTTTTACTTGTTCGTTCTGCTCGTTGTAGCGATACTTTACGCCGTTCCGGTAAAGGCGCAAAAACTGATGCTCGCCCACGTCGCCGTCAATCCGGCGCAGAGCATGATGTTGTTGGCGAAGGATTCGGGGACGCTGGCGAAATATGGCTTCACGGCCGAGGTTTTGTTGATTCCCGGCACGCCGCGCACGATTCAAGCGCTCCTCGCCGGCGATCTGGACTACGTCGCCGCTGGCGCGCCGGCATCGCTCAGAGCGCGCGCGCAGGGAGCCGATGTCGTTGTGCTTTCAACTCTGACGAACTCTTCGGCGCAGCGCGTATTTATCAGACCGGATTCCACCCTAACCAGCTTTAAGGATCTCAAAGGCAAGCTGATTGGCGTAACTCAATATGGCTCCGGCGGCGATACTTTCTTACGTGGCGCATTGCGTAAGAGCGGCATCAAAGAATCCGATGTGACGATTCTTCAAATGGGCGGTACGCCCGGCGTAGCCCAGGGATTGGAGTCCGGGCGGATAGAAGTGGGTGTGCTCGGCGATTCGGGCATGCTTCTGGTTTTTCGCGGCAGGGCAAAACCGTTGAAAGGCGCCAGCGCGCGCGAAATGGGATTTCGCGGCGTCGACGCGCCGATCACCACCACCGAGCGTAAGCTCAAGGCCGACCGCGGCGCGGTGGTGCGCTTCATGCGAGCTTACCTTGAGACGGTGCATTACTTTCAGACAAACAAAGTCGGCACGTCGCGAATTTTTCAGAAATACATGCGCGGCGTAAGCGAAGAGGATATCACGCTCTGGTGCGACGAGCTCCGGCCGATTATCAAGCAGGTGCCTTATCCGGACGAGGAGGCATTGCGCGCGGAGATGGAGATGATGGGCGTGGCTAATCAACAACTGCCGGCCGGCTATATTAACAACAGTATTCTCGACGAGATCAAAAAGAGTGGTTTCATAGATAAACTTTATAAACAATAAAAGGAGGAACGAATCATGGCAAAGATCAGACATATCGCGATCAAGGTCGAAGATCAGGAGAAGACCGCGGACTTTTATAAGAAAACCTTTGGCATGACCGAAGCGTGGCGCGGTCCGGTGCGCGACGACGGCAACCGGGCGATCTATCTTACTGACGGCTACATTAACATGGCGGTTTTGCCGGCGCGCGGCGGGCGCGAAGGGATCGACCACTTTGGCTTCCAAGTCGAGAACATGGAAGAGACTCTTACCACAGCGCAGACCGCCGGCGCCAAGAGCGGAGCGGATAAAAAACCGCGCGACGGTCGCTTCGCCGAAATGGGCGTGCACGATCCTGCCGGCCAAATGGTCGACGTCACCGTGCATGGGTGGAAATCGTAAAGAAGGCAACAGGTGTGAGGCATGAGCCGACAGGGAAGAAGGAGAAATGAGAAGCCGATTGATTGTGCTCTTAGTATGCTGTCTTTTGGTCGTGGCTCGATCCTCGTCGTTCGCTGCCGATCCGACGAAAGTTCTGATCGCCCACGGTGCGATCAGCAACAACGTCGAGCCGCTGTGGATCGCCAAAGAGCAGGGAATTTTTCGTAAGTATGGCATCGAGGCCGAGTTAGTTTTCATCATCGCGGGACGGGCGATGCAGGCGATGTTGGCGGGGCAAGTTCCCGTCGGTTTCGTCGGTGGCACGCATGTGGTCAACGCCAACACCGGAGGTGGGGATTTCTCCATGATTCTCGGCTTGGAAAACCGGCTCGATTATCTGTTTCTCGCCAAGCCAACGATCAAAAGCGGCGAAGATCTCAGGGGCAAGAAAGTTGGGATCGGCACGCCCGCCGGTTCCGCGTCGTTAGCGACCTACGTTGCCTTGGATCATCTTGGATTGGTGCCGCGCCGCGACAACATCGTGCTTCTCGGTGTCGGCGGCGTTCCTGAGCGCATGGCGGCTTTGCGTTCCGGCACAGTCGACGCGACCAGCCTGTCTCCGGAAATCGGCCAGCAGGTGCTCGGCGAAGGCTATCGCGTGCTGGTCGATCTGGGTAAAGAAAACGTTCAGTTCCAATCCTCGGGGCTCGTGGCGTCGCGCAGTCTGATCAAGAGCAACCCGCAGCTCATCGAGACGATCGCCAAGGCGACGGTCGAGGGCACGGCATTCATACACAAATCGGCCAACAAGGAAATCGTGATGAAAAGTCTCGGCCGTAATTTGCGGTTGAGCAAGTCCGAACAGATGGAAAAGGCTTATCAGGGTTTGGTCGCCGGGCTGCCGAGAAAACCTTGCCCGTCGATCGAAGGCATGAACGCGGTCATTAAATTGATGGCGCAACATGGGATCAACGCGAAAGCTTCGCAGTTGAAAGCCGAGGAGCAGTTGGATCTGAGCTTTTGCAAACGATTCGAGGACAGCGGCTTTTTCAAGAGCCTGTATTGATGATTGGGGCATTGGAGTGATGGAGTACTGGAGTATTGGATGAGTCAAATGAACTCGGTTCTGCCGGCGGAAGAATTCATTGCAGCGATTTGGCAAGAGCGGCGGCGCTACGTGCGCGAAGGTCGGATCAAGCAGCCGCATCCGTGGCGCGTCGCATTGAGCGAAGGCAAAGTATCGCGGCGCGCGCTCATCGAATACGTCAAGAACCGCTATTACTTTCTCGCCAACATCAACCGCAAAGACGCGCAGGTGATCGCCAACTGTCCGGTCTCGGATGCTCGTCGCATGCTTTTGCGAAAATATATCGACGAAGAAGGACAGGACGTGACCGGCGGGCAGCTCGGACCGCATTATGAGATGTGGCTCAAGATTTCCGAGGCGCTCGGCATTCAGCGCGACGTGATGCAAAGTTTCGCCGACGTTTTGCCCGTTTACCGTTATACGGTCGACGCTGTGTTCACTTTCGCCAAGAATCAAAGCTGGCTCGAAGGCGTGGCTGCGACCTATGCGACCGAAGGACGCATGTGGAAACGTTACACGCCGAAACAAGAGCACAAGGAGGACGGGTTGTTGAACGAAGGAGAAGCGATGGCGCGCCATTATGGACTGCCAAACGACGCGCTGCTGTTTTACCATGTGCACAGCGATGCCAACGACGAGCACGGCGATATCAACGAAGCGATATTGAAAAAATATTGCGTCACCGCCGAGGCGCAAGAAAAAGCGCTGGCTGCCGCGCGTTTCCGCTGGGAAAATCAGGAGACGCGAAGCGATATCGTTTATCGCTACTTTGTGCTCGGTGAAAACTAATCACCCGAAGGAATTTCCAGTCCGACGCGCCGCAATCTTTGCGATCTTGCTATTTTGCCGTCCCGTCGCAGCGCAGCAGTTGGAAACCCTCAATGCTTCCTACGCTTCGGTGACCGGTAGCCGGATACCGTTGTGGATCGCCAAAGACGCCGGCCTGTTCGAGAAGTACGGGCTCAACGTTAATTTAGTGGTGATCGCCGCGGGTACCGCCGCCATCGGCGCGCTGGCGAGCGGCGACGTCGAAATCCTCGGCGCGCCCGGATCGACCACGATGGTGTCGGCGGCGAGAGGTCTGCCGCTTGTGATCATCGGTACCTTTGGTCCTTCTGCGTGGAAACTTGCGGCGCATCCGTCAATTACGTCGGTTAGAGAATTACGCGGCAAAACGGTTGGCATCAGCCGACCGGGAACGACGATCGAATTTGCTACGCGGCGAGCGCTGGTGAAGCTCGGCTTCACGCCCGGCAAAGACGTTCAAATCCTGGCCACAGGGCTCGCCGAGTCGAACAAGCGGATTATGGTCATGCTGCAAGGCAAGATCGATGCGACGCTGGTGAGTCCGGACAATTTGTTTGAAGCGGAGCAAAGAAATCTCAAGCTTTCGGTTCTTTCAGATCTCCAAGACCTGGGCATCTACACGAGCGCCAGCGATCTGTCGGCCAAACGCGATTTTCTCAGGAACCAGCGTCAGCGCGCGCGCGCATTCATGATGGCGTACTGCGAAGCGATCTGGCTTGGCAAGGCCGACAAAAATGTCGCGCTGGCGAGTTTTCGCAAGCACATGCGCGAGCAGGATCCGCGCCGGCTGGAGACTTTGCACAAAAGCTACGTCGTTGACGCCTTGCCGCTTAAGCCTTATCCGATGGAAGAGGTTATTCAGGCGGAGATGGAAAATCTCACCGCGACCGTAGCAGAGTTCCGTGGCAAACGGGTGGCGGATTTCATCGATAAAAGCATTCTCACCGAGCTGGAACGCGAGGGGTTCTTCGCGCAACTCGCGAGCAAATACGGCAAATAGCAGTGACGCATTTTCGTCCCTGGCGGCTCACGGCGCATCGCGTCACGACTTGTAGCGCCACAGCTGCGGGATCGCCACGCAAATTCCCAAGATCATGACGAAGCAGAGCGCGCTGCCAACGAGTAGCGCGTTCGGCGCTCCCATGTATTGCGCGGCGACGCCTGCGAGCAGCGCGCCCAGACCGTTGGTTGTTTGGGCGAAGACGGTGATCAAGCTTGCCGCTCTGCCGAGCATGCCGTCCGGCGCTAAAAGTTGGACGACGGTACGCCGTATGGCCACGCTGATCGAATCGGCAAATCCCAAAACCATCACCGCTCCGACGGCCATCCAGAACCAATGAGAGATTCCGAGCAGAGCGAGACCACCGGCGAAGAACAGCGCCGCAACGATGACAAGCACTCCCTTACGTTTGACGTCGCCGGCCATCAGCAGTGCGGTGGTGCCGAGCAGGGAACCCGCGGATGGTGCTGCGTACAACAAACCGAGTCCTGACGCGCCGGTCTTAAACACATCGGCGGCGAAGATCGGCAAGATCGGGCGATAAAAGCCGACCAGGACGACGGCGAAATCGAGCAGAAACAGAGACAGGATTATGCGCTGAATCCAGATGAACTCGATACCCTCGACGATGCTTTTTAAGTTGACCCGCCGGCGCTGGCCTTCGACCTTGCCAGACGCTCTCACGGACACGATCGCGACCGCCGCGGGAACGAAGAGCAGCGTGCTGGCGAAATAGGCTGTGGCCAGGCCGCCGCGGTCGATTAAAAATCCGCCGATGGCGGGGCCGACGAGGAAACTGGTTTGCAGGATCATCGTATTGACGACCATCGCGTTCATCAGCAAACTCTGCGGCACCAAGCGCGGAATCATCGCCGCGCGTGCCGGCCAATTGAAAACTTCTACGAACGCGCCGACTAGTCCGAGGGCGTAAATATGCCAAACTTGCGTGGCGCCCATCAGCGTGAGAATGCCGAGCAGCATGTTCGGAACAATCTGCAGCGAGATCGTTGCCACGAGCAATTTTTTCCGATCGAAGGCGTCGGCAACCGCACCGGCGAAGAGTCCGAATACGATAAACGGCAGCGTTTCGAGAAAGCCGGTGAGACCCAATTTCAACGCGGAACCGGAAATGTCATAAACCTGATAGAGGGTGGAAACATTACGGATCTGGCTGGCAAGCGAGCTCAGCACGCTGGCGATCCACAACAGTCGATAGTCGCGGATCAATAGCGACGACCAGGGGCGAATGGGCTGTTCCCGATTCGAGCTGGGATTTTTTTCGACGGAGTTAGCCAACGAGATGAAAGCAGGCGAAGCGAAATTTCACGCTACTTATAGCGTGAATGAGAGGAAATTGCGATGGGGTGCATGCGCGGCGGACGACATGATCGTCCGTCGCGCACGCTTTCTCGATTATCGATCGGCGGCTTGGTGCCTGTCCTCGAGAACGCCTTGCTGGTCGGCTTGTGCGAGGACGGCTTCGATGGTTTTCACCAAGGCTCGTGCGGCTTCGATGCTCAACTCCACTGCGACTCTGGCGCCGGGCCCCTGCGCCTCGTTAACGAAGTCGATATTGAGCGCGTGTTCCAACGGCAGGTCATAGGGATGATCGTAGGAGACGTTCGCTTCGCGCACTTCAAACCAATCCTGTCCACTTTTACCGCGCCCTTCGATTTTTGCTTGATGGGTAATCATCGTGCACATGATCACGTTCCTTTCGCGCTTGCCTAGGACTTGAGGTTTTTCTCGCAGAAGGCGAGAACCTTTTTCCAGCCATCGACGGCTTGTTCTTGACGATAGGCTGGGCGGTCGTAATAGAAGAAACCGTGACCCGCGCCGTCATAGCGGTGAAACACGTAGTTTTTGCCATGCTTTTTCAGTTCCGCTTCGTGCAGATTGACCTGGTCCGGCGACGGGGATTTGTCGTCGTTGCCGAATAGGCCGATCATCGGACAGGAGAGATCCTTAGTATAATCGATGGGCGCCACGGGGCGCTTGGGCGTTAATTCCTCGGGCTTCTGAACGACATTACCGCCCCAGCATTCAACGAGGGCGTCGATCCCCTTGAGTCTGCAGGCTGCTAGAAAACCATGACGCCCGCCGGAGCAGGTGCCAAACACCCCGACTTTGCCGCTCACGTAGGGAAGTGAGCGCAGCAGTTTGTTCGCGCCATCCAGATCACCCAGTACCTGTTCGTCTGGGATGCCTCCTGCGGCGCGCGCTTTGGCACCCACATCTTCCGGCGTGCCATGGCCTTCGCGAAAATAGAGATTCGGCGAGATCGTGACGTAGCCATTGTGAGCAAAGCGGCGAGTGCATTCACGGTACCATTCGTCCCAGCCCGGGGCGTGGTGAATCAACACCATGCCCGGGAAGGGTCCGGCTCCGAGGGGCCGGGCGACGTACGCATTAATCGTGTCGCCTTTATGCCCTTGCACGGTAGCAGTTTCAGCGATCATGCCTTCATATTGGTTAGTCTGATACATTTTCCGTTCCTCCTTCAGATTGTTCTGGAATTGGATTAGCTCTCTTTATCCAAATCGTATCGCGGGCGCAACTGCTTTTGATGGGATTGGCTCATAGTTGAATTATGCACAAAAGGTCTTGCATGGCCGGGTCGAGTTGGGCTAAGCTTTTGACTACCATCAGTATGGGGCCTTCTGATAGTGACAAATTGTAGAGTTGAAGGTCTAGGGCGTCTTACCTTGCGATTCGTTGCCACGCGGATAATCCGACCAGAGCGTGACTCGCTTTTTCCATGTTCTGCTTCCAGCGTTCATCAGGTTCTCAGGGAAAAGACCATAACGATTCTCAAAAGGAGAGAGCATGAGCAGTAAAATTTACGTAGGTGGATTGCCGTATGCGACCACCGATGCGCAACTTCAGGAAATCTTTTCGGTGCACGGGGCCGTTGAGTCGGCCCGCGTGATTACCGATAAGTTTACAGGCCGTTCGCGCGGCTTCGGCTTCGTCGAAATGGCGAACTCCGACGAGGCCCAGAAAGCTATCCAAGCTCTGAACGGCACGGATCTCGACGGCCGCAACCTCACGGTGAACGAGGCTCGCCCGCAAGAAAGACGCTCGGGCGGTTTCGGTGATCGTGGCGGTGAACGCCGCGGTGGCGGCGGTGGTGGGGGCGGTGGACGCAATCGCTGGTAGTTTTTGATTTTAGCCTTGTAAGCAAAAGGGGCGCTAGGTCGGAGCGCCCCTTTTTTATTGCGCCAACTTCCTCTCGGCAATTTCTAACCTTGATGTTGAATCATGGAAAAGCTTGCCATCGATCAACTCCCCGTCCTGGATCTCGGGGGCCATCCGGCTAAACTGAGTGAACACTTTCAAAATTACCTCCTTCTGATCTTCCTTCGGCACCTTGCTTGACTGCCCTGCCAGGCTCATCTCGGCGAGGTGGAAAATCATAAATCGGAATTCGACCGGCGCGGTATCAGTGTCGTCGTGGTTTCCTTTGCCGAGCCGGCTAAGCTGGTTCACTATCAGGAACACCGCCGCTGGCCGTTTACCATTCTCGCCGATCCAGAACGCGTCGCTTATCATGCGTTCACTCTCGGGCGGCTCGCTTGGTATCGAGTCTTCTCACCGGCAACTTTGAAATTGTACTGGAACTTGCGACGCAAAGGGATGAAACAAGACGCCTACGTGGGCGACGACATGTTTCAAGCGGGCGGCGACTTCTTACTTGATCGTTCCGGAAAAATTCTTTACGCCCACCGGAGTAAAGATCCCGCGGATCGGCCCTCTGTGGCAGTGTTGCTTCGGGAAATCGGCCGCGTCAGATCCGCGTGAGGCTGAAAGCACACCTCGGAAACGAGCGTCAAACGGCAGCACTTATTTCGATTTGAGATAGGCGTCCTTTAGCTGCACCTTTTCGTCCGGCGGCGCGGTCCAGACGAGATCCGCACGATAGGCGTAGATGTCCATGGCATTCCACAGCGGAATCGCGGCAGCATCTTCCAAAATAATTCGGTGCGCCTCCCAAAGCAGCTTTTCGCGCTTCTTCACATCGAATGTGTTTTGCTCCAAGTCGAGGATTTCGTCGAGCTTCGGGTTGCTGTAACCGAGCACGCGCCGGGTCATCCCGGTTCTGAAGTATTGCTGAAATAGCGTGTCCGCGTCGGTCAGGCTGCCGCGTCCAGTCAGATAAAAGGGATACTTGCCGTTCTTGTAATCGGTGTTGAAGATGCTCCACTCCGGAGTTTTTAGATTGGCTTTGATTCCCACCTTGGAAAGTTGCTCGACGATCACCTGCGCAACTTCGCGATCCTTTGGATAGCGTCCCGTGGGACTGTAGTAATCGATCTCAAATCCGTCGGTGAAACCGGCTTCGGTCAATTGCTGCTTCGCTTTTTCGGGATCGTATGGATAAGCCTTGGCATTGGGATCGTAGCCGAATACTTGCGGGCTCAAGAGCCCTTTCAGTGGGTACGCATAGCCTTCAAGGATATGCTTGATGATTCTTTCCCGGTCGATCGCGTGGGTGATGGCGCGGCGAAGTTTTGGGTTATCGAGCGGTTTGTAGGCGGGACTCAACACCAGAAAAATCGGCCGCAGCCCCTGCACTTGCTGGACGCGAACACGCGGATTGGCTTTTAACCGGGCGACTTCGTGCGGCGGTATATTGCTGATCACGTCCGCTTGGCCCGATTCAAGCGCGGCGATGCGCGCGGCGTCTTCTTGAATCGATTTATAAATCACTTCGTCGATTTTCGGCCGCTGTCCCCAGTAGTTTTCGTTGCGGCGGAGGACGAATTGGCCGCCGCGCTCCCAACTGGTAAATTTAAACGGTCCGGTGCCGATCGGGCGGTTGTCGGCCTCCCCCATCTTTTCCGCCGCCGACTGCTTCATGATCACCCGGCTGTTGATGTCTTCCAGAGCGTTGGCATCGGCTTTTTTCAGCGTCAGGACGACGGTGTGATCATCGGGAGCTTCCATTTCGCCGATGTTTTGCAGATTGGGCGCCTGAAGACTCTGCTTATCGGTGAGGATTCTTTTAAACGACGCAAGCACGTCTCTGCTCGTCAACGGCGCGCCGTCGTGAAAGCGAATGCTTTTACGCAACTTGAATTGCAGCTTGGTGCCTTTCATCTGCCAGGATTCCGCCAGCACGCCGCGGTAGCCGCGCTTTTCGTAGTCGGCGTCGATCAATGGCTCCATGATCGAGCCCCAGACCGCCTGCAGTGGCGAAGTGTTGACCGCGTAAGGATTCAACGAGTAAACGCCGACGCCGTGAGCGACCGTGATCCGGTTGCGAGACGAAGACTGGGCGCGAGCGATATTTTCCGCACCGAAAGGCGCTACCGATGCGAGCGCACCGGCCGACACGGTCTTTTTAAGAAACTCTCTTCGAGTCCATTCTTTAGGCTTCCGAATCACAGCGACCTCCGACGGGTTTGAGGATGAAGGTTGACATGGCGCAGGGCTAGCCAAAACACCTGTTCGTCATGCCGGCGGAGGCCGGCAACCAGGTTCGCGTTGGATTCAGTTTCAAGAACCGCCTGGATTCCGGCTTTGCGCCGGAATGACGAAACATTGCAACACAGCTCCGTATAGCGTGGTGTGAGAAGCGGTGTCAACGTCATGTTGACAGCAGCGCGCGGGCGGGAATAAGAACTCCTAAGGGAAATGGATTGCTGGAATATTGGGTTTTAGAATCCCAATCGCTCCAACATTCCATTACTCCATCACTCCATTCTGCTGGGAGGTTTGATGACGAAGATCATCGATTCGTTGGTTGAGTATATGCTCGCGGCGCGACGCGCGAAGCTGCCGGAGGAAGTAATTCAAAAGGGCAAAAGTCATCTGCTAGATTCGCTCGCGGCTGTAGTGTCGGGTTCGACGTTGAAGCCGGGCAACCTCGGCTTGCAACACGCTCGCGATCTCGGTGGCAAGGAAGAGTGCAGCGTGCTTGGGTCGAATCTGAAAACAACGCCGATCCTCGTTCGCCAACGGGATGTCCGGCCACGCGGATGAGACTGACGATTCGAACAGTCAGCTCCATCCCGGCTGCGCGATCGTGCCCGCGGCATTGGCGATCGCCGAGTCACAAAACCGCGGCGGCGATGCTCTGCTGCGTGCCGTGATTCTCGGCTACGACATCGGGTTTCGTTTCCACCAAGCGTTCGAGCCGCGATCGACCAGCTTCGGCGCAACGTTCGGTTGCGCGGCGGCGGCGGGTACGGTGGCGGAATTAGATGACCTGCAGGTTCGCTATCTCATTTCTTACGCAGCGCAGCAGGCTTCAGGGTCGAGAGCCTGGGTGGGAGACGACGATCACATCGAAAAGGCGTTCGACTACGCCGCCATGCCCGCGCGCAACGGCGTAACGGCGACGCTCTTGATCCAGTCCGGTTTCACGGGCAATCGCGATGTCCTCGAAGGCGATCAGGGTATTATCAAGACTTATGCGCCCTGCGATCCGGCGAAGATCCTTAAGGAGCTCGGACAAAGGTTCACGATCACCAGTTGCTTAATCAAGAAATATCCCGTGGGATCGCCGATGATGGAGACTGTCGATGCGACGCTGGCGCTGCTATCCAAGGAATCCATTCAGCCTGAGCAGATCGAAAAAGTGACCGTGCGCATTCCCGAGAGCGGCGCGCGCACGGTGAACAACCGGCACATGCCCGACGTGAACGTTCAGTACATGGTTTCAGCGATCTTGATCGAAGGGAAGCTCACGTTCGAGACGGCGCACGACTACGAGCGCTTTCAAAACCCGCGAGTGCTGGCGTTGAAAGAGAAAGTACAGCTGATCGGCGACAAAGACTTGGAACGCTCCGGACATCGTTTCCAGGGCGTCGTAGAAGTTACGTTGAAGGACGGCCGAACGCTGCGCGAGCACGTGATCAACTGCCGCGGCCGTCCGGAAAATCCGATGAGCCCGGAAGAAGTTGAAAAGAAAGCGGCGTGGTTGATGGAGCCGATCTTGGGTAAGAAGAACGTCGATCAGATCATCGATTCAATCCGGCAAATTGAATTCGTGACTAACGTGCGTGATTTAACGAAGCTGATGACGGTCGCATAGCCTTAGATTCCTTCCCCTCGACGGGGAAGGCTAGGATGGGTACAAAGAAAATCCAAGATCACCCGGAGGATTTTGAAATTCGGCAGGTTGAAATTATCCAAATATTGCAGAGGAGAAACGATGGCTAAACCAAGACTCACAATCGCAATGTCGCACTACGACCGGCACGTACCGTTCTTCGATGGGACCGTGCAGGCGGAAGGAATCGATCTCAACGTCCTAATCGTCGGCCAATCCGACCGGCAACGCGACGGCGAGCAGCGCCACGAGCGCATGCTGCAAAAAGGGGAGTTCGACGTGGCCGAGCTATCACTGTCTTCGTATTTGATGGCCAAGAGCCGCGGCATGCCCTTCACGGCCATTCCAGTTTTCCCGCGCCGGCTGTTCAGCCATTCGCAAATGTGGATCAACGTCGACGCCGGAATCAACCAGCCGAAGGACTTGGTCGGCAAGAAAGTCGGTCTACATAGTTTTCAAAATACGCTGGCAACGCTGGCGAAAGGAGACTTGCAGAGCGAGTTCGACGTTCCCTGGCGGAAGATTCATTGGCTGCTGAACAAAAAAGACAACATCGAATTCGAACCGGAAAAGGGCGTTAAGATCGAGCAGCTCTCGGCGACCGTTAACGCAGGCGATATGTTGGAGAAGGGCGAGATCAGCGCGATGATGACGCCGAATCCGCCGAAACCGTATCTGCGCGGTTCGAAAAAAATTCGCCGACTATTCGCCGACCCGAAAGCCGAAGACCTTCGCTACTATAAAAAGAACGGCTTCTTTCCGATCATGCACGTGGTTGCCTTCAAAGACGACGTGCTGAAGAAGTATCCCGAAGCCGCGCAGAGTTTGTTCAACGCTTTTAGCGAAGCGAAAAGAATCTGCCGCGAGTTCTACGCCGACCCGAACTGGTCTTGGCTTGCCTGGGGCAGGCAGGCTTTCGAGGAAGAAGAGAAACTTTTGGGTTCCGATCCATGGCCATACGGCTTGGAAAAGAACCGCGCGAACCTGGAGCGCTTCGTTGGTTACTCACTGGATCAGGGGTTGATGGCGAAGAAGATGGCCGTGGAGGAGTTGTTTTTGGGGCTGAATTAATGATCGGGCTAACGCTTGGGCGATGAGCGGCGCGTTCTCTTCGCTTCGGTCTTGATCGTCCTATTAGCCGGGGTTTGATGCGACGTCGAATGATGTTTTGCATGGGTCGGCTTCGGAGGTCGAGGACCTCTTAGCGGGACTTCGACAAAAACACACGCTCCGCCGTCCTCCTGGGTGCGACGCGTCGGCTTCGGAGATGGCCCGCGAATAGTCGCTATACGTCCATGCGCCCGGCTCTTCCAGCCACACGCATCGCACATTGTGAAGTGCCGGACGTCCCCGGATTTATTCGGTCGTGAATATGTCACCAACTTGTAGGACGAGCACTTGGGACACCGTTCCGGTACGCCGAACTCGAAACGCATGAGTGCCACCGACCATGACGCAAGCGCGTGTTCCGTCGCCAGGTAAGAAAAATGAGCATCAAACTGATTAGCATTCCCGGCGTGTGTCAACCAATTCACCAACTCCCATGTCGACTTCGCGATCGATTTGAGATACCCGCGTTTTCGCTCGGCGCTACTTCCCGCGGTGATCGTGTCTGCAAGAAGACCTGACCAGCCAACGAAATCACCAGCTTTCGGGAGTGCCTTGACCGACGGCGGCGTCAAGGAAGCCGCCTCGTTGACGAACGCTAGAAGGCTCTGTCGACATCGCATACCAACCGCCTGAAATTCCTCCGCTTCGTCGGCCTCAGCTAACGCCTGACCTGCTTGCTCCCAAGCACGCCAAGCCTTTGCGAAGCGGGCAGCCTGTTCCGGACGCGCGGTTCTGTCCTGCCGCTCGCCCACTCGGGCCATTAACCCCACGTGAAACGACAACGCGATTTCTAAACTCGGAAATTGACTCTGCAGGTATAGATTAGTGGGAGCATTGATGACCCACCATCGATGCTCGTTGGTGTGGACATCCCAAGCGTCGATCCAGCGACCGAGTACACGCTCGGACTTTACCTTCTCTAGGTGTTCAACAATCTCGTCTGGTGCTTGGCTTGCCAGATAGTCGACGATCTGTTGCCGCTCACGATGCTGGGTGTCGATCAACTCGTTCTTTGGCAACGTTCCCTCCAACGGTATTCACTCTGAGAGGCGGCCGTCCGGCTAACGGCTTGCCGCTGAGTCGCCGCACTTTTCAGCGGTCGGCTCCAGCGGGGGGTTAGGGCCCCTCGTGTACTGTACTATGCTCACGTCTCCCTTAATAAACACGTTCCGTAAATCTGCAATCTTGCCACTAGACAAAGAAAAGAACGTCGTGAATTCATCGTGATCGGCCCGCAACGCGCGTTGCGACGGCGCGAAGACTGCTCGCAAGTCGATCCAGCCCGACAGCGCAGCTTCCAGCGCCGCTCTGAACCCTTCGTGATCGTTCTCGAACAACAGGCCTGGTACTTCAATCAACGGACGAGGCTCCCCTGCGGTGCGACGGATAAATTCGAGTTCGGGAGGAACATCAAAGACGACTTGATCGATCATGAGCAACGCCATATCAAACGGCAGCAGGTGTTCGAGCAACACGTTGGTAAACCAGGAGAGACGCTTCAACGGTGTCACGCAGGTGACCTGTCGTTTCCAGCCGCGTCGACGGGAGAAATCCGTGCGCCACTGTTTGCATTCATCGATCGTAAGGCACCGCACGCTGTCCCCCCTAGCCATTGAGTATCCTGATCAGTATATTACTAATTCCAAAAATCATGGTGGGTTTGGCTATTATTTGACCACTCGACATCGTTGCGCCCGATGCGCGACTGACGCGCTGATGGGGTCAACGTCCGCATTAGAAACAAGCAGGTTTGTGTTCGCGCCGTTTTCACTGAACGGGTCGTGGCCGTGAAGTTTTAGTTCTCGGCAGGCTTGCCACCAGCCGTAGACAGTCACTACCACGTTTGGATGCAGTGAGTCGTTCAATTTTGTCTTGAGCCTTACTCTTCCACTCGCGGTTTCGAGAAAAATCCAGTCGCCGTCGGCAAATCCGTTCGCTTCGGCAGTGCGCGGATGGATTTCCAAGAATGGTTCAGGAACCGCGCGACGCAGACACGGGACGTTGCGATGCTGTTCGTCGCAGAAATGAATATCTCGAAAAAAGGTGAGGGTGAGGGGAAAGGCTTCGTTGTCGTCGAGCCGTTGTTTAAATTTCGGCAGCGGGGAATAGCCCGCGCTTGCGAATATTGTCGAGTAAATCTCGATCTTGCCGCTCGGCGTGTCGAAGCCGTGTTGTTCTCCGGTACGGGAATCAATCTCGGCGTGCTTTTCATGGCGCGTTCTCGCGTTTGAGCGCAGTCCCGTCGGATTTTGTCTTAGTTGTTGAACGGCGATTCCAGATGGAGCTAGTTGATAACCGAAGCCTGCGTCGATATCACCGCCGAAGAACTGGTCCGACAGTTCCAACCGCTTTGCTAAATCAAAAATGATCTCCGCGTCAGACCGTGACTCGTGCAACGGTTTTACGACCGCAGGACGCAGTTGCGCCCAATTGAGCGTGTCCTCGGCCATTTCGAACGACGGCATCAGAGCCTCGCGCTCCCAGCAGGTCGCAGCAGGCAGAATCAAATCTGCGAACATCGCACTCGGATTGATTATTGTGTCGACGTGCACGTAGAA
>WNGI01000239.1_pt1 | contig 37658 bp, 37 predicted proteins | sample 5400621 | NCBI WGS metagenome assembly WNGI01 (sample SAMN13153374, study PRJNA577476) | soil metagenome | isolation source: 20 cm soil or saprolite under Garry oak tree replicate 1 | place: USA:California | collected 2016-06-15
TCGCATGGCCGATCGCTACTGCAAGATCCGTCCGGTCGACGAGCGTCGGCGCGCACCCTCGGTCTTCGCCGCAAGTCATCGAGCACTGGCAGAGAAGCGCTTCGCAGAGAAGCGTTCGCCACAGCAGATAAGCGCGCTACGCACGACGCACATCGCATAGCGACCAATAACGACGCGATCAGTAGCCCGGAGGGGATTCGAACCCCTGACCTCTTCCTTGAAAGGGAAGCGCCCTAGACCGCTAGGCGACCGGGCCGCGCGGGCCTTCAAGGATAACGAGCGCTACTCGCTCACCCACTGGATCCGGAAGATCAGCTCCCACGTGTTGAATACGCCCCACAGCAGACTCAGCACGGCGATCGCGGCGGTGACGTACAGGGCCCAGATCTCACCGACAGCGACGCCGATCGCACCCGTGAGCGCGACCGCGAAGAGGCCGAACCCCGCCGCGAACTGGACCATCGTCACGCGCCGGTCATAGCCGACGCCGGTCGCGCGCAGACCGCTTCGCGCGGCTGCCGCAAAGGGGATCGTCGCGGCGAGGTTCAAGAAGATGAGCTCGACACCAAAGGCCTGAAGCGTCTGCGGCATGAGCGCAAGGAATCCGAAAGCGAACGCGACGACGTACCCAAGGAACACCGTCCGCGCCACCGAGCGCAGCTCGGCGTTTCGTTCGGCGCTCAGCGTGCGGATGTGGATCGACAGGGCGACGAAGAGCAGCCCCAACAGCCCGGCCGCGGCGGTGACCAACGCGACGTTGAAGTCATGCCAGAGGACGAGCTCTTCGGACATCAGACGAGCTCCATCAGCCACTGCTGCAGCGGCGTGAGCGTGCGGTAGTGCGCGAAGCAGTGAGCGACGAAATCGCCGCGCGGGAGCGGCGTCTCCGTCCATGCGTAGATGCCGTCGTGCTTCAGGTACCGCGCACGCGGGTGCTCGGGGTCGAACCCTCGAGGCACCCGTTTCTTCGTCGGGCCCTCGAGCTTGTAGCCCTTGCGCTCGAAGCCTCTGACCATGCGGTCGAGCGATCCGCCGCGCCGATCGTCGAGGACTGCCTGCCGGTAACGGTCAAGAAGCTTCGGCTCGGCCATGTACAGCCCGACCGCCAGCAGGACGCTCTTCGGGTGCAGGTCGAACCAATAGCCAGGTGACCCTTCCTTCTCGCGGCCCTCCCACCACCACAGCGTCTGGTGATCCTTGTACGGCTTCTTGTTCTTCGAGAAGCGGATGTCGCGGTTGATGCGTTTGACGCCGTAATTGGTACGAGGATCGACCTGCAGATGCGGGCGCAGCTTCCGCAGCTTCGCGCCGAGGTCGATGACGAACTCCTTCGCCGGTTCAAGAAGCGTCTCCTCGTACTCGTCGCGATGCCGGTCGAACCACTCCTTACGGTTGTTGCGACTCAGGCTTCCGAGGAATCGGGCCGCGCCGTGAGGGAACTCGCTCACAGGATGCCGAGCACCTTCCTGGCGATCGTTCTGAGCGACGCGACGGCCCGGGGCTCGAGCCGGCGGCGTGCGTGGCGCTCGAGCTCGCGAATCGCGCGATCGGCATGGAGATCGTCCTCGAGCGCCCCCAGAACAGCCGCGCTCGCACGATCGCGTTCGATCGGGCCGAGTCTCCCGCGACCGAGGGTCTCGGCGAGCGCCGCCGCGCGGCCGCGCGCGCGGGCGAGCCGCTCCTCATCGTGGTCGAAGGGTCGCCGGTAGTGGATGTCCAGAAGATAGAGCCGCAAGGCCTGCGGCGAGTTGCTCTTGAGCGCGTCGCGCACGAACACCATGTTTCCGTCGGACTTCGACATCTTGGCCGCATTCAGGCGGACCGGCGCGATGTGTACCCAGTGCCGGACGAATCGTTCCCGGCCGCCGTGCGCGCCTTCGCTCTGCGCGACCTCACACTCGTGGTGCGGATACATAAGGTCGCTTCCGCCGCCGTGGATGTCGACCGGATAGCCGAGGTGGCGCTCCGACATCGCCGAACACTCAAGGTGCCACCCCGGCCGCCCGCGCCCGTACGGGCTCGGCCACGTCGGGCCCTCAGAGACGCGACGCCAGAGCGCGAAGTCGAGCGGCGATCGGCGGCGCGGGTCGTCGAGACGCGCGTCGTCCTGTGACGCGAGGATGCGGCGCATCTTCGCGAGCGAATACCGGGAGAGCTCGCCGAAGCGCGGGAACGTCGAGACGTCGTAATACAGTCCGCCCGGGAGCTCGTAGGCGTGGCCACCGCGAAGGAGCCGCCGGGCGAGCCGGATCATCGCGTCGAGCTCGCGGGTCGCGTGGGGCAGGACATCGGGCTTACGCCAATCGAGGCGGCGCATGTCCTCCAGGAAGGCGCGTTCTTCACGCCGGCCGAGCTCGCGCCAATCGACGCCGTCGCGCGCGGCGCGCTGCAGGATCGATTCGTCGATGTCCGTAACGTTCTGGGCATACCGCACGGGTGTGCCGCGGGCCTCGAGGAGCCGCGCGAGGACGTCGAAAACGAGGAACGTGCGCGCGTGACCCAGGTGTGTCGTGTCATACGGGGTCACGCCGCACACATAGATCGTGACGGCGGCCTTGTCGCGAGGACGGAACGCGAAGGTGCCGCGCCGTCGTGTGTCGTAGAGCCGTAGCACCCGCGCTGGACGATATCCTCGCGCGCGGTGGCGCGCTTAATTGATGCCGACGAGGTCGTCGCGATCCTCCAGCGCGTCGCCGCGCCGCCCACCGCCCCATATCACGAGTGGGCGGTGCTCGACGCGATACGCGCGGAGCTCGAGCGAGGCGGCGTCCCCTCACACGTCGACCGGTACGGCCAGGTCTACGCGCGGACCGCGCGGGGCACCGCGAAGCGCGCTCTGGTGTTAGCCGCGCATACCGATCATCCCGGCTTCGACGTGATCGAGGCTGAGGGACGCGTAGGCCGCGTTCGCGTGCTCGGAGGTTTTCGCCAGCGTCTGTTCCCGAAGTTGGCCGCGGTGACCGTTCACGACGATGGTGGCCAGGGATCGTTTCGGGGCACGCTGAGCGATCCAGAGACCGTCGTCGATCCCGTGCACAACTCAACGAACACCTGCCGGATCGACGCTGAGCGAACGCTCGAAGTCGGTCAGTTCGCCATGCTCGATCTTCCGCCCGTCGAGGTCGCAGGGGACGAGATCCGGATGCGCGCGGCCGACGACCTCGCCGGCTGCGCCCTGATCGTGTGCGCCCTTCTCGCGCTGCGGGACGAGCCTCGCCCGCACGACGTGCACGCGGTCTTCACGCGTGCTGAGGAGACCGGCCTCTACGGCGCCCGTCTCGCGGCCGAGGACGGACTCGTCCCTCGCGACGCGTACATCGTGTCCGTCGAAGCGAGCCGAGCGCTACCGGACGCGGAGGCGGGCAAAGGAATCGTCGTCCGGGCGGGTGACCTTCACAACACCTTCAGCAACGAGGCCGAGCGCTACCTCCGTGTCGCCCGCGAGCGACTGGCCGACCGCGGCATCGCGACCCAGCGCGCGCTTCTCACCGGGGGAACGTGCGAGGCTTCGGCATTCGTGCGGCTCGGCTGGACCGCGACCGGGATGGCCCTTCCGAACCTCAACTATCACAACGCGGGGCCAGACGGAGGATTCGCGCCGGAGATCGTGCGTCTGGTGGACCTGCTGAGCGGCATCACGCTCGCCACGGAGGCTGCCGTCGCGGCCGGGGAAGATGCGGACGAAGGGTGGTGGCCGGACGTGCGTGTCGTTCCGGCCGTCATTCGCGACTTGCTCGCGCGCGGCCGCGGGGATCCGCGCTAGATGCCGTCGCGGCGCCGATCTGACCAAGCACCCACTTCTGGGCAGTGAGGCAATTCCTCCGGCCCTCAGACCTATCATCCGGCCCTAGGGAGCGCAGCAATGGAGTTCGAAGTCCGGAGAACGCGCCTCATCGCCTTGCTCGCGGCGGCCACGATCGTGTCCGCCGGATGCGGCGGCACCGGAGCGCCTTCAGCCGCCTCCGCGACCGCGACGAGCGCCTCTGAGGCCGAGGGTCGAACCGCCGATAACCTCGGCGACGGCAGGATCAGCGCGCTTCCGAGGGGCACGCTCTACATCCAGTACCTTGACATCCCGCAGGCTGCCGGCGGCTCGCTCGCGCACGCGCACATCGCCGGCTTCGTCTACGCGATCGAAGGTACACATCGGCTCGCGATCGTCGGCGGCGACACGAAGGACCTGACGCCGAGCGAACCCGGCGTCTTCCCTCGAGCGGATCGTCAAGCCGCATTCGTCCCAGCCGACGTGGCGCACACGCACAGCAATCCGGGTACGGCCGCGAATCGCTGGTACTTCATCAGCATCCGCCCGAACACCGCTCGTACGGCCGCGCCGACGTTCCCCGGACAGAAGGAGGTATTCGCGACTCCGGATCTCCCTCCGCTGCCGGACGGCCCGTATATCGAAAGGCTCGTCTTCCAGACAATCCAGCCGAACGGCCGGACCAACGCGCACAAGCACGGCGGGGTCGAGACGATCCTGGTGCTCGACGGCAGCGTCGAAGTGCACGTCCAGGGCGCGTCGACCAGAACGCTCGGGAAGGACGAAGGGACTTTGATCCCGGCGGGAACACCGATGCAGCTCTGGAACAAGGGCGCGGCCACCGCGAAGTTCCTCGCCTACTTCGTCACGGCCGACGAAAAGGAGTTCCAAACGAACGTCGGCACGTCTCCGTAGAAAGAGAAAACTGGGCGAGCGCGTCTCGTTTGTTCTCGGAAAGCCAGAAGCACAGCCATCTTGAAGAGCGCGTGTCTTGCACGCCGCGTCCTGCGTAGATCGCCGTGTGGATGACGAGCCGAGCGGCGCAAGGCGTGGTGGGGAGCAATGACCCAGCACCCAGTTCTGACCGCACTTGACTTGCCCCTGCGGGGCGGGTGTACAACAGGGACAAGCTCCGCGGGGCCCACGGAGCGGGCAACCAAGACGGCGGACGCCGAAGTGGAGGTCGCATGGTCAGGCTGCACAAGCGACTCGGAGTCTTCCAAGTCGATAGATGACGCCCCCGGCGGAAGGGGGCACTGCCGTATCCGCTGCTCTCGGCGGTCGTTGAGGGATCGAGGGTCACGCCCTGGGCGTGATGGTCTCCCTCACATCTAGGCCGGAAGTGAGGCCAGTAGCCGAGAGCGCGGGATAGCGACCACAGCGTCAGTCAACAACGGCCCCCGGACGCGGGGGTCGTTGTTTTTGCGTTTGCGTAGGCTCGGCAAAAGTGGAAAGCACAGGGGAGCTCGGATGGTTCCGGTCCGAGGTCTTTCGCTCGATCATTCGGCCGCAGTCGTTTGCCCGTTCCCTTGGGCGGGAGCACTTCGGCCTCGCCGGCGTGCTGGTCGCGCTGGCGGCGGGAATGGGCCTGTCGATCACGGTGGACACGCTGGTGGTGGCCGCGAAAGGGCTCTCGCCGCTCCCGTCTCTCTCGCGTCTGCTTATCGAGTCGTTCCTGTTGGGCGTGCGGGTCGACGTCAGTGTCGCGGCCGTTGCGTTCGCGCTGTATCTCGCAGCCGCTGCGACACGCCGTGTCGAGCTCACGCTGGATCAGGCCTTCAACGCGATCGCGTTCGCACTCAGCCCGCTCATCGTGGCGCCGGTCGCGGCGGTCATCGCGGCGCTCGATCCCGGGCTGCTCGGGGTAGCGGGCGTCGCGATGGGACTGTTCCTGATACGCGTTCTGGCCGGCCTCGCGCTCAATCTCCGCGCCCTTCTCCCTCTTCCAGTGGCCGGTCTCGCGCTGGTTCTGGTACTCGCGGGCTGCGCCATCGTGCTGCCCGACCAGGTCTCGCGGCTGCGAATGACGGCCTACGCCATCGCGCCGCAGCTCGCGGCGCCGCTCGCGGCCGCGCCGGCACAGGGCAAGCGCTACGAAATTGAGGGCGCGAGCCTCACCGTTCCCGAGGAGTGGGCGTATTCGGTCCGCGGCCGCCCCGGCGAGATCGCGCACTTTGAGACGCCGACCGCCACGCTCAACGTCATGCGCGGCCAGCCCGAGGCGTTCGCGACGATGGACAGCTTCGCCGATCAGATGGCCCGCGATGAACGGCTGGGATTCACCGGTCGCCGTAATGAGCGTGAGGTCAAGAGCATCAACGGGCTCGTGACCGTCGTGGATCGCGCCGATGGGACATATGAGGGCCGGCACATCGCGCTTTGCCAATTCGCGATCGTCCAGCGAGCGAGTGGCGTCGCGCTGCAGTTCCGTTTCTTCGATCCGCCGGACGTGGAGGCGGCGTTCGCGCAAGCCGCGGCGATCGCCGCGACCTGGCGGCCGGCGCTGGTCCGCTAAGGCTCGACGAACGGGATCTCGCGCACGCCTTTCTCGCCGATCCGGTAGGCATACATCTCGGGCGGTTCACCACGGAGTGAGACGAGGACATACGCCGCCTCCGGCCACTGCGCCTCGGCGCGATCGGTCGGCGACGGATACGCGGGGGACCGCGGATGGCTGTGGTAGATCGCCACGAGCTCGCGATCGAAATCACGCGACTGGCGGAACGCGTCGAAGACCTGCGCCTGGTCGATGACATAACGCGTCTCGGGTGTGGGGTGCACGTTGCGGCAGCGGAGGACACGACGGACGACATCGTTCTCGCCGAGGAGGAGGCCGCAGCATTCCTGCGGTGCGGACGCGCGGGCATGGGCGACGATCTCATCGCGCAGCTCGCGTGCGATGACGAGACGGGTGCGGTCGATCAGCGCCCTCCGGCCATCGCCGGGATCACCATGACCTCGCTGCCATCCGGAACGGCCGCGCCGCTCCCACCACGAGCGCGCGCGTCCTCCTCGCCGATGTAGACGTTGACGTAGGAGCGGATCCCGCCGCTCGGGTCCAGCACGCGCGCCGCGAAGCCCGGATGGCGGCGATCGATATCCGCGATGACCTCGCGCAGCGTCGCGCCGGACGCGGTGAGCTTGGTCTCTCCGCCGGTCACGTCGCGCAGGGCACCGGGCAAACGAACGGTCACGGGCATGACATCACTCCCAGAGCGGAGTGCTGAGGTAGCGCTCGCCACCATCAGCGATCAGCACGACGATACGGCCCGCTTCCTCCCGCGCGAGGGCGACGGCCGCCGCGACCGCGGCGCCGCCCGACACGCCACTGAAGATCCCCTCGTCACGCGCGAGCCGCTTGGCCATCGCGATCGCTTCATCGGTCGCCATGACCCGATGCTCGTCCGCGGCGCGCTCGTTCCAGATGGCGGGCCGGATCGCCGTCGGCATGTGCTTCCAGCCCTCGATGCCGTGAAGCGCATTGTCCGGCTGCACAGCCACGATGCGCACGCCCTTCGGCCGCAGTGCCGCGGAGACGCCGACGATCGTCCCGGATGTTCCGACTCCCGCGACGAAGTGAGTCACGCGACGTCCCGTCTGTTCCCAGATCTCCGCGCCCGTCCCGAGCTGATGAGCGAGAGGATTGGCCGGATTGGAGTATTGGTCGACGTACACGTAGCGATCGCGATCGGCGGCAGCCATACGCTGCGCCTCGCGGATGGCGCCGTCGGTCCCCTCGAGCGGCTCGGTGAGCACGAGCTTGGCGCCGAACGCGCGGATGATGCGCTTTCGCTCGACCGAGATCTTGTCGGGCATGCAGAGCTCGAGCGCGTGGCCGCGAACCGCGCAGACCATCGCGAGCGCGACCCCGGTGTTCCCGCTCGTCGCGTCGAGGACCGTCCGGCCGCGGCGAAGACGGCCCTCCTCCTCGGCTGCAAGGACCATCCAGAGGCCCGGCCTGTCCTTGACGCTGCCACCGGGGTTCGCGCTCTCGACCTTCGCCCAGAGCTCGCCCCGCAGGCCCGCGCCGATGCGATGCAGGGGCACGAGCGGCGTGTCGCCGATGCGCTCGAGGATCGTGCCGCGCACACGCTCCCGCACGAGCTGCGGCGTGAGTCCGGACATCTGTCAGAAAGGCTAGAGGAGGACGCGCGTTAGACCCGCACGGTCTCCAGTGCACGCCGCGCGAGCCGCAGCGCCTCGTCCGGATCGCCGCTCGCTTCGGCGGCGCGAGACCAGCGGTCGAAGATCACGCGAAGCAGCTGCGGTGCGCGCTCCTCCGCGAGCTGGCGCGCCTCCTGGAACGAACGCCGGGCGGCTGCGCCGTTGCCCTTCATGCGCAGCTCGCCGATGAGCACGAGCGCCCGGACCTGCGCGTCGATCTGGTCAACCTTTCGCGCGAACTTGAGGGCAGACTGGGCCTCTTCGAGCGCCGCCTCCACATCGGTCTTCGACATCACCTCGGCCTGAGACGCTTTGATCGAGGCGAGGGTCGAATCCCGCTTGGCTTCGGAAGCCAGCCGTTCTGCACGAACAAGGCACTCGCGCGCGCGCGTCGTGTTGCCGTGCTCGACGTAGAGGGCGGCCGCGTTGTCGAGCGCGCATGCCACCTGGTCGAGCAGCCCGAGGTCCTCGTACACCTGGAGGCTCCGCTGGTTGTAGACGATCGCCGCTTCGAGGTCCCCTACGTCGTGGTAGGCCTTCGCCATCCCCGCATAGAGACCGGCGAGTGATGAGCGGTCGTCGAATTGCTGCGAAAGCTCGATTGCTCGTTCGTACGTGGCGAGGGCCTGTTTGGACTGACGGAGGTTGGCCTGCGTGATCGCGAGGTCGACGAGTCTTCGGAAGAGGAAGGCCGAATCCTTGACGGTTCCCTCGTCGCACGCCTGGATACATTCGCGATAGAGGCGCGCAGCGTCCTCGTAGGCGTACGTCCGCGAGTACGCCGCCGCCAGCGCGGCCTTGAGCCGCACCTGTTCCTCGACATCGCCTAACAAGTCGGCCATCCGTTGCGCGCGTTCGATGAGCGGGAACGCCTGCTTCGGCTGGCCGGTCACGTTGTACGCGACGGCCAGATAGCGAAGCCGGACGAGCTGATCCTGCGCGGAGAGGCCCTCCTCGAGCTGTTCCAGCAACGGGATCGCCTCGCGAGCCTGACCGACCTCCGTCAGCCTCCGCGCCTCGAGGAGCGTGTATTGCGGTGTCGCAGGCGACGGCGACCCGCCGAGCAGGTCCGCGGGCTTTACGCCGAGGACGCCCGCGATGTGCTCGAGGGCCTTCATCGAGGCGCGCGTGCGGCCCGACTCGAGCATGGAGATGTAGGCCTTGGTGTATTGAGGCTCGGCGAGCTGCGCCTGGGTCAAACCCTTGGCGGTCCGGAGCGAGCGGATGCGCGCACCCACGTCGGCCACCATGGGAGATCTCACCTCAGCCACGCGCGAGGCACTTTACGTGTGAGAAGTAGACCCGTCAAATCTGTCTTTACCGAATTCTTACGGACCGAGACCGGGGTGGTGCCGGTCGGGGTCCAGCGGGCCCGGTTGGCCCGTATCTCGGCCGGCCGACGCGTTGCGGCCGAGGGGATTGCTAGCAGTGACCGCCCCCGGTGTCTGGGTCGCAGGCGTAGGCCGTGGTGCTCGCGATGGGCGCGGAGAAAGCGAACGCGAGAGCGCTAAGGAAAGCGACGATCTGAACGAACCGACGAATCGACATTCGGTGGGTCCTCCCGACCCCACCGGCGATTTAGACCGGGCCGCGCTGCGGTCACTTTGCGACCAAGCGCTCGGGAAGTAAAGGCGGACTTGCCTGATTCAGGAACGCGCGAGCGTGCGCTGGGTTAGCGGACGAAGTTGGTGCAGGCCGCCGTCGACGGCGGCCGCGAACAGCAAGCTCGCCGGACCGACAAGTAACCCAGGCACCGCGAAGAGCGGCGGCAGCGCTTCGAAGGCGACGCTGGCGCCGCCCTGAGTTGCGACCAGGATTGCGGCGGCCAGGAGCGCGCCGCCAGAGAGCACGACCGAAAGCGGCGACAGCGCGAGCGAAACCTGGCGCCCCGCGACGAGCTGATCGATGCGCGCCTCGGTGACCGAAAGCGAGCTCACCGGGACGAGGAGACCGAGCGAAACGTCGTCGGCGTCGGGCAGCAGCTTGTCCAGAGCGCTCGCCAGAGCGCCGACGCCGTTGGCGCGTACCGCCGCCTGGTCCGCAGCGATCTCCTTCTGCAGCGAGTAGAAGCCGACGAGCTCGTCGACGACCGGGACCACGTACAGGCCGGCGGCGAAGTAGCGCGCCACGACGAGCCGCAGCGGGTCGCGCTGCCGCAGGTGATAGCGCTCGTGCAGCAGCACCGCGCGGAGCTCGTCCGTGTCGAGCCGTCCGACGAGTGCGGTCGAAAGGCAGATCCGCGGGCGAAGGAACCAGTAGCAGAACGAGAACGGTCGATCGTCGGCGACGACGTCGATCTTTCCGTCGAGCTCGAGGCCCGACGCGGCCGAAGCCACGGAGCGCGGCACCGCGACCTTGTGCGAGACCAGCCCGCGGATGAGCATCGCCGTGGCGACGAGCTGCCTGAAGAGCGTCGCGAGCCCCAGCGAGATGCCGCAGATGGCGAGCATCAACACCAGGGCGGCGACCACGTCGGCGGTGTCTTCGGGGCCGCGCGCGATGAGCTGCTCGACGCGCGGAATGAGCGTCAGGAGGAGCGCGATGAGGATCGCGCTCGAAGCGAACGCCACACCCAGCAGCATGGTGAACGCCCGATCAGCGCGAGCCACGAGAGTCTTTCTGCGCGACACGGCGTAGCGCCGCGCGGCGTGGGGCGTCGACCGTGTTGAGCTCGGCGCTGAACGCGGCGAGGGCGGCATCGCCGAACTCCGCGACCAGGCCGCGAGCCAGGTCGCGCGAAAGGCGCGCGCGATGCTCCGCGCGGGTGAACGAGGGCCGGTAGATGTAGGTCTTGCCGTCGCGCACTCGCTCGAGGAGGCCCTTCTCGTGAAGCCGGACCATGATCGTCATGACCGTCGTGTACGCGAGCTCGCGAGTGCGCGCCAGCTCCACGACGATGTCCCGGACGGTCGCCGAGCGACGCTTCCAGAGCCGATCCATGACCTCGGCCTCGAGCGGGCCGAGGAACTTCTCCTCGGCCTTCTCAGGCCGCCGCAGTCGGCGCAGGTCCGGACGGCGCACGAGTCGATTATCCCGCGCGCCGGCCTCGGACGGAGACCCGCGCGCGGCGGCGAAGGAGCCGCGGATGACGTTCGCCCAGTTGCTCGCGCCCGTGGGCCAGGGCGACGTGGAGCCCGACGATGAAATGGCCGTCGCGCGGGAGGTACAGCGGGCCGTGGGGTCCCTCCCTCCGTTCGACGACGCCGGAGAGGGCGAGCGTCTGGAGCTCTCGTTCGGCGTACCCCTGCTCAACGCCCGCCCACACCGCGGCGCGCTGCGGGGTCTCCTCGCCGAGCGACAGCGCGTGCAGGAGCCTCAGCCGCCGGGGATCGGCGAGTCGCTGGAGAGCCTCCGCGGCGCGCTCGTACTCTTCGTCGCAGCCACGCTCCAGCAAGGTTGGGTCGCTCGTAAAGAGGTTGAGCTCGAGGTCTTCGATGGCCATCCGCTCACCGCCCGCTTGGTCTACGACAGCCGAGTCGTAGGATTCTTCCCCTACATACTACGCCTCTGTCGTATGTGGTCGAGGGGTCGTTTCGCGGATCCGCGCATATCCTCGGCAGGGTGAGGCCGGCGGCCATAGTTGCGATCGTCCTCGCGCTGGTGGCCTGCGCGCCACCGAAGCTCACGGGGACCGAGCTCGGCGCGACCGACGCGCCTGACTTCACGCTGACCGACGGCGTGACCGGACGATCGGTGTCGCTCGGGGCGCAGCGCGGCTCGGTGGTCGCGCTTACGTTCCTCTACACGGCCTGCCCGGATGTCTGCCCGCTCACCGCCTCACGCTTCCGCGCCGCGCAGGATTCGCTCGGCAGCGACGCCGGCCGCGTTACGTTCATCGCGGTGTCGGTGGATCCGGACCGAGATACGCCGAAGGCAACCCAGGAATTCTCGGCGTCGCACGGGCTCTCCACGAACTGGTACTACCTGGTAGGCGGGCGCGCGCAGCTCGCCCCGGTGTGGTCTGCGTACGGGATCGGTGTGCAGCCGGGGACCGCCAGCGTCACCCATAACGACGCCGTCTATCTGATCGATGGTCGCGGCCGCGAGCGAGTTCTCCTTCACTCCGAAGATCTCGCCGCGAATCTGGTCGACGATCTGCGCGCGCTGATTCGCGCGGGAGATTGAGCGGCTCACGAACGTCCAACCGAGCGTCAGCTCATATTGACGCCGGCGAAGCCGGTGCTTTCATGCCCTCGGAGGTGCCGAGATGCGGAACATCGCTTTCGTCATCGGATCGCTTGTCCTCGCGATCGTCGTCGTAGCGGGCTATCAGCAGCTGCGACCGACGGGTCAGCGTGTCGCAAGCTCAGGCACGGCGCCCCAGGGCGGAGACACCACGGAGCTCGCGAGCCGCCTGCTCCTCCCGTCGTATCTGACGCAGGACGGCGCGAAGTACGAGCTGCGTATGTATCCCGGGAGTCTCCCGCCGGATCCCAAGATCGACCTTCCGCAGCCCGCGGGAACGCGCCTGGTCGGTACGACGCTGCGACTGCGCAACGACGCGCCGGCGTCTCTCGATGTGGTGATGGATGTGCCCGCCTCGGCGGGGGACGTTCCCGCGTTCTTCGAGCGGGAGCTGACAAAGCTTGGCTGGTCGCCAGCGCCGAATCGCGGGGGCGGATCGCCGCCAGGCGGATTCGTGTCCGCGCCCATCGGCGCGGGTCGCGCCTTCTGCAAAGGCGAAGCGCCACCCTGGTACACCGTCACCGTCTTCACACCGGCAGGGGCACCGCAGGATGTCCGTGCGCACATCGACCTCGTCAATCCGAACCCCTTCCCGGGAGGGTTCGGCCCCTGCTCGCAGCCACCAGGACCGCCGCCGATGAATGGACTCAACAAGCTGCCGCCGCTCCGTGCACCCGCGGGAGTGGTGATGCGCGCGAGCGGCGGAGGTGGCGGTAACGACCGGCAGTCGTCGGAGGCAACCGCGACGAGTAAGACCTCCGCCCTCGATCTTGAGACCGCGTTCGCGCAGCAGCTCGTTGCGGCCGGATGGTCGCGAATCGCCGGAGCCACGAGTGGACCGATCTCGCTTAGTACCTGGAAGCTACCGGGCGACGGCGACTGGCGCGGTCTGCTCCTGGTGAACGAGATCAGCGGCGAGACGCGCTCGCTCCTGGTGCAAGCGCAGCTGGTGCAGTGATCAGCCGACGATATAGATCGTCGTAAAGAGGCCGATCCACACCACGTCGACGAAGTGCCAGTAGATCGAGGCGGCCTCCACCGCGAGGTGGCGCTGGGCGGTGAACTGGCCCTTCAGCGTGCGGAAGAACACGATCGAATTGAAGATCACGCCGCCGGTGACGTGAGCGCCGTGAAAGCCGGTGAGCGTGAAGAACACGCCGGCGAAGATCCCATCGCGCGGTAGGAAGCCGAGCTTCGTGTACTCGTAGCCCTGCCCGATGAGGAAGAGCACGCCGAGGATCAGCGTCGGGATGAGCCAGGTGCGCAGCCCGTTGCGATCGCCCCGCTTGATCGCGTTCACCGCCAGCTGCATCGTCACGCTCGAAATGAGCAGCTCGATCGTGTTGATGGTCGGCAGCCCGATGCCCAGGATCGGGTCGACCTGCCAGGTGGGCTTCTCGCCGAAGACCGGCTCCCAGTCCGGGAGACGCGCCCTCAGGAAGAAATACGTCGTAAAGAGCGCGGCAAAGAAGAAGGCCTCGCTCCCGATGAAGAGGATGACCGCCCACATGCCCGCGCTAAAGCGCGAGGGCTGCGCCTCGAGACCGGTCTCGTTCGGCGGAAGCCGGTCGATGGGATCGGTCCGGCGGCCTCGAACGACCACACGGTCGTCGACGGTCGTTCTCACAGGCTAGTGATGCGCACCGTCGGTCGGATCGCCGGCCTGCTGATAAGCGCGGGCGTCGTCAATGAGCCAGGTCGCGATGCCGATGACGAAGATGACCGCACCGACGATGAGCAGCGGAAGACCGACGAGGACTCCGAAGGCGATGAGCATCACGGCGAGGCCGAGGATTGGGGGCGAGAAGCTCGGCGCGGGAACATGGATCGCGTGCTCTTCGCCATGGTGTGATGACATCGCGCGAAGACTAGCGCCGCGATTGGCGCGTGTCGAAATCTGCCTCTAATCTTCAGCGCGATGGGTCCATGGCCGCTCGACCCGCGCGGGCCACAGGCCGAAGCGAGCACCTTCGTCTACTGGATCCTCTTCGCGTGCGCGATCCCCATTCTCGCGATCGTGTGCGGAAGCCTCATCTATTCGGGTATTAAGTTTCGCGAGCGGCCCGGTCACGTTGCGCAGCAGATCCACGGAAACAACATGCTGGAGCTGATCTGGACGATCGTGCCGACGGTCATGGTGATCTCATTCACCGGGCTTTCGTGGAACAAGCTCAACGACATCAACAACGTGGACGGCGGCACGGCCATGACCGTGAAGGTCGAGGGGCGGCAGTGGGCGTGGGCGTTCACCTACCCCGACCAGCAGATGTTCAAGCTCCAGGACGGCTCGACCCTCATCACGGGCGAGCAGCTCGACATCCCCGTCGGCGCCAAGGTGAAGATCGAGCTCACGTCGAAGGACGTCATCCACTCGTTCTGGGTCCCGAACCTCGGGGGTAAGAAGGACGCGGTGCCCGGGCACAACACGAGCCTCTGGCTACAGGCGGACCAGCCCGGGACGTACAAGGGCCAGTGCTTCGAGTTCTGCGGCGAGGGTCACGCCGACATGCTCATCACGATCGTCGCCCATCCGCAGAACGAATATGCCACCTGGGCGAAGACAGCGATCGATGATGCGAACCGGCTGAACGATCCGCGGACCAAGGCCGGCCGCGATACCTTCCTGGCGAGCGCCTGCGTCGGTTGCCACACCGTGAAGGGCACGCCCGCCGCGGGCAAGGTCGGTCCCGAGCTCACGCACATCGCGAGCAAGGCGAACATCGCGAGCGTGCTCACGCCGGTCAATCAGGAGAATCTGGTCAAGTGGATCAGCGACGCTCCCTCGATCAAACCCGGCATCCTCATGCCGCGGTTCAAGGGCGTGCTGACCGACCAGCAGATCAACGACATCGCCCAGTGGCTTCTCACGCTGAAGTAGCGCCGTCGGCGTGAGCGACTCGGACCTCCCCGACTACGTAAAGGTCAATCGGGACCACTGGACGAAGAACAACGCCGCGTACACCGATGGGCGCGCCGAGCAAGCTTGGAACGAGCCGGAGATCTCGTGGGGACTCTGGGACACGCCCGAGAGCGAGATCAACGTCCTTCCCGACGTTCGCGGCAAGGACATCGTCGAGCTGGGCTGCGGGACCGCGTACGTCGCGGCATGGCTGAAACGGCGTGGCGCTCGACGAGTCGTCGGCGTGGACATCACGCCTGCGCAGCTTGAGTCGGCGCGGCGGGTCAACATCAAGACCGGGCTTGGCCTGGAGCTCGTTGAGGCGAACGCCGAAGCTACCGGCCTCCCGAGCGCATCGTTCGATCTGGCAATTTCCGAATACGGCGCGTCGATCTGGTGCGACCCGTACAAGTGGATCCCTGAGGCTGCTCGCCTACTTCGGTCGAATGGCGAGCTCGTGTTCCTCCGCAACTCGACGCTCTCGATCCTGTGCATGCCCGACACCGGGAAGGTCTCCGAGAAGCTGCAGCGCCCGCAGCTTGGCCTCCACCGCATCGACTGGCCTGGCGACGAACCCGAAACGGACTTCAACCTCGGGCACGGCGATCTCATACGGCTGCTCCGGAGCTCGGGGTTCGAGGTCCTCGACATGGTGGAGATCTTCGCCTCGGCCAATGCCGTCAACCACCCGTTCTATGGTGACTACGTGTCGGTGGAGTGGGCCCAGAAGTGGCCGGGAGAGGAGATGTGGCGCGCGCGAAAACGCTAGGGCGGGTCGACGGTGAAGCCGGTGTGCATCCCGAGCTGGTAATGACCCGCGATGTTGCACATGAAGACGTACTTCCCGGGCTGAAGATCGAGCGTCACCGCACCGGATTTGCCGGACGGAAGACTCTTGATCTCGCCGACCTTACCGTCTTCCTTGGCCTTCGCGCTCGCGCCATCGACGGGCAGCTTGTCTTGCGGGAGATCGGTCTTGATCACCTCGAAGCTGTGCTCCATCGCCGCGAGATTGCGGACGCCGATCTTGATCTTGCCCGCTTTCGCGCTCGGCACGTTCACCGTGATCTTGTAGTCGGTCATCTCCGCGACGACCTGCGAATCCGTCGGCGCGGCTTCGGGCGCGCCGCCGCAGCCGGCGACCAGGGTCGCGAGCAGCGCGAGTGGTGTGAGCAGCTTGATGATCATCGTCTCGGTCCGACGGTAATACGCTCCCGCCGCCGCTGCATTTCCTCCTCCTCCGCGAGCCAGAGGAAGAACGAGATCGACGCGGCCGCGAGGAAGACGAGGTCTCCGGTCACCCACATGACCGCGCCGCCGATCCGCTGGTCGGTGACCGGGTCGAGGCCGAAGCGCTCGGGCGTCCGCGCGTAGGCGCCGTACAGAAGACGCGTCGAGAACGAGAGCAGCCCGCCCAGAACGGTGTTCTGCGCGGCGCCCGCCACGAGCAGGTACGGCAGCCGCGCCGCGTAGCCGAGCGTCCCGCGGAACGGCACCGGGTCGATGACCACGCTCCAGAAAAGCAGCGCGCTCACGAAGAACCAGGCGTGCTCGGCGAGATGTATCCGTTCATCGGCGAGCGCGGCGTCGTAGAACGCGGGCAGGTGCCATGCGTAGAGTCCGCCCACGTAGAGCGCGCCCGCGATCAGCGGGTGCCGCAGAGCGTGCAGGACCGCGCGCACCGGTCGGGAGCGCGCGAGCGGCCGCACAGCCCCCGCCCGAAGCACGCGCGGAAGGCCGCGCAGCAGCGGGCGTGTGGGTGCGCCGAGCAGCAGGAGCGGCGCGGCCGCCACGGTGAGGAGCATGTGCTGGACCATGTGCACGCTGAAGAGCTCGGTCGCGAGCAGATCGATGCCCGAGACGAGCGCGAGGAGCAGCGCGAAGAGCCCGGACAGGAACGCGGCCGTGCGCCACACCGGCCACCGTCGCCGCATGCGCCGCACACCGACGACGTACAGCAACGCCGCGAGCGCGGCGGCGAGAGATGTGGCTAAAGGCGCAATGTGCTGTCCACCATGATCGCGACGAAGAGCAGCGCCAGGTACAGCATCGAGTAGAGATACACACCGCGCGCCACGGTACGACGGCGGCTCGCGCCGCTCCGCAGCAGCCGGAATGCGTACACGATGAACAGCAGACCAAGCACGATCGCGGCCGCGAGATAGAGGTAGCCCAACCCGCCGATGATGAAGAGGAGCAGCGTGAGCGGGAGCAGGGTCGCCGCGTACGCGAGGATGCTCCACGCCGTCGCCTGGTCGCCACGGACCACCGGCAGCATGGGCACGCCGGCGCGCTCGTAGTCGTCGCGGATCAGGAGCGCGAGGGCCCAGAAATGGGCCGGCGTCCAGAAGAAGATGATCGCGAAGAGCAGCCACGCCGCAAGGTCCAAGGAACCGGTGATGGCGGCCCAGCCCACGAGCGGCGGGATCGCGCCCGCGGCGCCGCCGATGACGATGTTCTGGACCGTCGTGCGCTTGAGCCAGATCGTGTACACGAGGATGTAGAAGACGGTACCGATGAGCGCGAGCGTCGCGGCGAGCAGGTTCGTGAACGCGGCGAGCACGAGGAATGCCACCGCGTTGAGGGCGACGCCCCAGATGACCGCCAGGCGAGTCGAGACACGATGTGCCGGCAGCGGACGGTGGCGCGTGCGGCGCATCCGCTCGTCGAGATCGCGGTCGAAGTAGTGGTTCAGCGATGAGGCGCCGCCGCTCGCCGCGGCGCCGCCGATGAGCGTCGCCGCGAGGACGCCGAACGGCGGCACGCCGCGCGCCGCGAGGAACATGCCGCCGAGCGCGGTGACGAGCAGCAGCGACATGATCGCCGGCTTGGTGAGCGCGATGAGGTCGCGCGCGAGCGCGCGCTGATTCGCGGCGGGGCGCCAGGCGAGCACCGTCAGCGCGACGACACTGCACCAGAGGGCTGAGGCCGCCGCCGGATGCGCGCCGAGGGCCCAGGGCGAGAAGCCGGTGAGCGGATTCGCCGCGCCGATGGCGACCTGCGCGAGGAAGATCGCTCCCGTCGCGATCGCGAGCGGGCCGAGGCCCGCTACGTCGCGGCGGTGCCGCCAGGCCTCGACGCAGACGACGAGCACGATGAGGCCGACCGCGGCCGCGACGTAGCGGTGAGCCATCGCGAGCGCGGGCGCGCCGAACATCGGAACGCCCATGGCGCCACCGCACAGCGGCCAGCCGAGGCACGCGCTGGTCGCGTTCGCGCCGCGCACGTACGCGCCGGTGAGCATCAGGACGAACGTACCGATCGCCGCCGCGAGCGCGAGCCAGGTCCACGCACCGAACTCCGTTGTGCTAGCGGGCCAGCGCACGACGACCGCGAGGACGGTGAGGGTCGCGAGCAGGAGCTCCGCGTTCGCCAGATGCAGCGTCACCCACTCGGGGGGAAGCTCGAGCACGACGGTGATGCCTCCGAGGACGGCCTGGAGCGGATAGAGCACAGCGGCGGCGAGGGCGAGCCACAGCGCGCGGCGATCGGCGCGATACGCCACGAGCGTCCACACGACCATCCCCGCGACCGCCAGGCCGGAGGCGATGGCGAGGAAGCGGTGCGTCCACTCGATGCGGGTCGCGGGATCGAGCGACGGGAGGAATTGCCCATGACAGAGGGGCCAGTCCGGACACCCGAGCCCCGAGCCGGTCACGCGGACGATCCCACCCCACACGACGACGAGGAAGGTCAGGGCGAGGCTCAGGTAGACGAGCGCGCGATAGCGAGACGAGAAAGTCATGCCGGACGCCGCGTCAGTGCGGAACGTCCTCCTTCAACGGACGAGCGCTGTGCACCACCGGAATGCGCGCGAAGTTGTAAGGCTGCGGAGGGGAGGTCGTCGCCCACTCGAGCGTGTCCGCTTCCCACGGATCGTCGCCCGCGGGCTTTCCGTTGCCGAGCACGATGGTGTAGAAGAAGTTCCAGAGGAACACGATGATCGCCACGGCGATGATGTAGGCCCCGATCGTCGAGATGAGGTTCAAGCCCGCCCATTCGGGTGACTGCGGGTAATGGAAGATCCGCCGCGGCATACCGTCGAGGCCGAGCTGATGCATCGGGAAGAACGCCAGGTTCACGCCGATGAAGAACAGGAAGAAGTGCAGCCGTCCTAACGTTTCGCTCAGCATCCGGCCGCTCATCTTGGGCATCCAGTAGTACATCGCGGCGAACATGCAGAAGAGCGCGCCTTGAACGAGGACGTAATGAATGTGCGCGACGACGTACATCGTGTCGGAGAGCTGCACATCCACCGGGACCGATCCGAGAAAGACGCCCGAGATGCCGCCGATCGTGAAGACGACGATGAAGGCCATGGCGAAGAGCATCGCCGTCTTGAAGCGCAGCGCACCTCCCCAGATCGTCCCCAGCCACGAGAAGATCTTCACGCCGGTCGGGACGGCGATGAGCATCGTCGAGGCCATAAAGAAGACCTGGAGCGCCGGGTCGATGCCGGCGACGAACATGTGGTGCACGAACACGCCGAATGAGAGGAACCCGATCGCCGCGGACGAGTACGCGATCATCTTGTAGCCGAAGATCGGCTTGCGTGAGAAGACCGGCAGCACCTCGGAGATCACACCGAAGCCGGGCAGGATCATGATGTAGACCTCGGGGTGCCCGAAGAACCAGAAGAGGTACTGCCAGAGCAGGGGATCGGCGCCCTGGCCCACGGCGAAGAAGTTGGTCTGAGCCATACGGTCGAAGAGCAGCAGGATTCCTGCGACGGTGAGGAAGGGCATCGCAAGCACGAGCAGGAAGCTCGTGACGAGCACGCTCCAGGTGAAGAGCGTGATCCGGAAGAAGGTCATGCCCGGCGCGCGCAGCGAGAAGATCGTCACGATCATGTTGAGCGCGCCGAAGATCGACGAGAAACCGAGGACGGTGAGAGCCAGGATCAGAAGATCCACGCCGGGTCCCGGCGAGAACTCCCGCGTCGAGTTTGGCACGTAGATCGTCCAGCCGGTGGCCGGCGGCCCGACGACAAAGGCCGAGTAGAGCACGATGCCGCCCGCGAGCAGCAGCCAGTAGGAGAGCGCGTTGAGCCGCGGGAAGGCCATGTCCCGTGCGCCAAGCTGGAGCGGAATGATGTAGTTCGCGAAGCCGGTCCATACCGGCACGACGAACAGGAAGACCATCGTGACCCCGTGCATCGTGAACGCGGAGTTGTATTGCGCGGCGGTGAGGAACGTGCTGTCCGGCGTCGCCAGCTGGGTGCGGACCCCTAAGGCAAGCAACCCTCCGGCGAGGAAGAAGAAGAAGGTCGTCGTGAGGTAGAGGACGCCGATCTTCTTGTGGTCGGTCGTGGTGATCCATTCGAGGATGCCGCCGTAACGGGGGCGTACGAGCGGGAAGGTCCGCTCGAGGGTGGCCATGAGAGGTCAATTGCACCGTGCGGGATTGGGCATGTCAAACCACCTTGGGCGGCGGCTAGGCGGACGCGCGGTTCTCGATCTTGACCGGCTCGATCTCTTCGCCGAGCGGGAATCCGAGGATCGCGCCGTAGAAGTAGAGCTCGGCCTCGAGGGATCGCTTGACGGTCTCGGCTTTCCGAAAGCCGTGGCCCTCACCGGCGAAGGGCAGGTACGCGAACGGGATTCCCTTGCGGCGCAGCGCGTCGACGAGCATCTCCGCCTGCGCCGGCGGGACCACCTTGTCGTCGAGACCCTGGAAGACGATGACCGGCCGCTCGAGTCGATCGAAGAAGTTCACAGGCGACCGCGCGTGGTACGTCGCCTGCGCCGCGGGGTATGGACCGATGAGCCGATCGAGATAACGCGATTCGTACTTGTGGGTGTCCCGAGCGAGAGCGGCGAGATCCGCGACGCCGAAGTAGCTGGCGCCTGTCGCGAACACATCGGTGAAGACAAGCGCGCAGAGCGTGGTGTAGCCGCCCGCGCTTCCTCCGCGGATCGCGAGGCGCTTTCCGTCGACCTTGCCCGCGCCGGCAAGGTGCCGGGCCGCGTTCACGCAATCGGCGAGGTCCACGACGCCCCACTGGCCGTTCAGTCGTTCCCGGTATTCGCGCCCGTACCCGGTACTGCCGCCGTAGTTGACATCGACGATGGCGAAGCCACGGCTGGTCCAGAACTGAATGTGCAGATCGAGGACCCCGAGCGTCATCCCGGTCGGCCCGCCGTGACTCAGGACCAGAAGCGGTGGCCGCTCACCTGCGGGTCCGGTGAAGTCCGCGTTGTGCGGCTCATAGAAGAGCGCGTGCGCGGAGCGTCCGTCTTCGGTGGGGAACTGGATCGCTTTTGCGGGTGAAATGTAACGGGGATCGATCACCCTGGTCATGCTGCTGCGGATGAGCTCGGATCTGCCCGTCGCGGGGTCGAGGGCGACGATCGTGGCCGGCGCGGTATCGCTGCCGGCGATGAACGCGATCCGGTCGCCGAGCCGGCTCGGGTGTGAGACGTAGCTGAACTCGGGCGCAAGGTCGACGACGCGATGGCCTTCCGAATCGATCAGCGCCAGATGCCTTCGACCATCGCGGACGTAGAAGCAGGCGATGCGGCCATCGGCCAGGAAGGCGTAGGTCGATAGCCCGAAGACCCACTGAGGCACACCAAACTCGGCCTCCATCGGCGCGAGGGCTTCGAGGACGTCGCCGCGCGCGCGATAGAGATTCCACCAGCCGGTGCGGTCCGAAACGAAATGCAGCGTGCCGTCGGGGCCCCATGCCGGCTGGAAGATCGACTCGTCACGGCCGCCCGCGATCCGGTGGGCATCCCCGAGCGTCCCGCCGCGGCGAAGCTCCGCGACGAATACTTCATTCCCGTCCCACGGCATGTTCGGGTGGTCCCATGCGAGCCAGGCGAGCATTCGACCGTCCGGCGCGATGCGCGGCGTGGAGAAGAAGTCGTGGCCCGATACGAGCACCCGCGGCGCCGCCGAGCCATCGATCGGAAGCGAGACGATCTCGTTGACGACGCCATCGGCTTCGTGGCGCTCGCGAACGCAAATCAGATTGACCCCGTCGGGCGCGATGACTCCGTCGGCGTATCGGTATGAGGCTTTGGTCTGCGGCTCGGCCGTGATGGCCACCGGGGCAGCGGAATCGGACACGCGGTAGAGGCGCTGATCGGCGAAGTTCGAGAACACGGCGGTCATTCCACGTACCGCGACGGCGCCGCCGCCGTACTCGTGCACCCTCGTACGCGTGTTGAATTCGCGCGGCACGGCGTCGGCGATGCGGCCATCTCGCCCGCGCCGCACGAGGACATCGCGTCCATCTTCCTGCGGCCGGCCTTCCACCCAGTAGAGCGTGTCATCGCTGACGGTGAGATAGCGGAAGTCGATGCTCTCGCCCGTCAGGACCTCCGCGGTGATCGGCGAGCGCCAGGATCCATAGGGCGCCGTCCTCGGCACCCGGGCACGATACGCGTGGTGCTAGGAGGAGCGCGCGACGACGAGCTTGTCCTGCCCCGACATCGCGCCCCAGACCTCACCGGGCCGCCCGAGCAGCTGGCGGATGTTCGCGTTGGGCTGTGGGTGCGAGTGGATCGTCCACGCCTCCGTTCCGGGATCGAAATGCGCGATCGCGTTCGCGCCCCAGTCGGTGAGCCATACGGTGTCGGCCTCGTCCACGAAGACCGCGTAGACCATGGGTCGCGGCCCGCTGAGCTTCCATTCGCGCCACTTCTGAGTGGCGGGCTCGTACACGCCGAGCTGGCCGGCGTCCCATTCGGCGACCCACACCTGGCTCTTCGAGTCGCACCAGACGCGTCGCGCGCCCTGGCCGCCTGTTGGCGGCGTCAGGACGATCGCTCCGCCCGTCTCCTTCACGATCCTCCCGACGTAACTGCCGGCGAGCGAAGCGAAATAGACCTCGCCGTCGGGACACGCCGCGATGCCGTACGGACCGGGACCGCGAGGTGCGTCGGACACCACCATCGCGCCGCTCTTCGGATCGAGGCGCCCGAAGACGCCGCTCTGTCCCGTGAACCAGAGCGTGCCGTCGCGATCGAACACCGCGGTGTTCAGATTCGCGTTCGGCTTATTCGCGGGTAGCGGATAGCGCTTGACCTCGCTCGTGGAGGGATCGACGCGCACGATCGAGTTCAGACCCCCGTCCGTGATCCACGGCGCCCCATCCGGACCGACGATCACGCCATGGGGCGCGGACCCGGCGCCGAGCTTGATCGCTTTCGTGGTCCCGGTCTTCGGATCGAGCCAGCCGAGCTCACCCGAGAGCTGCGCCGTGTACCAGACGCCGCCGTCGCGAGCCGGTGCGACGTCGTGCGGTCCCTGCCCGCGCGGCAGCGTGAATTCTTGCATCGCGAACTGAAGCGGTCGCAGCGACGTCCCAGGTGGCGGAGGCGCAACGGTCCCGGCCGCCGTGGGTGCGGCGACCGGCGCCCTGGTGGAGAGGATCGTCGACGAAGCCCCGGCTCGCGTCGCGGCAGGCGCGCACGCCGTCAGCACCGCGACGAGGGCCACGAATGCGAGCTTCATCGCTCCAGAGATACCGTACGCAGCCGCAGCGAGTTCGTCACGACGGTGACCGACGAGAGGGCCATCGCGGCGGCGGCGAGCATCGGCGAGAGCAGCCACCCGCTGAACGGAAAGAGCGCTCCGGCCGCGACGGGGATGAGCGCGACGTTGTAGACGAATGCCCAGAACAGGTTCTGGCGGATCGTGGACAGGGTGGCTCGCGCGAGCCGCAGCGCGCGGGGAACGCCGCGCGGGTCGCCGCCGACCAGCACGATGTCCGCGGTCGCGATGGCGACGTCGGTCCCGCTGCCGATCGCGATCCCGAGATTCGCGCGCGCGAGCGCGGGCGCGTCGTTGACGCCGTCGCCGACCATCGCGACGCGATGACCCTCCGCCTGCAGCGACCCAACGATCTCCGCCTTCTGCTCGGGCCGGACCTCGGCGCGAACCTCGTCGATGCCCAGCTCGCGCGCGATCGACTCGACAACGCGACGGGCATCGCCTGAGATGAGCAGCGTGCGAAGGCCCATCCGCCCCAGGTCCGCGACGGCGTCTTTGGCCGCGGCCTTCGGCGTGTCGGCGAGCGCGAGGATCCCGCCCGGCTCGCCGTCGATCGTGCCAACCAGCACGGTGCGGCCCTGCTCCTGGTGGTGCGCGAGCATGCCGTCGCCGAGATCGGCGAACCCGTGTGCGCGCGCGAGCTCCGCGTTCCCGATCCACACCTCGTGCCCTTCGACGGTCGCGTGCACGCCCCGACCCGGTATCGCCTCGAAGCTCGTCGGCTCGGAAAGTGACAGGCCCTTCACCGTGGCCGCCTCGACGACCGCCGACGCGAGCGGGTGCTCCGACCGCAGCTCCGCGCTCGCCAGGATGCGTATGACCTCGTCCTCGCCGATGCCCGCACAGTTCAGGTAATCGACGACCTCCGGCCGCCCCGCGGTGAGCGTCCCGGTCTTGTCGAAGGCCACGACGTCGACCGCGCGCGCGGCCTCCAGCGCATCGGCGCTCTTGATCAGGATCCCGCGGGATGCGCCCCGTCCGGTGCCCACGATGATCGCCGTGGGGGTCGCGAGCCCGAGCGCGCAGGGGCAGGCGATGATGAGCACCGCGACGAACGCCGTGAGCGCGTAGCCGAAGGGTGGCTGGGGGCCGAACACGAGCCACGCGACGGCGCTTGCGAAGGCGACGGCGAAGACGATCGGCACGAAGACCGACGCGATGCGATCGACGAGCCGTTGGATCGGCGCCTTCGAGCCCTGCGCCTCTTCCACCAGCCGAACGATCTGCGCGAGAAGGGTGTCCGCGCCCACCTTGGTGACGCGGAAGCGGAACGTGCCGCTGCGATTCAGCGTCCCGCCGGTGACCTCGTCGCCCGGCGCCTTCTCCACCGGCACCGACTCGCCGGTGACCATCGACTCATCCACCGCCGAGGAGCCCGCGAGCACGAGCCCGTCGGTCGCGACTACCTCACCCGGACGGACGATGACGACGTCGCCCACCGCAAGGCGCTCGATCGGCACCTCCTCCTCGGCCCCGCCCGAACGCCGGACCCGCGCGGTCTTCGCGCCGAGTGCCGCGAGGGCGCGCACCTCATCCGACGTTCGCGCGCGCGCCCGTGACTCGAGGAACCGGCCGACGAGAACGAGCGCGATGATCGTCGTCGAAGTGTCGTAGTAGAGGAAGCGGTGCGGCTCAAGGCCGAGGCCGAAGAACGCCTGCGGAACGAAGGTCGCGGCGACCGAGACCGCGTAGGCGGTGGTCGTCCCGACCACGATGAGCGTGTTCATGTCGGTGCGACCATGTCGCGCGGCCGAGAGCGCGCCCCGGTAGAAGGGAAGCGCCGACCACAGCTGCACCGGCGTCGCGAGCAGGAACAGGACGTAGCCGCGCCACTCCGCGTGCGTTAGCGCGGCGAACACGAGATCGGCCATCGAAAGGAGCAGCACGGGTGCCGCGAGGACCGCCGCGACCACCAGACGCCGCCGGAGCGTCATCAGATACGCGGCGCGGACCGCGCGCTCGCGCTCCTCCATCGCCGCGCGTTCGGCGCGATCGGCCGACAGCACGAGAGCTCCGTACCCGGCACGCTCGATCGCGCGTACCAGCGAGGAATCCGGCGCTCGCGCGGGATCAAGGGACACGCGCGCGCGCTCGGTCGCGAGGTTCACGTCCGCGGCGCGCACCCCGGCAACGCCGCGGAGCGCGTCCTCGACGCTCGCCACGCAGGAGGCGCAGGTCATCCCGGTCACGACGAGCTCACGCCGCTCGACACCCTCTTCCGCGCTGGCTGGTTTCGTCGCGACGGTCATCGCCCCTCCTTGGCAACCCCCTCCCCAGGGGGGTGGGTCCAGTACAAGTCTAGGAGCCCGTGAAAGCCATTACCTTGGTTTCGATGCGCGTTCTTCTGTTTGTAGTGGCCCTCTCGCTCGCCGCCTGCGGGTCGGCCGGCTCGGGCGTGAGAGCGGCCACCTCGCCGCCCGCGCCGCCAAGCGAGACTGCACCCGTGCGGGCGCCAGGTCCGAGCGGAGCACCCATCGCTTCGATGAGCGTGAGCGGCGCACACGCGTATGTTCGTGCGCAGGTCACCCAGTCCGCGCCAGTGCTGTTACCGGAGACTACGGCCCTGCCGGCCGGACTGAAGGCTGACGTCCTGGCGCGGCCCGACTCGTTCACGATCACGTACTCGGACGAGCGCGGTGTGCGCATCTTCCTCGGGCTGGTCGCGGCGAACCCGGGTCCGATGAGCGCTCGCGGCACGCAGCGCACGCTGTCCTTCCAGGGCGACCCCAGGGCCCTTGCGCAGATCGACGACGCGAGCCTCCCGCTCGGCCATCGTTTCGTCATCTGGCGCGAGCCTGCCACGAAGGTCGCGTCGTCGAGCGACGCGTACGACGTACGCGCCGGGGTGCTCCCCTACTTCCTCTCGTCGGACGGGATCGACGACGCCGCGTTCTGGAAGATCGCGAACAGCCTGCGTCCCTAGAGAACGGCCCCGCAGGAAGGGCACAGGCCCGCGCGCTCCGAGCCCGACGCGCCGCATCTCCGGCACATCAGCACACCCGTCGCGTCGGTCTGAGTTTGCCGGTGCGACTCCGCATAGAACGCAGCATCCCAGCGACGGCCATGGCGCACGTCCTCGCGCGAGCGGCCCGCCAGCATTCCGAACGCGCTGACGGCAATGACGATGAGCGCAAGCCAAACGAGATCCACTACGGACGGTCTCCACCGGTCGCGCGCATCGATCGCGCGATCGCGTGAATGAGCTCGATGTCACCGAGCGGTCCGAGATCCTCGACCGTGTATGACCGCAGCTTCGCGGCGATGATCGCCGCGATGCGGGCGCGATCTGCCGGTGCGAGCCGGGACTCACGTGCGACGAATTCGCGGACCAGCCGCTGCGCTTCGCCAGGCAGCCTCCTCGTCTCCGCGCTGCGGCCCTGTCCGAGGGGCGTGACCGTGCGCAGCGAGAACCAGTCAACTTGCGGCTGCGGCGCGCGGACGACATATGTGCCCGCGGCAAGATCGCCAAGGCGCTGCGACTTCGGGCTGATGACGATGACGAGGACACCCAGTCCATAAAAGGCCGGAAGGAAGTCGGCGACTCGCAGGAGATTCCGGATCAGGACCTGAGTGAAGCGCGCAGGCGAGCCGTCCTCATTGATCACACGAAGCTTGTACGCGCGCTTGCCGATGGTCTGCCCGTTCCAGAGCCATTCGAGAAGGATGAAATACGCCCAGATCAGTACCAGCGTCACGATCGCGGCGAGCCCGCTGAACAGAACCAGCCCACCGGGGCTGGCGGCTCCCAGGAGCAGCAGGATCATGCCGGCGGTGAATGCGATCAGGGACGCGATCAGGAAGTCCAGCACCGCCGCGAAGCCGCGATTGCCAGCGCCCGCCAGGTCGTACCGAAGCACGACGTGGTCGGGGGTCTCGACTTCGAGTCGGCCGGCGGCGACCGTCACCGCCGCAATGCTACCGAGTGCTAGGTTGCCGAGATGACAACCGTCGACCGGTTCGTCGAGGATCGGCGCGCGCGATGGTCGCGTCTCGGCACGCTCATCGTTGAAGCGAACGGGCGAGTCGAGCTTCTGGCTCCCGACGACGTCGTGGAGCTCGGACGTTTGTATCGCGGCGCGACCAGCGACCTTGCGGTCGCGCGGCGCGACTTTCCCCTCGATGCCGCGACCGACCGACTGAACGATCTGGTTGCCGCGGCCCACGCGCTCGTCTATAGCGAATCGCCCACGAGCGGACGCCGCGTGCGCCGTCTTGTGTTCAGCGAGCTCCCGGCGAGCGTCCGCGCGAACTCGCGATTCACCGTGATCTCGTTCCTGGTGTTCGCCGTCCCGCTCGTGGCCACGTTCGCGATCGGCCTTCTCCTGCCTGAGATCGCCGCGACCGCGCTGCCCGCCGAGACTCGCCAGCACCTCGCGGAGCGGCGACTCTGGACCGACATTCCGGAAGGCTACCGACCGCTCGTCGGACCCTTGATCATCGTGAACAACGTCCGCGTCGCGATCGCCGCGTTCGCGGGCGGCCTGACCGCGGGCGCGCTCACCCTCTACCTGCTCGTAGGCAACGGCGCGCTCCTCGGCACGGTTTTCGCGGTCGTGCAGGGGTACGGGATGTCCGGCGGGCTGCTCGGCTTCATCGCGGCGCACGGCCCCCTCGAGATCTCATGCATCGTCCTGTCGGGCGGCGCGGGTCTGCGCCTGGCCTGGGCGCTCATTCGGCCGGGCGAGCGCAGCCGTCGCGACGCGCTTAGGCTCGCGGGTGCGCAGGCCATCCGCGTCATGCTCCTGGTCGTTCCCGCGCTCGGTGTCGCGGGCCTCATCGAGGCCTTTCTCTCGCCGAGCGACGCACCGATCGCGGCAAAGATCACCGTCGGCGCCATCGCTGCGCTGCTCCTCTGGGGCTACATCGCACTCGCGGGACGACCCGCTAGAAGAACCGCTTCTTGAGCTCCAGGTAGCGCTGGATCGTCGCGACCGAAAGTCTCTCCGCCGAAACGTCGATCGAATGCACGCCGTGGCGCCGCAGCACCGCGAGCGCTCGCCGGCGCGCGTCGAGCACCTCCGCGGCCACGACACGTTCGTAAAGCTCGGCCGAAGAGCCGGGATCGCGCGCCGCTGTCTCGGTGAGCTGAGGGTCCTGAAGGACGCAGCACAGGACCAGATTGTTGCCGGCGAGCTGCGTGAGCGCTGCGACGAGCCCGCGCGAGGCCTCCTCGTCCACAAGATCCGTGAAGAGGATCGCGAATGCGCGACGCGCGGTCTTGGAGCGTAGGAACTCGAAGGCGGCACGGTAGTCGGGTTCGGTCGTCGTGACCTCGAGCCGTCGCAGGCTCTCGGTGAGGCGTAGGAACTGGCGGTGTCCACGACGCGGCGGGTCGTAGGCACGAACGGCATCCGCGAATCCGAGCAGCCCGACCTCGTCGCCCTTGGCGATCGCGACGTAGCTGAGCATCAGCGCGGTGTTCACCGCATGGTCGAGCTTGGTGAGGCGTCCGAGCGTGCTTGACATCATCCGTCCGGCATCGAGGAGGATGAGCACACGTTGCTGCCGCTCGGTCTCGTATTCGACGCTGATCGGGTGTCCCCGGCGAGCGGTGGCGGTCCACGCGATCGACCGCGGATCGTCATCGGGCTGGTACTCGCGAAGGCGTTCGAAGAGCGATCCGGCCCCTGGGATCCGCGCGCGCCGCTGGCCCGCGTCATACGCGAGGCCACGGCGCAGGCTGACCTCGTAGCGGCGGATCTCGTGAAGGTCCGGGTAGACGTTCGCCGGCGCCTCCGCTGCGACGTGGCCCTGCCGCTGCAGCAGGTCGAGCGGGCCGCGCAAACGGATGTGCACATTTCCAAAGCGGAAGCTGCCGCGGTGCCGCGGACGCGCCGCGTACGTCGCCTCCGCGGTCGCGCCGGGGCCGACGACGAGCTCGGCGGTGCGGCGGTCGACGTCGAACGAGACCGGAGTGATGTCGCGGACGGTCGCGCGCAAAGGCAGCGCGAACGGATTCTGGAGACGGACCGTCACCCGGTTCCCGACACCGATCGAAAGCTGCGGCTCCGCGAGGCGCTCCACGGGAACGCTCGACGGGTCTGGCGTAGCCCGAAAATCCACGATCGCGAGGGCGAAAGCCGCGACGAGCACCACCAACGCGAGGATGAAAAAGCCCGGCGCCACGTCCGCGAGCGCGAGCGGCACCGCCGCGACGAGGACCAGCGCCAGGAGTCGCGGACGGGGGATCGGAAGTGAGGCGAGTCTGCTCAGCGCGGCACGTCAAGGCGCGCGAGCACGCGACGGCATACCGCGTCCGCGTCCAGACCCTCGATCTCAGCCTCGGCCTTCAGCACGAGGCGGTGCCGCAGCGTCGGCGTCGCGAGCGACTTGACGTCGTCAGGCGTCACGAAGTCACGTCCGTCGATCGCCGCTGCGGCTTTCGCCGCTCCGAGCAAGTGCACCGCCGCGCGCGGGCTCGCGCCGAGGACGAGATCCGATGACCGCCGCGACTCGGCGGCGATGCGGACGACGTAATCGAGCACCGAGTCTTCGACCGTGACCGCTTCGACCTCGCCGCGGCATGCCTCGAGCGTGCCGGACGGAAATGGCTCGAGCTCGCCGATCTTCGCGGCCGGCTGCCCGCGGTCGTGCGCTCGGAGGATCGCACGCTCCTCCTCAGCAGCGGGGTACCGCACGATCGCCTTGAACACGAAGCGATCGAGCTCGGCCTCCGGAAGCGGGTAGGTGCCTTCGTACTCGACGGGATTCTGCGTGGCGAGCACGAGGAAGGGGTCGGGGAGAGCCAGAGAGTCGCCCTCGAGGGTGACCTGACGCTCTTGCATCGCCTCGAGGAGGGCGCTCTGGGTCTTTGCGGGCGCGCGGTTGATCTCGTCGGCCAGCACCACGTTCGCGAAGACCGGCCCGGTCCGTATGCGGAACTTACTCGTGGAGATCTCGTACACGCTCGTGCCCACGACATCGCTCGGCATGAGATCCGGTGTGAACTGGATCCGTTTGAACGAGCCGCCGATGAGCCGGGCGATCGTCCGTGCGAGGAGCGTCTTCGCCGTGCCGGGGACGCCTTCGATCAGCAGATGCCCGCGGAGGAGCAGCGCGATGAAGGAGAGGCCGACGGTCTCGTCCTGGCCAATGACGATCCGGTGGATCTGCGATGCGTATCGGGCCGCGATGTCCTTTGTGGTCAAGGCGTTCCCCTCTCGGCCTCGGCGCCTGTGAGGCGACCGATCTCGCGGACGGTGCGAAGCAGCGCCTCGTCTGACAAAGGTCGCGCGAGAGCGTCGTCGAGTGATTTCGCCCGCGCGGCGCGCTCGCGTTCGGTGTTCGCGATCTCGGCGACCACCTGATCGAAGGGCGTGGCCGGATCGAGCCCGAGAGCCGATGCGAGCCCGGTGCGGAGCTCACGCTGAAGCCTGCGGCGCGCGATCTCACCATGACCTGAGCGCCGCACGAGCCCCGCGAAGCCGCGGACGTAGTCGAGGCTCGAGCGCGGTGGGCGTGCATCGAGTGGGATCGGAGGACCGAGCCGTCTGCCGCTGACCAGGAGGTAAAGGAACCCGGCAACGCCGGCGAAGAGGAGCGCGCGCCCCGGCCACGTCCTCACGAGCAGAACGAGCACGTCGCCCGTCGGGTGGACACCGTGGTGGTACTCGTCGAACGCTACGACGCGCCCGCGCGCGATCGCGGGTGCCGCGAGCGCGAGGACGAATCGTCCGTTGTCGGCCTCGCCGAGACTCCCGGTGAGAAACGGCCCGACCGAGCCCACGACGATGAACGTCCCGCTGCCCTCGCGAGCGAGCGCGATCATCGGCCTTCCGGCGGAGGCGGCCAGCGGGATCCTGCCCGGACCGAACGAGAGCGTCACCCCACGGTCGATGGAGATCTCATGCGCCGGCGGGTCGGCGAATTCGATGCCGCCGAGGCCATACCGACCAGGGCCGAGCGCGCCGGCCACGTGCACGTCGAAAGCGTCGAGCAGCGTGCGATCGAGAATGCCGGCATCCGTCGCAAGGACCGCCGTTCCTCCGGCGGAGACAAAGCGTCGAACCGCGGCGGAGTCGAGCTGGGTGAAAGCCTCGGTTGGTCCGACGACGAAGAGGACCGCGGCCTGCGATGGATCGACGGAGAAGTTGTCGCCCTGGATCGTCGCCGTCGATGCGCCCATCGCTGCCAAATACCTGCGCAGCGCGGCGGTCCCGCCGGGGCCCTCGTCATAGACCGACGCCGACCGCGCGACCCCGCCCGAGGTGTCGGCGGTGAGCGCGCTCGCGACGAGTGCCGCGACGAAGAGGAGGAGCGCGAGGTAGTAGAGCGGATGGACGCGCCGCAGGCGCTTCATCCCGTCGACACTCTCGTCGCAAGCGAGAGCGCGCGCTCCGCTTCGATCGCCTGCGGCTCCCTGAGCCCGAACCAGGCCCGCTCGTACAGGGCGACCAGCTCGCGCAGCGCGTCCGCGCTCGGGATCGCCGCGGCGCGTAGGAGCAGCTCGCGGTCGGTCAGCGCGGGGTCGTAACGGATCAGCTCGCGCGCCGCGAGCGATGCGAGCGCGTAGAGGTACAGCTCATGGATGGCCTCGCGCGCCCGGCCGGCCGCAAGCGCGTTCTCGGCCGAGTGCAGATGTGCCACCGGATCGGCGGCGCGCGCGAGCGCGCGCTCGGGCAGGAGCACCTCGCGGCGGATGCGCTCGCGGACGCCGCGTCCGAGCGTGGCGACGATGAACGCGACGAGGCCGAGCCCAAAGGCGGCGATCACCAAGGGAACGAACCGTAGGTCCGGGACGCTCCCGAACCCGCTGAGGAACGACGCGAAGCGGCTCACCAGCCATTCGACGATCGCCGCGATGCCCGCGGCGGACGAGGTGCCGCCGGTCTTGGACGCACCGAGCACCTCGCGGAGACGGGCGTCGGCCGCGGCCGGATCGATCGTGCTCGAGGCCGCCTGGTCGGCCGTGACGATGTACGCGTCGAGGATCGCCAGCGTGCGGTTCGCGCCATCCGTGCCGATAAGGACGTCGGCGATCGCGGCGTCGTCGACCTGAACCGTCTCACTACGGGTCTGGACCGCGGTCGTCTGCCGGAGAAGCGCGGCGGCCTGCGCGAGCATCCGCTCGCGATCGGCGGTCGGCACCGCACGCGACCGGTCGACGAGCGTTCGCACCTGGACCAGCCGCGCGCGGTAGGCATCGAGCGCGAGCGTATCGGCCGAGACGCTAGACGGGAGGATGACCCCGATGACGAGTGCGAGGAGAAGGGCGCGCGTCAGGACTGCGGGAGTGCCTCGGCAGCAAGCTGTAGGTCGAAGGCCTCTTTGCGGACGCGTAAGTCGTAGTAGAGCACGGTGAACGCGATCCACTCCACCGGTGCCCAGATGATCGTCGAGGCGAGGTTCACGAGGCTCTGCACGACACTCCCGATCCCCGGTTGGTCCCCCTGAGCTCCGATCGCGAAGAGTCCGCCGAGCAGGACCGAGAGGACCACGTTGAGAATCCCGAGCAGGGCCTGGATACCGATGATGCGCCAGCGATTTCCTTCTGAAAGCCGCCACGCTCGCCGTAGCGCCGCCATCGGTCCCGCCTTCTCGAGGACGACGATGACCGGCGCGACGAGCCACGAGGCGCCCAGGTAGAACGTGCCGACGAGCGCCACGATCGAAGCGAGCGCCAGGGCGAGGATGCCGATCGCTCCACCCTGCCCGATCGCCGCGATAAGTCCGGCGACGATGAACACGACCGCCCAGAGCGCGACGATCGCGAGCAGCGCTAGGAGACCCGCGAAGAACAGCCTCCCCGCGGCCGCGATCCCGACCCGGAAGGACTCGCCGATGGTGGCGTCCTTCGAGAGATACCGGCGCGAACCGGCATCCACGAGCGATGCGCTCTGAGCCGAGAAGAGGAAGATCGCGACGATGACACCGACGATCACGAAGCCGATGACCCCCGCGATGGCGCCAGCGAGAAGCTCGGGGCTCGCGGGGAGCGGGGAGCCCGGGGTGATCGGCTGCCGACCGAATGTGGCGAGCGCGCCCGCGAAAACGGCGACCGCGAGGACGACGAACACAAGAACGAGTGCGAGGTACCAGATCGCCGACAGCGCCAGGAAGAGGACGGGCTTCGACCGATAGACGTTGAACGTCCGGTCGAGGACATCACCAACTCCGAGTGGCCGCAGCTCCGGCGCCTGCACCGCTTGCACGATCGCCCATGTTAGCGACCGAGACGCAAATGGCTTGCCTGCTAGGCCGCTGACTCGGCCAAGCCGATTCGGCGCTGCAACCGCGCCAGTGGCCCGGGAGCCCACCAGTTGAGGTCGCCGAGGAGGCGCATCGTCGCCGGCACCACCAGAGCGCGTACGAGCGTCGCGTCGATCGCGACGGCGATGGCCATGCCCAGACCGATCGCTTTGATCAGGACCATGTCCGCTGTGGCGAAGGCTGCGAAGACGCCGACCATGATCGCCGCCGCGCCGGTGATGAGCCGGCCGCTGCGCTCGAGACCCATCGCGACGGCTTGCGTGTTGTCGTGATCCTTGAAGTACTCCTCCTGGATCCGCGAGAGAAGCAGGACCTCGTAGTCCATCGAGAGACCGAAGACCGTGCAGAACATGATCACCGGCAGCGTCGGATCGATCGGCCCGGGGGTGAACCCGAGCAGATCAGAGAGATGCCCGTCCTGGAAGATCCACACCATCGCCCCGAATGAGGCCGAGATCGAGAGCAGGTTCATCACGACCGCCTTCAGCGGGAGAACGATCGAGCCCAGGAGCAGGAACAGGACGAACATCGTCGCGGCCATGATGTAAACGATCGCGATCGGCGTGCGGCTGATGATGTAGTTCACGGTATCGAGATCGATCGCGGTGAAGCCATCGACGAGCTTTTCCGCACCCGGCGGGGTGTCGAGCGATCGTGTCGCTCGGACGAGATCGCGCGCCTCGTCGCTGTATGGCGCGAGGGTCGTGGCGACGTCGAACAGGACGATGTGTTCGCCAACGGTCTGCGTCAGCAGCGCCTGGAATGGCGGCGGCAGCTGCGACCGTGGCTGCAAGAGGATCGCGCCAAGGTCATCGGGTTGGAGGCGCGGGTCGTCCACGTACTGCACGTTGGGTAGCGCGCGAAGACGCTTCGCAAGGTCGACGAGCCCGGGCACGTGGTCCTTCGCGAGCGGATCGCCGCCCGGATAACGCACCACGACGCTGATGTGATTGAGGTCCGCTCCGACGAAATCCGCGCGCAGCTTGTCGTACGCGGCGCGCGATTCCTCGTGCTTGGGGAGGACCGCGACGTCGCCCGTCGCGAGCCGCAAGTGGAGAAATGGCGAGCCGGCGAGAAGAATGAACGCGACGACCGGGACGAGGACCAGCAGCGGGCGGCGCATGACCGCCGTCGCGATCGTGTGCCACCACCCGCGTCCCGATGGATCGGGCTGGAAGAGCGGGACGCGAAGGCGGTCGACGTTCCGGCCGAGGATCGCGAGCAGGGCGGGCAGGAAGGTGAGCCCGTAGAGGACCGCGCTCGCGACGACGATCGCGCCCGCGATGCCCATGGATGAGAGGAACGTTCCCTGATAGAAGAGCATCCCCGATAGGCCGATCGCGACCGTGAGCCCCGAGAAGGTGATGGCGCGGCCCGACGTCGCCATCGCGACCGCGAGCGCGGCCTCCGTGTCGAGACCGTTGCGGAGCTCCTCACGGAAGCGATTCGTGATGAACAGCGAGTAGTCGATCGCCACGCCGAGGCCGATGAGCGTGACCACGTTCTCCGCGTAGACCGACACGCTGATCACCCGATTGAGCAGGAACATGCCCGCGATCCCGCCGACAACGGCAAGGATGCCGACGCCGAGCGGGACGAGCGCCGCGACGACGCTTCCGAAAACGATGAGCAGCAGGATGAGCGCGAGCGGGAGCGACACGGTCTCGGCGCGTCGCAGATCTTCTTGGAGGACGACGTTGAATCCGTGGGTGATCGCCAGGACCCCGGTCGCCTCGACCTGCAGCCGATCGGAGCGTACGAGCGCCCGCAGCTCCGGGTAGTAATCGCGCGCGATCGCGAGCTCGTCCTTCACCGCGACGTCGACTGCGACCGCGTGCGCGTCTTTGGAGATGAGCGTGGTCGGGTCGGGGACGGTGCCGTCGTACGGCGTCACGATGCTAGCGATCCGCCCGTCCGCACGAAGCGGCGAGAGTGCGGCATCCACCGCGGCGCGGAACTCGGGACTCTTCGCGTCAAGCGTGGGACTGGAGAAGATGAGCGTGAACGTCGAGCCGCCGGACCGCGGCAGCTCGCGCTCGATGAGCTGGGAGGCGCGACCGGATTCGGATGTGGTGATCAGCCCGCCCGACTCGAGCTTCCCACCTTGCGCCGCGACGAAGACGGAGGCCACCAGGAGTAGCCCGGATATCCCGAAGACCCACCAGCGCTGCCGGAACACGTACCGACCCCAGGCCGCCAACATCACGCTGCCTCCCTCTTGCTTGCCAGGGCTAACGCCGTAAGCGTACGTGTGACGCCGCGCTAAACGAGCCTGCCATGAGACGCTTTGAGAGTGCGCCGGCTGCTCTTGCTGGTTCTGGTCCTGACGGCGTGCGCTACTTCTCCGGAAGAGGCGAACGCTCCCACCATAACTTCGCACTCTGCGCCGAGCGCGTCGCCGAGTCGTGCGGTCGAGCCGGTCTCGACGCCCTCGGCGTTTCCCACCAAGCCAACGCCTTGTCCCGTCGATGCCGACACCACGAGCGTCAGCGTTCACGGAGCGGTCACCTGGAACGGCGCGCCGCTCGCAGGCGTGATCGTTGAGGCATTCCAGGCCGGCGCGCCGGCGCGCGGGCCGGCGCAAAGCACGGCGACGACCGCAGGCGATGGCTCGTACCAGCTTACGGGGCTGCGTTCGCGCGTCTTCTGGTCCATCGGGGTGATGGAGCAACCCGGTTTCCTACCGAAGACCGGAACCTCAGTCGAGCTCTGCGAGAAACGCGACGTCACCGTCTCGTCGATCAGCGCGCTTCGGACGATCGCGGGCTTGTCGCTCCAGCGAGGTGCGACCGTTGTTGCGGGTCCCCAGTCGCTGTCATGGCAGCCACTCGCGGGAGCCGAGGAGTATTGCGTCGTCATCACGACGCCCGGCGATCCGTCGACGTTCAAGCGCTGGACCCCCGAGGAGTGCTCCGATGTGCCGTCCTACCCGCGCGGCGCGCGCGTCATGGACGCGCGGTACGTCTCGCCGGCGCTCCCGGCCGGCGGCGTGTACGACCTCGGCGTATACGCGCGGGCGAAGGGCGAGATCATCGGCGCGCTGCCGAAGAGAAGCGTCCCCTTCGCCGTCGGCCCGATCGGGAACGTCGGGATCTGCGCAAACACGACGCTCGATCCCTCGCTGGCGCAGAACGTTCCGTACTGGTTCTTCCAGGTGCTCGATCAGCGCGCTGCCGCCGAGATCGCAACCTGCCTCGCCGATGACGTCGCCGATCGCGACGCCCTCGCGAGAGCTTCGTCGCGAGCGGCGGCACGACGTCCCTCGATCTGAAGATGCCAATGCCGCTCGCCGATGGCGGCTGGGTGTCCATGGCAACCGCGCGATGGAAGGAGACGGACGCGGTCGGATCGTGGCGATCCGGCGAGGCGCGCTGGCTCCTCGTGCGGAAACAGCGCGACGGGCGATACGCGATGGAGATCGCCGCCGCGCCCCCGCGCTAGTGGCTCGACTTGCCCCCACGTAGACCGATCGCGAGCGGCACTGCCGTGGCGATCCCCACGATCCCCGCGGTAAGGAAGGGTCCGATCCAGCCGGACCCGAGGTCGAGCGTCGCGCCCGCGACGACGGGCCCGATCGATCCGATGCCGAATCCCGCGACTGCCTGGATGGCCTGGGCCGATCCGATCCGGCCCGGCGGCGCGAGCTCGGTCACCGCGGTCGAGTACACGGCCGAGTCCGCCGCGACGATCGCGCCGTAGATCGCGCCGATGGCGATGAGCGCGGGCCAGGGCGCGAGCAGCAGTGTGCCGAAGCCGATCGAGATCGCGCCACTCGCGAGTGCGTAGAGGAGCGCGCTCTTGGTGCGGCCGACGCGGTCGGAGGCCCATCCGCCGAGGAACACGCCGGGCACACCGAGCGCGAGCATGAGCGCGGCCCATTGGCTGGCGGTCGCTGACGCCTCCGTCGGTGCCAGTCCGCGCAGCGTGAACGCGGCGGCG
>WNGI01000845.1_pt1 | contig 37657 bp, 39 predicted proteins | sample 5400621 | NCBI WGS metagenome assembly WNGI01 (sample SAMN13153374, study PRJNA577476) | soil metagenome | isolation source: 20 cm soil or saprolite under Garry oak tree replicate 1 | place: USA:California | collected 2016-06-15
TCGTCTCTGGCCGCCGCCGGGCCCGTGATGCTGGGTGATCGCGTCGTCGGCGGCGTGCTGGTCGAGACCGCCCTGCCCGCTGTGCTCAGCGACATTCAGAGCAAGTCGCAGGCGCAGGTCGTGCTGCTGGACACAAAAGGACGGCTGCTGGGCAGCACCCTCGCCAACGTGAAAGGCGATCTCCTCGACGAGCACCTGCGCTCGTACCTGGCGCTGGCCTCGCCCGGGCGCGCGGCGACGCGAAGCCTGACCATCGCGGGCCAGGAGTACGAGTTCCAGTTCACCAACTTTTACCTCCGCCAGCAGGTGGAGGGCTACCTCGCCGTCGCGCTATCGCGGCGCAGCGTTGTGGAGGCGGGCTTTCAATCGGCGTTTCAGATGACGGTGCTGTTCGCGGGCGTCGTTCTGATCCTGCTCCTGATCGGGTACCTGCTCGCGCTCCGGCTGACGCGGCCGATCGAGGCCCTGGTCGCCGGAACACAAGCGGTAGCCCGAGGTGACCTCAGCAAGCGGCTCGACGTCAGGCGTCGCGATGAGCTCGGCGAGCTGGCGACGGCTTTCAACACCATGACCCAGGACTTGCAAGAGCGGACTCGCTCGCTGAACGAGCAGATGCGCCGGCTGGCCGCGCTGTCGCAGTCGAGCCAGGGCCTGGGCAAGGAAACCGAGCCCGCCGCGATGGCCGAAGCCATCCTGGGGGTCAGCATGAAGGCACTCGGGCTCGATAAGGCACTGCTCCTCGCTCGAAACGAGACCAGCGGGCTCGAAGTCCGGTCGGTGGTCGGCCTCGGCCCGAAAGCCGCGGCACAACTGGGCCGCTTGAGCCCGGCGAAGCTTGCCGAGGGTTTTGCCCTGCAACCCACCGCCGCCGTCGAAACCGTAACCACGCTTTCCGGCGACTCCCGGCGAGGCCTGCGCCTCTTCGGCGAGCTCGCCGGGATTCAGGAGGCGCTGGTCGTTCCGCTGGTCCGGGGCGAACGGAATGCCGGCTACCTCGTCACCGGCATCGCCGCCGGCTACCGGCTGCCACAGCAGGACGTCGACCTGCTGCAGACGATCGCGACCGAGATGGCGCTGATGATCGAGAACGCGGACCTGCGAAAGAAGACCGAGCTGCAAGCCCATCGCCTCGACCAGGCGATCATTGCCCTCGAGAAGATCTCGCAGGCCCTCACCGCGGTGACGGTTGGGACCGACAACCTGCTGCGGGCGGTCGCCCACGCCACGGCTGAGATCCTGGATGCCCCGTATGCCTCCTTGCACCTGCGTAAGCCCGCCTGGCGCGAGCAATTCAACGACGTCATCGTCGGATCGACCACCCGGCGTGAAATGGCCGCGGTCCGGCAGAGCGGGGACCTGGCCTCGAAGCGAGTCGAGCGACCGGAACAGGTCCTCGAGCTCGATCTGGTCGATGAGCATGGAGAGCCGCTCTCCGCGGCCCGACGGGTGGGGTTGCAGCGGGCGGTTGCCGTTCCCATGTGCCTGGCGGGCGAGATCGTCGGCGTGCTCGTGATCCACCTGCGGTCGCCGCGGACGCTGGAGCGAAGTGAGGTCCGCGTCCTCCAGACCCTGGCAAACCAGGCGGTGATCGCGATCGAGAATGCAGCGGCCTACGAGCACACCAAGCAGCTGGCCACTACCGACGCCATGACTGGGGTGGCGAACCACCGCGAGCTGGAAGCCTACCTCGACCGCGAGTTGCTGCGCTCGAGGAAGACGCGCGAACCGCTTGCCCTGATCATGTGCGACCTCGACCACTTCAAGCAAATCAACGACACCGTCGGGCACCCCGCCGGAGACGCCGTCCTGCGCCACCTCACCCGCCAGATCCTGGTGCCGGCCGTGCGACCCAAGGACCTGGTGGCACGCTACGGCGGCGACGAGTTCGTGCTCGTGCTGAGGGGCGCCGACAGCCGGGCAGCGGTCGCCATCGCCGAGCGGATTCGCCGGACGATCGGCGGTCAGGCCGTGTTACTGGACGGAAAAGCCGTCTCCAACCTTTCCCTCAGCCTGGGTATCGCCGTGTTCCCGCGCGACGGCGACACCCGCGAGGCGCTGGTGCAAGCCGCGGACCAGGCGCTCTACGTGGCCAAGCGGACCGGTCGCAACCGGGTGGTTCGCAGCGACGCCGGCAATGCCGACGCCCAGCTCGCGAGCTAGCGCGCGGCATCGATCTCCCGCCGGGCATTCGCTATTCTGTCGAAACCATGCCCCCGATCGCGCAGCGTCCCCGCGGGACCCAGGATTTGTTGCCCGCGGATCAGCCCTACTGGGAGGCGATGTCGGGGACGGCCAAAGACCTCGCCGAGAGGTTTGGCTATCTCCGGATTGAGACGCCGACCTTCGAGGCCACCGACCTCTTTGTGCGCGCCGTGGGCGAGGCGACCGACATCGTGAGCAAGGAGATGTTCACGTTCAAGGATCGGGGCGATCGATCGCTGACGCTGCGGCCGGAGGGGACCGCGCCGATCGTCCGCGCCTACTTCGATGCCGGCATGCAGCTGGAGCCGCAGCCGGTGCGCCTCTATTACCTGGGCCCGTATTTTCGGTCGGAGCGGCCGCAGCGCGGTCGCTTCCACGAATTTCGTCAGTTCGGCATCGAAGCGATCGGCGACGCCAGCCCGCTGCTCGATGTCGAAGCCATCGTTCTCGGGTGGAAGTGGTTCGGCGGACTCGATATCGGTGGGATCCACCTGCTGCTCAACAGCATCGGCGACGACGTCTGCCGTCCGGCGTATCGGGAACGGCTCCGCGATTACTATCGCCCTCATCTGGCCAAGCTGAGCGCGGAAAGCCGCACGCGATTCGAGAAGAACCCGCTGCGCCTCTTCGACTCGAAAGAACCGCAGGACCAGGAACTCAAGCAAAAGGCCCCGCGCATGGTGGACCACCTCTGCCAGCCTTGCGCCCAGGCCTTCCAGGCGGTCAAGGACGGGCTGGCCGCGGAAGCGATTCCCTTCACCCTGAATCCCGAGCTGGTCCGCGGCCTCGACTACTACACGCGAACGGTCTTCGAATATCAGCACGAAAGCCTGGGCGGAGCGCAGAACGCGCTGGGCGGTGGCGGTCGGTACGATGGCCTCGCCGCCGCCCTGGGCTACCGGGTGACGCCCGGCGTTGGCTTCGCCATCGGCCTGGACCGGACGGCCATGGTGCTCAAGGAGCGCAAGCCGCTGGCGCCTCCGGCGCCCGATGTCTGGGCCCTGGCGGTCGATCCCAAAGATGAGCTCTACGTCTTCCACCTGGCCGGGACCTTGCGCGAGCGTGGTTTGCGGGTGGTGGTCGACCCCGGGGCGGCCCGGCTCGATGCCAAGCTCCGCAAAGCCGCCAAACGAGGGGCGCGCGTCGCTCTGCTCGTCGGGCCGGAGGAACGAGAAAAAGGCGAGGCCGTCGTCCGCGACATGCGTCTGAAAACGCAGGTGAGTGTCGCCGAACGCGAGGTCGTCCCAACTGTCACGCAAGCCTTGAGCGCCGGGTGAGCCTGACACCCCGAACCCCGTGTGGGGCGCCGCGGATCGAGCAGGCGGGGCAGTCCGTCGACGTCTATGGCTGGGTGCACCGCCGCCGGGACCTCGGCGGCCTGATCTTCATCGACCTGCGCGACCGGAGTGGGATCGTCCAGGTGAAGTTCGACCCGGTGCACGCTCAGGCGCATGCGACGGGCGGAGAGCTGCGACTGGAGACCGTGATCCACGTCCGGGGGCCGATCGTGCGGCGCCCACCGGGAACGGAGAACAAGGAGCTCCCCAGCGGTGCTGTCGAAATCGAGGCGCAGGCCGTCGACATCCTCAACCGCGCGCTGCCGCCTCCCTTCGCCGTCAACGAGGACGGCGTGGTCGATGAGCAACTTCGCCTTCGCTACCGTTACCTGGATCTTCGACGGCAGCGGATGGCCCGGAATCTCCAGCTCCGACACCGGATGGCTAAGGCCATTCGGGATTTTCTCGACGACGAAGGCTTTGTCGAGATCGAGACGCCGGTTCTGATCCGCAGTACGCCGGAAGGGGCGCGTGATTACCTGGTTCCCAGCCGGCTGAAGACGGGCCACGTCTACGCGCTGGCGCAGTCGCCGCAACTCTACAAGCAGCTCTTGATGGTTGCCGGCATGGACCGCTACTTCCAGATCGTGCGCTGCTACCGGGACGAGGACCAGCGCGCCGACCGCCAGCCGGAGTTCACCCAGCTCGATCTCGAGATGTCCTTCGTCGCCGAGGATGACGTGCTCGACGTCGTAGAACGCTGCTTTGCCCACGTCTGGAAGCAGGTGCTTGGCGTGGCCGTGGCGACACCCATCCGCCGTATCACCCACGCGGACGCGATGCTTCGATACGGCGTGGACAAGCCTGATCTTCGATACAAGCTGGAGATCGAGGAGCTGTCGTCGATCTTCGCGGGCACCGAGTTCAAGATTTTCCGGCAGGCGCTGGATGCCGGCGGAGTGGTGCGCGGTCTTCGCATTCCGGTGACAATCGGCGGCAAGGAGATCGATGCCCTTACCGAGGCCGCCCGCGGCGACGGAGCGAAGGGCCTCGCCTTCTGGCATCGGGAGGCGCAGGGCTGGCGCTCGCCGATTACGAAGTTCTTCACCGAGCGGGAGCTAGCCGGCCTGGAGCAGGCGACAGGGGCGCAACCAGGCGATGTGGTGGTCGCGGTGGCAGACCGCCCGGAGGTCGCAGCGGCGGCGCTGGGATCGGTCCGTAAGTCAGCGGCCCGATCCCTTGGGCTGATCGACGAGCGCGCCTTCGAATTCGTCTGGGTCACCGAGTTTCCACTCTTCGAGCGGAGCAAGGAGACGGGCGACGTTACCGCCGCCCACCATCCATTCACCTCACCACGGCCCGAGGATGTGGCCCTGCTGGCCAGCGAGCCGATGCGGGTGCGCGCCCGCGCCTATGACCTGGTCCTCAATGGCACCGAGCTCGGCTCGGGCAGCATCCGGATTCACGATCCGGAAATGCAGCAGCGGGTCTTCAGCGGGTTGGGCATGGCGCGCGAGGACGCCGAGCGACGATTCGGTTTCCTTCTCGACGCTTTCCGTTACGGCGCGCCGCCGCACGGTGGCTTCGCTTATGGCCTGGACCGGGTGGTCATGCTGGCCGCCGGTGAGCAGACGATCCGCGAGGTGATCGCGTTTCCCAAGAACCAGCAGGCCGAAGAGGTCATGACCGACGCGCCGGCTCCGGCTGACCCCAAACAGCTGCGGGAACTGGGCCTCGAATTGGTGCGTCCGCCGCTGAAACAAGGTCGATAGGGCTCCAGCCGTAACTGTCACCGTGGTTTTTCGGCCCCGTTACGGGCCGCAAGGTATTGCCATCGAGTGCGTAAGGTACGCAACTTACAGTAGGCGACATGAACGCCGCCATCTTCACCAAGTCCGCCAAAGGTCTCATTCTCGCGTCCGGTTTGATCGCCGCGTCGAGCATCATGGGCTACGCACAGGACGCCCCGGTGGCCCTGGGCGCCCAGGCGACCGTCCCGCTGAGCGGGGTTTACGTTGGGGCGCCGTCGGGCATCACGTCCCTCGGCGGCCATTCTTTCGACCTGAGCTCCGGCAACCTGGTCTCGTTGAGCAACGGCCAGAGCGTGAGCTTCAGCGGTTCCTGGGCAAATGCGACCGGTGCCTACCTGCTGCTCAACTCTGCCAACACCTACCTGTGGTACGACCAGACTGTGGTCGGCAACGTGACGCTGACCTTCAGTGACGGCACGACCACGAGCACCGACCTGATGGTTGGTGGCAACCTCCGCGAGTGGCGGACCGGCGCCGGCTTCACGGTCAACCTGATCGCCGATCCGGCTGCCGCGCAGGTCTGGAGCGGTACCGCGACTGATGGCTCGGCTGCCGTCATCGACATGCTCACCATCAGCCTGGACGGCACCAAGACGCTCACCAGCGTGACCGTCAACGATACGAACGGCTGGGGCGCGCTGGCGATCTCGCTCGCAGGCCTCACGATTTCGACACCCGACCCGGCGCCCGCACCGCAACCGACCTGCTCACGTCCGGGCAACTCGTGCAACACGCCGGCCGTGGTGAACAGCCAGTCGCAGAAGTGGCAGCAGCCGGCCGCGACGACGCCGAGCGCGACGACGCCGAGCGACAAGCACACGAACAACGGGCATCACAGCAAATAAACGACGCGAGCTTCAGGAGAGGTCCGGCCAGCTGGCCGGGCCTCTCTTTGTTTAGATCCCCCACGACATCCGCTACACTCGCGGCGTTGCCTGTGCCCATCCCGCCGGTCTTCGTGCTGGCCACACTCCTCATCCTGCTGGGCACGCAGCTGGCCTACCTGATGGCTCCCAGGGCGCCCCAGTACGTCGTCCGGCTGGGCCTCAGCACCCTGGCCGTGCTGGTCGGCGAGGCGCTTGGGATCGCCGGCGTGGGCGCCCGGCTGGCGCTTGGCGAGCTGCACCCCCTCAACGACCTGGCGCTCCTGGCGATTGTGCAGTGGGCGGGAACCCGCTTGACCCGACGGGAGCAGGCGGTCTAGTGGAGCGTTTGAGCGCTCCACAAACGCGGTACAACTTGGGCAACATCCCGTGACGGGCAATGTCGGGAGGATTGCGTAAGTGGTATGGCAGGTCGGCGTGCTCCTGGTCGGCGTTGGGTTTCTTCTTTTCAGCGTCTTTGCCTCGTTCACCTTGCTGAACATGACCCGGAGCTTGCGGACCATTGAAGCGATCCTGACGCTGACGCTTGATGAGGCCAGGTTGGCCCTCCCCGAACTGCGCCACAGCCTGCAGCAGATCGATGACATGGTCACCGGGGTCACCGACAAGTTCACCGCCGCCGATCGGGCGATGAACGCCACCAGCGCCGCCATCACCGGATGGCGTGACCGGATCCGCGAACGCCTTGGCGGGCTCGGCCGCCGCCGGGGCGGATCACAGGCGAGCCAGCATCGGGAGGAATCATGAGGGAGAATCGACTTCGCCATCAACCGGCGACACCCGGCCAGGAGGCTCACGGCGGCGCCTATCTGACCGAGCTGAAACTGCCCGCCATCGCCGATTACATCGTGGTCGCCAAGCGCGCGGCGTCGTCGTTGGGGCTCGTGGTTGGTTTTTCCCTCCAGGAGATCGACGACCTGAACATCGCCATCACCCAGGCATGCGAGAACGCCTGTGCCGCGGCAGCCCAGCAGTGGGGGAGCGGAAATGGCCAGCTGAAGTTAATCTTCAAGAGCCGGCCGCGCCGACTGGAGGTCGAGGTCCGGAGTGTTCCGCCGCGGGCCGTCGAGCAGCAGCAGCAGCAGGCCGTTCGCAAGCCCCATCGCGAGATGGAGCTCGACTATGAAACGATTGGTTTGAATATGATCCGGCTGTTTGTCGACGAACTCCGCTACCAGGTGGATGACCAGACGGGCAGCATGCGGATGAGGATGGTCAAATACCTGATCGAGTAGAACGCCCACCCTCCCCGCAGTCCACCGTCCGACCGAACCGTGAGCTCGTTCGCCGTCTCTTCCTTAGATATCAGAAGACGAAGGATCCGCAGGTCCGCCAGCAGCTTGTCGAGTTGTTCAACAATCTGGTGGTCTTCCTGGCCAAGAAATTCAGCAACCGGGGCGAGCCGCTGGAGGATATCGTCCAGGTCGGCTATATCGGACTGCTGCAAGCGATCGAGCGCTTCGAGCCGCAGCGGGGCCTGGAGTTTTCGACGTTCGCCACGCCCACCATCGTGGGGGAGATCAAGCGGTATTTCCGGGACAAGAGCTGGGCGGTGAAGGTGCCGCGCCGGCTGCAGGAGACGATGCAGCGCGCCGATGTGGCGCAGCAGCGACTGCAAGCGACGCTCGGCCGACAGCCGTCGGTCAACGAAATCGCCAAGGAGCTCGGGCTGGAACCCGAAGAGGTGCTGGCCGCGATGGAGGCGAGCCCCGCCCAGCGCACCATCCCCTTCGAGTCAACCGGTTCCGCCGCCCGCGACGACGACGGCCTGCAACTGACCGAGCGACTGGGGCTGGAAGACGAGAACCTCGACAAGGTGGAACTGCAGGATCTCCTCGACCAGGCGATGCGCCACCTGACGCCGCGTGAGCGGCGGATCATGTATCTCCGCTTCGTCGACGAGCTGCCCCAAGCGGAGGTTGCCAAGCGGCTCGGCATCTCACAGATGCATGTCTCGCGGCTGCAGCGGGCGGCGGTCGAGCGGCTGAAGCGCGAACTTCCCGTCAGTTAGCCGCGGCCCGCGGTGAGGCAGAAACGAGATCTCGGTACAATTCAGTGCGCGCAAGGACCAAGAGTGAAGAGCGCGGAAATCCGCCAGCGTTTTCTTAACTTTTTCAAAGAGCGGGACCACAAGGTGTTGCCGAGCGCATCCCTGATCCCGTTCGGCGATCCTACCCTGCTGTTCACCAGTGCCGGCATGGTGCCCTTCAAGCCTGTCTTCCTGGGCCAGGCGAAGCCGCCCTATCCACGCGCCACCACCGTCCAAAAAGTCTTCCGATCATCGGACATCGACGTCGTTGGCCACGACGGCCACCATCTCACCTTCTTCGAGATGCTGGGCAACTTCTCCTTCGGCGACTACTTCAAGGAGAACGCGATTCCATACGCGTATGAGTTTCTGACCACCGAACTCCGAATCGAGCCGGGGCGTCTGTGGGCCGGGATTCACAACGAGGATGACGAGAGCTACGAGATCTGGAAGAAGACCGGCATTCCGGACGCGCGCATTCGTCGCTTTGGCGACGAATTCAACTTCTGGGCGGCCGGTCCAACCGGGCCCTGCGGTCCGGACTCCGAGGTCCACTACGACTGGGGCGAGGAGCATGGGTGTCGGATGCCGGACTGCGGTCCGAATTGCGAGCACCCCGGCTGCGACCGGTTCCTCGAGATCTGGAACCTGGTGTTCATCCAGTGGGACCGCGACCAGGCCGGCCACCGGACGCCGCTGGCACGCAAGGGTATCGACACCGGGATGGGCCTGGAGCGCATCACCGCCGTGGTCAACCGACAGCGTCGCGGTGTTTTTGAAACGGACCTTTTCCGGCCGCTGATCGAACACTGGGAGAAGGAAACCGGACGGCCGTATGGGACGCAGCCCGAGGTGGATACGTCGCTTCGGGTCATGGCCGACCATGCGCGAGGCACCGCCATGCTGACGGCGGATGGCGTCATCCCCTCGAATGAGGGTCGGGGTTATGTCCTGCGGCGCCTGATCCGGCGCGCGATGGTTCATGCCCGACGGCTCGGTCCCAATGCTCACTTATCGTCGGGGGTGCCAATCGTGGTCAGACTCCTGGGCGATGTCTACCCCGAGGCGCGTAAGCAGGTCAGCCAGATAACGGATGTGGTGCGATCGGAGGAGGAGCGCTTCAGCATCGCGCTGCGGCAGGGTATGGAGCGCCTCCAGGGGCTGATCGATCGGAAGGCGCTGACCGCGGAGGAGGTCTTCTACCTGCACGACACCCTTGGTTTCCCGGTCGAACTCTCCGCCGAGCTGGCCGGAGAACAGGGGGTCACCGTCGACATGACCGTGGTCGCGACATTGATGCAGGGTCAGCGGGAGCGCAGCCGTGTGGCAACCGGCGGATTCACGGCGCCGCTGGCGGGCCGAGCGACGCGCTTTGTCGGCTATGACCGGCTCGACGTGGACACTTCCATCACCGACGTCTTCGCGGTCGCCGGCGACCCGGGGCAGGCCGATGTGTTCCTCGAAGAGACGCCTTTTTATGCGGAGCGAGGCGGGCAAACGGCCGATACCGGCTGGCTGACCTGGAACGGCGCGAAGGTCGTCGTCGTCGACGTGCAGCCACAGGGTGAGGCGATTCGTCACCGGGTCGCCGCGCCGCCCGATCGGCTCAAGCCCGGCGATCGGGTGCGCGCCGCGGTGGATGCTGAGCGCCGTCAGGCGATCGCCCGTCATCACTCGGCCACGCACCTGCTGCATCGCGCCCTTCGCGACGTGCTGGGCGACCAGGCGACGCAGGCCGGGTCGTCGGTTCACCAGGACTCTGCAACCTTTGATTTTCGTTTTCCGCGTGCGCTGGCTCCCGACGAGATCGATCGCGTCTTTCGCCTGCTCAATGACAAAATCCGCGCGAACCTGGAGCGCCGGGTGGAGGAGCTTCCGCTCGAGCAGGCGATCGCAACTGGCGCCGTCGCACTCTTTGACGAGAAGTACGGCGACCTGGTTCGGGTCGTTTCCTTCGATGATTGGGCCCGCGAATTGTGCGGCGGCACGCACGTGGCGCGAACTGGCGAGATCGGTATGGCGCTGATCTCGAGCGACCGAAGCATCGGCGCCGGGATTCGTCGAATCGAAATGCGGGCCGCCGCGGCCGCTGACCAGCGGGTGCGGGAGTATGAGCGGGTACTCGCCGAGCTTGCCGAAACTCTACGGGCAGGCCCGGCCGAGCTGCCTTCCAGGGTCGCCACCCTCCAAGCCGAGGTGAAGCGCCTGGAAAAGGAGATCGCCAATTTGCGACAGCGTCTTGCCGCCGGCGGTGGAGCGCAACTCGAGGAAGCCGACGTCGACGGCGTCCGCCTGTTCCTGCAGCGGGTTGATGCCGCCGAAACGGACTTGCTCACCTTCGCCGATCACGCGCTGGCGAGGGCCAACGGCAACGGGGTGGCGGTCGTCGTCGGCGGCCGCAACTTTGCTGTCAAGGTGGCAAGCTCACTCGCCGACCGGTTGCCGGCCAATGATCTCGTGCAGGCCTTCCGCCAGGTGGCGGGCGGGAAGGGCGGCGGCCGGGGGCCCGTCGGCCAGGGCGGCGGGATCGATCCCGAAAGGGTGGATGACGCGTTCAAGTCTTTGCAGGACTATATGCGGCAGCGGTTGAACCCCCCACCCCGACCCTCCCCCGCAAGGGGGGAGGGAGATAAGCCCGGATGATCAAGATCAAAGACCGGATCAAGCGCTTGCGGCGAGGCGCCGACTACGAGAACTACTACACCGCCCTGGACATCGGCACCGAGTACATCAAGGCGCTGGTCGTCAAGCGGGAGGGGCGTAACGGCGTCGTGCTGGGGGCCTCGCGACAGCGGCAGGAATTTGCCGACATGCAGGGCGGGGTCCCATCCGATATCCAGGGGATCATCGACAGCTGCGATAAGGCGATGTCCCAGGCGGAGGACATGTGCGACATCATCCCCGGCCAGGCGGTGATCGGGATCGCCGGCGAACAGGTCAAGGGCTTCAGCACGTCGGTCACAGTGCCGCGCGCCGATCCCAACCTCAAGATCAACGAGGTCGAATTGATCCAGACCCTTCAACTGGTGCAGAAACGCGCCCTTCGCGAGGCCCGGCATGCGATGAGCCTCGAACTGGGCGTTGCCGACGTCAGCGTCAAGTTGATCAACTCGGCGATCACGAGCGTCCGAATCGACGGCTTTGTGGTCAACAACCCGATCGACTTCCAGGGCAAGCAGATGGTGATCACCGTCTTCAATACATTTGCGCCGCTGACCCACGTGGGCGCCCTGCAGACGATTGCGACCGAGCTGGATCTCGAGCTGCTGGCCACGGTCGCCGAGCCTTATGCCATGGCGCGCTGCGCCGCCACCGACGAGGTCTACGACTTCGGGGGAATCTTCATCGACATCGGCGGCGGCACCACCGACATCGCCCTGATCCGCAATGGCGGCATCGAGGGCACCCGAATGTTCCCGATCGGCGGGCGCGTCTTCACCAAGAAGCTGGCGACCCGCTTCGGCATCTCCTTTACGGAAGCGGAAGCCGTCAAGCTTCGCCATTCCAAGGGGGAGCTCCCGCCGGAGCAGGCCGACAAGGTGCACGCCGTACTGGCCCGGGATGCCGAGGTGCTGGTCGAGGGCGTGGCGATCACGCTCCAGGAGATGGCGAAGGGGGATCGGCTCCCGACGGCGATCTATCTGGCCGGGGGCGGCAGCGCCCTGCCGGAGGTCAAGGAGCAGCTTCGAAGCTTTCCCTGGGCGGACAAACTTCCGTTCGGCCGCCCCCCGGGCGTCAACGTCCTTCGCCCGGTCGATATTCGAGGCATCTACGACTCCACCGGGTTGCTGCTCGACCAGCAGGACATCACGCCGATGGGGCTGGCTTTCCACGCCATTCAGCAGCAATCTGAGGATCAGGCCCCCCTTTTCGGGCTGATGCGGAAGGTGCTGAAGGCGATGAAAGTCTGACGGTCGGGCCAGAAAACCTGACAGCGTAACGACTCGACTATCGGTGACGTTTCGGGTATGAAAGGCTGCGACGTGTTAAAACTGTGAAGACTCTGGCCAAGCTGCTCTACGTCGAAGCTGACGAGGAGATCACCGACCTCGTCGATCGCCTCCGTGATCTCAGTCTCGAGGATGAGGTTACCTTCGTGGTCCCGGATCGGGCGCGCGCCCTCCAGAGTCCAATGAGCTTCCGGCTGCTGAAGCGCTATGCCGACAGCTATGGCAAGCGGGTCAACCTGGTGAGCGGCGATCCCCGCCTCCAGGCGATGTCGTTGGAAGCCGGCGTCACGGCCTATCCGAGCCTGGCGGCCTATGACACCGGGACTGAGATTCACCAGCCTGCGCTGGTCGATGAGCCGCCCGCGCCAGGCGCCGCACCGTCCACGACGGCTCCGGCCAGTGCCGAGGCCGGCTCTCGAGTCGGCGGTCCCGGCGGCGTCGCGACGCTCGACCGCCCACGCCAGGCGTCGGTGGTCTCGGCGCCCCCGAAAAAGGCGCCCGCACCTCCGAAGTCGCCACGGCCGGGTCCCTCCTTCAACAGTTACCGGCCTTACCTGATCGGCGCCGGAGCGCTGGCGATCCTCGCCCTGCTCGTCGGCATCCTGTACCTGCCCAGCGCAACCGCGACCCTATCGGTGTCGGGAACGGCGATCAAGGCCGACGTGACGTTGCTCGGAGCACCGGGCACCGCGGCGGGATCGCCCGATCACTTCGTGACCCAGGCGGTTAACGCGAGTGAATCGCAGAGCCTGCCGGGTACGGCAACGGGTTCGAAGTCGATTCCCGCCCAGCCATCCGTCGGCGAAGTGACCTTCACGGAGAACTGTGTATTCCTATGCGACTCAGGTACGACCACGATTCCGACCGGGACTAGCGTCAGCACGACCGACGGCAAACGCTACACAACGACGAAGGCGGGTACCGTTGCATCCCCTCGCGGCTCGGCAACTGTCCCAGTCAAGGCTGTGATCGCCGGCCCCGACGGCAACACGGGTGCCCACACCATCACGACCATCGATCGAAATCGCGATTTCAACCTCACCGTAGATAACGCGCAAGCAACGAGCGGAGGTGCCGATCCACGGACGGCGACGGTGATTCAGCAGTCTGACATCGACGGCCCCAGAGACGTTTACGCAAAGGACGCCGTGCCCCGGATTACGGACCAACTGAAGACCAAGGCACAGGGCCAGACGCTCGTGATGGTAGGGAACGGGGTGCAGGCTACGGCCAAACCAGACCACAACGTCGGCGAGGAAGTCTCAGGCTTCAACATCGCCATTAAGGTCGAAGGTAACGGCGTTGCCTTCGACGAGAAGACTGTCAAGCAAATGCTGAAGTCCGGCCTCCAGCACAAGCTCCAATCCGGAGCCCAGCTGACCAGCGACGTCAAGCTCACCTACGACGCCATCGATGCGACAACCGATGGGCACGTCACCCTGAATGGTCACGCGTCGGGCTCCCTGAATGGTCACGCGTCGGGCTTTTCTATACCGGTCTTCCTGGAGAGCAACATCCGAGGACATCTGAAGGGCATGAGTCCGTCGAAGGCGCACGCCTTCCTGCAGTCGCTGCCGAACGTCGTCGACGCCCGGGTCACCCAGTCACCGTTCGGCCTGCCCTGGCTGCCGCTGTTCAGCTCGCGCATCTCACTCAAGATCCAGGAGGTCTCCGGCAGCCCGAGCTCTTGAGGATCCTCGCGATCGATCCGGGCAGTGTCCGGCTCGGGCTTGCGCTGAGTGATCCATCAGGGACGATCGCCCAGCCACTGAGCGTGCTCTCGCGACGCTCGGAGGCGGAGGATCTCGCGGCGCTCGTGGATCTCGTGGCGCGCCACGGCGTCGACGCGATCGTGATCGGTCTCCCTCGCATGATGAACGGCCGCCTCGAAGCCGCGGCCCAGGACGCCCAGGCATTTGGCGCGCGCGTCGAGGAGGCGACCGGGCGCCCGGTGGCATACTGGGACGAGCGCCTGACAACGGTGGCCGCCGAACGTTATCTGATCGAGCAGGGCAAACGGCGGAGCAAACGGCGGCAAGAGGTTGATCGGATGGCCGCCACGTTATTGTTGCAGGGGTACCTCGACTACCAACGCGGGCGGGGGGCAGGAGGCTGAATGCCAGAGATTCCCGAAGCGAACGGCGAGATTCAAACCATCGAGCTGGTCAATGAGAAGACCGGCGAAGAGGAAAGCTACGTCGTTCACGACGTCGTGGAGATCGAGGGTGAAACCTACTACGTCCTCCAGGCGGAGGCCGACGAGGACCGGGTGCTGATCCTGCGCCGCGAGGGCGAATCGCTCGTAACCCTGGACGATGACGAACACGACCGGGTGGTCGAGCAGCTCGAGGAATTCGAAGAGGACGAGGAGATCGATGAAGACGGCGGCCCGGAGCGCTGACTGACCCAGTCCGGCAACCCATGAGCGCACCCGCGCCGCGGCGGCGCAGCCGTGCGCTGGGCTGCGTGCAATGGTTTGTGGTCATACTCTTTCTGCTGCCGGCGGCGCTGGGTATCCCGAGCGTGCTCGCCTACAACTGGGTCGACCATCAGCTGCACACGCCCGCCAATCCCGGAAATGCCAAAGTACGGTTCGTCGTGCCACCGGGCGCCAGCTTTCATGAGGTCGCCGATACTCTCCATCGCGCCGGACTGATCGACTCGGTGACCGTTTTCGACCTCTACGCCCGCTACAAGCACCTTGACCGCAACGTCCAGGCGGGCGCTTACGAAATCAGTCGGAACCTCGACATGATCCAGATCCTGCAGGCGTTGCAAACAGCTGTCCCCGAGGAAATCTTCGTCACCGTTCCGGAGGGCTACACGATCAAGAAGACTGCTGCGCTGCTCGATCAGGGGGGCGTGATCAAGGGCAGCGACTACATAGCGCAGGCGGTGGTGGGCCAGTTCAACCAGGACTTCCTCAAGGACCTTCCGCCAGGCGCGTCGCTGGAGGGATTCCTCTTCCCCGACACCTACCTCATCCCGCGGAATGGGACGGCCAAGCAGCTGATCACCCTGCAGCTCGACCAGTTCGGCAAGCGCTGGAATGACACGCGCAAAGGTCAGGCAAGCCAGCGCAAGCTCAATGCGCTCCAGGTCGTCACGATCGCCTCGATGATCGAGCGCGAGGCGCTGTTCGACGACGATCGGCCGCTGGTGGCCAGCGTCATTTACAATCGGCTGTCGGCCGGCTGGGCGCTAGACATTGATGCCACAGTGCTGTACGCCAAGGGGGTCTGGCAGTCATCGGTCACCAAAGAGGACCGCATGATTCAGTCCCCGTACAACACCTATTTACATACCGGACTGCCACCAGGACCCATCGCGAACCCCGGCATCAAGGCCATCGATGCCGCTCTCCAGCCGGCGACAACCGGCTACTTCTTCTACCTCTCCGACAAGCAGGGTCACAACCACTACGCCAAAACCAACGAAGAGTTCGGCCGCCTCCTCAAGCAGTACGGCCTCGAGTAATCCCCTTCCCGACCCTCCCCGCCGGAGGGGCGGGGGCGTTGCCGGCTCCCGGCTTCTGCTGGTCGGTGGGGAAGAGGGCGGCGAGCTGGCCGCCACCCTTTACGATGCGGGGTTCGTGGCAGCCGGCATCGATGCGAGATGCGAGGCGCGACTGGTCAGGCCGACCGAACTGACCGATGCCGTGGCGCATATGCGCGCGGATACCAGGGTTCTGGGCGCCGCGGTGACGATGCCGCATACCGTTGCGATCAGCCGGCTGCTGGACGGGCTGGGCCCGGAGGCCCAGGTGGTCCGGGCCGTCGACACGATCAGCCATCGCGCCGGTGCCCTGATCGGCTGGAACACCGATCGCTCGGCCTTCACCCTGGCCCTCGAAGAGGCCGGCTTCCAGGCGAAAGGTCGCACCGCGCTGGTGCTGGGCGCCGGCGGCTCCGCCCGGGCGTCCGTCGACGCGCTGCGCGAGGCCGCCGACAAGATCTGGGTGGCGAGCCGCGACCTCGATGAGGCCCGCGCACTGTGTCGTGACCTCGACATCAGCAGCGGCGGTCCATCGCCACTGGGGTCGCTGTCCTTACTCGTGCGCAAAGTCGAGCTGATCGTGAACGCGACCCCGGTGGGAAACGATGGCCAGGCGGTGCCCTTTCCGATCGAGTGGCTCCTGCCCAGTCACTTCGTCTTCGATCTCATCTATCAGCCGCCCATCACCCCACTGGTCCGGGGCGCGCGCGACCGTGGCGCTCACGCGATCAATGGGCTGTCCATGCTGCTCTTCCAGGGGCTCGCTGCCTTCGAGATCTGGACGGGCCAGCCGGCGCCGGAAGCCGAGATGCGGGCTGCGTTGGAGCGAGCCGTCCTGGGACGCCTCACTTCGTGAGCCACCTCCCCCTGGCGCTGGCGTGGGCGCTTACCGGCGGCGTGATCGGCGCCGGCCTGAACTACCTGTCACGCTGGCTTGCGCGGATCGAGGAGATCGAGTTCGAGCAGTCACGCCCGGAGACCCTGCTCATGCCGGGTCTCGGCGCTCTGCTGTTCTTTCTGTTCGCCCTGCAGCTCGGCCTGCAGCCGCTGTTATTCATCGATTCCGTCTACGTCGCCATCCTGGTGCAGGTTCTGGCCTTCGACCTGAAGACGCGCTACATCCTCGACCTGGTGATGTTTCCCAGCTGGATGATCGCCTTGGCGTTGGCCTTTCTGACACCCTGGACCCCCTACGCCACCTGGCCGTGGCCGGATTGGCGAACCGCCCCCGTCGCCGCGTTGATCGCCGGCGGCGTTTTCTTGCTGCTCTACCTTGGAGGGCAATTCGTGTTTGGCACGGAGGCGTTCGGGTTTGGCGACGTCAAACTCGCCGTGTTCATCGGGATGGCGACCGGCCTCTCGAGTCTGCGGATGGTCCACGCCCTGCTTTACGGCGTGTTTCTGGGCGGGTTTGTGGCGATAATTCTGCTCATCACTCGGATCCGCGGATTGAGAGAGGCGGTTCCCTACGGCCCGTTCCTGGTCATCGGGACCCTGATCATCCTCTTTACCCAGCCACCATGAACGCGCACGACCTGCTCCCCGGCGAACGGATCCTGGTCAGCTCAGCTCGGCACTGGGTGGTCCTGGTGCGCCCAACGGTGACGACCGTCCTGGCCATTGCCGTATCCGTCGTGATCCTCGTCTTGCTCCCCATCCCCGGCGAGCTGCGCATCTTACTGATGCTCGGGGTCCTGCTCGCGGGGCTGGTCGTCCTCAACCTCTATTACTGGGGATGGCGGGCGCATGAATACGTGCTCACGGACCAACGGGTCATCCTGAACGAGGGGATCATTTCCAGGTTCTCCCGGTCGATCGCCATCGATCGGATCCAGGACCTCACCACCTTCCAGGGCATCTGGGGCCGGACCTGGGGGTTTGGCGACATCGAGCTCGAATCCGCCGGGCGGGACAGCGCCGAGGTACTCAGCATGGTGCCCCGCCCGCAGCAGCTCCGCAACGCGATCTTCTCGCAGATCGAAGCCCGGCGCCATCCGAGCTGAGGCCCCCACCCTGACCCTCCCCCGCAAGCGGGGGAGGGAAATACTCCACCACGGGGTACAATCCCTTGCCGGACATGGTGAACCCCAGCGATTTCCGCAACGGGATGACGATCGAGTGGGAAGGGGAGCTCTGGATCGTGGTCGAGTTTCAGCAGGGCCAGAATGCCCGGGGCGACACGTTCTTTCGCACCAAACTCCGCAACGTCCGCAGCGGCTCGATCATCGACCAGAAGTTTCGCGACAAGGACCGCTTCGCCCGGGCTCGTATCGAAAAGGTGCCCATGCAGTACCTTTACAGCGATGGTGACAGCCACTTCTTCATGGATCTCGCCAGTTACGACCAGCTACCACTTAGCGATGACCAGCTGGGCGATACCCTGAAGTATCTGAAGGAGAACAGCTCGATCGAAGTTCTCATGTACGAGGGGCGGGCGCTCGGGGTCGAACTCCCGACCACGGTTGATCTCAAAGTGACCCAGACTTCACCAGGCTTCAAGGGTGATACGGCCGCCGGTGGCGGCAAACCGGCCACGGTCGAGACCGGGCTGACCCTCAACGTGCCCTTCTTCGTCAACGAAGGCGACGTGATCCGGGTCGACACCCGGACGGGCGCCTACGTGGAGCGGGTCTAGTGCCCGATCGGCCGCTCGGTTCCGTCAAGGTGGCGAACGAGGTGATCGCCCACATCGCCTCCCTGACCGCGAGCCAGGTGCAGGGCATCGTGGGAATGTATCCGGCCCGGGCTCGGGACGGGCACCGAGTGCTGCCCGCCAGTAACTCCTACAAGGGCGTGCGCGTCGATATGGGCAACGACGTGCTGAACCTGGAACTGTTCGTAGTCGTCGAACACTCCGCCCATGTCCCGACGGTGGCGGCTGAGGTTCAACGCCAGGTCGCGGACGCGATCGACAAGATGCTCGGCCTCGAGGTGCGGCAGGTCAACGTCTTTGTCGGCGACGTGAGGTTCCCCGAGGACGCGTAGTGCGACGCCTCATCGCCGGGGCGCGGCGCTAATGGGCCGGCGCCATCTGGCCCGAGAGCTTGCCCTCAAGGTTCTCTTCGAGCTCGAGGGCGATGGCGGCGATGTGGAGCGATCGCTGCAGTACCATGTCGCGGAATCGCGCGCCGACACCGAGGTCGCCGACTTCGCCCGGACGCTGATCCTGGGGGTGCGCGAGCATCAGGCGGAGATCGACGCCCACCTGCGCGACGCATCCCGCAACTGGGGCCTCGATCAAATGGCCAAAGTCGAGCGCACCCTGCTGCGGATCGCGGCGTTCGAGATCCGCTATCTGCCGAGCGTGCCGCTCAAGGCGGCCATCAATGAATCCATCGAGCTGGCCAAGACGTTCGGGGGGCCGGACTCCGGCAAGTTCGTCAACGGCATTCTCGGCCGGATCGCCGCGGATGAGGCCCTGCGACGACACCCCGACGAGGCCGCGACCCCGGGGGCCTCATGACGATCGACGAGGCTGTGGCGCGGATGGATTATGAAACCGCCGCTGCCGAGCTGGAACGGACGGTCCAGCTGCTGGGGAAAGACCAGGAGGATCTCGCCGAATCGGTCCGCACGTTCGAGCGGGGACTGGCGCTGGCTCGACGATGCGCGCGACTTCTTGAGGAGGCCGAGCGCCGGCTCAATGAGCTGGCTCCGGCCGGTGAGCGGCCACCCGGCCCGTGAGCCTGCTTCGGAACCCATACTTTGTCGTGCCGCTGGTGGCATGGGTGATCGCCCAGGCCAGCAAGGTGATCATCGACTCGGTACTCTTGCGCCGGCTGAGTGTGCGCCGGCTGGCGACCGCCGGCGGAATGCCGAGCTCGCACAGCGCGCTGGTCGTGTCACTCACCACCATCATCGGGCGGCTCCAGGGCGTCGAGTCGCCACTGTTTGCCCTGGCGCTGATCTTCAGTTCCGTTGTGATGTACGACGCGACCGGGGTTCGACGGGCGGCTGGCCAGCAGGCGATGATCCTCAACCGGCTGCTTGACGACCTGTTCATTGCCCATCGCGGCATCCATCAGGTCCGGCTCCGCGAGCTGCTGGGCCACACGCCGATCGAGGTCATTGCCGGCGCACTCCTCGGTGTCGTGATCGGGCTTGGGCTGTGGCGATGATGGTGGCGGAACGCCGGCGCCTTGACCAGGCCCTCGTCGAGCGCGGCCTGGCCTCCTCCCGGGAACGGGCGCAGGCGCTGGTCCGAGCCGGGCTGGTGCGAGTCGCGGGGATGCTGAGCGAGCGACCGGACCAGATGGTCGCGGCCGACCAGGCGATCGAGCTCACCGGCGCCAGGGTTTATGTCAGCCGTGGCGGGGAGAAGCTGGCGGCGGCGCTCGACACCTTCGCCATCGATCCACGCGGCCGTCGAGTCCTGGATGTCGGTGCCTCGACCGGCGGCTTCACGGACGTCCTCCTGCAGCGCGGTGCGGAGCGGGTGATCGCGGTCGACGTCGGCTATGGACAGCTGGCCTGGAGCCTGCGCCAGGACCCTCGCGTGATCGTCCTGGAGCGGGTCAACATCCGCGGCCTCGATCGGCTACCATCCCCGGCCGACCTCGCCGTCATCGACGTCTCGTTCATCTCCTTGCGGCTGGTGCTCCCGCGGGTCCGCGATCTGCTCAGCCCGCCGGGCGACGTCATCGCCCTGGTCAAACCACAGTTCGAGGTCGGCAAGGGCGCGGTGGGGAAGGGTGGCGTGGTTCGGGATCCGGCGCAGCATCAGCAAGTCCTCGAAGCGATCAGCGATTTTGCCCGGGGGCTTGGATACCTGGTGGCAGGCCAGATGTCTTCCCCAATCCAGGGCGCCAAGGGTAACCGCGAATTCCTGTTGTATCTGAGGCGGAATGGCTGAGGCCGTCGGCATCGTCTGCCATCCCCGGATCGACATCGGCGGCACGCCGGTGATGGAGGCGCGCCGCCGGCTCGAGCAGCGCGGTTATCGGGTCTGGACCTACTGCGCGACGGCGGAGGAGCGCCCGGGCGCCCTGGTCGATACCCTTGACGGCACCCGCTTAATCGTCAGCATCGGCGGCGACGGCACCCTGCTCTGGACCGCCCAGCAGGCGGCGGCCGCTCACATTCCCGTGCTCGGTATCAACGCCGGTCGGCTCGGGTTCCTCACCCAGGTCCAGCTGGGCGAAGAGGGAAAAGCGCTCGATCGCTGGGCCGCCGGGGACTTCACGCTCCAGCGGCGGGCCTTGCTCGAGGCGCGGGTCGGCGATCGCGTCTTTCATGCGCTGAATGACGCCGTGGTTCACAAGGGCATCGAGATCAACCTGATCCGGATCGTTGTGTCAGTGGATGGCCAGCCTGCCGGACAGTTCGATGCCGATGGCGTCATCGTCTCGACGCCGACAGGATCGACCGGCTACGGCCTGTCGCTGGGCGGACCCATTCTCCATCCTGATGTCGGGGCGCTCGTGTACATGCCGCTCAACCCGCATAGCCTTTTCAACCGTCCGATCGTCTTGCCGGAGCAATCCCGGATCGTGATCCGGCTCCCCAAGGCCGCCGCCATCCTGACGTGCGACGGGCAACAGAATGCGCAGCTGCAGCCAGGAGCCGAGGTCCAGGTCGCGTCGGGCTTGCACGTTGAGCTCGTGCAGTTCGATGGCGGCCGAAACTTCTTCGACCTGCTCCGGCGCAAGCTGCGCTGGGGCCTGCCGCTCACGGACGGGGACGATTGACCGCATCGGCCCTGCACCGGGTCGGCCAGTTCTGGCGGCACGCGTCGGCCCGGGTGACTCCCGCGGAGCGCGCAACCGCCGCCAGGGTGCTGGGCCCCGAACTCGCCCCGCTCTTTGCGCAGCTGCCCATCAACGACCAGCGCCATGGGCTTGACGTGCTCGACACCGTAACCCGACTCGAGGGGCAGCCAAGCCGGCTCTTGCAGCAGGCAGCCCTGCTGCATGACGTGGGCAAGGCTGGCGCTCGCTTCTCCGTGGTCGACCGCAGCCTGACCGTCTTTCTCCAGGCGGCCTTACCACGCATACTGCAGTCCATGCTTGCAGCCAGGCCGGCATTCGCCCGGCGATTCGAAATCTACCGGGACCACGCCCGGATCGGCGCCGAAACGCTGCACACACTCGGCGCGCATGAGCTTGCCGCCGTCGTGGCGGAGCATCACATGGCGGACCCGACCCTTGAGGTGACCCGCCACTTGAAGCGCGCGGACGGGCGAAATTGATGCCCGAGGTGACCACCGAGCTCGAGCGCGATCCGGTCTACGTGGTGCGGACGGCGGCCTTCGATGGACCGATCGAGTTGCTGCTCACGCTCGCCCAGCGGGCGGAGGTCGACCTCAAGAGCATCGCGCTCGCGAGTCTGACCGACGACTATCTGCGAGCGATCGACCAGGAGCGGCCGCCTCTCGACCGGCTGGCCGCATTCCTTGTGATCGGCGCGCGCCTGGTCCAGCTCAAAGCCGCCGGCCTGATGCCGGACGCCATGGGCGCTGAGGCGGAGGAGGACCTGCAGGCCTGGGAAGACGCCATCAAGGGACGGCTGGAGGAGTACAAGCGTTTCAAGGAGCTGGCCGAATCCCTGATGCGCCGCCACGCCAGCGGACGGTTTACGTTCGCCGGCCTCCTGGAGCCCGAGGTGATTCCCCAGGCCCGCGTGCAGGTCAGCCTGGACGCGCTCGCGTCCGCGTTCCAGCAGGTGCTGGACCGGCTCCCTGCCGCGGATCAGGTGACCTTCGAACTCGAACATGTGTCACTGGCTGACAAGCTCGACCACCTTCGGCAGATGCTCGCCCACCAACCGCAGCTGAACTTTTCAGCCGTCTTCCAGCACGCGCGAACGCGATTGGAGGCGGTAGTGACGTTCCTCGCGCTGCTGGAGCTGATTAGAATCGGTGAGGCTCGCGTGGCGCAGCCCTCCGCGTTCGCTGAAATTACTGTGCACGCCCAGGAGAGGAAGGAGAATTGAGCGGCGCGATCGACGTACGGGACACGACCGGACTGGCCGCCGCGCTCGAGGCGGTGCTCTTCACTCTGAACCGGCCGGTCACCGTGCTCGAGCTACAGGACATTCTGCAGTCGCCTCTGCCGGATGTCGAAGCGGCGGCGAGCGCGCTGGGTGAATCCCTGGCGGGCCGCGGACTGTTTTTGCAGCGACATCAGGACCAGCTGCAGCTCGTCACCGATCCGGCGCAAGCCGACGTTGTCCGGCGAGTGCTGCGTCCGGAATATCCGTCGCGGCTCTCGCCGGCGGCCTACGAGACGCTGGCGATCATCGCCTACCGCCAGCCCCTGACGCGAGCGCGGATCGAGGAGATTCGCGGCGTGAACTGCGAGGCCGTGCTGGAGAGTCTCGAGGAGAAAGGCCTGATTCAGGAAACCGGGCGCCTCGAGACCCCCGGAACGCCGCGCCTGTTTGGCACCACGATGAAGTTCCTCCAGATCCTGGGGCTCAGCAGTCTCGACGAGCTGCCGCCACCACCCCAATCCGGCTCAACCAGTTCCTAGCGCGCGCCGGCGTGGCGGCCCGTCGCAAGGCCGACCAGCTGATCGTCTCCGGGCAGGTCTTGGTGAACGGGGTCCCGGCGGTCGCCGGCCAGCAGGTGACAGCCGGCGTCGATCGGGTGACGATTGGCGGCCGCGCGATCGAACCGGTGTCGGAGTCGACCTACTTGATGATGAACAAACCGATCGGGGTGTTGACCAGCATCGGTGACGACCGCGGCCGCCAGACGGTGGCCGATCACCTGCCCAGCGGAGCCGGCCGCGTCTTCCCGGTTGGCCGGCTGGACCTCAATAGCCGCGGCCTCGTGTTCCTCACCGACGACGGAGAGCTGGCCGGACGGCTGATGCACCCGCGTTACCATGTCGAAAAGGAATATCGGGTCGTGATCCAGGGCCGGCCGGGTGACGATGCCCTGCGCCGGCTTTCCCAAGGAATGGTCATCAGAGGGGAGCAGTTTCAGCCGGCCGAGGTTCGAGTGCGCGAAACCACGCCCGAGGAGAGCCAGGTGACGATGGTGCTGCGCGAAGGCCGCAAGCGCGAAGTCCGGCGGCTCTGGCAGATGCTGGGGCATCCCGTGCTGGACCTGCAGCGGGTTCGCATCGATGGGCTCCAGCTTGGCGATCTCGAGGAGGGAACCGTGCGCGCCCTGCGCGTTGATGAAGTTCTCAGCCTCAAGGCGGCGGTGAATTTGCCGTGATCGTCGCCATCGACGGTCCGGCGGGGTCCGGAAAGACGACAGTCGGCCGCATGGTGGCGGAGAGGCTGGGGTTCGCCCTTGTCGACACCGGCCTGTTCTATCGGGCGGTCACCGTCGAAGCCCGCCGGCGCGGGATCGGCGCGAGTGACGTCGCGGCGCTGGTCCAGATGGTGGGCGAGCTTCACATCGACATCAACACCTCACCGAGCGCTGGTCGCGGCTCCCCGCTGCTCACGATCGACGGACGTGATGTGAGCCGGGAGGCGCACGACCCGGCCATCGCCATGGAGCTCTCGCAGATCGCGCAGCTTCCCGACGTGCGCCGGCTGCTGGTCGAATCCCAGCGCCGGTCGGCGAGGGGCGATGCGGTCGTGTTGGGCCGCGACATCGGGACGGTGATCTTTCCCGACGCCGATGTCAAGTTCTTCTTTACCGCCCCGGCTGCGGAAAGGGTCGCCCGCCGCCGACGGGAGCTGGACCGGGCACGTGGAAGCGCGACCCCCGACGCGGTGCTCGAACAGGAAATCGAGGCGCGCGACCGGGCCGACCAGGAACGGGAAGTCGCGCCGTTACGCGCCGCAAGCGATGCTATAATCGTCCCGACTGAGGGCAAGTCGGTCCATCAAGTATTCGACGAGGTGATGGCCCATTTGCCGAAGCACTGATCGCTTTGAGCTATTCCTTCCTCACGCGTCTTGCACGGCTCCTAACCCGCGTCATCCTCGGCTCAAAATTCCACCTGCGGGGCACGTCGAACGTGCCGGTCAGCGGGCCCGTCCTCATCATTTCCAACCATGTCGGGGCGGTCGATCCCGCGATCATCGGCGGCTGGACGCCACGCCCGGTGTGGTTCATGGCCAAGGCTGAGCTCTTCAAGGGCGGCTGGGCCTGGTTGATGCGCGGCTACCATGCCTTTCCGGTGGTCCGGCACTCAGCAGACCGGACGGCATTGCGCCGCGCGTTCGCATTGTTGAAGCAGGGCTCGGCTGTCGTTCTCTTCCCGGAAGGACATCGGTCCGACACCGCCCGTCTATTGCGCGCGGAGCCGGGGGCCGGGTTCGTCGCCCGCCGCTCGGGGGCGCCGCTGGTGCCGATCGCCATCACGGGAACGCAGAACGTGATCGGCCGCCACACGCTGGTCCCCCGGCGGGCCGAGGTCGTGATGACATTCGGCGCGCCGTTCGCGCTGCCGGAGCGGAACGGTGATGGCAGCCCGATGGATCATCAGCAGAGCTCGGATTACCTGATGACGAAGATCGCCCAGCTTTTGCCGTTGGAATACCAGGGGGAATACGCCAGCCCCCCCATGTCGAAACGGGCGCAGGGATGAAGAAGATCTATGTCCTCGACACACCGGCCCGCCGGCCGACGCGAGTGGCGCGGAACGTGCCATACGAGCGTTTGAGGCGTCATGTTTGTGTCGGAACCCCTCTGCCATGAAAAAGATCTATGTGCTCGACACAAACGTGCTTCTCCATGATCCGAACGCGATGTTTTCCTTCGAAGACAACGAGATCGTGATCCCCCTGGTCGTGATCGAGGAAGTCGACGGCCAAAAGCGCCGCCAGGACGAGGTCGGCCGCCACGCCCGCCTGGTCGCGCATTTCCTCGACGAACTTCGGATCAAGGGAAAGCTGTCGGAAGGCGTAGGCCTCAAATACGGCGGCACACTCCGGGTTCAGCTGAAGCATCAGGAGTCGCAGCACTTGCCCGAGGACCTGGACCCGCGGAAGGCTGACAACCAGGTGATCGCCCTGACGTTGCAGCTAAAGGCGGAGAGCAACGGCACGCCGGTCATCCTGGTGAGCAAGGACATCAACGTGCGGGTGAAGGCCGACGCCCTTAACCTGCAGGCGCAGGACTACGAAACAGACAAGATGGTCCTCAAAGAAGCGGATCTCTACGACGGCATGACCACGCTCGCCGTGCCGCCGGAAGACATCGAGAGCTTCACCAAGACGAACATGTATCAGCCGACGAACGGTCGGCTCTACGACAACCAGTTCGTCCACTTCAAGTCCCTCAACGGCACGAAGTCCAGCGCGCTGGGACGCTACGATGCGACGGCCGGCCAGGTGGTCGCCCTCGCTCCGGTCAAGAAAGAGATCTGGGGCATCCAGGCCAAGAATCTCGGCCAGCGGTTCGCCTTCGACATCCTGCTCGACCACCGTGTCCCGCTGGTGACGATGACCGGCCAGGCCGGCACCGGGAAGACGCTCCTGGCGCTCGCCGCCGGGCTGAACCAGGTATTGGATCAGCACCGCTATCGCCGGCTGCTCGTCACCCGGCCCGTGATCCCAATGGGGAAGGACGTGGGCTACCTACCGGGTGACAAAGACGAAAAGCTGCGCCCCTGGATGCAGCCGATCTATGACAACCTCGAGTACTTGATGGGCTGCATCTACAAGGAACAGATGGCGGCCGACATGATCCGGCACATTCAGGACAAGGGCCTCTTCGAAGCGGAGGCACTGACCTACATCCGGGGCCGAAGCATCCCGCAGCAGTTCATCATCGTGGACGAGGCGCAGAACCTCACGCCCCATGAGGTGAAGACGATCGTGTCCCGGGCCGGGGAAGGGACGAAGATCGTCCTCACCGGTGACCCGAACCAGATCGACCATCCCTACCTCGACTTCCGCAGCAACGGGCTTTGCTACGCGATCGAGAAGTTCAAGAACAATCCGCTAGCGGGCCACGTCACCCTCACCAAAGGCCAAAGGTCAGAACTCGCGGAGCTTGCGGCAAAGCTTCTGTAACCCCACCGTGACCCTCCCCCCGGTAGGGGAGGGAGATCTCGGTGCTGAGGTAAGTTAAGGCCGGTGGATCGAACGTTTGTCGCACTCGATCTGGAGACAACGGGGCTGACTCCCCGCCTTGACCGGATCATCGAGGTCGGCGCGGTTCGGTTCCAGGGCGATGAGGTCCTGGCCAGCTTCCAATCGCTGGTTCGCCCGGAAGTCGGAATCCCGCGCGCGGTCCAAGAGCTCACCGGCATCCGCGATATCGATGTCGCCGCGGCTCCCCAGCCGGAGGAGGTGATCGCCGAGCTGATCAACTTCGTCGGTGACAGTGCCGTCGTGGCCCACAGCGGCAACTTCGACCTCTCCTACCTTGTGGACGGTGACGGCGACGGCAAGCCCTACGAGCTCTTCGACACCCTGGATTTGACTCGCATGCTTCTCCCCATGGCTCCCAGTCACAGCCTGCCCCATCTGTCGCGCCAGCTTGGACTGCGGCATCCGCATCCACATCGGGCGTTGTCGGATGCCGACGCGGCGCGACAGCTGTTTCGCTATCTCTGGCAGTTTGCCCGCGGCTTCCCGCGGGACCTCCTCGACCGGATGCTCGAGGTCACGGCCGGCTGGCCGCATCCGCTCCAGCATTTTCTGAGTGAGGCACACGCCGCGCCTCCGACCGGGCTGACGAGCCTGGCACCCGCGACAGTCACGCCCGCGCCGCCCGCGCGGAGCACCGCGCCGTCGACGGATCCCCACGCCATTCGGGCGCTACTCGGCCCGGACGGGCCGATGGCCGGGCTCCTCGATGACTACGAGCTGCGTGAGTCACAGCTGCAGATGACCCTGGCGATTGCCCAGCTGTACGCGCGAGGTGGTCGCCTGCTCGTCGAAGCCGGTCCGGGCACGGGGAAATCGCTCGCCTATCTGGTGCCAGCCGTTCACCACGCGGTGGCCAGCGGTGAGCGGGTGGTGGTGGCGACGAACACCATCACCCTGCAAGAGCAGCTGTTCTCGAAGGACATCCCGTTCATGCGCAGCTGGCTGCCGTTCGATTTCAAGGCCACCCTGCTGAAGGGTCGGGCCAACTACGTGAGCCTGCGACGCTGGAATCGATATCTCAACGCGCCCAGCCGGCGGGCGGACGGCACGTGGTTCGACGAGGAAGTGAAGTTCAAGTTGCGGATGCTGGTGTGGCTCGCGCAGACCCGCAACGGCGACCGTTCCGAGATCAAGCTCAACGGCTTCGAGGAGCTGTTCTGGGTGCGAGCGGCATCCACTCCCGATGATTGTCTCGCCGCGCATTGTGAAAATTACAAGACCCAGCAGTGTTTCTATTGGAACAGCCGCCGAGCGGCGCAAGATGCTGACCTGATCGTCACCAACCACGCCCTGCTTCTCGCCGATGCCCTTCGGGGCGGCACAGTGCTGCCACCGCATGAGCATCTGGTGGTCGATGAGGCTCACCAGCTCGAGGAGACGGCAGTCGATGCGCTGACCATGCGCGTAGGTGAGGAGGACCTGCTGGAGAGCATCGACGGCGCTCTCACCTGGTTCCGCGCCGCCATCGGTTCACCCGGCGAGGCGGTGCGGCTGGCCGCGGCGGAGTGCCGGCAAGCGGCGACCGAGTTTTTCCGCGCCGTTCGCCCCGTGGTGGCGCAGGGGCAGCCGGAGGTCCCCCTGCGACCGGGGCGGGAGGAGCCGATCATCCTCGATGCGTCGTCGCGTGCATGGCCGGAGAGCATCACGCTAGCGAAGCTGGCCGGCATCCTCGGTGAACGCGCCATCGCGCTCCGCCAGGCGCTCGATGGGGCTGGTGCGCAACTCCCATTTGAGAGCAACCCGTACGCCCAGCGCGAGCTCGACCTGTTTGTCACGCAGCTGCAGGCGCGCGTCGACCTCGTTGTCCAGGCCCTCTTGCACCCGCAGCCCGACCGCCTCTACTGGATCGGGGCGGAACGGCGCTCGGGGCGGCCGCTGGTACAGGCCGCGCCCACCGCGGCCGGCCGCGAACTTCAGGCGCGGGCGTTCACCGGCAAGGAAACCGTGGTGTTTACCTCGGCAACCCTCGCAGTGGCGGATTCGTTCGCGTATTTCAAACGGGGGGTCGGCCTCGAGGCGTTGAGCACGCACGAGATGGTGCTGGCGTCACCCTTCGACTACCTGTCGCAGGCGCTACTCTGCTTGCCGACCGACCTTCACGATCTCAACGACCCGACCTTCATTGATCAGGTCGCCGCCGTGGTTGGCGACATCGCGCAGGCGATCGGTGGCCGGACGATGGTGCTCTTCACGTCACATCAACAATTGCGCGACGTGGCGGATGGTCTGCGTGGTCGCTCGGCACTCCGCCATCTCAACGTGCTGGCGCAAAACGTCGATGGAACTCGACGCCAGCTGCTTGCGCAATTCCAGGAGGATCCGCGGAGCATTCTGCTCGGAAGCAGCAGCTTCTGGGAGGGGATCGACGTCCCGGGCGACGCGCTGTCCTGCGTGGTCATCGTCCGCTTACCGTTCCGGGTCCCGAGCGACCCGCTGCAGCGAGCCCGGAGCGCGATGCTGGCGGACCCGTTCGGACAGCTGGCCCTTCCCGAGGCGGTGTTGCGCCTCAAGCAAGGGTTCGGCCGTCTGATCCGGCGGCAGAGCGATCGCGGTGCCGTCGTCCTGATGGACCACCGAATCGCGAACCGCACCTACGGCGCGGCATTTCTCAGCGCGCTGCCCCGAGCAGCCGTGCACCTTGGCGCGTGCGATCAGATGGCGCCGAGCATCGCCCAGTGGCTGGCCCGAGGCGGCGGGGTTCGGCTGCCGGCTCCGGCCGAGGTATGACCGCGGACGGCCAGCTCACGGTCGGGCTGGCGCAGGTCGATTCCGCCCTCGGGGATCGCGATCGCAACCTCGCCCGCCACCGACAGTGGGTCGCACAGGCGGTCGACGCCGGTGTCAAGCTGCTGGTCTTCCCTGAACTGAGCCTCACCGGTTATTTTCTGCGGGACCTGGTGGTGGACAGCGCGCTCAGGCTTGACGGCCCGGCGATGAAGGACCTTCTGTCCCTCTCGGGCGACCTCGACGTCGTACTGGGCGCCGTCATCGAGGAGCCGGATCATCGCTACTTCAACGCCAGCCTTTACCTCAGTCGGGGCGAGCTCGTCCATGTCCACCGGAAGGTGTATCTCCCGACCTACGGAATGTTCGACGAGCAGCGCTACCTCGCCTCGGGCGATCGCTTCCGGAGCTTCAAGACGTCCTTCGGCCGCGCCGGAATCCTGGTCTGTGAAGACATCTGGCACCTCTCCAGCGCGTACATCCTGAGTCTCGAGGGCGTCGACATGATCATCTGCCCGTCGGCCAGCCCCGGCCGCGGACTCTCGACCGACGAGCGGTTGGGCACCGCGGAATCCTACAACCTGGTTTGCCGCACCTACGCCCAGTTCCTGACAACGTTTTTCCTGTATTGCAATCGGGTCGGCTACGAAGATGGAGCCAACTTCTGGGGTGGCTCGATGGTGATCGGACCCAATGGCGACATCCTGGCGCAGGAGGAGGATGCGGATGAGGCGCTGGTGGTGGCCACCCTGGACCTGGGGGACGTGCGCCGCGAGCGCCTGGCCAATCCGCTGCTGCGAGACGAGCGGGTGGAGCTAACCATCAATGAATTGCGGCGGGCCTTACATGAGCGCACACGCAAGCCTTACTGAGCCCGTCTTCCCGCCGCTTGCCATCAACCCGGACCTGGTACGGAAAATCCTCGTGCGTTTCATCCAGAACGAGGTGCAGAAGGTCGGCTTCGAGCGGGTCGTGCTCGGCCTGAGTGGCGGAGTCGATTCCAGCCTGGTCGCGACCCTGGCCAGTCAGGCGCTCGGGCCAACGAATGTGCTGGCGGTCATCATGCCGTACAAAACCAGCGACCCGAAGAGCCGCAGCGACGCCCTGCAGGTGGTGCAGCAGCTGGGCATCGATCAGCTGCAGGTCGACATCACCCCGCAAATCGACGCCTACTTCGAGCGGTTCCCGGACGCCGATCAGAAGCGTCGGGGCAACAAGATGGCGCGCGAGCGGATGACTATCCTCTACGACCAGTCCCTGGTCTTTAGGGCGCTGGTGATCGGCACCAGCAACAAGACCGAGCTGCTCCTCGGCTATGGCACGATTTACGGCGACATGGCGAGCGCACTCAACCCGGTCGGGGATCTCTACAAGACCCAGGTCTGGCAGCTCGCCGACGCCCTGGGGGTGCCGACCGCCATCGTGCAGAAGGCGCCCTCCGCCGACCTCTGGTCCGGGCAATCCGACGAGACCGAGCTGGGTTTCGCCTACCGGATGGTGGACCAGCTGCTCTACTACCTTGTCGACCGCCGCTATTCCAGGGAGGAGCTAGCCCGGCTCGGGTTCGAACCGGCCTTCGTCGACGACATCATCCGACGGGTGCGCGACAACCAGTACAAGCGGCGGCTGCCGGTGATCGCCAAACTCTCATCGCGCACGGTCGATCAGGAATTTCGCTATCCGCGCGACTGGGGACACTAGTGCGACCCGGCGCCTGAGGTGGGGACGCTGTATCTCGTGGCAACACCGATCGGCAATCTCGATGACATGACGCTGCGCGCGGTCCATGTGCTGGAATCGGTGCCGCTGATCGCGGCCGAGGACACCCGGCATACACTGAAATTGCTCACTCACTTCGGCCTGCGGCGCCCGCTGGTCAGCCTTCACGCTCACAACGAGGCCCGCCAGCTGCAGACGATTCTGAGCCGGCTCGAGCAGCACGACGTCGCGCTCGTCTCCGACGCCGGGACGCCGGCGCTATCCGACCCCGGCGTGCGGCTGGTCAGCGCTGCGGTCGCTGCAGGGTACCCGGTGGTGCCGGTGCCGGGGCCGTCCGCAGTCCTGGCGGCTCTCGTCAGCTCGGGACTGCCGACCAACCAGTTCACGTTTCTGGGGTTTCTGCCGCGCAAACGGGGCGAGCTGGAGCGGGTGATCAGAGATGCGGGGGAGGCAAAGCGGACGTTTGTCTTTTTCGAATCTCCACATCGAGTGCAGAAGACATTGGCTATAATGGCGTCCGCCCTCGGCCCCCGCTCGCTGGTGGTGGCGCGGGAGATCACCAAGGTCCACGAAGAATTCTTGCGTGGAACGCCGGCGACGCTCCTGGAGCACTTCGCGAAATCTCCACCCCGAGGCGAGCTGACGGTCGTGGTTGCCGGCAGCGATTGGAGAGCCCCTGATGAGTAAGTTCTACATCACCACCGCGATCGTCTATATCAACAACACGCCGCACCTGGGCTTCATTTATGAGCTGACGGGGACCGACGTGCTCGCTCGGTATCACCGGATGATCGGTGACGAGACCTTCTTTCTAACCGGTAGCGATGAACACTCGCTCAACGTCGAGCGGCGGGCCCGGGAGGAGGGCCTGTCAACCAAGGATTTCAGTGATCGGATGGCGGAGGTCTATCGTCAGATCGAGTCGCGCTTTCAGATTTCGTATGACCGCTTCATCCGTACCGAAGACCCGGACCATGTCAAGGGCGTTCAGGATTTCATCGAACGGATCAAGCAGCACGACGACATCTACAAGGGCACCTACGAAGGCTGGTACTGCACATCCTGCGAGGAGTTCAAACAGGACGCGGACCTGCGGGACGGATTCTGCCTGATCCATCCCACGTTGAAGGCGACCTACCTGAAGGAAGAGAACTATTTCTTCGCGCTCTCCCGTTACCAGGATCGCCTTTTGGAGCATTTCGAGAAGCACCCGCAGTTCGTCCAACCCGAAAGTCGGCGCAACGAAATCCTGAGCATCATCAGGGGTGGACTCCGTGATTTCAGCATCTCGCGCTCGACCGTCCGTTGGGGCGTCCCATTCCCGGGAGACGACCGGCACGTCGTCTATGTGTGGGGCGACGCCCTCACCAACTACATCACCGGCGTCGGCTATGGAAGCGACCCGGCGAAGTTCAAGACGTGGTGGCCGGCGGACCTACATGTCATCGGGAAAGACATCACGCGTTTTCACGCGATCTACTGGCCGGCCATGCTGATGGCCGCCGGCCTCCCACCGCCCAAGCGGATCTGGTCGCATGGGTTCATGACCATCCACGGGGAGAAGATGAGTAAGACGCGGGGCAACATCCTGGACCCGGGCGACGCGGTGCAGCGATTTGGTGTGGACGGCGTTCGATACCTCCTGCTGCGGGAGCTCCCGTTCGACCGCGACGGAGACATCAGCTGGGAGACGATGACCGACCGGTTCAATGCCGACCTGGCCAACGACCTGGGAAATTTTGTCTACCGGACGCTGTCGATGTTGCAGCGCTACTTCGACGGCAAAGTGCCGGCCCCCGACGGCGACACGGTGGCCCTGGACCAGCAGTTGCGCACGGCCTTCGAGCGCGCCATCCGCGGTCTCGACAAACACATGAAAGCCGTGGATTTCACGGCCGCCCTCGACCTCATCTGGCAAGCGATCAATCGCGGCAATAAGTACATCGAGGAGACCGCACCCTGGGTGCTCGCCAAGCAGTCGGACCAGCGAAAACGGCTGCAGACGGTGATGTACAACCTGGTCGAGGCCATCCGGCTGACCACCTACCTGATCATGCCGTTCATGCCGGAGACGGCGACCAAGATCGCGGCGCAAGTCAAGGCTGATCCCAAGGCGTCCTGGGAAACCGCGCGCGAGTGGGGACGGCTGGCGCCCCGCACCCAGACGACACTCGGCGGTGTCCTCTTTCCCCGAATCGAGAAGCCGGAGCCGGTCGCCTGATCGATTCGCACGCCCACCTCCTTCACCTGCGCGCGCCGCTGACGCCCGCCCAGGCGCTGGAAGACGCTCGATCCGCGGGTGTACGGGCCGTGATCAATATCGGCGACGATGGCACGGATAACAGACCGGGTACCGAGCTGGCGGAGCAGATTCCGGGGCTGCGGACGACAATCGGGAGGCATCCGCACTCGGCGGGCGAACCGATCAGCGCCGATGAACGTCGAGAGTTGCGAGAGCTGGCCGCGCACCCGAGCGTGGTGGCAGTGGGGGAGATCGGGCTCGACTACCACTTCACGGAGTACCACCGGACGCCGGCAGCAGCGCAGGCCCGGACCTTTCGTCAGATGCTGGGCCTGGCGCAGGAAGTCGGCAAGCCGATCGTGCTGCATACTCGAGACGCATTCCCCGACCTGATCGCGATCCTTGATGAATTTCCCGGCCTGCAAGGTGTCTTTCACTGCTTCAGCGGAAATTCCGCGATCGCCGCCGAAGCGCTGTCCCGAGGCTTCTATATCTCCTTCGCCGGGACGGTGACATATCCCACAGCCCACGGCGTCATCGGTGCCGCCAGTATCATCCCGCTGGACCACATGCTGGTGGAGACCGATTCGCCGTTCCTGCCGCCACAGAGCCGGCGTGGGACGCCGAACGCGCCGCGTTATCTCATCGAGACCGTTGAGCGAATCGCAGCGCTTCGCGGCACCACCGTGGCCGAGATCGAAACGGCGACGCGGCAAAACGCCATCGATCTCTTTCGGTTGAATCACGCCGGCTAGCAAGCGTCCGCTCGATCTCGCTGATCCCTCGATCATTCGCGGGATCGCCCGCCGCTTCGGCGTTCGCTTTCAGCGCCGCTGGGGGCAGAACTTCATCGCCGATCGAGGGCAATTGCAACGGATGGTCGAGGCCCTGGAACTCACGCCAACCGATCAGGTCGTCGAGGTCGGTCCGGGGCTGGGCGCCCTCACGGTCGAGCTTGCCAGCCGAGCGCGCGCCGTCGTCGGGGTCGAGATCGACCCGGCCTGCGTGAAAGCGCTGGGGCTGGTGCTCCGGCATCACTCCAATGTTCGGATCGTCGAGGCCAACATCTTGCAGGCGCCGGTGGCGGACTTCCTGCCGGCGGGCTACCGAGTAGCCGGGAACGTCCCCTACAACCTGACCGGCGCCCTGTTCACGCACTTGCTCGAGCAGCCCCGACCACCGCGGCGCATCGACCTCTTGGTCCAACAGGAGGTCGCGGAGCGAATCGTGGCACGTCCGGGTGGTTGGAGCCTCGCCACTCTCGGTGTTCGGGTGTACGGGCAGCCGGAGCTCGTCTTGCGGGTCCCCCGGACGGCCTTCCTTCCGCAGCCGCGGGTCGACTCTGCGCTCGTGCGGATCATCCCCGATACCGATCCGGCCTTACCGAAGGCCGACTTGCCGAGCTTCTTCCGTTTCGTCACACCATTCTTCCAGGCTCGTCGCAAACAGCTGCCCTTCGTGCTGAGTCGAAAACTCGGAGTCAGTGGGGTGGAGGCTCGCGCGCGGCTCACCGTTATAGACATCGACCCGGCGCGGCGGCCCGAGACCCTGTCACTCGAGGAATGGAGGCGATTTTTTGAAAGTGAGCGCGGACGTTGACAACTAGCTACGATTTAGGCGCCTTGAAGGAGCCGGAGGACGTGGCCGCAGTGCCGGATCCCCGTGACATCATCCTTCCCCGTCCGGGCTTTGGCAGCGTGCTGGCGAATCACGATTTCCGGCTGATCTGGTCAGCCCAGGTCGCCTCCCAGCTTGCCGACAAATTCTTGATGTTTGCCTTGCTCATCCTCACCTACAGCATCAGCCGCGCCAGCACTCATGGCGCCGCCCTCTTCCTCGCCTACACGTTTCCCTCGGTCTTCCTCAGTCCACTGGCAGGGGTCTACGCCGACCGGCACGACAAGAAACGGTTGATGTTCTTCACGAATGCCATCCGTGGGGTGCTGATCCTGCTGATCCCGCTCAGCCAGCTGACCCCCTACTTTGCCCACGTCACCTGGCACCTGCTCGTGATCACGTTCCTGTTCGCCGCAGTCGGCCAGATCTTCGCGCCCGCCGAAGCCGCCTCGATTCCCTTCATCGTCGGCAAAGACGAGCTGATGACCGCCACCTCGATGTTCACCAGCACCGTGATCGTCACGCTGCTGGTCGCGGTTCCCGTGTCAACGCTGGCCGTCCGCTTCCTGGGTGAGAATTCTCCCTACTGGATCGCCGCCGGGTTGTTCCTGCTGGCGGCCTGGCTGATCTACCTGGTCAGGAGCGACCTCCATGCGCGGACCAACCAGGTCAAAGCCAAGGACACCGACATCCTCTACGAGCTGCGAGAAGGCATCGGTTACATCGCCGCCCGACCGCTGGTCCGATTCGCGGTCATTCAACTCAGCCTGACGATCGCGGTCATCTTTTCGGTTTTTGTGCTGGCGCCGGGCTACATGAGCACGGTGCTGCGCCTCCGCGTGACCGACGTGTACCTCTTCCTGGCCCCGGCGGTGATCGGCATGCTGGCCGCGGCGTTCTATCTTGGTCAATACGGTCGCCACTTTCGGCGCAGCCGCCTGTTGATCGGCGGCCTGCTGTCGGCCGGCATCACGCTCATGCTGCTGGCGGTCGTCCCCTACCTCCTCGAGCAGCTTTCCGCCAGCTGGTTGCTGGTCTGGTTTCCTGTCGTCTTCGGCTTCATCGGCGGGCTCGAGTTCGGCATGCTCTTCATCCCGGCGTTCACCGTCCTGCAGGAAAAGACGGAGGCCGAGCTACGTGGCCGCATCTTCGGCGCGATGTTCACGGTGGTGAACGCCGCAATCGCCATTCCGATCCTGGTGGCGGGCGGATTGGCCGACCTCTTTGGCGTTACCCGGGTCATCTTCGGCATGGGCCTCGTGCTCGTAGCCAGCGGCGCGATCTCGGCCGTGGCCGGGCGGCGCAGCCCGCTCGTGCCGCCGAGCCTGTCGGCGAACGGAAAAGCCCGAGTCTGATCGCGGCCCACCGGGAGCGGATCGCTTCGTGACGGCCGAACGTCATGGCCCCGTCCTGCCCTTGCGGTCGCTCCGCCACCAGACGTAGGCGAGCGCGAGCCAGCCAACCACGAAGGCCAGGCCCACCGGGATCGCTGTCGCTTGGCGTACGGCGGCGACGAGAACCGCCAGTACGAGCCAGCTTGCAAACAGAATGGCCCATGCGGAGCTGGCGGCACTTAGAAGACGAGTCTCTTTGGTCATTTCCATCATGTAGATGCGCGCGCCGAGCAGCACTGCCGACACGATGAGCGCGATCCCGACGACACCGATAACGATCGAATGCAGAAAGCAGGCAAGGATAAAAAGCACTGAGCCAAGGGCACCAAGCCCGTACACCGCGATTTCTCGGTGGCTGACCTTGCCGGTTCGGTTTCCTTCGCCCGCCACGATGCTATGACGATGGCGTGCCGGCAATCTCGCAGCTCCCCTCGGACTGGATCGAGTAGGCTAAACTGCCGCGCAGGGCGCATAGCTCAGTTGGTACGAGCGCTTCCATGACAAGGAAGAGGTCACAGGTTCGACTCCTGTTGCGCCCACCACAAAGCACGATCGCGATCCAACGATGGGCCTAGTGAAATCCGATCTCGAGGCGGTCATCCAGGAGGTCAGGTCCGCCGAGTCGCACTTGCGAGGGGCGGATGCGGAGGGCTGGGCGACCCGGCTCGATCGGGACCACGACCGCATCGAGCAGGCACTTGATTGGCTTCTGCAGAACGACCCAACCGGTGGATTGGAGCTGGCTCTCGCCTTACCCGATTACTGGCATCTCCGCGGCAGGTGGGCCGAAGGGAGAGACTGGCTCGAGCGGTTTCTCGCTGCGATATCAACTCCCTCACCCACCTTGCGCTGCCGCGCCGTAAGTAGTATTTCCGGTCTTGCGTTCCGCTTGGGTGAGAACGAAAAGGCGCGGCAGTTCGGGAACGAGGCGTTGGAAATTGCCAGGCGTTTGGGCGACAAGCCACTGATTGTCGGTGCGCTAACCCGGCTAGCGCGTGTCGGCCTGCGGGACAACAACCCGCGTCAGACGATGATCCTGGGCCGTGAGGCCCTGGCACTGGCCGAAGAAGCCGGCGACGAGGAGCTCTCACTGTCGCCCCTTCACTGCCTCGCTGAGGCGACCCGTATGGATGGCGATTACGAAGGGGCCCGGCAGCTCTACCGTCGAAGCCTCGACCTGAACCGCAAGCGCGGCGATGAGCTTGTGATCGGCGTCGAGACGAGCAACCTGGGGGCGGTCGAGCTGCGATTCGGCAACATCGACGCCGCAGTCCGCCTCTGGCGGGAGTCCTTCGCCCTCGCCCATCGA
>WNGI01000711.1_pt2 | contig 37648 bp, 34 predicted proteins | sample 5400621 | NCBI WGS metagenome assembly WNGI01 (sample SAMN13153374, study PRJNA577476) | soil metagenome | isolation source: 20 cm soil or saprolite under Garry oak tree replicate 1 | place: USA:California | collected 2016-06-15
GTCTGGACGTGCCCGACCTGATCACGTGGGCGCGTGAGCGCCGCCAGCTCGCCGGCTATCCCAAAGCCGAAGCGATCGCCCACGACCAGCTGCTGACCGTCGACTGTGACGTGCTGATTCCCGCCGCGACCGAGAACGTCATCACCCGCAAGAACGCTCCGCAGATCAAGGCGAAGATCATCTGCGAGGGCGCGAACGGTCCCACCACCGCCGCCGCCGACAAGATCCTCGAGGACAAAGGCGTGTTCGTGATCCCCGACATCCTCGCGAACGCCGGCGGGGTGACGGTGAGCTACTTCGAATGGGTGCAGGACCGGGGCGGGTATTTCTGGGATGAGGAGACGGTGAACCGCCGGCTCGAGAGCATCATGGTGCGATCCTTCAACGAAGTCGCGGCGGCGGTGGAGAAGTACAAGGTGAACACGCGCATCGCGTCCTACATCGTGGCCGTCGACCGCGTGGCGGCGATGCACCGGCTCCGCGGGATGTATGCCTGATGCACTATCGCGTCGTCGCGGTGGGCCGCATGAAGGACGCGGCGCTCCGGGCGGCGTGTGACGACTACCTGGGCCGCCTGCGGCATTACACGAAGGCCGAGGAAATGGAAGTGAAAGACGAGGCGCGACTCGCGGGGGCGATCCCCGACGGAGCGCGCCTCGTCGCGCTGTCGCGCCGCGGCGCGCCGTGGTCGTCCCGGGACCTGGCCGACCGGACCGCGCGGTGGGAGCGGGACGAACGGGACGTCGTGCTGGCGATCGGCGGTGCGGAGGCGCTTCCCGAGCCGTTCGTCGCGCGGGCCGACGAGGTCTGGAGTCTCAGCGCCCTGACACTGCCACACGAGCTGGCTCGCGTGATCGTGTACGAGCAGCTCTACCGCGCCTACACCATCCGGCGGGGAGAGCCGTACCATCGCGGTGCCTGAGCTGACCGCCGCCGACCGCGCGGCCCTCCTGCGTCTGGCGCGCGGGGCGGTGGAGGCCTGGGCGACCGGCTGTCCGGAGCCCGAGGTCCCGGACGTCCCCGGCGCGGCACTGCGGCGCGGCGCGTTCGTGACGCTCGCCGCCGACCGCGCCCTCCGCGGCTGCATCGGGCACCTCAGGGGGGACCGCCCGCTGGGCGACGTCGTCCGGGCGATGGCGGTGGCGGCCGCGCGCGACGACCCGCGCTTCCCACCCGTCGCGGTCGACGAGCTGCCTGTGCTGCGCTACGAGATCTCGGTGCTCGGCGAGGCGGCCCTGCTCGAGCCCGCCGATCCCGGGCGCATCGTGGTCGGGCGCGACGGGCTGTGGGTGCGCCGGGGGCAGGCCTCGGGCGTGCTGCTGCCCCAGGTCGCCGCCGAGCAGGGCTGGACGGCGTCGCAGTTTCTCGCCGCGGCGTGCCGCAAGGCCGGCCTGCCGGGAGCGGGCTGGCGGGAACCCGGGACGCGGGTCTACACGTTTCAGGCGGACAGCTTCGGCGAATGACCGAGTGGTTCGAGCAGTGGTTCGGGGAGGAGTATCACGCCCTCTATCCCCATCGGGACGAAGACGACGCGCGCCAGGTCGTCGCCCTGGTGCGCCGGGCGGCCCCGTGGAGGGACGGGGATCGGGTCCTGGATCTCGCCTGCGGAGCGGGGCGTCACGCCGCCGAGTTTGAGCGGCTGGGGGCGCGGGTGGCGGGCTTCGACCTCTCACCCGCCATGCTGCGCCGGGCCCGCGGCCGCGCGCGCGCGACGTTGGTCCGCGGCGACATGCGCGCGCTACCGTTTCGCGCGGGGAGTTTCGCCTTGGCCGTGAACTTGTTCACGTCCTTCGGCTATTTCCGTGACGACGCCGAGCACCGGGTGGTGGTCGAGCAGGTCGCGGCGGTGCTGGTTCCCGGCGGGCGGTTCGTGCTCGACTATCTGAATGCGGAGCAGGTGCGGCGCTCGCTGCGGATGGTCCAGACGACCGGGGCAGGGCGTGGGGCGGGGGGAGCGGTGCGCATCGGTCGGCGCATCTCGGACGACGGGCGCTACGTCATCAAGGAGATCGAGATCCCCGACGAGGGTCGCAGCTTTCAGGAGCGCGTCCGCCTGTTCAGCCCGGCGGAGCTCAAGGCGTTGATCACCGCGGCGGGCCTCGCGGTGGAGCGCAGCTACGGCGATTACGACGGCCGTCCCCTCACGGCCGATTCGGCCCGGGCGATTCTGGTAGGGCTCCGCCCGTGATCCCGCGCATCGTGGCTACGCCGCTGGCGACACCCCGGCGCGTGGCGAACGAAATCATCGCCGCGTGCCTGCCGGGACCGGGCCGCGACCGCCTCACCGCGGGCGAAGTCCTGTGCGTCACCACGGGTCAACAGCCCGGCCTGTTCACGGGCCCGCTCTACACGATCTACAAGGCCCTCACCGCGATCGCGCTGGCCCGCCGGCTCGAGCCGGAGCGCGGCGTGCCGGTCGTTCCGGTGTTCTGGGTCGCCGGCGACGACCACGACTTCGCCGAAGCGAACCACACGTGGTTCTTGAACGGCGGCGGGGACCCGGCGAGAATCCTCCTGCGCGAGCGCCCCGCCGAAGCGCCGCAACTGCCGCTGTGGAGGGAGTTGTGCGGGGACACCGTGCCGGCGGCCCTCGAGCAGCTGCGATCCGGCACGCCCGACAGCGAATTCAAGGGTGCCGTCCTCGCCTGGCTGGCGGCCGCCTATCGGCCGGAGGCGTCCCTCTCCGATGCCTTCGCCCACGCCCTGCACACGTTGCTCGGCGACCGTGGCCTCGTGGTGTTCCGGTTCCACGACCCGGGGGCCAAGCGCGCCGCCGCGCCGCATCTGCTCCGCGCGCTTCCCCTGACGCTTGCCGATGGACTCAGCCCGGTCCTCGTCGAGGGCACCGCGGGGCGGGACCGCCTGCGCGCCGACGGCGACGCCTTCGTGACGCGACGCAGCGGTGAGCGATTCGCGCGGCGCGACCTGGAGCGGCTCGCGGCGACCGAGCCGGAGCGGCTCTCTCCCAACGTGCTGCTGCGACCCGTCGTCGAAGCAGCGCTGTGGCCGACGGTGGCCTACGCGGCGGGGCCGGGCGAGCTCGAGTACCTCGCCGAGACTGCGCCGTTGTATGCCGCGCTGGGCGTCGCCCCGCAGACCCCCGTGCCGCGGTGGAGCGGCGTGCTGATCGAAAACCGCGTCGAGAAGGTGTTGACGAAGCACGGACTCACCCTGGACGACCTCGCGGGGCCCGCGGGAGCGCTGGAGGCTCGGCTGGTGCGCGACGCCCTTCCGGCGGCGGTGACCGACGCGCTGCAGCGGCTCCGGACCGACATCGGCGGAGACTACGATCGACTCGCGCGGGCAGTCGCCGCGGTGGACCCCACGCTGGAGCGCACCGTCGAGACCGCGCGCAACGCGGCGCTCGGCCAGGCGCAGGAGATCGAGAAGAAGCTCATCGCGAGCGTGAAGCGCGCCAGCGAGACCCTCGTCGGCCAGATCGCGCGGGCGCGCGCGGTGGTGTTCCCGCGCGGCACCGCGCAGGAACGCGTCCTGACCTACGCGTCGTTCGCGATTCGCTATGGCCCCGAATTGCTCGCGGGTCTCGAGTCCGAGGTGGCGCGGTGGGCGGGCGCGTCGTAGAATCCTCCACATGATCTTCCTCGGGATTATCCTCGTCATCGCGCTGATGATCCCTATCGTGGCCATCCTCGTGGACTCCCCACTCGGGCGCAGCGTCGCCCGGCGGCTGGAAGGACACCCTGAGGCCGGGGGCACGGACGTGCGAGAGTTACGGCGGAAGGTCGATCTGCTCGAGGGGGAGGTGGACGAGCTCAACCGGTCGCTCACCGCGACGCGGGAAGAGCTGCAGTTCATGCAACGCCTCCTCGAGAAGCCCAAGCCCACCAAGCCCTCCTGACCGTGTCGGGACCGGGGGCCGGAGGCCGCCAGGCGGCGCAGGTCGCCGCCGGCATCTTCCTGACCCGGGTCTTGGGCTACGTCCGCGAGCTGCTGTTCGCGCACTACCTGGGGAACGACTGGGCGGCCGACGCGTTCCGCGTCGCGCTGCGCATCCCCAATACCATCCGCAACCTGCTGGGGGAGGGGACGCTCGCCGGGTCCTTCATCCCCGTGTACGCGGCCTTCAACGAGCGCCCGGACAAGAGCGAGGCCCGGGCGCTCGCGGGCGCCGTCTTGGGGCTACTGCTGCTCGCGGCCAGCGCCCTCGCCCTCGTGGGCATCGCCGCCGCCCCCGCGCTGGTGACGGTGTTCGGCGCCGGGTTGCAAGGTCAAAGTCGCGCGCTCGCGGTGGCGTTGATGCGCATCCTGTTCCCGATGTCCGGGCTCATGGTGATCTCGGCGTGGTGCCTGGGCGTGCTCAACACGCATCGCAAGTTCTTCCTGTCGTACGCGGCGCAGAGTCTGTGGAACGTCGCCGGCATCGCCGCGCTCGTGGCGGGGGCCGCCTGGCTCGTCACTCCGACCCTCCCGCTCGCGGATCGCCTCACCCGGCTGTCGTACGCGCTCGCGTGGGGAACCGTCGCCGGCGCGGTGCTGCAGGTGGCCGCGCAGCTGCCGGCCTGCCGGCGCGCCCTGGGGGGACTCGCGGTGCGGTTCAGCTGGCGCACCTCCGGCGTGCGCGACGTCGTCGTCGCCTGGCTGCCGCTCCTCATCGGCGCCGGCGTGGCGCAGATCTCCGGTTTGATCGACACCTTGCTCGGTACCCTCGCGGGCGAAGGCGGCGCGTCGAGCCTCGGCTACGCGCAGCTGCTCCAGGTGCTCCCCATCAGCCTGTTCGGGGCGTCCGTGGCCCAAGCGTCCCTCCCCGAGCTGTCGCGCGATGCGATCGCGACGGGCGGTGGCGCCAACGAACAGCTGCGCTCGCGCATCGCCGTCGGGTTCCGGCGGATCGCGTTCTTCGTGCTGCCCTCCGCCTTCCTGTTTGCGGCGCTCGGGCCCGTGCTGGTCGCCGCGCTGTTCCAGACCGGCCGCTTCGCCCACAGCGACAGCATCCTCGTCGGCGGCGTGATCGCCGCGTACGGCGTCGGGCTCCTCGGGCAGGCGACCGTCAAGCTGTTCGCCTCCGGCTTTTACGCCCTGCGCGACACGCGCACGCCGGTCAAGATCGCCGCGTTCTCCCTCGCGGTCGGGAGTGGACTCGGCTGGCTGCTGCTGCGGTGGTTCGGGCCCGCGGGGATCGCCTTGGGCTCGTCGGTGGGCGGAACGCTCAGCACCGTGCTGCACCTCCGTGATTTGGACCGGCGCATCGGCGCCGTGCTGCGCCCTGAGCACTGGTGGGCGATGGGGGCGGCGGTGCTGGGGGCGGGGGCGGCGGCCCTGGCCGGCCTCGGCGCGGCCGCCGCGACGGCGGGGCTCGGCGTGCTGCCTCGGGCCCTGGCAGCCGTGGGTATCTTTGGGGTGGTGTACGCCGCGGTCACTGCTCTGCTGCGGCACCCCGACGCCCTTCGCACATGGCGATCCCTGACTTCCTGGCGCGTAAGCTAGATACTCTCCCGGACCGCCCGGGCGTCTACCTGTGGAAAGACGCCACGGGCCAGATCCTGTACGTCGGGAAGGCCAAGAGCCTGCGGTCGCGGGTGCCTGCCTACTTCCCGGCCGAGGTCCAGGAGACGCCGGAGCGGGTCGCGCTAGCCCAGCAGATCGCCGACCTCGAGACCATCGTGGTGCCGAGCGAGGCGCAGGCGTTGCTCCTCGAGAACAACCTGATCAAGGAGCACAAGCCGCGCTTCAACATCCGCCTCACGGACGACAAGAGCTATCCGCGCATCGCCGTCACCATGGGCGAGCCGTTCCCGCGGGTGCTCGTGGTGCGTCGCGTGAACCTCCCGGGCGCTCGCTACTTCGGTCCGTACACGGACGTCAGTACCCTGCGCCAAACGCTGAAGATCATCCGCCGCATCTTCACGGTGCGCTCGTGTCACTACGGCCTGCCGGACGACCACCCCGACCGCCCCTGTCTCGACTACCACATCGAGCGCTGCCGGGCGCCATGCGTGGGGTTCCAGAGCCGGGAAGAATACGGCCGGATGATCGAGGACGTGCTGATTTTCCCGCGACGGCGACGAGGCGTGCGGGGTGGTGCTGCGGGTGCGCGGCGGCCGGGTCATCGCGCGGGACCATCGCTTTTTCGAGTACGTGGAGCACGAACCGGAGGGCGCGGTGCTCACGGCCTTCCTCGTCCGCTATTACCTGCCGCTGGAGGCGCGGGGACCGCGTGTGGTGCTGCCGTTCGCGCCCGCGGACCTCGACGCGTTGCGGGAGCTGGCGGCGGACGTGGAATGGCACGTTCCGCAGCGCGGCGTCAATGCCCGGCTCGCCGAGTTGGCGCAGCAGAACGCGCGGCACCTGCTCGAGAGCCTGATGATCGAGTCGTTCGACATCGAAGAGCGCGCCGCCGACCCCGTCTACGATCTGGGGCGCGATCTCGGCCTCGCGAGCGTACCACGCTCCCTGGTGTGCGTCGACATCTCCACCAACCAGGGCCGCGATACCGTCGGGTCCTTGGTGTGGTTCGAGGCCGGCCGGCCCAAGAAGGCGGAATACCGGCGCTTCAGGATCAAGGGGCCCGGCCAGCAGGATGATTTCGCGGCCGTGCACGAGGTCGTGACACGATTCCTGCGCCGCCGGCTGGAAGAGGAACAGCAGCTGCCTGACCTGATGGTGATCGACGGTGGCAAGGGGCAGCTCGGCGCGGCGCTCGATGCCGCGCGGGCTCTGGGCTGTGACCAACTTCCGATCGTGAGTCTGGCGAAGCGGGAGGAGGAGGTGTTCATTCCCGGGCGGGCGGACGGGCTGCGCCTGTCGCGCCGCAGTCCGGGCTTGAAGCTGCTGCAGCGCATCCGCGACGAGGCCCACCGCTTTGCGGTGAGCTACAGCCGGGGCCGGCGGGCCCGGCGCACGCTGACCTCGGAGCTGCTCACCATCCCGGGGATCGGTCCGAGCCGGCGCCGCGCGTTGCTGGAGCGGTTCGGCTCCCTGGCCGGCGTCCGGACGGCGACCGCCACGGAGATCGCCGCCTTGCCGGGGTTCTCCACGCGGCTCGCCGGGCGGATCCTCGACACTCTGAAGGTGCGCACCTGATGCTTCCCTGGTCGCTCGAGTGCTCGGCATGCGGACGCACGCGTGATGCCGGCGGCACTCCCGGTGTCTGCGAGAATTGCGGCCAGCCCTATCTCGTGCGCTATGCGACTTGGCCGCCCCCGCAGACGAAGGCGCTGCTGCGCGAGCGGCGGCGCACGATGTGGCGCTACCGCGAGTGGCTGCCGCTCCTGGCGCAGGAAGAGCCCGTGTCGCTCGGTGAAGGCGGTACGCCGCTCCTGCGGGTCGACCGCCTCGCCGCCATGCAGGGGTTCGCCCGCCTGTGGGTCAAAGAGGAGGGCGTCAACCCGACGGGCTCCTTCAAGGCCCGGGGGCTCGCCGCTGCGGTCACCCGCGCCACGGCTGCCGGAGCGACGCGCTTCGTCGTTCCCACCGCGGGCAACGCCGGCATCGCGCTGGCCGCGTACGCGGCGCGCGCCGGCGTGCGTGCGCGGGTCGTCGCGCCGGAGACGACGCCGGCGACCATCCTCGCCCAAATCCGCAGCTTCGGCGCGGAGCTGGTGCTCGTGGACGGCCACATCGGCGACTGCGGCCAGGCCGCGCGCGCGTTTGCCGCCGAGAGCGGGGCGGTGGACGTCTCGACGCTGCGCGAGCCGTACCGCATCGAAGGCAAGAAGACGCTGGGATTGGAACTCGCGGAACAATTAGGCTGGACCCTCCCCGACGCCATCGTGTATCCCACCGGAGGTGGCACGGGGCTGATCGGTATGTGGAAAGCGTTTCAGGAGCTGGCCGCCGCGGGATGGGTGCGCGGAGGTGGGCCGCGATTCTACTCGGTCCAGTCGAGCGGCTGCGCGCCGGTGGTGCAGGCGTTCACCGCGGGGGCGGATCGCTGCACGCCGTGGCCGGAGCCGCGGACGATCGCCGCGGGGCTGCGGGTGCCGAGCCCGCTCGGCGACCGGTTGATGCTGCGCGCGCTGCGCGAGAGCAACGGCGGCGCCGTCGCCGTGACCGACGAGGCATTGAGCGCCGCCGCGCGCGAGCTGCAGACCGTCGAAGGCATCGACGCCGCACCCGAGGGTGGTGCTGCCTGGGCCGCCGCAATCGAGCTCAAGCGCACCGGCGCCATCCGGCCCGAGGAGCGGGTAGTGATCTTCAATACCGGCGCCGGGTGGCTGTATCGGGCCTAACCCGTTTATATTCCGACACTTCCCCCATGCGCGTCGCCATCCTCGATCCGGCCGCCGGCATCAGCGGCGACATGACGCTCGGCGCCTTGCTGTCGCTCGGCGTTCCCGCCACGTGGCTCGAGGAGTTGCCGGCACGGCTGGGACTCGCCGGCGTGCGCGTCGCCGTCCGGGACGTGCGGCGGTCCGGTGTAGGCTGCAAGCAGGTCGAGTTTGCAATTCCCGAGCAGCCGCATGGACGGCACGTCAGCGAGCTCGTGCAGCTCGTCGAGCGCGCGCCGCTCACGACTGCCGTGAAGGAACGTGCGGTGCGGGCGTTCCGGCTCATCGGCGAGGCTGAAGGGCGCGTCCACGGCGTGCCTGCCGAGCGCGTGCATTTGCACGAGGTCGGGGCGGTGGATGCCGTGCTCGACATCGTGGGGGCCATCGAAGGGTTCGAGCGACTGGGCGTTGACGCGGTGTATAATTGGCCGGTCGCGCTCGGTACTGGGTGGGTGGAGGCGGCGCATGGCCGGCTTCCGGTCCCCGCCCCGGCGACGGCGATTCTGCTCGAGGGGGTCGAGGTCGCGAGCGGCGGTCCGGTAGAAGGCGAGGCGACGACGCCGACGGGCGCGGCGCTGGTGCGCGTCCTCTCGGCGGGCCCGCCGCCGGCGCGTTGGCGCATGGTCGGGGCGGGGTGGGGGGCGGGTCAACGCGACCCCAAGCATTATCCCAATGCGCTGCGCATCATCGTCGCCGAGCTGGCGACGGAAGCGGGGAGCGTCACCCTGCTCGCGTGCGATCTCGACGACCTGAGTCCTGAGTACGTCGAGCCGCTCCGCCAGGCGCTGGTGGCTGCGGGGGCGCTCGACGTGGAGACGTGGCCCGTCCAGATGAAGAAGGGACGCACGGGCTTCCGGTTGGAGGCGCTGGCGCCGCCGGAGCTTGCGGACGCCGTCACCGCTGCCCTGTTCCGCCACAGCACCACGGCGGGAGTGCGGCGCTGGAGTGCGGGGCGCGTCACGCTGGCGCGCCGCCAGGTGACGGTCCGGCTGGCGCCACAGGTGGAGGTGCGCGTGAAGGTGCTGGAGCCGCCCGAAGGCAGCGGCGGCACCGTGCGCCTCAAGCCTGAATACGACGACGTGCTGGCGGCAGCTGAAGCCCTCGGCCTGCCGCCGCTCGAGGTGGCGCGCGCTGCCCAGCGCGATGCCGAGCTCCTCGTGGCGCAAACCAAGGAGTCCTGACATGCGAGTCGGTGCGGTGCTGGGAGTGGTCGCGATGCTCGCCGGTCGCGCAGCGGCCCAAGGCGGGGTTTTCCTCCCGGCCTCGTCGAAGTGCGACCTGAAGTCCGGTCACTTCAAGGTCAACTCCGGCTTTCTGTACCTGCGGAGCGCGGCGGGCCGTCGCTTCGAAGAGGATCGGCTGAAGGACCTGCGCGACGCCAACCGGAACCTCGTGGAGGCCATCCAGACCGGGGGACAGGACCAGAACCCGGCGGCGTGGTACTGGCTCGGCCGCTATTACGTCGAGGCGAAGGACCCCGTGGGTGCCGACTCGGCATTCACCCGTGCCGAGCGGCTCAAGCCCGAGTGTAAGGACGATATCGCCACCTGGCGCCGCAACATGTGGGTTCCGATCTACAACGCTGCCGTGGCCCTGTTCAATGCCGCGAACACCGATTCGGCCGTGAAAACGCTGCAGCGGGCGAACGCGATCTATCGGGAGGAGCCGGCGGGGCTCCGGCTGCTGGCGGTGCTGTTCTATAATGGGCAACAGTACGACTCCGCGGCCAAGTACTTCCGCCTCGCGATCGACGCCTCCAGCGACCCCAAGTTCGCGGCGGACAAGAAGGAGAACATGTTCAACCTGGCCGCCGCGTATTACGCGGCCCAGCATTATAACGAGGCGGTCGCGGCGTACCGGGAGTACCTGACGGTCGCCCCCGGCGATCCCCAGGCGCTCGCCGCGATTGCCGAAGTCTTCATGGCGGCGGGCCACGAGGACTCGGCCCTCGCGGTGTATCACACGATTCTCGACCACGCCGATTCCGCCGACGCCATGAGCCTGTTCCATGCCGGCGAGCGAATCTACAACAGCGCCCCGTCGCTCCCGGACACGGCGGCCCTGGGGCAAAGCTGTCGAGCCGACGCCCGGCGCACGGGCCGTACGCTCACCGTCCGCGCCATCGCCGTGCGCTGTGACTCCGTCACGCGCGCGGTCGTCCGGACGCACGACGCCCAGGCGATGGAGACGTACCGGATGTCCGCGCGGGCCTTCGAGGTGGGCCTGCAGAAGATCCCCGGGTACCGGGATGCCCTCTACAACCTGGCGAACGTGTACTTCGTGCTGCGCGATTCGAGCCACATGCTCCCGGTGGCCCAGAAACTGTACGCGATCGATCCGTTGAACCGCACCATCCTGCGGCTCATGGCGCAGGCGTGGCAATTCCGGCATCGGGGGGACTCGACTCTCTATTACTTGACGCTCGGCGACTCGTTGCTGCCCGTCGAAGTCACCATCGATCGCTTCGAGACGCAAGACCAGAGCGCCTCCGTGAAGGGCAAAGTGACGAACTTCCACCGCACGCCGAGCGCGCCGTTCAAGCTGACGTTCGATTTCCTCAACGTGAAAGGCGACGTCGTCGCGTCCACGAGCACCGACGTGCCGGCCATCCCGGCTAACGGCGAGCAGCCCTTCCAGCTTCAGGTGATCGGCGCGGGGGTCGTGGCGTGGAGGTACAAGAAGGGCTGACCAGCCGGGCCGAGCTGAGCCTTGACCTACGGCGAATTTGGGCGGATTGACGCTTGCCGGAAACCTGCTAAGCCTAGTATCCACAGCTTATTACCGACACACGATGACCAAAAGGGCCCGTTTAGGGCCCAAACTGTACCCGCGTATTGCAATAATCAATGCATGCTGCAACACCAAGAGAGACTCCGAGAAACTTAGTTGTGCTCGGAGAGGCCAAGTTACGACGTGGCACCGCCTTTGCGATTTACAGCCCGCGGCAAGCCTGGGAAATGGTCCCCGGGCGCTGAGGATTGATGTCTCATGGACCCTAGGCTGGAGAGGAAACGTATGCGCGTCCTACTCGTCGCTCTCGGTTTGGCTGTGACGCCGTTTGTGGCGGGCGTCTCGCAGGGTCGCGGTCACGACGCCGCGCATTGTGCGCGGCGTGCCGACCAACACCCGAACAAGGACATCAATAAGTGCCCGGCTCCGGCTCCGGCTCCGGCTCCGGCGCCCGCGCCGGCACCCGCGCCAGCACCTGCTCCGGCGCCTGATCCGGCTCCGGCCCCGGCCCCGGCTCCTGATCCGGCTCCGGCCCCGGCTCCGGTGCCTGATCCCACCCCGGCTCCAGCCTGCGCAGTTTCTCCGGTGCCGGCCTCGAGCGAGACGGGCAGGATCACCGGGCAGCTGTGGAACGAAGCCGACTGGTCGCTGCTGGTGGGCTGGTGCGTCCACCTGAGCGGTCCGGTCAGCGCCACGATGCAGACGAACGGCCAGGGCATGTACGACTTCGGCGGGCTGCCGGGCGGCACCTACACGGTTTGCGAGGACATGCAGGGTGGGTTGGTGCCGGATCTCGTCTACAACCAGGCATGCCAGACCGTCACTGTGCCCGCGGGCAACTGGCAAGCGTTTAACGACTTCGTGAACAAGCCTCAGTAAGCTTCCGCTCCGCTTGAGCGGCGTAGGGCAGGTCGCAAGGCCCCGGGCATTCGCGCCGGGGCCTTGCTGTTGTCTTCCCCTCCCGGTCATCTTAGTAACCGTTGCGGGCGTAATTCAGGGGTAGAATGCCAGCTTCCCAAGCTGGACGTCGCCGGTTCGAATCCGGTCGCCCGCTCTGACCAACCCCACCGCCTGACTACGGATCGGCCGGGCGCAGACTCTCCAGCAGGCAAGCTGTGTTGATCAGCGCGGCGTGGGACAGCGCCTGGGGGAAGTTCCCCAGTTGGGCCCCCGTCGCCGGCTCGATTTCCTCCGCCAGCAGCCCCACGTGGTTCGCGCGCCGCACCAGATTGCGAAACAGGCGATCCGCCTCCGCCACCTCCCCTATCATCGCCAGGCTCTGCACCATCCAGAAACTACAGAACAGGAACGCCCCTTCGGTGCCCTGCAGCCCGTCGGGTGATCGGTAGCGGTAGATCAGCTCCTCACACGAGCTCGCGAGCTCGCGCCGGATCGCCTCCAGCGTGCCGCGCACTTTCGGGTCCGCCGGCGGCAGGAAGCCGACCTTGGGCAGCACCAGCACCGCCGCGTCCAGTTGCGGCTCGTCGTACGCCTGCACGAACGTGCCGCGCGCCGGGTCCCATCCGCGGGTCAGCACTTCCGCGCGCAGCGCCGCGGCTTCCGCGCGCCAGCGCTCCACATCGGCCGGCAGGCCCAGCTCGGTGGCCATGCGGATGCCGCGGTCCAGAGCCACCCACGCCAGCACTTTGCTGTAGACGTAGTGTTTGGGCTCCTGGCGCGCCTCCCAGATGCTCCAGTCGGGCTCGCGCCAGTGCCCGGCCGTCCACTCCACGAGGTCCCGCAGCACCTTCCACAGGCCTTCGGTGATGGCGTGCGTGCGGCGCCAGATGTCCGTGGTCTCGAGGATCTCGCCGTATACGTCGAGCTGGAACTGGCCCGCGGCGCCGTTGCCGACGCGCACCGGGTGCGCGCCACCGTAGCCGGCGAGGTGCTCGAGCAGGACCTCGGGCAGATCCCGCCGCCCGTCGACGCCGTACATGATCTGGAGGTGCCGGCGGTCGGCGCGGCGACACACGCGCTTCAAGAACTGCCAGAACGCGTCCGCTTCGGCGTCGAAGCCGAGGCCCGTCAGCGCATCGAGCACGAACACCGCGTCGCGGAGCCAGGTGTAGCGGTAGTCCCAGTTGCGCCCGCCCCCTGGCGCCTCGGGGAGCGAGGTCGTGGGCGCCGCGACGATCGCCCCCGACGGATCGTAGCAGCACAACTTCAACGCCAGCGCGCTGCGCTGCACTTCCAGGCGGTACGGCCCGGCGTAGGTGAGGCGGGACACCCACGCATCCCACCACCGCGCCGTCTCGTCGAGCTTGCGCTGCGACGCGTAGGCCTCCACGGGATGCACTTCGTCGTCGTCCACGCGCAGGACGAACCACGCGGTCTCACCTTCGCGCAGCGTGAACTGCGCCGTGGCGCCGCCCGCGGTAACGGTCCACGGCACCGGGGCGGCCGTCGCGACGGTCGCCACATCATCGTCCTCGTCGGTGGCGATCACGCCGCTCTTGCGACGGCTGAGCTGCGGCGTCGCGCGGGCGTAATTGAACCGGGGCTCGAAGGTCACGGCCATTTCGACGTCGCCGCGCGGGCAGTGCACGCGCCGGTGAATCTCCGACCGCCCTTCGCGCGCCGGGCCGACCGGCATGAAATCGGTCACCTGCACGACGCCGCCCGCTTCCGCGTGAAACGAGGTCTCGAGAATGTTGGTCGCGGGGAGGTAGCGCTGCTCGCTCTCCCAGCGGCCCACGGGCGCGATCTGCCACCGTCCCCCCCGCTCGGGGTCCAGGAGTGCGGCGAACACACTGGGGGAGTCGAAGCGGGGAACGCAGCACCAGTCGATGGAGCCGTTGCGTCCCACCAGCGCGGCGGTGTGCAGGTCGCCGATGACGCCGTAATCGGCGATGGGGAGGACGGCCATGCGCGCGGAGCCCTACACGGCTGGGTCGGCGAAGGCGCCGGAGGCGAGCCAGCGCAGCAGGCGCAGCACCGCGTCCGGATCGGGCAGCCGGAAATCGGCCCATTCGCTCTGGCCCGGCCCGATCCAGATCGACCGGCCGATGCCCCGCAACGAGCGGAACGCGTCTTCGTCGGTCATGTCGTCGCCAATGTAGAGCGCCCGGGTGCGCGCCGGCCAGTCGGCGCCGTGGCGCTGGCGCAGGACGTACAACACGGCGTGCCCCTTGTGCCAATCGACCGTCGGGCGGCCCTCGACGACCTCGTTCCCCAGGCTGGCCCGCAGGTGCCGCCGCCGCAGGATGGACGACGCCCGGTCCCGCGCCTCCTCCGCCACGCCCCGCTCCACGCCCCGCAGGTGGAACGAGAGGGTGCACCCCTTGTGCTCGACGCGGGCACCGGGCACCGCAAGCGCCCGGAGGTCGGTTGCGGCTTCGTCCAGCGCGCGGCGGAAGCGATCGAGCTTCTCGTGCCGGAAGCTCACGCCCGGCCCCTCGATCTCAAAGCCGTGGTTCCCCACATACGTCAGCCCCGGCACGTTGACGAGGCCGGAGAGGTCGGCCAGCGCCCGTCCCGACACGATCGTGACGTCCAGGCGCGGCGTCGCCGACGCCTGGCGTAACAGCTGGCGTGCGTCCTCGGAGAGCACCGCGGTCGCCGGATCGTCGACGAGCGGCGTCAGTGTCCCGTCGTAATCGAGGAACAGGGCCACCGCCTGGCGGTCGCCCAGCCAGCGGGTGAGCGCCCGTTGGATGCGCTCGGCAGGGGAGAGGACGCTGACGCGCGCCGCTCCGCTCGCCACGTCCGCCGCCGTCAGGAAACGGTCCACCCAGGCGTGCACGTCGTTCGATCGCACCCGGTCCCGGAGAATCGACATGCGCGCCCGGCGCTCGTCGGGGGGCATCGCCAGGGCCACGGCGAGCGCGTCCGCCACGGCCTCGACGTCGAACGGATTGACGAGCAGGGCTTCCTGCAGCTCTTCGGCCGCGCCGGCCATCTCCGACAGGATCAGCACGCCGTCGTTGTCGAGCTGCGCCGCCACATACTCCTTGGCGACGAGATTCATGCCGTCGCGCAGCGGTGTCACCAGGGCGACGTCGGCCAGCCGGTACAGCGGGACCAGCTCTTCGGGGGGAAGGGAGCGCACCAGGTAATGGATCGGCGTCCACCCGCCTTCGGAGAACCGCCCGTTGATGCGACCCACCGCCTGGTCGATTTCGCGTTTCAGCTGCTCGTAGTCCGAGACGCGCTCCCGGCTCGGGACCAGCACCTGCGTGAAGCGCAGCCGCTGGCGGTATCCCGGATGCGTCTCGAGGAGCCGTTCGATGGCGTGCAGGCGCTCGTGGATCCCCTTGGTGTAGTCGAGCCGGTCGACGCCGACGATCTCAGCCACGGCGCCGTCCGGGGACCGCGGCGGCGCGGCAGCCGCGAGCCGCTCCACGGACGCCACGTCGATGCTGATGGGATGGGCCTGGACTGCCACCTGACGTCCGTCGAACTGGACGATCCCCGCGCTGCGATCCACCTCGCAGCCGAGCAGCCGTTCGGCGCACAGCAGGAAGTGGTCGACGTAGGTGCCGACGTGGAACGCCACCAGATCCGCGGCCAGCAGCCCGCGCAACAGCTGGCGGCTCCACGGGAGTACCCGGAACACATCCGTCGCGGGGAAGGGGATGTGCAGGAAGAAGCCGATGCGCGCCGCGGGGGCCAGGCGGCGCAGATGGTGCGGCACGCGCAGCAGCTGATAGTCGTGTACCCAGACCAGGTCGGCGGTGCGGGCGTCGGCGGCCGCCGCTTCGGCGAAGCGCTCGTTCACCCGGTCGTACGCGCCCCACGTCGATGCATCGATCTGCGTCCGGCTGACGAAGTAGTGGAATAGCGGCCACAGCGTGCTATTGCAGAACCCCTCGTAATACTGCGCCACCTCACGCGGCGACAACGGCACGGGACGGTAGCTCACCCCGGGGGGCCCGTCCGGCAGCGGCGCCGTCGCCGTCGCGCCGTCCTCGGCGGGCACGCCGGGCCAGCCGATCCACGTGCCGCCGCGCCGGGCGAGCACCGCCTCGAGCGCGCTGACCAGCCCTCCCGGGGCACGGGTGAAGCGGGGACCATCAGGGGAGGGCTCGGCGACGAAGGGGAGGCGGTTGCTGATGACGATGAGACGATGTGGGGCGGAGCCGGTGGCGGAGGCCGGCGGACCGTGAAGGAGCGAGGCGTCACCGTGCGGCATACCGTGTACTCTTACCTCATCGCCACCTGTTGACAAGGCGCCACGGCCGGGGAAATTCAGGAATCATGCGCTCATCCGCCGTTATCGCCGCCGGCGTGTTCCTGGCAAGCCGGCTCGTCGCCCAGGCCGCGTGGGTGCCGCCGCAGCCGCCGTGCGACATTACGCCGGGGTTCTTCCGCCTCAACAGCGTGCCCGTGAACTTCAGGATCGCGGCGACGCAGCCCAACCAGCGCGACCACTTGCTGGCCCAAACGCTCGATGTCCTTGCTCGGTCGATCCGCGATGACCACCAGGACAAGAACCCTGCCGCCTGGTACTATCTCGGCCGCTATTACGTGGAGACGGGCAACGCCGCCGGGGCGGACACGGCATTCGCCAGGGCACAGGTCCTCGCTCCCCAATGCAAGCAAGACATCGGCGGGTACCGGGCCCGGCTCGCCGTGGACGTCTTTCAAAAGGGCATGGCGGCGTGGCAGGAAGGCAAGGAAGACTCGGCCGTGGTGCTGCTGCGGCGTGCGGCCCACATCGACCCGGCGAGCCCCAAGCCGCTGTATCAGCTGGGCACGTTGTTCGCGAACCGCAACGACCTCGACTCCGCGACCGCATACCTCCGTCAAGCCGTCGCGGCCAGCGCCGGTGACACGGCGTACCAGGAGGCGCGACGCGACGCCCTCATCACGATCGCGCGCATCAGCGTGCGCCGCGCCCAGGCGGACCCCGCGGTGCGGCGGGGCCAGCAGCTGCGGCTCAGCCGCGACTCGCTCGCTCCGTTCGTCGCTAACGACTCCGTTGTGCTTGATCGCATGAAGCAGTCGGCCGCCTCCCGGAGGGCCCGGGGCGCCCGGCTCAGCCCGACCGACCAGCGCGCCTTCAGCGGCGACTCCACCGCCCGGGAAACAGCGCTGGCGCGGGGTCGGGCGACGCGCGCCGCTCTTGAGCAGGCCGCCGCCGGTGACAGCGCCGCCGTCCGCGGGGCCTATGATCCCGCCATCACCGCGTACCGCGATCTCGCAGCCGCCTACCCGACGAGCCTTGATGGAGCCCTCACCCTTGCCGGGCTGTACGCGCAGAGCGGGCGCTCGAACGAGTCTCTCGCCGCGCTCGATGCCTTCTTCGCGCGCGCCGGGGACATCACGGCCGATACGCTGTTCACGCTGGGCGAGCGCCTCGTCGGCGCGCGGCTCTTCGCCCCGGGGATCAAGGCCTACACCCTCGGCCTGCGGAAGAACCCCTACCACCGCCAGGCGCTCTACGAGCTGACATCGGCCTACGCGGCGACCCACGACACGGCCAACGCCGCCGCGACCGGACGCCGCCTGCTCGCGGTCGATCCCCTGAACAGCTCCGCCCTGCGCCTCGTCGCCCAGACGTGGGCCGGGGCGGGCCGGCGCGATTCCGCGCAGAAGTATCAGGGGCGTGCGGACTCGCTGCCGGTGGACATCACCGTGTCCAGCTTCGTGCCCGATTCCGGCGGGTACATTCTCACTGGCGTGGCCGCCAACGCCCGATCCGGTCCCTCCCGGCCCGCGCGGTTGAGCTTCGAATTCCTGGACGCGCAGGGGGGCGTCCAGGCTACCCGGATGGTGGACATTCCGGCCGTCCCCGGGGGGCAGAGCAGCGATTTCCAGGTCCGGGCCAGCGGGCCGGGAATCGTCGGCTGGCGCTACCGACCGTCCTGAGCGATATTTAACGCCGCCCAAGTTCCGGCCCGCATTGAGGTTGCACGGGCCGGGCTCATAAACTCCTTTAAGGGTCGGCGGTGTCGTGATTCGAGTAGAAGCCGTGGCGCCGAATTCGCTCGGCGCGGCATTGGGTCTCGCTCCCGGGTCGGAGTTGCTGACGGTCAACGGCCGGGAGCTCGGGGACTTTCTCGATTGGGAATTCCTCACCGCCGACGATGCGTTCGTGCTGCGGGCGCGGACGCCGTCCGGCGAGGAGGTCGAGTACGACGTCGAGCGCCCTGAAGGGTTGCCGATGGGCGTCGTGCTCGAGGCCCCGCGCATCCGCCGCTGCGCCAACCACTGCGACTTCTGCTTTGTCGATGGCAACCCTCGGGGCCTGCGGGACACCCTCTACATCCGCGACGACGACTACCGGCTCTCCTTTCGCTACGGCAACTTCGCCACGCTCACCAACCTGAAGGCGTGGGACGAGGAGCGGATCGTCGAGTACCGCCTCTCGCCACTCTACGTCTCGGTGCACGCGACCGATCTGGTGGTGCGGCGCTGGCTGCTGCGCAATCCCGAGGCACCGGACATCCTCACTCAGCTACGCTGGTTCGGGGAGCGGGGCATCGGCTTCCACGCGCAGATCGTCCTGGTCCCCGGGGTGAACGACGGGCCACAGCTGGTCCGCTCCCTGGACGACTTGTATGCGGTGGGGGATCCGGTCCTCTCGGTGTCGGTCGTGCCGGTGGCGATCACCGAATTCAGCAAACACCACCTGGTGCGCGACCCGACGCGCGAGCAGTGCCGGGCGGCGCTGGGCGTGGTGGGGGACGTTGCGGCGCGCGCGCTGGCGGAACGGGGGCGGCCGTGGTGCTTCGGGGCGGACGAGTTGTACCTCAAGGCCGATCTGCCGCTACCGCCTGCCAGGTGGTACGGCGAGTTCGACCAGCGGGAAAACGGCGTGGGGGCCGTCCGCTACCTCCAGAACCGGATCGCAGCGGCCGCGTCGCGCCTGGGGGAAGGGGACTGGCACGGCAAGCGTATCGCGGTCGTCACCGGGACGGCGATGGGACCGCTGATGCCGCAGGTCCTGGCCCCGCTGACCGCGGCGACCGGCGCCGTGTTCGAGTTGCTGGTGCTGGAGAACACGTTGTTCGGCGCGTCGGTGACCACCGCGGGACTCCTGCCGGGGGCCGCATTCCTCGCCGCGCTCAAGGACCGGGCCGATCTGGACCTCGCGCTGCTGCCGGCCGAAGCCGTCAATGACGACCTGCGATTCCTGGACGATGTCGATGCGCGGGAGCTCGCCGAGGACCTGCCGGTCCCGGTCACGTTTTCCTATGACTTCGCCGATGCGCTGGCGGGCGAGGGGGTGGCGGTGTGAGCACGCCCACCGTCGCCATCGTGGGGCGCCCCAACGTGGGCAAATCCACGCTCTTCAACCGCATCATCGGGCGCCGCGAGGCGATCGTGGACGCGCGCCCCGGCGTGACCCGGGACCGGAACTTCGCGGCCGCCGAGTGGAACGGCCGGCACTTCTGGCTGGTGGATACCGGTGGCCTCGTCCGCGCGGGCGATCCCTTGAACCGCGCCATCCGCGGACAGGTCGAGGCGGCGATCGCTGAGGGCGACGTAGTGTTGTTCGTGGTGGACGTGATCGAGGGTGTGACGCCGGCAGACGCGGAGATCGCCCAGGACCTGCGTCGCGCCGGGCGGCCCGTCCTGCTCGTCGCCAACAAGGCTGACCAGCTGCCCGACGACCACCGCCACCTCGCCTTCTACGAGCTGGGGCTCGGGGATCCGCTGCCGGTGTCCGCCGCGATCGGGAAGAGCAGCGGCGACCTCCTCGACCGCGTCGCGGCGATGCTGCCCGAGACTTCCACGGATGAGGATGCCGACACGATCCCCGTCGCGGTGGTGGGGCGGCCCAACGTCGGGAAATCGAGCCTGGTGAACCGCCTGCTCGGGGCGGAGCGGGTCGTGGTCGCGGCCGAGCCCGGGACCACGCGCGACGCCATCGACACGCCGCTCACCTATCAGGATCGGTCCCTGGTGCTCATCGACACCGCCGGCCTGCGCAAGCGCAGCCGTGTCGAGGACGAGATCGAGTTCTACTCGACCCTGCGCACCGCGCGGGCGGTCGAGCGCGCGCACGTCTGCATCCTCGTCGTCGACGCCAGCGACGGAATGCACGCGCAGGATCTCAAGATCGCCAACGACGCCTGGGAGCGCGGCGCCGGCATCATCGTCGCGGTGAACAAGTGGGATCTCATCGAGGAGAAAGACACTAACACCGCGGTGCGCGGCGAGGAGGTGCTCAAGGCCAAGGCCCCGTTCCTCGAATACATCCCGTTCGCGTACGTGTCGGCGAAAACCGGCCAGCGAGTCTCGCGCCTGCTCGATCTGGTGCTCACGGTCGCCGAAGAGCGGGAGAAGCGGGTGCCGACGGCCGAGGTCAACCGCGTGCTCGAGTCGCTGCTGCAGCGACAGCAGCCGCCGCAGCCGGTCGGCGAGCCGGTGCGCCTGTTCTACGCCTCGCAGATCGGCACCGCGCCGCCGCGCTTCGCCATCGTGGCGAACCGGCCCGAGTCGATTCCCGAGTCGTATGCCCGGTATCTGGTCCATGGATTCCGCGAAGCGTGGGCGTTCACCGGCGCGCCGCTCGACCTCAAGTTCCGCCGCCGGCGGGGGCGAGGGTGAGCTGGATCCCCTGGCTCGCCGGCGCGTACCTGCTCGGCGCCGTTCCCACCAGCTTCGTCGCGGGGAAGCTGGGGCGGGGAATCGACCTGCGCGCGCACGGCAGCAAGAACCTCGGCGCCACCAACGTGTTCCGGATTCTCGGCTGGAAGTACGCCATTCCCGTGGTGCTGGTGGACATCGCGAAGGGCGCCGTCCCAGTCGCCCTGTTCGGTGCGTGGTCGGGGTTGGGCGCCGCATGGGCGGCGGCGTTTGGAGCGACCGCCGTGCTGGGACACGTCTTCTCGCCGTTCGTCGGGTTCAGGGGGGGGAAAGGCGTCGCTACGGCGGCCGGCATGTTCATTGCCCTCGCTCCCCTGGCGGTGGCGATCGCCCTGCCGGTGTGGGGCCTGAGCCTGTGGTTGACGGGCTACGTGTCGGTCAGCTCGATCGTGGCGTCCGTCACCTTCCCGGTCTGGGTCCGCCTCACCGAGCCGGCTGCGCAGGCCGCTTTCTACGCGAGCCTCGGGCTCGCCGGGCTCATCGTGTTCTCCCACCGCGCCAACATCCGACGACTGCTCGCGGGCACGGAGAACCGGTTCCGTACGCGCAAGGAGATCCACGCATGACGCGCGTGGCCGTGTTGGGCGGCGGAGCCTGGGGCACGACGCTTGCGGACCTCCTCGCCCGCAAGGGGGAAGCGGTCACGCTCTGGGCCCGGGAGCCGGAAGTGGTGGCGGGCATCGAGCGCGATCACGTGAACACCGTGTTCCTGCCGGGCGCCGCGCTCTCCCCGGCGATCCGCGCGACCAACGAGATCGCGGCGGCCGTTCGCGACGCGGAGGTCCTCGTCTCCGCCGCGCCTTCGCACGCGGTGCGGCCGGTGATGAGCGAGGTCGCCGGGGCCGTGGCAGGCCGGCCGCTGATCGTCAGCGTATCCAAAGGGCTGGAACCCGAGCAGCTGCAGCCGCTGTCCTGCGTCCTCGCGGAGCTGTTTGGTGCCGCCGCGGCGATCGCGGTGCTCTCGGGCCCCTCGTTCGCGGAGGAAGTGTACCGGCGCCAACCCACCGCCGTGGTCGCGGCTGCCCGGGACGAGGCCGTTGCCCGGCGTGCCCAGCAGGTGTTCGCTACGGCGCAGTTCCGCGTGTACACGACGCCCGACGTCATCGGGGTCGAGCTTGGCGGCGCCCTGAAGAACGTCGTTGCAGTCGCCGCCGGCATCCTCGAGGGGTTGGGGTTGGGCTACAACACGCGCGCCGCGCTGATCACGCGCGGCCTGGCGGAGATCACGCGATTGGGGGTCGCGCTGGGGGCGGACCCGTTGACCTTCGCCGGTCTCGCGGGAATGGGCGACCTCATCCTCACGGCCACCGGCGCGCTGTCGCGCAACCGCAGTCTCGGCGTCGCGATCGGGCAGGGGCGGACGCTCGAGGAAGCTCTCGCCGGGAAGCAGTCGGTCGCCGAGGGCGTTAACACCGCGCGGGCCGCGGTGGAGCTCGGCCGGCGCCACGGCGTCGAGCTGCCGATCGCCGAGCAGGTGACGGAGATCCTGTTCCGCGGCAAGGCGCCACGGCGGGCCATCGCCGACCTGATGGAGCGGGACCTGAAAGCGGAGCAGTGGCGATGAGCGTCCCGCATCCGGTTCAGGAGTTCTTCTCGATCGGGGAGGTCTGCCAGCTCACCGACTTGAAGCCGCACGTCCTGCGATACTGGGAGAGCCAGTTCCGGTTCCTGAACCCCGCCAAGAACCGTTCGGGCAACCGTGTGTATCAGCGCCGCGAGATCGAGCTCATCATGCTCGTGAAGCACCTGCTGTACACCGAGAAGTACACGATCGAGGGAGCGCGCCAGAAGATCGAGCAGTACCGCCGCAGCGGGGAGCTCAAGCCGGAGGCGCGACGGGCGCTCGCCACGGAGACGGTCCGCGACCTGAAGACCGAGATCAAGGCCATCCTGACGATTCTCGAGGGGGCGTCGGGTTCGAATGCCGGGTCGCGCTGACGCGCTCCGCGCGCTCGCGCTCGTCATCCCCGCGTACCAGGCCGCCGCGACGGTCGGCGAGGTTGCCACCCGGGCGCGCCGCGTCCTGCCGGGCGCCCGCTGCTACGTCGTGGACGACGGATCGGAGGAGGGCACCGCGGCGGCCGCCCGCGCCGCCGGCGCCGACGTCCTCACCCACGCGATCAACTGCGGGAAGGGCGCCGCCCTCGCGACGGGGATCGCCCGCGCCGTCGCCGACGGCGCCGAAACGGTGGTGACCCTCGACGCCGACGGGCAGCACCTGCCGGAGGAGATCCCGAAACTGATCGAGCCCATCGCCCGGGGCGCCGCCGACCTCGTGCTCGGCGCGCGGCCGCGATCGGGTCGGATGCCGCTGGGGCGGCGTTTCACCAACTGGCTGTCGGCCGCCCTCGCCTCCCGGCTTGGCGTCCCCGTCCCGGACGCCCAGACCGGTTTCCGCGCGTTTACCCGCGCGCTCGCCCTCGCGGTACAGCCGCCCGAGTCCCGCTACGATTACGAGACGGCCTTCCTCCTCGCCGCGCTGGCTGCCGGCTACCGAGTCGCGTCGGTGGCCGTCGCCACGCTGTACAACGGCGAAGGCAGCCACTTTCGCTACCTCGCCGATACCTGGCGGCTGGCGCGGGTGTTCTCGCGCTATAGGCGGCGCATCGTGTTGGGCGCCGAGGGGGGGGGCGGTCGGAGCGCATGAAGATTCTGATCTCGAACGACGACGGTATTCTCGCCCGCGGGCTCGAGCTGCTGGCGGGCGTGTGCGCGGAAGTGGGGCAGGTGACCGTGGTGGCGCCCGATCGTGAACAGAGCGCGACCTCGCACTCCTTGACGCTGCACCGGCCGCTGCGGGCGATCCGCCGGGCTGACGGTGCGTTCCAGGTGGACGGCACCCCGACCGATTGCGTGCTGCTCGGCCTGGGCGCGCTGCTGCCGGAGAAGCCGGATTTTGTGATCTCGGGCGTCAACCACGGTCCCAACATGGGCGAAGACGTGCTGTACTCGGGCACCGTGGCCGCGGCCATGGAGGGGCTGGCCGCCGGCATCCCCGGTATCGCGTTCTCCTACGGCAGCTTCGACCTCGAGCACATGGAGAGCCATCGCGACGGCCTGCGGCGTCTCATCGAGCGCATTGTGCAGGTCAAGGACTTCCCCGAGGAAACCCTGCTCAACATTAACCTGCCCCCGATCCCCGGCGCGGCGGTGAAAGGGGTGCGCGTCACGCACCTGGGCAGCCGCGTGTTCCAGGAGGAGATCGCCCGCATGAAGGACCCGTGGGGGCGCGAGATCTATTGGATCGGGGGTGGGCACGCGAAGTGGTCCGGCGACGCCGACTCGGACTTCCAGGCGGTGCGGGACGGCTATATCTCGCTCACGCCGCTGCACGTGGACCTGACGAATTACAAACTGCTCGAGGTCGTGGACGGGTGGTTTCGCGGGGACTAGGGGACAGTTTCGGTGGCTACCGGACGCGCCTCGCCGAGACGCTGCGCGCCGCGGGCATCCGTGATCTCGCCGTCCTGCGCGCCATCGCCGAGACGCCGCGGCACCTGTTCGTGCCCGAAGCCGTGCGCCACCGGGCCTATGAGGACGCGGCGCTGCCGATCGGTGCGGGCCAGACGATTTCCCGGCCCTTCACTCAGGCCCGCTACCTTGAGGCCCTGCGGCTCACCGGTCGGGAGAAGGTGCTGGAGGTCGGGACGGGCTCCGGTTACCAGACGGCGCTGCTCGCCGCGCTCGCCGCCCAGGTGTTCAGCGTCGAGCGGGTCCGGGCGCTGGCCGAAGCCGCGCAGCGGGCGCTCCGGGCGGCGGCCGTCGCCAACGTCTCGATCCTCATGGGCGACGGGACGCTGGGGTGGAGCGCGTATGCTCCCTACGACGCGATCGTCGTCGCCGCCGGGGGACCCGAGGTCCCGCCGCCCCTGGTGGAGCAGCTGGCGCCGGGCGGCCGGATGCTGATTCCTCTGGGACCCGGCGCCGACCAAACCCTGACGCTGGTGGAGCGGTCTGGCGCGGCGGGGCAGGGCGCAGTGCGTCACACTCCACTCGGAGACGCACGTTTCGTCCCGCTGGTCGGGGAGCACGGCGTCGATGCTTGAACACTTCATCCAATGGTTGCTGGACCGGTTCCGCGACCTCGGCTACCCGGGCATCGTGGTCCTGATGGCGATCGAGTCGTCCATCCTCCCGCTCCCCAGCGAGTTGGTCATGCCGCCGGCCGGGTACCTCGCCGCCAAGGGGGAGATGAGCTTCGCGTTTGCGGTCGCCTGCGGAGTGCTTGGCTCGATCCTGGGGGCTCTGGCGAACTACGGGCTGGCCCTCTGGCTGGGCCGGGCGTTCGTGCGCAAACTGGGGCGGTACGTGCTGGTCTCGGAGCGCAGCCTCGACCGGACAGAGCGCTTCTTTGCGCATCACGGGGAAATCAGCACCTTCCTGGCGCGCATGCTGCCTGTGGTGCGGCACCTGATCTCGCTACCGGCCGGGCTGGCGCGGATGCCGCTGCCGCGGTTCGTGCTGTTCACCGGCCTGGGAGCGACTGTGTGGTGCACGATTCTGACGTGGATCGGGTGGTTCATCGGGCGGAAGGAGGACCTGCTGCTGAGCGCCCTGGACGATGAGGCGAGGCATTACGCCGGCCGGGCGGTGGTGATTCTGCTCCCGATTCTGGCGGTTCTGGCGGCCGCGTACTTCGTGTGGCACCGACGTCGGACCGGGCGGGGCAGCGGCTGAGTCATGGCGCGAGCACGGTTCGTCGTGCGGGGGAGGGTGCAGGGGGTGGGGTTCCGGTGGTTTGTGTGGCGGGAGGTGGGACGGTTGGGCTGCAGAGGGACGGGACGAGGCACTTGGCGAGTTGGAGCGCGCGCTCCGACGGGGGCCGGCGGCAGCTCGCGTCGAGAGTGTGGACAAGTCAGATCTTCCACGTGAAGTGAATCTTCCGAACTCCTTTGAGGCAGACTAGTTGACTACTATGGCTGATGCTACAGTGAGCGCCATCCAGTCAGCGATCCGGGACGTGCCAGACTTCCCGAAGCCAGGCATCGTGTTCAAAGATATCACGCCGCTGTTGATGGACGCGAAGCTGCTGGCGGCGACCGTAGAGCGGATGGCGGCTCCGTACTGTGACGCGCGCGTCTCGCGCGTCGTGGCGATCGAATCCCGTGGCTTTTTGATCGGCGCGCCGATCGCCGTGGCGCTCCGGGCCGGGCTCGTCCCGATCCGCAAGCCGGGGAAGCTGCCCGCGGCGCGTGAACGCGTGGAGTATGCGCTCGAGTACGGCACCGACGCCGTCGAGATGCACCGGGACGCGCTCGAGTCGGCGGATCGGGTGCTGATTGTGGATGACGTCCTCGCCACGGGCGGCACGGCAGAGGCCGCGGGACGCTTGGTGCGCGCCCGGGGTGCCACGCTGGTGGGGTTCAGCTTTCTCATCGAGCTCGCGTTCCTGGGTGGCCGCAAGCGGCTCGGCGATGCGCGGATCGAGGCCTTGCTCCGATACAGTTAAGTCCGCTAAGTTTCACAGGTTACGCCCCTGTAGCTCAGGTGGATAGAGCGGCGGTTTCCTAAACCGTAGGCCGGGCGTTCGAGTCGCCCCAGGGGCGCTGGGGCTGGGTGTCGTACGGGTTCATGGGCGCGAGGCGAGGAACGAGACGAGATGTCGACTTCGGTGAGGACGGTGGGGCCGGCGGCGGCTGGGACGGAGAACCCGATCCTTGCGGCGCTGAACGCGTGGATCAAGGGGCACCGGCAGGCAGTCTCATGGCTCGTCACTCTGATGATCCTCGGCGCCGGTTTGGGCGCCTGGAGCCTGATGTCGAGCCGCCAAACGGAAGCGCGTGCCGCGCGGGATCTCGTCGGAGCGCGGTTGGCGTTCGAGTCGCACAACTATCCGCTCGCGGGAAGCGAGCTCTCCCGAATCGCGGAGAATTATTCCGGTACGCGGGCGGCCGAGGAGGCCACGCTGCTGTTGGCGCAGGTGCGCCTGGTCCAGGGACAGAGTCAGGTGGCGGTCGAGCAGCTCGCCAGGTTCGCCCCAGGCGCTTCCCGCCAATACAAGGCTCAAGCCTACGGTCTCCTCGGCGCCGCGTATGAGAATCTGGGGCACGCCGGGGAAGCCGCGAGGGCTTATGAGGCGGCCGCAGCGGCGTCGGGAATGCCGTTTCTCCGGGCGCAGTATCTCTCGGACGCCGGCCGGGCGTGGGTGGCGGCGGGGGACACGGCCAAGGCGCTCGCCGCCTACCGGGAGATCGTCATGAAGCTCGACTCAGCCGGGACCGTGGTGGAGGCGAAGGTGCGGATCGGGGAGCTCACGCGGGGGACTGGTACGCGGTAGTTATGCAGTGCGGTGCGCGTATGTGTACTTCGTATAAGAGATGTTATGTTAAGTTGAGATGTGTCTGAATGTGGACAAAAGGATCAGCTTAGGACCCCCCTGAACACCACCCTCGCCTCCCCGATCAGCCAGACATCTCCGTAATCTCCGCCAGGACGACGAGTTGCCCGGACTTCCAGACGACGGTCACTGCGCGTGTGGATGACGGTGGGTAGGCGGGAAAGTTCCCAGGCGTCCAGCGCGCAGGCCGCAGCCACCGATCCCGTCCCGCACGCCAGGGTTTCAGCCTCCACCCCCCGCTCGTAGGTCCGCATGCGCCAGCCACCGGCATCCCCGGCCGGGCTCAGGAAGTTCACGTTGGCCCCCTCGGGCCCGACGGCCGGGTGGACGCGCAGATCCCGGCCTCGTCCCAGGATGTCAACGCGGTCCACGTCCTCCACCACCAGGACGAGATGCGGGACCCCGACCACACCGAGGGCCAGCCGTTGCTCACCGGCACTCAGTCGGATCTGTTCGAGCTCCCTCGGGGGGGCCACGGGAGCGAGTCCCAATTCGGCACGATCGGGCGCCGGCGCGAGGCGACTGTCGTAGGTGCCGGCATCGGTTTCGAGGCGCATGTCGCCCGTGCCGACGAGGCCCAGGCGGCCTGCGAGGCGCGTGCTGCACAAGGCGGCGTTGCCGCACATCGCCGCTCGTGACCCGTCGCTATTGAAATAGATCATCCGGACGCTGCCCGGCACGGATCCGGGAAGCAGGAACACCACGCCGTCCGCTCCGACGCCGGTTCCCCGCGCGCAGGCCGCGCGGATGTCGGCCGTGGTCCACTGCTCCGGTGCGGAGCTCCGCCCGTCCACCATGACGAAGTCGTTGCCCGACCCCGTCATTTTGTAGATGGGGAGGCCGGTTAGATGCGGCGAAACCAGGCCATCAGCCGGAGCCGCGGCACCATCCACACCGCTTCCCGCACGATGGCCCGATTCATCTTGCTCTGCCCCTCGGTCCGGTCGACGAACACGATGGGGATTTCCGCCAGCTTGAATCCTTTTCGCCATGCCCGAACGCTCATTTCGATCTGAAAGGCGTAACCGTTGGAGCGGACCTGCGTGAGGTCGATGCCCTCCAGGACGCGCCGGCGATAGCACTTGAAGCCGCCGGTCAGGTCCCAAATCTTGAGCCCGGTGACCCACCGGGCGTATACGTTCGCAAAGTACGATAACAGCAGCCGGCCCATCGGCCAGTTGACCACCGTGACCCGCCCGGCCAGGTAGCGGCTCCCCAGCACCAGGTCGGCGTCCTGCACGGCCTTGAGAAACTCCTTTAAGTGCGCCGGGTCGTGGGAGAAGTCAGCGTCCATCTCGAAGAAGTAGGCGTAGTCGCGCTCGAGACCCCACTTGAACCCCGCCAGGTAGGCGGTGCCCAGCCCCTGCTTCGCGGCGCGGTGCAGGACGTGCAGGCGCGGGTGCTCGACCGCCAGCGCTTCGGCCAACTGTCCGGTGCCGTCCGGCGAGTTGTCGTCCACGACGAGGACCTCGAGCCTCCCGTCTTGGGCGAGGACCTGGGGCACGAGGTTGGACAAGTTCACCGCCTCGTTGTAGGTGGGGATGATGACGAGGGCCTTCTCAACCACCAGCTCCCCTTCCCCGGCGCCGGCGCGCGAGGGGCGGTGCCACCAGCCACAGGGTGAGTGCGAGGAGCGATATCAAGGTTGACGTTCGGCCCGTCCGATAGTCGGCCGCGGCGAACACCAGGTCCACTCGCCGAGCTCCGGCCGGCACTGGCACTGTGATCAGCGCCTGGTCGCCGCGGTACACCGGCGCGGGTGCGTCGTCCACGGTCGCCCGCCAGTCCTTGTACCAGTTCTCGGCGACCAGCACGTACGCGGGCGCCGGCGGAGCAGGCTCGAGCGCGATGGACATTCTTCCCGGGGCCCAAGCGGTGATGGTAGCCTTCGATGAGCTGGGCTCAGGCATCGTCGTGACCGGCAGCGGGTTGACCTGCTGCGTGGTGTCGAAGAGGACCAACCGATTGTAATCGAGACGTGGGTCCAGCAGGGTCGGGACAATCTGTGACGGCAGGGCCTTGACGGCCGCCGGAACCACCCGGACGTACGGCGGGGCCGTGTCCGCTTCGTAGAGATAGACCTGCTGGCCGAGTCCGGTGCGTCCCGGCCCCAGGACCCGGTGAAAGCCGGGGACCCGCAAGGTGTCCGGCGCCACGAGGTACCGGACAGCCAGGAGTTTCCAGAGGTTGAGGCTGCGACGCAGGTTCTCCTGCTGGACCTCTCCTCCGATCAGGTCGAGGTAGGTCTGCAAGTGGTTACCGTGATACCCGGTCACCTGGGGAATGTCGTGGGCCATCAAGGCATCGGGCGGATAGACTGAGTCAAAGTCGAACAGGCGGTACGGCAGCGGAGTCCGGGTCACCGCACGGATCACGTCATCGCTAGCGATTTGCTCCGCTTCCGGACGGCTCCAGCGCCAGAAACCGTGTCCGGCTCGCCAGAAGTCTCCGCCTACCAGGAGAATCAGCAGGACACCGAAAGCGGGGACAGTCAGTCGGCGCTCCAGGAACGCCAGCCCGAGTCCCGCCAGGGCCGCAAGGCCGACTGCGCTTCCGACCGCCCCCCACCGGATGGCGTTTCCCGCGGCGCGCGCTGCCGCCACGAGATCGCGAGATGCTTCCCTCTGATGGCTCTGGGCCCAGGCTTGGGCGATCGCGCCGAAGGATCCCGTCAACCCCATCAGCGCCACGACGCTCGCTGCGACGATGGTGCCGACCAACAAGCCACGTCCCTCGCGGCGTTCCAGGCGTTCCGCTCCCAACGCGGCGAGCACGGACACCCCGAAGGCCACTTGGAAGAAGGCGATGCCCGGGGCGCGCGTCTTGTTCACGTAGGGGACGAGGGTCCACCACAGCCGATAGAACGGGGTTCCGGATCCGAGGGCGACCAGGAAGAACAGCGCCGTGATGCCGAGAACCCACCTCACGAGCTTGCGGCGCGGTCCCTGCGCTCCTGCCCCGAGGACGGCCAGCCCGATCACGGGGAGCCCCAGATACTCGCTGTGCAGCTTGAGCGAATTCGGACCCCAGTAGGTGCCGTCCATCGTCGTGCCGGTGAAACCGGAGCTGAACAGCTCCGGGAGGTGGATCCACGGGGTCGCGTAGGATGTCGACCATGCGAACCCCCGCAGCCCGGCGCGCGGGGAAAACGGGATGTAATGGAGGAATGGGAGGACCTGAATGAGGGAGAGGCCGAATCCCAGCAGGACCCCGGCGAGGGCGAGGCCGAGTCCCTGCCAGCGCTCGCGAACAGGGAGCCCCTCATGCTCCCCAAAGGTCAGGTAGAGGGCGAAGATCCCGGCGCTGATGAGCGCGTACTGCGTGGTCTGATACTGGGGGCTCAGCAGGGCGAGCCCGACCGCCAGCCCGAGGACCGCGTAGCCTTCGAGTCGGCGGCGGCGAATACCCAACACCAACCCGATGAGCATCAGCGGAAACAGCGCCGTGACGAACAGCTTGCCGTCGTGGCCTGGACTGGCGTACGAGATGACGAGGCCGCTCAGCTGGTAGGCCGTTCCGCCGACGACGGCGCCCAGCCAACTGGTGCGCAGGAGCCGGAGCAGCAGGTACAGGAAAAAGCCGGCGAGCACATAGTGAACCACGAACGCCAGATCGATGGCGATCGTTGTCGGCAAGACCAGCCGCAACCAGGCCGTGGGATAAAACAGATCCCCAAACCCCGCGACGACGACCACGCCCGACAGTCGCTCCGGATCCCACAAGGGGATGTGGCCGGTGGCGCGCCACTGCTCCGCTCCCCAGTGCCGGATGGCCCACCCGGTGGAATACTGATCGCTGAACGGACCGGCGAGGTATTGCCCCGTCCACATCGGCAGGGACAGGATCGCCACCCAGAGGCAGAGGAATCCGAACGCGGCGAGGTTCGGGCGGGCCGGGGTGTACTGGGGTGTGTCGTTCACGTGTGATCGACGTGGAGGTGGACCGGCGGGCTACGTAGTCCGCCGAAGAAGATGAACAAGACGCCCGGGAGGACCTCCAAGACGGTGAGCCACAGCCGCGAGGCGAACGCGATGACCCATGCGTCCCCCTGGCTGGCGAGGCCCAGGGTGGTGAGGCCCTGTACCATCGTCCATTCCCGGACTCCCAAGCCGCCCGGCGCCGGCACAAAAAGATACCCCGCCAGATAGGAGATCGTGTAGACGGCGACGGTGTCCACGAGGGACCCCCGCACGCCCGGCAGCACGCCGCGGGCCAGCAACGCGAACGCCAGCCCGTACAGCAGCCATGCCACCGCGGTCCCGAGGGTCGCGAGCCAGATTGGTCGGGCGGGGAGGCTCGGGATGCCGAGGTTTCGGCCCGTCAGCCGTCCCGCGAGGGCCGCGGTGCGTGGCAGCAACGTGGGGAGCAGCAGCAAGCCGACCAGAAGGACAGCGGCAACCGCGATGGCGGCACCTGAGCGGCCGCCGGTGGTCGTGTCCAGCAGGCGGAGCCCTCCCCCAAGCACAAGCACGAATCCGGAAAGGAGATTGGCAAGGTTGATGACGAGCGCCGAGCCGGTAGCGGCGACGGGTGAGATCCCTTCCCGCTGCGCGAGCGCGCTCATCGCGGTAATCTGCCACACCTTGCCTGGCACATATTTGCCGAGATTCGACACGAACCAGATGCGCGTGGCGCTCCAGTACGGGAGGAGTCTTCCTCCCCAGGCCTCGAGCATCACCCGCCAGGTCTGGATGAGCAGCGCATAGGAGCCCAGGACGAGCACACCGGACGCCAGCACCAGTCCCCATGCTGGATGGACCACTTCAAGGCTGTGACGCACGTCGCCCCACTGGCGGGCCAACGCCGTGCCGACGAACCAGAGGGCCGCGGCCACGAACGCCAGCTGGACAACGATCCAGAGTCCCCTACGTGTCGCGGAGTCCAAGCGTCTCCCGGTAGATCTCGAGGTAGCGCCGGGCGGTCGCCTCCGGTGCAAAGGTCGCAAGCGCGCGACGTCGCCCTTCCCTGCCCCATTCCTCGCCTTGATCCGGAAGCGCGAGGAGACGGTCAAGCGCGGCGGCCAGGGCTTGGGCGTCACCCGGTGGAACGAGAAGCCCCGTCCGTTCATGGACCACGATGTCTGTGAGGCCGCCGGAGCGAAACGCGACCACGGGTGCGCCGGACAGCTGAGCCTCGATGGCGACCAACCCCAGGCCTTCGTCGCGAAACGGGGCGACGAGGGCCGTGGCCTCGCGGTAGCGCTGGGCGAGCTCCGCCTGGGAAAGCAAAGGATGCCACTGCACTTGGCCGGCGACACCGAGTGATTCCGCCAAGGGTCGGGCGTCCGCCGGCGTGCTGCCGACGCCGACGATGATGTCGACCGCGGGCTTCGCATGCATCTTCGCGAGGGCCTGGAGAAAGACCCCGATGCCCTTTTGCTCGTTGAGCTTGCCGACAAACAAAAGGCGGTCCCGCCGCCGGGAGCCGGGGGTGGGCGGAGTGAACAGACGCGGCAGCACCGGCATGGGGGCGACGACCGGTCGGACATCCGGCGCCAGGGCGCTCACCCCCTCCGCGAGCCACTGCGAGACCGTCGTCACCCGATCGGAACGACGCAGCACGTGGCGAAACACCGGTCGCGCAATGGCAAGCGACTGGGCCACCCGCAGGTCAGAGCCGTGCAGCGTCGTAACCAGTGGAGTCCCCCACCAGCGTTTCAACCAGGTTCCGACGAGACCGCCCGGATACCACCAATGGGCGTGAATCAGATCGGCGCGGAACCGGCCCCGAGTCCGCAGTCCGCTCCAGAGGCTCCCGGCGAGGAAGGCGAGCATCGCCGCTCTTCCCACCCAGGATCCCTTCACCTGGTGGCGCATGGTGCCCGAATAGGCCAGTGTTTCGAACCGTCGCGGGGCGTAGCGGAAGCGCACGACGTCGACGCCTTCGAACGTGTCGTGCGGCGGGAGGCCGGGGGCGGCCGGCGCGGCAACCAGCACCTCGGCGCCGAGGGGGCGCAACGCGGCGCCCAACCGCAGCACAAAGGACCCGACCGGGTCCTCGGACGTCCGCGGGAACGAGTGGGCCAGGAAGAGGATCTTCACGCCGGCGGGGGCTCGAGCGCGATAGAAGCATCCGTCAGCGCGGGGCGTCCGTCGGGCGCGACGCTGCGCGCCCGGACCGCGCGCCGCCGTCTCCGCCACGCCACGAGGTCGTCCAGCGTGCTCAAGTAGGCTCCTCGGGCGGCAAGCCCATCCACGAGTGCCGCAAACCCCTCGGGCGCCCCGGGGAAGCCGAGCGATGGAATCAGGTTGGGGTGCCAGACGCCGACCCACAGGCCGTCGACGTCGCGAGCGGCCTCCGCCAGCGCCAGGCCGTCGGCGACCCAGGCGCCGGGGTCTTCCACACCGCGATACTTGCTCAACGCCCGGTCCATCCAACTGACGGGAACGGCGTCGAGCAGGAGCGACCCACCGGTGGCGCTATCGTCCCACACCGGGATGACATCCGCCACCCCCAGCCGGAAGCCGTTGCGGTCGGGGAAGCCGTAGCTGGAGTCGTAGGCGAAGCCGGCGCCCGCCATTGCCCGATGCGTCGTGCCCGGGCGGAAGCGCAGAAAATGCTGGCGGACGCCTTGCGCAGGAGCGCGGACCAGGCGCCCCAACCGGGCCCGCTGGCTCCCGAACAGCCCGTCCGCCTCCATCGTGGCGAAGCTCCCGTGGAGTCCGATGGCGTGACCAGCACCCTGGATCGCTTCCAGGATCCGTCGCGCCCGGGCAGACTCCGGTCGATAGGTGAGATCCCCACGGGTCATGGTGGAAAGCGTCGGCGTCCCACAAAGGATGAACCACGTCGACCGGATTGCGCGGGCCGCCTCCCGAGCGAGAATCTCGGTTACGCCGCGCCACACGGGATCGCGGCCGATGGCCGCCAGGGCGGCGGCGGCGGTCCGCACGGCCCGACGTCCCTGCCCTTTTCGACCGAGCTCGACGAGCCGCAGCAGCGTGAAGATCGGCCACCACTCCACGACGTCGAGATCGTGGGTGAGGGCCGCCGCCCAGCGGTGGCCCTCCGGCCAGGGGGTGAGGAGCCACAGGGGTCGGCGACCCGCAGCGGCAACCGCCGCGGTCCGCAGTCGCCGCGCCGCCAGGGAGACGACGGGCTCACGCTCCCGCCCGGCCCGCACCAGTTCGTTTTCCTCCGGGGGCACCCGTCCGAAACGATCCGCGGCACTCGTGCGCTGCTCCCGAACGGCACCGGCAACTCCGGCGAGGTAGCCGAGCGCGACGCGGGGGACCCGAACGACGCCGTCCGCCGGCTCGATCCCCCACCCCGCGGCGATCCAGGCTGTCAGCTCGCGGGCATCGTCAGGACGCTCGGTCACCTCCAACCGGACGACGTCGGCCGCGGGATCGTCCACCGGCAACAGGCAGGCGAGATCGATGAGGACATCTATGGCGTATTGTTCGGCGGGGCGGAGGGCGGCGGTGGAACCCGGTGCTCGAATCATTCAGTCTCCGAGCTGCAGGCGGTGCCCCCAGCGAACGGATGCAGTGCCTCGGCGGCGGTGAATCATACATCGAAGGGGCAGTGTATGTTAGGGCCATGGCGCGACCCCTCCTTCAGAAGGCCCGGATTCCCCTCGGCCACCTGTTGTTGTTCGGCTGGCTCCCGAGCCCGGTGAAACGATGGGTCTACCGGACCCTGCTCGGCTACCGGATCGGCCGTCGCGTCCGGTTCGGGTTCGGCGGCGTCGTGATCGGCGAACAGGTGGACCTCGGGGACGACGTCGAGATTGGGATGCTGGCGATCGTCATGGGACGCTCGATCACCATCGGACGCCATTCGAGTGTCGGCACGATGAGTTACGTCTCGTGCCGGGTGATCGAAATCGGCGAGGACGCGAAAATCCGCGAGCAGGTGTTCGTCGGCGGCCCGCAACTGCCCGAATCCCGGTTCGCCCTCGGCAGCCGCACCATCGTGCTCCAGCTTGCGTACATCAACCCGACCAAGCCCGTGGTGATCGGGGACGACACGGGCATTGGCGGGCATTGTCTCATCTTCACCCACGGGTCCTGGCTGAGCGCGTTGGAAGGGTACCCGGTCACGTTCGCGCCGGTGACCCTCGGCAAGAGTGTCTGGCTGCCGTGGCGCGTGTTCGTGATGCCAGGGGCGACCATCGGGGACGGTTCCGTGATCGGGGCGGATTCGCTCGTCACGGGAGACATTCCCCCCTCGAGCCTCGCCATGGGTTCGCCGGCCAAGGTGATCCGCACCGCGCCCGACTTTCCGCGCCGACTCGCGGACACCGAGCGCTTGACCTTGACGGAACAGATGATCGCGGAGTTCGACCGCTTTGTCGGGGACGATGCGGTGACGGTGAGCAGTGACGGTAGCACGAAGACCTACACGTACCGCGGCCGCGCCTGGCGGTTGCATCGAGTGTCGCGGGACGGTGGCTGGCCGACCGCCGCCCGCGGCGACACCGTGTTGGCCTCGGTGGCGGTGGCGGACGCCACGCTCCGTGAGTATCGCACCCGCGGCGTCCATTGGTTGGATCTTGCCGCGAAAACGCGGAGCCGGGACGGCTCGCCCCTCACCGAGGAGCTGGCCCTGTTTCTCGGGCGCTACGGCATTCGTCTGACGCGGGATCGCTGAGCCGCGGTTTACCGCACGATGTCGACCCAGCCTCCGCCCTCGTTGGGAACGACCGCATAGCCGGTGATGGGATCGACGGCAACGAGACGGGGCGTCCCCCCTACCACAATCGTTCTGATGATGGTCCGCGTCCCCCGGTTCACGAGGAGCACCTTTCCCAGGGTCGTGGTGACGTAGAGTTTTGTGCCGTCGGGCGTCAGGGCGACGCCGAAGGTCCCACCCCCGGTGTGGACGGTGTCGATCTCCGTGCCGCCCGTCAGGCCCCAGACATGCAGCGGCCCGGCTTCATCCGCGATATAGAGCTCCGCGCCATCCTGGGACACCCTGACAGCTTGCGGAACGCCGCCGACCGTGAAGGTCCGGCGTGTCGCCATGGTAGCGGCGCGGACCTCGGTGACGGTGCCGGCGTTATGGGACGAGACGTAGAGGAGGGAGTCGCCGGGTCCGAAGGTGAGATGGAGCGGCGACGCCGGCACGGCCGTGGAATCCACGCGTGCCCGCGACGCCAGATCGAGCTTGTAGAGCCAGCCGTTGAGGCTGGCGACGTATGCCGTGGACCCGTTCGCCGTGACGAGGATCGGATAGGGGCTGGGCGGCACGGCGACCGTGTCGATCTGGGCGTGGGTCGCGACGCTGATGATTCCCACTGCCCCACTCGCCCGCTTGGTCACGTAGGCGGTGTCGCCGGCCCCGTTGAAGGCGACCTGCGCGGGATCGCCGCCCACTTGGATGCTGTCACTGAGGGTGAAAGTGGTCATGTTGACGCGGCGCACGGCCGGACCCACGATCGGCGTGACGTAGACGACTCCATTCACCGATGCGGCGACGCCGTACGGGGCGCCCGCCAGCGGCACCCGGGCCACAATATTGGTGTCCTTGACGGTCACGGCGGCGAACGTGGTCAGCGCGCCGCTGCTGACGCGGATGGTGGTTTGGCCCGCGAGCGAACCGGTCGTCACGACGCCGCCGGTCGAGACGAGCACAATCGCGGAGTTCTGTGATTGATACGTTCGCGGCTGGCTCGCCACGCTGTCCCCGAGGGAGTCCAGGACCACGGTGCGCAGCTGGTAACTCTGGCCCTGCCGGATCGTGGTGTCCGTAGGACTTACCACGAGGGTCTTGGGCCTCCCTTGGACCGTGACCGGTACGTCGCGATGGAGGCCCGCGCCGGTCACGGTGACGAGCGCCTCCCCCGTGGGACCGGGGGAGCGCACCAGCCCAAGATTGGAGACCCGCACGATTGTCGTGTCGCTGGAACGAAAAAAGAAGGCGACCCCGAAGATCAGGGCGCTGTCTTTGTCCAGTACGTTTGGCGTCAGTTGAACGCTGTCGCCCCGGAAGAGGAAGACGGAGTCTGGCGCCACGACGAGAATCGCCGGTGTCGGACCGGAGGTCGTGGTGTCCGAGCTGCACGCGCCTGCGAGAGCGATGGTGATCGCCGCGCCCACCCCAAGTCTCACGGTCATGTCGATCGCTAATGAATGAAGATGACTCGTCCGAGGCCCTCCGTGACGACCCCCGTCGCGCCTGTGGCATCGAACGCCACATTTCGCGGCTCCCCGCCCAGCGTCAAGATCTGAATCGTGGCCAGCGATTTCTGATCGATGATCGCGAGACGCCCGGACAACGGATCGGTCAGGTAGAGCTGGGCCCCATCCGGTGTGATGCCCAAGCCATAGCCCGACCCCATCGGATTCACGCTCGGGAGCACCGTGCCCCTCTTGAGATCGACGACACTCAGGCCGCTGTCCTCGTTCGCCGCGTACAGCCGCGCTCCGCCCGGCGCGACCGCCAGGCGCTGCGGGCGCCCACCGACGGTGTACGTCGCGAGCAGGGCGTCGTCCGAGGTCCGGAAGGCGGTCACCGTGCCGGCGTCGCGAGAGCTGGCGTACAGCACGCTTCCGTCCGGGCTGAATGCGAAGCCGTTGGCCGCCGGTCCCACGGTCAGCGTGTCCACGACACTGTTGGAGGCGGCGTCGATCACGAACAACTGCCCGTTGGCGGTGGACGCGTATACCCGCTGGCCGTTGGGCGCGACGGTGATGTTGAACCCCGAGTTGGTGAGCGGGATCGTCGTCGTGATGGTGTTCGAAGCGAGGTCGATGACCGCAACGGCATTGCCGAACTGCTCGACCACATAAGCCGTCGTACTGGCCGGATTGATCGCGACGTGCACCGGGCCGGTGGGTGAAGCGGTGGATGAATCGGTGGATGAACC